>Ga0302046_10002416_pt1 | contig 17363 bp, 13 predicted proteins | sample RVTome_11_FD_200261 | JGI IMG/M metagenome (GOLD analysis project Ga0302046, IMG submission 200261) | Soil microbial communities from uranium-contaminated site in the Upper Colorado River Basin, Wyoming, United States - RVT147D111 (version 2) ...
ACATCATGAACAGGCGCACGGTATCTGCGCCATACCGGTCGATCAGGACCTGCGGATCGACGGTATTGCCCTTGTTCTTGGACATCTTCGCGCCGTCTTTGAGTACCATTCCCTGCGTCAGGAGATTTGTGAAGGGCTCATCCGCCGCCGACAATCCTTCGTCGCGCAACAACTTCTGAAAAAACCGCGCATACAACAGGTGCAATATGGCGTGTTCGATGCCGCCGGTGTACTGGTTGACCGGCATCCAGTAGGACTCGCGTGCATCGAGCATCGAAGTATGATTGTCCGGGCAAGCGTATCGCGCGAAGTACCAGGACGACTCGACAAAGGTATCGAAGGTATCGGTTTCCCGTTTGGCCGCTTTACCGCACTCCGGACAAGTCGTATCGTAAAACTGCGGCATCTGCTTCAATGGCGACCCGACCCCGGTGAACTCCACGTCTTCCGGCAATACGACTGGCAACTGATCGTCCGGGACCGGCACGGCTCCGCAGTCATCGCAATAGATTATGGGTATCGGCGCGCCCCAGTAGCGCTGGCGCGACACACCCCAGTCGCGCAACCGGTAGTTGATGCGTCGCCGGCCGCGGCCGTCGGCTTCGAGTTTCCTGGCAATCCACTCGAATGCCTCGGCGTAAGTCATGCCGTCCATGTCACCCGAGTTCACCACTCGCCCGTATTCGATGAACGGTGCGACCTGCACGTCATTCGTACTGCCGTCAAGCGGTTCGACGACTTGTGTTATCGGCAGCCCGTACTTCGTCGCGAACTCCCAGTCGCGTTGATCGTGCCCAGGCACCGCCATCAACGCCCCGGTGCCGTATCCCATCAGCACGAAATTGGCGACCCACAGCGGTATTTTTTCGCCGCTGACAGGATGAATGGCGAAGATGCCGAGCGGCATGCCCTTTTTTTCCATGGTCTCGAGCGCAGCTTCGGCCGCCTGGGTCTTCTTGCACTCCTCGATGAGCGCCGCGATCTCCGGACTGCCCGCCGCCGCCTTTACGGCAAGCGGATGCTCGGCTGCCACCGCCATATAGGTCACGCCCATCAGGGTATCCGGCCGTGTCGTAAAAACGTGCAGGGGTTCGCTTTCATTCGCGACTGCGAATGCGATCTCGATCCCTTCCGAACGACCGATCCAGTTGCGCTGCATCGTCTTCACCGGATCTGGCCAGCCGCTCAGCCTGTCGAGGCCCTGCAACAATTCTTCCGCATAGGCCGTGATTTTCATGAACCATTGAGGAATCTCGCGACGTTCTACCAGTGCGTCAGAGCGCCAGCCACGACCGTCGATTACCTGCTCATTGGCCAGCACGGTCTGGTCGACCGGGTCCCAGTTGACGATCGACTTCTTGCGGTAGACCAGTCCCTTCCTGAACATGCGCGTGAACAGCCATTGCTCCCAGCGGTAGTACTCCGGACGACAGGTCGTTACCTCGCGGCTCCAGTCATAGCCGTAGCCCAGGCGCTTCAGCTGACCGCGCATGTAATCGATGTTCTTGTAGGTCCATTTGGCCGGAGGTATGCCCCGTTGTATGGCCGCATTCTCGGCGGGCATGCCAAAGGCATCCCAGCCCATCGGCTGGAGCACATGCTTACCCCGCATACGCTGGTAACGGGCAATGACATCGCTGATTGTGAAAACGCGAACATGCCCCATGTGCAGCTGACCGCTGGGATAGGGGAACATGGTCAGGCAGTAGAATTTTTCCTTGTCGGGATCCTCGCCGACCTCGAAGCAGCGCTCGCTATGCCAGAAGGCCCGTGCCCTGGCTTCGACTTTTTCCGGATCGTATCGGCTTTCCATGTTCTGCAATCGTGATTATCGGCAATGCGCCGACGCTGCGCGGCGTAAAAGCCGAGAGCATACAGCAATTTGACAGCACTACAGGACTTGCAGCCGATCACCCGCGATTGTATCAATCGCACGCGGCGGTCGCGCTGCGGATTCAGGCGCGTTTTGCGGCCGGTGCGTCTTCCAGCTGGTAGTAGTCGATCAGGATTTGCGCCACTTCCGGTCGCGAGAACTCGGCCGGCGGTGCTATGCCCTGGCCGAGCATCTCGCGCACCTTTGTGCCGGACAATGCAACGAAATCTTCCGGCTTGTGGTCCGGCGCTTCGCGCATCATCACGACCTTTTTCAATTTCTTCGAGTACGCGGTGTTGTCGGCCGCGAAGATCCGGATTTCGAGTGAGCCTTCCGGCACTGCGGTTTCGAAAATAGTCTGCGCATCGAACGGGCCGTAAAAGCTGCCGACACCCGCATGATCGCGCCCGACGATAAGATGCGTTGCCCCCATGTTCTGGCGGAAGATCGCATGCAGTACCGCCTCGCGCGGGCCGGCATACAACATGTCGAAACCGTAGCCGTTGACCATGACCGTGCCTGCGCTGAAATACACCTCGACCATTTTGCGTATGCAGGCATCACGAACGGAAGCCGGAATATCGCCTTCCTTCAGCTTGCCGAGCAACATGTGGATGACCAGGCCATCGGCGCCAAGCCTGTCCATCGCCATGCGGCATAGCTCTTCGTGTGCAAGGTGCATCGGGTTGCGGGTCTGGAATGCAACCACTTTCTTCCAGCCGCGCTTGTCGATTTCGCGGCGAATCTCGACTGCCGTCCTGAAGGTGTCCGGAAAGTCCTTGTCGAAATAACTGAGATTCAGGACCTTTAACTTTCCCGACACGCAGTAATTGCCGAGCCTGGTGAACACGGCAACACCCGGATGTCCCGGGTCGATCGTGCCGTAGACCTGGCGTGTCATGGTCTCGATCTGCTTGTCGGTTACCGGCTCGATTTTGTCGACCTTCATCACGGCCATCACAGGATGGCCGGGGACGTTCGGGTCGCGCAGTGCAATTCGGCTGGCGCCCTCGATGCCGCGCACGTCACTGGTCAGGTTCAACACCGGTACCGGCCAGAACAGTCCGTCAGCGGTATGCATGGTCTTCGCGACCGCGAGTGCGTCGCTCAGGTCCATGAAGCCCTTGAGCGGCGTGAAATATCCGCCACCGAGCATGACGACATTGGCAGCCGCGGCGGAGTTCAGCAGCAGCGACGGCAGTTTCTCGGCTTCGGCAGCGAGAGCGCGGTTTTCGTCCGCGTCACGGACGAGCAGTGGCTTAAGTGTATTTGAACCATGTGGCCTGATCATTTCTCTGCTCCTAGCGCGCGACCGCAACCGCGTCCGACGCATCATCGGCGCGCGTGAAGTGCCGGCTGCCGATGATCCCGTGTTTTTTCAGGTATTCGATGATGATGTCGACTTCCTGCTCGAGGGTCATACGATCCGTATGCAGGTGCAGCTCCGGCTTCTCCGGTGCTTCGTACGGGTCATCGATCCCGGTGAAATTCTTGATCTCGCCGGCACGCGCTTTCTTGTACAGCCCTTTCGGATCCCGTTTCTCGGCAATCGCCAACGAGCAATCGACGTGGACTTCGACGAAAGGCAGTTTTGCAGCTTCGTGCAGACGGCGAACCTCGTCCCGATCTGCTTTGTACGGGCTGATGAAGCTCGACAGTGAAATTACTCCGGAATCGCCGAACAACTTGGCAATCTCGCCGATGCGGCGGATGTTCTCCTTGCGATCAGGTTCGGAGAACCCCAGGTTCTTGTTGATCCCAAGGCGTACATTGTCCCCGTCAAGCCGGTAAGACAACTTCGACTGGTTGAACAAAGCCGTCTCCAGCGCTACGGCAATTGTGCTTTTTCCGCTTCCCGACAGCCCGGTGAACCAGATGGTCGCACCTTTCTGTCGAAGTAATCGGTAGCGGTCCTCGCGAGATACTTCGCCGTGATGCCAGGTTACGTTGGTTGCTTTCTGTTCGGCCATTTCAATGCGTCCTTTAGTCTGATATCCGTGTGCCAGGCGTCGACTGCCTGATATCCCTACTGGTTTCGATCTGTTTTTCTTCTTTCGGCAAATCCATTCAGCAGCAAGTCCATGCATTTCTGAATGATGTCGAAAATATTCATGTTCGGGTCGCGTACGATGATGTCTCCCCAGGCGTTGCAAAGACCTATCACCGCCTGTGCGGCAAAATGGCAATCCAGTGCGGGCCTCAGGGCCCCGCTCTTCTTGCCCACCTCGAATATTCCCTCGAGTTGTCTTCGGTACTGGCTCCCGAGCTGTTTCAGTCGGGTGCGTCGCTCTTCCGGCAGGTAAAGCCGTTCGTCGTTGTACACTTTTAGCGCTTCGTTACGCTCCCGGTAACTCGAGAGGTGCGAGGTAATGGTCGCCAGCAACTTCGCTTCGAACGGCTGTTCGCTGGCCGCGATATCCTGCATCCGGTGCACGTACTCCTCGATGCCGAACAGGCATACCTCGCCGAGCGCCTCCTGTTTCGAATTGAAGTAGTAGTAAAGGCTCCCCTGCTTGATGCCCAGCCGCTCGGCAATATCCCGTGTACTGGATCCGTGAAAGCCCTTCTCGGCGAAAACCGCTGCCGCTGACATGATGGCCTGCTTGCGCTGATCCTGGTATCGGCTGCCGCCGGAGTGCTGTTTCACTTGCGATTCACGTTGCCCTGATTGCGGAAGAATTCTATAGATCGATAGAATCAATGGCAATGGATAATTTTTAGATGTTTAGAAACAATAGTTTACGTTGAAAGAATATCTATTATGTTATTGAATCTGCGCGCTTGGCGGCAGTCGATGGTGGCTTAAGCTCGTATTCGCTGCCGCTCTCCGGCAGCGAATGCAACAACGATGACAGCCAGGACAAGCACCAGCGGCAGATTGCCGAACCGGGCGTATGGCGTCAGTCCGGACATCGGCGGAATGTCACGCGTCATGGAAAGGAACTCGAATTGCGGACCGGACTCGAGGATCCTGCCCTTGTCATCGACAAACGCACTGATGCCATTGTTGGTGGCCCGAACCATGTAGCGCCCTGATTCCAGCGAGCGCATGCGCGCGATTTCCAGGTGCTGGTGCGGCGCGATCGTATCGCCAAACCAGGCATCGTTGCTGACGTTGATCAACACGCCGGCGTCCGGCAGCGCATAAAGCTGTTCCGCGCCATAGGCATCCTCGTAACAGATTGCCACTGACAGTTTCTCCCCGGCTGCCGTTTCCAGCAGCGGTTGCTGGGCGGCACCCGGGGTCATGTCCGTATTCGGCAGGCTCATGAGCCGCATCCAGTCGCGAATGAAATCCGGCACTGGAAAGTACTCGCCGAACGGCACCAGGTGGCGTTTGCGATAGGTTTGCCTGTCGCGGCCGTTCAACATGAGCACGCTGTTGTAAATGGCTCCGGTTGCAAAATCCCGTTCGAGGATGCCGAGCAGCAACGACTGGCCATTCGAAGCCAGTTCACCCTCGATGGCCGCGAGGTAGGTCTCGACCTGATCTATGGCTGCCGGCAATGCAACCTCGGGCCACACGACCAGTTCGTGATCGCGCCCGCCGAGCGTCGCATCGCGATACAGGGCGAGCGTCTTCGGGAATTGCTCCGGCAACCATTTCTGATCCTGGGAAACCCCTCCCTGCACGATTGTCGTCCGGATGGCAGCGCCTGCAGGCTGCGTCCATTCAAGCGGCTGCAGGAAATAGCCGAGGATCCAGGGCAATACAGCGAGCAGCGCATACATGGCACGCCGTCGCGTCGTCCCGGGCAGGACCGCCGCAAGCGTTGCCGCAGTGCTGAGCAACAGTGCGCCAGACACCCCGTACACACCCGCAACTGGTGCAATTCCGGCCAATGGTGAGTCGATCTGGCTGTACCCCAGGGTCATCCAGGGAAATCCGCTGAGGAACCAGCCACGCACCCATTCGACCAGGACCCAGACGGCCGTTGCAACGGCGACTAACGGTGCCAGCCGGCCGCGCGCAAGCCGGCATATGATCCAGGCTGTCGCTGCGTAATAAAGGCCCATGATCAATACCAGGCAAAGCAGCAGGAACATCGCGATCCACAGCGGCGCTTCGCCAAAAACATGGATCGAAACGTAGAACCAGTACGTTCCGGCGAGAAACAGGCCGCAACCGAAGAAGAAGCCGTGCCACGCTGCGCTGCGCGCTGTGCTGTACAAGGCACTGATCAGCAGCGGAGCAACGAGGATCGGCGCCAGCCAGAACTGCGACGTGGGGGCGAAGCTCAGCATGAGCAACGCGCCGGTGACGAAGTACGCCAGATTCAGTATTTTCGGATAAGCTTTTCCCAGTGCGGGAATTTGTACGCGCGCGGCTTGCAGCGATGAAGGGTCATGCAGGTCCATCGGGTCGGCGTCAGGCGCTTTGCTGTTCCTGTGCAGGCGCCCGTCGCACCTGAAGAGTATCGACCCTGCGCCGGTCCGCCTTGATGACGCGAAACTCGAAATCACCGAAACGCACGAGGTCGCCGCGACGCGGCAGCCGCCCCAGCTGCGCCATCACCAGCCCGCCGACGGTGTCGTAATCCTCATCGGGCAATTGCGCGTCGAAATAATCGTTGAAGTCCTCGATGCGGGTCAGTGCACGCACCGAATAGGCGGGCTGGCCCTCACGTTCGCCTTCGGGCTGTATATCCTGGTCCACTTCCGGATCGTGTTCATCGCCTATCTCGCCGACAATCTCTTCCAATACATCCTCGATGGTCAGCAGGCCGGACACGCCACCGTATTCGTCCACGACGATGGCCATGTGGTTGTGGCTGTTGCGAAATTCCTTGAGCAGGGCATTCAGTCGCTTGGATTCGGGGATCACTACCGCAGGCCGCATCAACTTATCGAGGCGCAAAGTTGCTTCACCCGGATTGCTGAAAAAACGCAACAGATCCTTGGCCAGCAGAATGCCGACCACCTCGTCCCGGTCTTCACCGATCACCGGAAAGCGCGAATGCCCGGATTCGATGATCACCTGCAACATCTCGTCGAGGTTCTGATCCCGACCGATGACCACCATTTGCGAGCGCGGCACCATGACGTCGCGAACCTGGGTCTCCGCAACCTCGAGAACACCGGAAAGCATTTCCTGCTCTTCCGCGTCGAATACACTTTCAGACTGTTGAAACAGGTCCTGGATTTCTTCGCGGCTCCAGGGCTCACCCCGTATCGCGCGTACGACGCGCTTGAAAATCCCGGTTGATCCTGAGCCGCTGCTGGATGGCGGTTTGTCGTTCATTTTCCTGCTTTGATTTGACCGGTCGTGCCGCAATTACGCACTGTCGGCCCTTTCCCTCACGACAGATTGTAGCAGCTAAACGTCATCGATCGCGGTATATGGGTCGGCAATTCCCCACGTTGCCAGAATACGGGTCTCGAGTGACTCCATGTCGGCGGCATCCTGCGCATTCTCATGGTCGTAACCGAGCAGGTGCAGGGTGCCGTGCAGCAACAGGTGCAGCCAATGATGGTCCGGGTCCTTGCCCTGCTCGAGGGCCTCGCGCAGCACCACGGGACCACAAATGACGAGATCACCGAGCGAGCGGGCGCCGGTGTCGCCGCGCAATGCTGCCAGTTGCGCGTCATCCGCTGGAAAAGCAAGTACGTTGGTGGCCTTGTCTGCCCGCCGGAATCGCTTGTTAAGCTCGCGGCCTTCGTCTTCGCCGACGATACGTACTGCCATCTCGAAGCCGCATGTCTCGCCCGGGCGAGCAGCCGCGAGCACCTGGGAAATCCAGTCGCCGATCAGTTGTTCGTCCGGAACCTGTGCGATGCCCGATGCATTCTGTACATCAACCTCGACAACGGCGCTCATCGTTCGCTGACATCAGCCGTCGCCGCCGCTGTGAAACTTTCCATTCCCGTTGCCATTCCCCTTGACGATTGCAGAGCCATTGCCGTTCGCCTCGTAGGCCTCGACGATGCGCTGCACCAGCTCATGGCGGACAACGTCTTGCGGCGTAAAGAAGGTGAAAGCAATGCCTTTGACGTCCGACAGGATATTGATGGCGTTCTTCAAACCAGACTGTTGTTCCGCAGGCAGGTCGATCTGCGTGATGTCGCCGGTTACAACGGAGCGTGATCCGAAACCGATGCGTGTCAGGAACATTTTCATCTGCGCAACACTTGTGTTCTGTGCTTCGTCGAGAATGACGAACGATTCATTCAATGAGCGTCCGCGCATGAACGCAAGTGGCGCCACCTCGATCACATTGCGTTCGATGAGCCGCGCAACCTGCTCGGGCCCCAGCATGTCGAACAGGGCGTCGTACATCGGTCGCAGGTACGGATCGACTTTTTGTGACATGTCGCCGGGCAGGAAACCGAGTCTCTCTCCGGCCTCCACTGCCGGTCGCACCAGCACAATCCGCCGCACCAGCTCGTTCTCCAGCGCATCGATGGCACGAGCGACGGCCAGGTAGGTCTTTCCCGTGCCCGCGGGTCCGATGCCGAACGCCAGATCGTGTTCGGTAATGCTCTTCAGATAAGCGCGCTGATTGGCGCTGCGGGCACGGATGCGTTTGCGCCGTGTCTGGATTTCGTACGGGCTGCCGTGACCGTTCTGCTCTTCGGTCGGCAGTTCCGTTTCAGCAAAATGACCGTCGTTCATGGCCGACTCCTGCAAACACATGTGTACGCGCTCCGGATCCAGTCTTTCGGACCCGGTCAGGTTGAACAGATAGCGAATGATTTCGCTGCCGATGTGCGTCGCGCCCGGGTTTCCGGTTACGCGGAATCGATTTCCACGGCTGGCTATTTCAATGTTGAGGCGGCGTTCGATCTGTCGCAGATGCTCATCAAACTGTCCGCAGAGATTGGCGAGACGATTGTTATCGGCGGGTTCGAGGATGATGTCCTCGGATATGTTTACGGCATTCAATGTCAGTCGCAGGAACCTTTTTCCGGTTAGCCCAATGGTACAGCCGGACTATAACCAACAAATGTGACATGGACCACCAAAAAACAGATCCGGCCCGCGTACGAAGCCCGAATCCTGTCCCAATATGGCCATAGTGCCCAGGCGGCACGGCGGTGCGCCCTGCGGGCGAGATCGGGTTTGGCAGTGCGACCGGCACAGCAGCGGCTGCCCTTCGAGCGAGATCGGGTTTCCGAGTGAGAAGGGCAGCCGTTGCGGTGCCGATTGCGATCTTGTGACAGCGCCGGACGAAAACTCAGGCCGCGGCCCTGGAATCGACGCGGCGCGCGCGCAAGGAATTCGGCAGCGCCTCGGTAATGACGACATCGACGAACCGGCCGATCAGCGAGCGGTCGCCATCGAAATTGACCCAGCGCATGTTTTCGGTGCGGCCGCAGACCTGGCCTGTGCCCTTCCTCGACGGCTTTTCCACCAGCACCCGCTGGGTCGAACCGACCATACCTCGACTGATCGCCATGGCCTGCTGAAGGACGCGGGCCTGCAGGATCTGCAGCCGTTCTTTCTTGATTTCCATCGGCGTGTCGTCCGCGAAATTCGCCGCCGGTGTGCCGGGCCTCGGGCTGTAAATGAAACTGAACGACAGGTCGAACCCGATCTCGGCGATCAATGTCATGAGCGCCTCGAAATCCTCCCGTGTCTCGCCCGGAAAGCCGACAATGAAATCCGACGACAGTGACAGCCCCGGGCGAACCTCGCGAAGCTTGCGTATTTTCTGCTTGTACTCGATGACTGTGTGCCCTCGCTTCATGCGCGCAAGGATACGGTCGGACCCGTGCTGCACCGGCAGGTGCAGGTAGTTTGCAAGCTTGGGAACCTCGGCATGGGCCTGTATCAGGCTGTCGGTAAATTCCACCGGGTGCGAGGTGGTGTATCGGATCCGGCCGATGCCGTCGATGGCAGCGACATAGTAGATCAGGGTTGCGAGGTCGGCGATCTGTCCGTCGTGCATGCGTCCGCGATAGGCATTGACGTTTTGCCCGAGCAGATTGACTTCACGTACGCCCTGATTCGCCAGGGTTGCAACCTCGGTAATGACGCCGTCCAGAGGCCGGCTGACTTCCTCGCCGCGCGTATACGGAACGACGCAGAACGAACAGTACTTGCTGCAACCTTCCATGACCGAGACGAACGCGGTCGGACCTTCCGCGCGCGGTTTGGGCAGGCAATCGAATTTTTCGATCTCGGGGAATGAAATATCGACAACCGGCTGCCCCGTTTGGCACGCCTGATCCAGCAGGCCCGGCAAACGATGCAAGGTTTGCGGACCGAAAACCATGTCGACAAACGGTGCGCGGCGGCTGATGCCATCGCCTTCCTGGCTGGCAACGCAACCGCCAACGCCGATCATCACTCCGGGCCGGCGCTCCTTCAATGCGCGCCATCGGCCGAGTTCAGAAAACACTTTCTCCTGGGCCTTCTCGCGGATCGAGCAGGTATTCATGAGCAGCAGGTCCGCATCGTCCGCCTCCGGAGTCAGCACGAAACCGTGCGACTCGCGGAGCACGTCCGCCATCTTGACCGAGTCGTACTCGTTCATCTGGCAACCCATGGTCTTGATGTAGAGCTTTCTTGACATGCTCACTCCGGTTGTGGCGACCGGCCCGGATTTCGCTGGCTAGAACGGAATGTCGTCGTCGAAATCATCACCGCTTGCACGCGGTGGCGGACTGCGCTCGCCGGAGTCGTTCATCGCCGGCGCGCCGCCGCCTGCCCGTCCACCCAGCATCTGCATCTCATCGGCAACGATCTCGGTCGTGTATCGGTCCTGGCCGTCCTTGTCCTGCCACTTGCGGGTTCGCAACTTGCCTTCGATATAGACCTGCGAGCCCTTGCGCAAATACTCTGCAGCAATCTCCGCCAGCCGGCCGAACATGGCAACTTTGTGCCATTCGGTCCGGTCCTTTTGCTCGCCGGTCTGCTTGTCCTTCCACGACTCGTTGGTCGCGACGCTCAAGTTGGTGACGGCCGAGCCGCTCGGCATGTAGCGGGTTTCCGGGTCGTTGCCCAGGTTGCCGACGATGATGACTTTGTTTACTCCACGGGACATGGCGCACTCTCGCTTGTTCTGATGATTTGGCCGGCTGTATCGACACGCGTCGCTTGCTGGCAGGCCCCTGCGGTGCAGGGGGAGCCTATTGTAGGGCCTTGAGGCTCAATTGCCAGCCCGATTTCCGGCGCTTTTGTCACGATTAACTGGCCGCAAGGCAGCCCTGTGCAATACCAGCCAAAGCACGGCAAGCAGGCCGCAAGCCAGGAACACGCTGCCTGGATCGCCGCCCGACAGGAACCGTCCGCCAACGAGCCCGCCGGCAAATGCGCCGAGGAATTGCGAGCTGGAAAACACGCCGAACGAGGCACCGCGAATCTCGCCGGCCGCAGCGATGGACAGTCGTGCGGGCAGTCCGGCTTCGAGAAAATTGAAGCCCGCGAAAAATACCGCAAGCGCGAGTACCACGGCCGTGGCCGAAATGCCTGCCACCGCGAGCGCGAGTTCTCCTGCGATCAGAAGACTGATGGCCACCGTAAGCGTCCACGATTTTCCGCCACGCTCATCGGCAAATATCAACGGCACAGTGCCGAGCAGTGACAGCAGCAGGGCAACGACATAGATCTTCCAGTGGCTGATCATGACCAGGCCAAGTTCGTTCCGCAGCAGGAAGGGCAAAGCCACGAAGCTCGCGGTCAACAGTGTGTGCAACACGAACACATAGGCATCGAGGCGCATGAGATCCGGCCGGAAAGCCGCCCGGATACCGATCGACCTGTCTCTCGAAGGCCGCCTTATGCCGCGCGGCAGCGCCAGAAGCAGCAACACCGCCACACCGGCGAGCGCAGCCGCAAGCCAGAACAGGGCCCTAACGCTGGTCGCCGCGGCAATCAGGGGACCTGCAACCAGTGCAATCAGAAACGACAGCCCGACACCGATACCGAAAACCGCCATGGTGCGGGTGCGCACCCGCTCCCGGGTTGCATCGGCAAGCAGCGCGCCAAGGGTCGCGGAAACCGCGCCCGCTCCCTGTAACAGGCGCCCGGCGATCACCCCGTAAATGGTGTCGCTCTGTGCGGCAAGGATGCTGCCGGCGGCAAAAATCGCCAGTCCGCCGAGTATGACCGGGATCCGGCCGTAACGGTCGGACAACGCGCCGAGCGGAATCTGCAATGCGGCCTGGGTCAGGCCATAGGCGCCCACGGCGAGCCCGATCAGCATCGGTGTTGCTCCTTTGAGCTCTCCCGCAAAAACGGAAAGTACCGGCAACAAGGCGAACAGGCCGAACATCCGGATCATCGCGATCAGCGCCACGACGGAAACGGCGCGCCGCTCATCCGGCAGCATTGCGTCAAGCAATCTGTTCGCGTCCTCATTCATGGCGAATTTCACCGGTCAGCATTATTGAGTGTCGATGTTTTGCGCCGGGGCGAAGCGGCGGCGTATATTAGCAGGTTGTTCGATGCCCACCCGGATTCCCAATGAAGTCAATCGATATTCGCGGCGCAAGGACGCATAACCTCAAGAACCTGAACTTGAGCCTGCCGCGCGACCAGCTGATCGTATTTACCGGCTTGTCCGGGTCCGGCAAATCGTCGCTCGCGTTCGACACGATCTATGCCGAAGGCCAGCGCCGCTATGTCGAATCGCTGTCGTCCTACGCGCGCCAGTTCCTGTCGATGATGGAAAAACCGGACGTCGATCATATCGACGGTCTCTCTCCGGCCATTTCCATCGAGCAGAGGTCGACTTCACACAATCCCCGATCCACGGTCGGCACGGTCACCGAGATTCACGATTACCTGCGGCTGTTGTTTGCCCGTGCCGGCATTCCACGCTGCCCGGATCACGGTGTAACCCTGGAAGCACAGACCATCAGCCAGATGGTCGATCAGGTGCTGGCGCTGCCGGAAGACAGCAAGCTCATGCTGCTCGCACCCGTCGTTGCGGACCGCAAAGGCGAGCACCTGCAACTCATGCAGGACCTGATGTCACAGGGATTCATCCGCGCGCGCATCAACGGCGAAGTTCAAGAGCTCAATGATCCGCCGAAACTCGATCTGAGAAAAAAACACCGCATTGACGTGATCGTCGACCGGTTCAAGGTACGGAGCGACCTGAAGTTGCGTCTCGCCGAGTCCTTCGAAACGGCGTTGCGCCTCGCCGATGGCGTGGCAAGAATTGCGTACATGGACGATCCGGGAGCTGAGGAACTGGTTTTCTCGGACCGCTTCGCCTGCAACATTTGTGGCTACAGCCTGACCGAACTCGAGCCGCGACTGTTCTCCTTCAATAATCCGAGCGGCGCTTGCCAGTCCTGCGACGGGCTCGGCGTCAAGCAATTCTTCGACCCGGAACGCGTGATCGTTAATCCCGAGCTGTCGCTTGCGGGCGGTGCGATTCGCGGCTGGGACCGCAAGACCACGTACTATTTTCAGATGATTCAGAGTCTTGCGGCACATTACAAGTTCGACATCGAGACGCCGTTTCGCGAGCTGCCGGAAGAATTGCAGAAGGTTGTGCTTTACGGCAGCGGCAAGGAGAAAGTCGAGTTTCACTACGCGAACTCGCGTGGAATGCAAATCCGTCAGCATCACCGTTTCGAAGGTGTATTGCCGAATCTCGATCGCCGCTACCGTGAAACCGAGTCAGGCGCGGTACGTGAAGAGCTGTCTCGTTTCCTCAACAGCCAGCCTTGCCCGGAATGCAATGGTACGAGGCTGAATCGCTCGGCGCGCAATGTGTTCGTTGCCGGCGAGTCGTTGCCGCAGATCAGCGGCATGTCGGTCGGACATGCGCGGGCCTTCTTCGAAAACCTGCAGCTCGACGGCTGGCGCGCGACGGTGGCGGACAAGATCGTGAAGGAAATCGGCGCGCGGCTTGGTTTCCTCAGCGATGTCGGACTCGACTACCTGTCGCTCGACAGGAGCGCCGATACGTTGTCCGGCGGTGAAGCGCAACGCATCCGTCTCGCGAGCCAGATTGGCTCGGGCCTCGTCGGCGTCATGTACATACTCGACGAACCGTCGATCGGCCTGCACCAGCGCGACAACCGGCGGTTGCTCGGCACGCTCATTCACCTGCGCGATATCGGCAATACCGTGATTGTCGTGGAGCACGACGAAGAAGCGATACTCGCCGCCGATCACGTGGTCGATCTCGGTCCCGGTGCCGGTGTACACGGCGGATCGGTGGTGGTGTCCGGAACTCCGGCACAGATCCGCGATTGTGCGGAATCGCTGACGGGCCAGTATCTGTCCGGCAAACGCGCGATCGCCTTACCGCAGGCGCGCAACACGGTAAACAGGAAACACATGCTGAAAATCAGCGGTGCACGCGGGAACAACCTTAAGTCCGTCGATGTTGCCATCCCGCTCGGGTTGATGTCCTGTGTTACCGGCGTCTCCGGTTCGGGAAAATCCACGCTGGTCAACGACACGTTGTACAAAGCAGTCGCGGATCGACTTTATCGCAGCAACTCGAACCCGGCACCGCACGATGCCATCGAGGGCCTGGAAAAGATCGACAGCGTCATCGAGATCAGCCAGAGCCCGATCGGCCGTACGCCGCGCTCGAATCCGGCAACCTACAGCGGGCTGTTCACGCCGATACGCGAGTTGTTCGCCGGCACGCAGGAATCGCGTTCACGCGGTTACATGCCGGGCCGTTTCAGCTTCAACGTCAAGGGAGGTCGCTGCGAAGCCTGCCAGGGCGACGGCGTGCTGAAAGTCGAGATGCACTTCCTGCCGGACATCTACGTGCCCTGCGACGTCTGCCGCGGACAGCGCTACAACCGCGAGACGCTCGAGATCCGCTACAAGGGGCGAAACATACGTGAAGTACTCGAAATGACCGTCGAGGACGCTCTGGTTTTCTTCCAGAATGTCCCGGTGATCTCGAAGAAACTGCAGACCTTGCTGGACGTCGGGCTTTCCTACATACGGCTGGGGCAGAATGCGACCACGTTGTCGGGCGGCGAGGCGCAACGGGTCAAACTGGCGAAGGAACTGTCGAAACGCGACACCGGCAACACCCTGTATATCCTGGATGAGCCGACCACCGGACTGCACTTTCACGACATCGAGCAGCTGCTCGTCGTACTTCACCGCTTGCGTGACAAAGGCAATACCGTGGTCGTCATTGAGCACAACCTGGACGTGATCAAGACCGCGGACTGGGTCATCGATCTCGGACCCGAAGGCGGCGACGGCGGCGGACGCATCATCGCGACCGGCACCCCGGAAGACATCGCCGCCAGCAAGTCGTCGTTCACCGGCCAGTACCTGCGGCCGTTGCTCGGCGATGCGCGCAACAAACGCCGCGCCTGATTCTGTGAGTACCTGTAGGAGCGAGCAGTGCTCGCGACCGACCTGCCGCCACGCCGGCGGCAGACATCCCGGCATTACGGGGCATTATGGTGACAGTTACCCAAACTCGCGAACTAAGGTAACTTGTCTCCTTGGCATTATGGTGACAGTTACCCCAAGTCGGGAATTAAGGTAACTGTCACCGAAATTGCTGCCGGACATGGGTATCGAAGGCGCGCGCGAAGCGTCCTGGCGCTTTCTCGTGCATGCGCAGGTACATAGACGGTTCGATCAGCTCGAGTTCCATGAGCAGGAAGCGGCCGTCATCACCGCGCACAAAGTCGCTGCGGCAATAGACGGGCAACGGGTCGACCAGCCTGATGACATGATCGGCCGTCTGCACCAGTACGGATTCCGGTTCGATCGCCGTGATTCTTGAACCGTGCTCCTCCTGCACGCGAAAATCACCCTGTCGCGGTACCTTTTGTATGGCGTGACTGTATCGGTCGCCGAAATGAAACAGCGAAAACTCGCCCTCGGTGCAGATATTCCCGACGAACGGTTGCACGACGAACGGCCGCGACTGAAATGTCCTTTGCAGCAACGCTGATTTGTCCGCCGCCACCGGATTCGACACCAGGAAAGTATCGGTCGCGTTGGTGCTGATCACCGGTTTGACGATGATCCGATCGCCGAAAACCCGGAAACTTTTCTCGATGCCTCCTTCATCGAACCAGTTCCCTGCCGATGCATCGCTCCAGCGGCTGGGCACGATCAGGGCACCGCGTGCCTCGAGATCCCGGAGATAGGTTTTGGCAAGGTTCCAGCGCACCAGGTACAGGTCGTTTACGAGTATTGCCGGCGAGGCGTCGATTTCCCCTAGCACACGCAGGAACCCGTCGGGGTCCTGCGGGTAGTCCCATGGCGCCGCAATGTACACGGCGTCGTAGGTAGCCCAGTCGATACCCGACCTTCGCCAGGGCAGCCACTCGCAGTGCCAGCCCAGCTCGGCCATGGGCTCGAATGCCAGGTCGGCGTCGATGGACCAGCCGCCGCTGTCTTCCATTGTCAGGAAAGCACAGCGCAATTTACTCGGCGCCATCGGCCAGCTCGCCAAATGTGCCGGTACGCAGGAAGCGTTTGACCAGGCCGATCACTTCCTCGTTCTGCATGATGTAGGCATGGCTGACTTCGACCTGGCGGAAGTCGCTCATGCCCTCGAGTTTCGTGTCCTCGACCGACACTTTGCCATCGTCCGGGTTGTCGAGGATCGCTGACGACAACGGATCAATACTGCGATTGCCGGCGATCACCGCAAACTCGAATTCCGGCGCGCCGAGACTCAGCGGAATGCTGTCCTCGCCTTTGCCGAGCTGCGCGCCGGCAGGACCGTGCAGCCAGTCAAATCCGGGCATCCCGCCAAGGCTGTCGGCCACCTTGCTGCCCTGGTTCGGCGGCGCCAGCATGACCACGCGGCCGACCCGATCGATAGCGTGTTCCGCATAGTAATAGCGCACCAGGATGCCGCCGAGGGAGTGCGTGACGAAGTGCACTTTGGCTGCGTCTTCACCGCATTGCTCGAGTCCCTCTTCTATCGCCATGGGGGCGAGTTCCTCGATCGGGTATTCCCGCGAGGGGTACGACACGTTGGCGACAAGGTAGTCGTCATCCTTCAACGCGTCTTCCATTTCATTCATGGCGCGCGCCGTACGCGCCAGGCCGTGCAACAGCACCACGCAATCGGTACTGGCTTCGGCTACCGGTACTGACGCCGCGTTCAGCATTGCTGCGAGCAGCGCTGCCCGGATCACGGCAGCTGCTTCCGCATGCAGACCCTGTTCGCTGCCTTGAGACCGGCTTTCGCCTCCTGGCGCAGCAGATCGCGCATATCATCACCGAGCGAGTCCTCGCCGAGCACTTCGAATCCCAGCGCTGCATAGAACGGCGCATTCCACGGCAGGTGGCGAAAGGTGATCAGCGTCAGTGCATCGAAACCCTGCGACGTCGCCCAGGCAACGACGGTGTTCAAGAGACCAGTACCAATACCACGGCGCGCGAAATCCGGGTGTACGTCCATTTCATCGAGGTGCGCCTGATCGTCGACTACGCAGACATGCGCGAAACCTACTGGCTCGCGCTTCGTATTCAGCGCGACCCACAGACGTCCGTCGCGCTGCGCTTCCGCCAGCGTTGCGCGATCCGTAACCCGGTAACGGATATGCAAGGGCAAGTCCGCTTCCGGGAACATTGCAGCCG
>Ga0302046_10002417_pt1 | contig 17361 bp, 14 predicted proteins | sample RVTome_11_FD_200261 | JGI IMG/M metagenome (GOLD analysis project Ga0302046, IMG submission 200261) | Soil microbial communities from uranium-contaminated site in the Upper Colorado River Basin, Wyoming, United States - RVT147D111 (version 2) ...
CCGCGAAGGCCTCGGCCAGTGGCGACCGCTCGAGGAACTCCACCAGATCCGTTTCTGCCGTCGACAACTCCCGGTACTTCTCCACGGACAGCACCACCACCACCTCCTGCCCGTGGCGCGTCACGACCTGCGGATGCCGCCGCGCCGCGCGCACCAGTCGGCTGAACTGGTTCTTTGCATCCTCCAGCTTCCATACACCCATCTTCCCTCCTGATCTGGTCAGTCACGCCACATGAATCTAGCCAGTCACGCCAGATCCTGTCCACCCAAGGGATCCGGTCGTCTGGTCCACCCTCGCCCCCACCGCCGTTCATTCATTCGGGGTCTTGTCTACAGGCCTCGCGATTCACTACGCTGCGCCGACACGCGACGACCTGGTGAGTTCACCAGCGCCGGGCGCATTGCCGGCCGGGAGCTTTGGCTGGAGTGGATGGAAAGAGGTGCCCCTTTGACCGGACCTCGATCGACGATCATCGCGTGCGGACTCATGGCCCTGATCGGCTCCGCGTGTGACGGCGAGCGACGAGCGTCCCCGGTCGAGGAGATGCCGGCAGGCGCACCGGTCTCCATCGAAGCCGAACCGATCCTGAGCGTTGGAACCATGCAGGGCGACACGATCCGGGAGCTGTACCGCGTCGTCACGCCGTTCCTGCACCCCGATGGCCGGCTGGTCATCCCGTTGGCGAGCGCACTGACCGTTCGTGTGTTCGGCCCGGACGGAGAGTATCTGACGTCACTCGGCCAACCCGGGGAAGGACCGGGCGAGTTCCGTTCGATCGATGCAGCGTGGTTGAGAGGCGACACGATCGAGGTCTACGATGGTGAACTGCTCCGGATCACGCGGTTCGCACCGAATGGCGGGATCGACGTCGTGACGCTGATCGGACCGCCCATCCAGAGCGCCGTTCCGGGAGCGTTGCCCGACGGCTGGATCCTGAGCCGCGTGACCGGTCGCGGTGAGCAGCGTTCTGCCGCGGCGACGGCGAGCGGCAGGGACGACATCGTCATCCATCACTTCATGCGCGACGGAACGCACGCGGGAGAAATCGCGCGGACCGAAGGCATCCTTCGCCAGTCAGTTCCCGGAGGGAGCGGCCCCGGGCCGCTCAGTCCCCGCGCCGTGCTGCACGTTCATGACGGGCTGCTCTACGTGGGCGAGACGCAGACGCCGCTGCTTCGTGTGCTCGGGCCGGACGGTTCGTTGCGCGCGGACCTGCGCTGGGAAGTGGACGAGCCCGCGTCCATCGCCACGGCGTTCGAGGCGGTCATCGATGCGGCCGTCGCGCGCGCGCCAGCCGGACGGAGTGAAACGACTCGCCTGCGCCTCGAAGCGATGCCGGTGCCGGAGCGATTGTCGGTATGGTGGGACTTCCTCGTCGACCCGGAGGGATTCGTCTGGATCCGGCCGTACGAGCCGCTGCGCCACGCTGCTGCGCTGGGCGGTCTGGGACCCGGCAGCTACCTGCTGGGCGGCAACGCGCAGGGAGGTCGCTGGTGGATCGTCTCGCCGTCCGGTGTCAAGGTGGGAGAGATCGAGATACCGTCGGACCTGAGTCCCGTGCAGATTCTGAGCGATGCGCTGGTGGGCATTCGACGTGATTCGCTCGGCGTCGAGTACGTCGCCACGTTCGAGATCGTGCGGCGTTGAGAGCGACAAGCCCGGAGGCGTTGAAGCGTGATACCCTGCTTCACGCCGTCGCCGAGTTGAGCCGTAGCGACGCGGACCTTGCGATGTCCGTCCGCCGCTTCGGTCCTCCGCCGATGCCTGATATCTGGCCGCAGGGAGACCTTGCGCTCGCGCTTGCGGCCAGGCAGGTCAAGCGCCTGCGGACGCGTCCGACGGAGGAGCGACTGCGTCGTGTCGCTGCGTACTGGCGTCCGTGGCGGGCCGTGGCTGCGCGCATCCTCTGGCACCACTATCTGTCCGAGCGCAGACTGCGCCAGCGCTCCGTTCAGTCGACGTAGTGCGGAGTCGATCGCTATCGGTGGCGCGGTCAGCACTGTAGGTTGCCGGGTTGCATGGTCGGCCGGCGTGCCAGCCGGTGGGGCAGAGACCGTGCGAATCACCCCATGATTCTCCTGAAGCACGCGGACGTGCGAGCGCCGGTCGGGGCCCATCCCGGCCTGTTCCATTCTTCATGGAGGATGACCATGACGCGAGCGAAGGGTGCGGGCGGGACCGTGTATCTGGTTGCGGTCGCCGCGGTTCTCGTGTGGGGCGTGCTGGGCATCATCGACATGCCGAACAGCGGATACACCGGCTACACGACGACGGCGCAGAACGTCGTGAGCCAGGTGGATCCCGGCAGCCCAGCCGAAGCCGGCGGTGTGATGGTGGGTGACCGCGTCACCAGCGTCGACGGGATCGCGATCGAGGATACACGGGCGCGCAACCGTGCGCCGCGCCTCGTGCCGGGCTCCCCGCGCGAGCTCGGGCTGGACCGCGCTGGGCAGCCCGTGAGCGTCAGCCTCACGGCATCGGCCGCGCCGGGAGGCGAGCGTGCACTGGCATGGAGCGCGATCGTGCTCGGTCTCCTCTTTCTCGGGCTGCCGCTCTGGGCGAGGTCGAAATCCGGCACGCGCGCGAGCGGGATCCTCGCCTGGTTCGGCGTGTGCTTCGGTCTGTCGTTCCTTCCCGGCCCGTGGCTGTCCTCCGTGACGCTGCGCAGTCTGGCAGGCGCAGTGACGCTCACCGCGATCGTGATCGGCTTCGCACTGCTGCTGCATTTCATTCTCGCGTTCCCGCGCGAGTCCCCGTTCCTTTCGAAGCGATCAGCAAAGCTGTGGATCTTCGGACCCGCGGGCGTTGTCGCGCTGATGTTCATCTTCGTGATTCTCACGGAAGCGGCTGAGACATCGGGCCTGAACGCGATCATCAATCTCATCGTCGTCGCGTTGATCGTCGGCTACTTCGGCGCGTCGCTCTTCGTGCTGCTGCGCCAGTATCGATCGGCCACACCGGCGGAGCGACGGAGCACGGGCCTTTCTCTCATGCTGTGGGGTGCGGCCGCAGCGATGGTGCCTCTCGTCCTGCTCGTGCTTCTCGAGCTCGTGGCGCCCCTGCTCGTGGTACCGGGCCAGGACTTCTATTTCCTGCTCCTCGGGCTGATCCCGATCGCGTTCTCGCTCGCGGTCATCAGGACGGCACGCACAGGCAGGGAGTCAAGGGTGGAGGCGACCGTGTAGTGAGGGGATGTACGGCAGTTCGAACTGTCCGTTGACGGTCAGCCGGCAGCCGTCCGAACGAACCCCGCTGCCTCCGCCAGCTCTCGCCGGCTCGACCCCGGCACGGCGATCTCGATGAGCTGCCGGTAGTACCGGGTCGCGAGTGCGGAATCGCCCAACGCTCGCGCCGCGCGTGCCGCGCCCGCTACGCTGTTGAACCTGCGCGGCGCGGCCTCCAGTGACGCGCCGTACGCATCGAGCGCATCCGCGGGACGATCCAGCTCGAGCAGCAGATCGCCGAGCTGCTCGGCAGCGGGCAGGATCGGCGCGGGCGTGACGGGCGGCTTGGGCGTGCTCGCCTCCAGACGCACCGCTTCCTGCATCAGCCGCACCGCCTCGTCTGCCTTGCCCTCCGCGTGCGCGATCCATGCGGAAACGCCCAGCCGCATGATCTCCGTCTGGCGCGCAAACAGATCCTCGCCCAGTTGCGCCGACGCGTTCTTCAGCTCGATGAGCTTCGCCTCCGCTTCACGACCTGCCGGCTCATCTCCGGATCGCAGCGCGCCGATGCCGCGCGCGAACCACGTGACCGCTTCGGGCCACGGGAATCGATCCCAGGCGAGACCCTGATGCGCGCGCGGTTCGAGCGCCGCGGCGCCCGCCCAGTCGCGCCGTTCGAGGGCGTAGCGCGCGGGGATCGATGACAGGTGGAACGCGGTCTTGAACGTCGGCTGCAGATTCGAGACCTGCGCGAGCTTCGTCATGGCCTCGCGCGCCTTCGCGTCGTCGCCGATCTGGAGCGATGCGTAGACGAGGTACTCGATGGCGTGCGGAAACTCGTCCCACGTCCACTGCTGGTCGTCGCCCGCGGGATGTTCGAGCGCGGCCTGTGCAGCCTCGATGTTGCCGGCGACGACGTTCTGCCACTCGCCGAGCCGCGTGTACACGTGCGTCGGCATGTGCAGCGCGTGCGGGTTGCGCGGCGCGATCTCGTCGTAGCGCCGCACGACATCGATCGACTCGTGCTCCCGGCCCGCTGCATCGCTCGCGTGCACCATGTAGTGCACCGCCCCCGGATGGGTCGGCGAGTCCGCGAGCACGCCGGCCAGCACGCCGGCGGCCTCCGCGTGATGCGACATGTCGCCCGACGGCGGCGCCGTCGCCAGAATCGACAGCGCGTAGAACGCGCTCGATTCGGTATCGCCGGGATACGCGTCGTGGAGCGCGCGCGTCGCTCCGGCCCATGCGCTGATGCGGTCCCAGTACTCCGTGCGCGCCGGATCGAAGAACGCGGCCGCCGTCGCAATGAACATCTCCTCGCGCGGCGTCGCTGCCCCGATCTCCTGCGCCTTCGTCACCGCCTCCAGCCCGCGCCGCAGATCCTCCGCACCCGGGCGCGTGGGCCAGAGCGGCTGGAACAGCGTCATCGCGATGCCCCAGTGCGCCATCGCACAGTCGGGCTGATCCGCTGCGATCGCTGCGAACTCCGCGCGCGCCTGGTCGTACGTCATGTGGTGCAGCAGCGCGACCGCGTGATCGAAACGGCTCTGCGCATCACCGCACGAGACGTCGAGGCGGACCTCGCCCAGCTCCGCGGCTGCACGGGTTTCCGATTGGCTGCATGCCACGATGATGATAAGTATGCTCGGGACGAGAGCCGTCAGGCCGATCCGATCGCGGTGCCCAGTCATGCGTGCCTCCGTTCCCATCGCGTGCGCGTGCGAACCCGTGCACGTTCGCGATCCGTTATCCGTTCAGGAAATGGATCCGTGTGCCGTTCTAAGCGGCTCCGCGTATCCGCAGCTCCGCGCGCAACTGCCTCTCAGCGCCTCGGCCGCGGGCCCCTGAGCTGGATCTCCAGATCGTCGACGAAGTCCTTCGCTTCCTTCAGGTCCGCGCCGGTCAATTCGCGGTACGCCTTGATCGCGTGGATCTTCCTGCCGCGCTCGATCTCTTCGATCACCGCTGGCAGCTCGGGCAGCGGCGACTCCGTCGAGAGACCGTGATGCTGGAGCAGCCGGTCGATATTTCTCTCGAGCCGCGTGATGTGCGCGACGCCACCTTCGAGCGCATCCTTTGCTTCCTTGAGGCCGACGCCCGTTTCCTCGCGATAGGCGCGGATCGCGCCGATCCGGTCGCCCGCTTCCCACAGCTGCGCGACGGCCGGCGGCAGCTCGTCCTTCGCCTCGGACAGCCGCAGGTGCTCCATCAGCCGCGTGACCTTGGCGTTCAGCCGCATCACCTGCGTAGCCGACGCGCCGCTCGCGCGCTGGCCGAAGAAGAACATCACGTCACCCTCCGCGCAGCTTGCGCAGTGCCGTGGATGCCTCGGTCATCTGCGGGAACCGCTCGATGATCTGCTCGTAGAGCTGTTCCGCCTGTGCGGAGCGTCCCACGTCCTCGAACACCTGTGCGCGTGAGAACAGCGTGATCGCTTCGTCGGGCACCTGCGGCGCACGGGTGTCCTCCTGCTGGCGCTGTGCCTCGGGCAGCGGCGGCAGCTGGAGCTCTGCGGTGAGCTGGCGTGACAGCTCGACCACCAGCTCGAACAGCTCGTCGCGGTTGCCGCGCAGGTTCCTCGCGTTCGGCCTCACCTCGCTCGTCTCGACATCGACGATGCGACCCGTGACGCCGGGACGGTTGCTGCCGGCGTAGTCGGAGAACGAGGCGAGGATGACGTAGCGCGCGCCGACGATGCGGCCGATGCGTGCGGCGGTCTGCGGGTCCATGCGTGTGCGGCCGGAGTCCTGTTCCTCGAGGATCGGACGCAATGCATTGCGTTCGACGATGCGCAGGTTCGTGTTCTGCGATAGCTGCGTGAGCAGCAGCTGCTGGAGTCCGACGCCGAGCGCGCGCCGGTCCTCCGCGACCATGCCCACCCAGCCGCCATCCTCGAACGGGAAGATCGCGATGCCCGGCCGCCGGTCCTCCTGCGCGAATCCTCGCCCGGGAACCGCCAGCACGATGAGAACCAGCGCCAGTACGACTGCACGCATTCGCCGCATGCCTGCCTCCAAATGAATCATCCGATGAAGTCCCGCCCGTTCAGAAGCGAACGGTGAAGGACAGCTCGCCGCCGGTGAATCCGCTCTCCTGGCCGGGCCGAAGCTCTACGCGGCCGATGCGGATGCGCGCGCCCGGAACGAGCAGCGCATTGCCGGCGGGCAGCTCGACACTGATGCCGGCTCCAGCGGTGTACCCCTTGCCCGCGTCTTCGTCCCCACCCAGCACGCGCAGCTCGAGCTGCGGCTGGAACACGTTGCGCCCTGACGCGAGCCGCGCGCCCGCACCGGCGAACAGCAGGTTCTCGGCGGGCACGACGAAGCGGTCGTCGTCGAACAGACCCTCCTGCCGGTTCAGATAACCGGCATACGCGATCCCGTTCGACGCGCTTCCGAGTGCGAACGCGTACGACGCGACGGCCTGCAGCCGGTCTCCCGAGCGGAACAGGTTCGCGCCATCGGCCTGGTCCGCGCCGTATTTCTCGTACGTCAGCTGGAGCGACGCCTTCGCGGTGGTGCCGATCGTGCGGTCGACCGCGGCACGCACGTGCAGCTGATTGCCGGGACGGTAGTCGAACCCGCCATCGATCGGCTCGAACTCGCTGGCGACGACGTAGCCGATGCTGCCGCCGTAGCCTACATCGCCTGCGCGATGCGCGACTGCGACGCTGCCGCCCAGCCCACCGCCCGAGCCCCAGCTCGTCACGCGGAACGGCAGCAGGTCCGCCGCGATCATGCCCGCGACATCCGCTTCATCGATCGTCAGTCCCGACTTCCCGGTCGGCGCGAGCCCGACGACGCTGAGCCGCACGACATCGTTCGCGAGACGCACGGTCAGTCTCACTTCCGTGTCCGTGGGCCCCGCAATCGTCGCTTCACTGCCACCGTCGCGCTTCAGCTCTGCACGTGCCCACGCGCCGGACACGCTCAGCTCCGCCCTCGCACCCAGCGCGATGCTCGCCGCGAACGGCGCGCTGAGCAGCGTCAGCGACTCGATGCCGATGATGTCCGGATCCGCGAACGAGTATGTCTCGAAGCTGCCGCCCACGCCGATGCGCGGTGCGACGGTCTGCGCCGCCGCGTGCAACGGCAGCGTGAGCATCACGAGGAGTGACAGTGCGATTCTCATGTGCCCGCCGGCCGGCGCACGATGATCACGATCAGGCCGCCGCGCGTCAGGCCCTCCACGCCCAGCATTTCCGTCACGGCATCGCGATGCTGCGGACTCGGGATGATCGCCTCGATCTCCGCGAAGCGGTCCTGCACGACGACGGTGGGCGGCTGCGCGCCCGCGCCCAGCTCCTCCATCGCGATGCGCGCGGCGAGCGTCGTATTCGTCACGCGCCCGGTCTCCAGTCCGCGCGCCGTCTCCAGCTCCTCGCGTGCCTCCTCGAACTGCGGATCCAGTTGCGCCGCGCGCTCGAAGTGCTGCACGGCCTCCGCGTATTGGCCCGCGTCCATGGCTTCCAGGCCGTACCCGAATGCGAGCAGCGCCTGCAGGTTCTCCGTCTGACGCGTCGTGATGCGCTCGCGCTCCGCGACCGTGAGCTGAACGCCCAGCTCCGCGTACAGACTCAGCGCGAGCTGCTTCTCCAGCTCGAACAGCTGATTCAGCGCACCATCCTGTCCGAGCGCCCTGCCCGGTGTGCCGCCGGGACCCGCATCGACGGACACGACGAGCGCGGTCAGACCGATGCCGCCCGTCGTCTGGTCCATGCGACCCTGCACGATGCGCCCCGCACTCAGCAGCCGGCCCGCGCGCGCCGCCGTCGCAGGATCCATGCGCTGCGTCTCGTTCATGCGGATCTCATCGAGCAGGATCTGCATGTGCGCGCGCTCGAGCACGCGCAGCCTTCCCGTCTGCGCGAGGTCGGTCGTGAGCAATGCCGTTATCGCGTGCGCGTACGGCCGCAGATCCTCGTTCAGTCCCGTGGTCAGGAACGGGAACACGCCCACCGTGCGCGCCTCCGGCGCGGGCAGGTTCCCCTCGTTCTGCACCGCGGCATCCGCGGCCTCCTGCAGCTCCCACCGCCGCAGGCTCGCGAGCCTCGCCTCGACCTGTCGCCCGAGCCGGGCCGAGCCGCCGCCAGCACGGTTCTTCTCGTGCAGCATGCGCGCATCCGCCCAGCGCTGCAGGTCCTCGTAGGCGAGGGCGAGGTGGAAGAGCGCTGCGGCGTCGGTGCTGTCGCGCGCGACCAGCGGATCGAGTGTGCTCGCGGCCTCCGTCGCACGACCCTGTCCGCGATACGCGATGCCGAGACGCAGCCGTGCGTCGCGATTCGCGGGGTCGGTGCGGACTTGTGTTTCCAGGCTCGGGATCTCTGCCGCCGGGACGCGCATGCCACCCGTGGCGCACGCGGCAGCCCCCAGCGTGACGACCGCGATCTTCGCGGGAATCGACCATCCGGTGCGGCGGTTCCGATTCATTGGCGTACCTCAACTCGTCGTGACGGTGACCGGTGACGTGAGCCCCAGTACCGATCCGCCCGATGGCCGTTCGGCGAACACTTCCACGAAGTAGAAGCCGGGTGTGATGCCGGTGACGTCCCAGATGATGCGATAGATGTACGTCCGCGTATTCGCGATTGCGTTGTCGATCACGATCACGGTCGCGTCGTTGATCGGCAGCCGCACGGAGCCCGACGCCGCCTCCGCGTACACCCGCGTGAACGGATTCTGAAACGTGCCGTACGGGCCCACGACGTTCAGATACATCGTGTCTGCGGTCGGATTGAGGACGCACGCGGGCCCTGAGCTGCACAACATCGGATCCGGATAGATCTGCGGGACGATCTCGGGCGTGAGGAACGTCTCGACGTTCCCGACGCTCGTGCCGTTCTCGTTCGATACGATGAAGCGGTAGTAGATGCTCTGATCGATCGGCAGCCCTTGCAGCGGCTCGATGATGGTCTCGATCGGCCCCGCGCCGAGCCGGACATCCGTGAGGAACGGTTCGGTGAAGTCCGTGTCGTAGCTCCACTCGAACCACGCCTGGAACGGCACGCCCAGCCCGTCCGCCTCGCCGATCAGCTCGACGTTGTACTGGGACGCCAGCGTCGTCGCGGTCGGCGGTGGCGTCGTGTGCATCACGGTGACCGTGTTGGACGGCGTCGAGCAGCCGGCGGCATTGCACGCGCGCACCGTGTAGGCGTTCGTGCCGGTCAATCCCGTCACGCGGAGGCTCGTCGCGTTCGCGGCGGCAGTGCCCACCTGCACGAACGACCCGCCGTTTACGCTGCGTTCGATGATGAAGCTGGTCTCGAGCGCGCTCGCATCCGTCCACTTCAGGTCAACCGTGTTCCCGCCGACCGGCGAAAACGTCAGTGCCTGCGGCGGTACCGGCACGGTGCGCGCCGTGAACGCGTTCGAGAACGCCGAGCACACCGTGTTGCATGCGCGAACGGTGTACTCGATGGCCTGGTCGGGCGTGTTCGTCTCGTCCTTGTGCGTCGTCGCGCCGGCGGGGAGCGTAGTGAGCAGTGCGCTCGGGCCAGTGCCCATGCGGCGCCACAGCTCGTAGTGCGTCTCCGATGTCGCGTTGTCGTTCCACGTGAGCGACACCGAGGTGGCGGACGTCACCGCGGCCAGCCCGCTGGGTGCAGCCGGCGGCGGCAGCGCCGCCACCGTGACCGCGATGCTTTCCGTAACCGTCCCCACTGCGGCCATCAGCAGCGCCTGGCCCGCCGCGATACCGCTCGCGACGCCGTTCCCGTTCACCTGCATGATCTGCGCGTTCGACGAGCTCCACGTGAACGTGCGACTCAGCGGATTCTCCTGCTCATCCCATGCGCGGGCCGTGAACGGAAACGTTCCGCCCAGCGGCACGAGACCCGGATTCGGCGCGATCGTGATGAACGAGACCGTCCTCATCACGATCACGTTGGATTCGCCCGTCACGCCTGCCACCGTCGCGCGTACACGGGCAATCCCTTCCGACAGCGCAGTCGCGAGGCCGGTGGGCGTCACGCTCAGGATGTTCGGGCTGAGCGAGGTCCAGAACAGCGGTACGTCCGGCACCGTATCCCCCGATGCGAACACCGCCTCGCCCTCGAGCTGCGTGCGCTGGCCCAGCTGCGTCAGCTCCGCGACCGGGTCCTGGAGTGCAATGCCCGCGATCACCGGGAACAGCTCGACCTCGACTTCGTTCGAGCGGGTCGCATCGAAATCGAACGAGCCGAACCCCCTGAACAGGGGCGCATCGCCCATGCGCAGCTCGACTTCGAGGAACAGCGTGCGGCCGGACAGCTCCGCATCGAGGCGCACCCGTACTTCCTTCACCGCGCCACCGCCCGTGACGGCGGCCGTCGTGCGGAACAGCTCCGTCTCGCTCTCCGCGATCACGACGGACGCGCGGTCGACCTTGTCGAATGCAGCAGCTTCGCCCCCCGCCGAGTTCGCGAACGACAGGGCGAGGGCGAGGTCCATCTCTTGCGGGCCCGTCGCCGCATCGGAACACGCCGTGAGAAGGGACAGCAGCGCCGCCTTCAGGGCCCATCGCGGGCAGGTCGGATGCCTTCGCGCCATCTGGGATCCGTGCTTCAGGGGGTGCATTTCTGCCGCGTACCCTCCGCCGGCCGGGGAGTGGGGGGACCGTACGGAAGAGTACGCGTAATCTGGGCAGGACGGCGGACATCCTGCAACACTCCGGTCCCGGCCCGCCGGGACGTTCACCGCCGGCCCACGCGCAATGGCTTCCGTTGCGGCTCAGTCGAAATGACGCAGATACCGCTGCGGATCGTTCAGGAAATCACGCATGAGATTCACGTGATCGATATCCTCGTACGACACTTCTGCGACCGGCGTGGCGTCGAAGCTGTAGATGCGCGCGCCGGGACAGGCCAGGAGCAGGGGCAACCCGTCGCGTTCCTTCAGGGACCCGTGTGTGTCCACCCCTCTTCACGCTTCCCCACAAACCCGTTCAATGGTTCATGGGAACTGGTTCTGGTTCATGGTTCGGGGGAATGGTTTGTGGTTCGCCATCCGTCCGTTGCCCCATGAACTCCGAACCATTTCCCAATCCCCATTCCTGCTTTCCCCCATCAGGCGTTCCGGACGGCCTCGGCAATCCGTTCGGAGGCGCGAAAAGCAAGGGCCTGAATCGTCATGGTGGGCTGCCCGCGGCCCGACGTGACGAAGCTGCTGCCATCGCAGATGAACAGGTTCGGGACGTCGTGTGCGCGGTGGTCCGCATTGACGACGGAGGTGCGTGCATCGTTGCCCATGCGACACGTGCCGAGGAGGTGCGCGCCGATCGTCTGCGGTCCGACGGGCGGCGCCCAGATCTTCACGGCCTCCGCGGCCTCGAGCAGCTCGCGCCCGCGGTCCTGCAGGAACTGCATCATCTTCACGTCGTCGTCGTGGTCGCGGTACGTGATGCGCAGTGCGGGCCGGCCCCACTTGTCCTTCGTTGAGGGATCGAGCGTCACGCTGTTCGTCTCGACGGGCAGCGATGTCGTGTGACACGCGATCTCGACGGCGTGTGTGTACCAGTCGTGTAGCCACTTCTTGTAATCCGCGCCCCACGAGGGCACGTCCGGCGGCGCGCCGCCCAGCGCGAACAGCATCGGCGACTGGCTCATGCGCGCGTCGAACCCGCCGCCGCCGTAGAAGCCGCGGCGCGGGTCGCTGTCGTAGAAGTCGTGGATGATGCGTGTGACCTGTACGCTCTTGTACTCGTTGAGCGGATGCTCGAACGTGCCGAACACTGCGGTCTGACCGTTGAACATCAGGTGCTTGCCGACGAGGCCGCTCGCATTGGCCAGGCCGTCGGGGTACGCGCCGGCGGCGGACATGAGCAGCAGCCGCGCCGTCTCCGCACCGTTCGCGGACAGGATGACGGCGTTCGCGCGCTGGCGGTGCTCGGCGCCCTGTGCATCGAGCCAGACCACGCCCGTCGCGCGGCCCGATGCATCGGTCTCGACCCGCATGACGGTCGAGTCCGCGCGTACCTCGCAGTTCCCCGTCGCAACGGCCTTCGGGATCATGGTCACGAGCGTCGACGACTTCGCGCCGAACTCGCAGCCGTAGCCCATGCAGTAGCCGCAGTGTCCGCATGCGAGCCGGCCGTCGTGCGGCTCGGACAGGATCGCCATTGGTGCAGGCTGCGAGTGCCAGCCCAGCTTCGCCGCGCCTCGGTCCATCAGCACGCCGGACGATTTCACGGGCAGCGGCGGCACCGGATACGGCCGCGAGCGCGGCGGATCGAACGGACCGGGCACGCCCGACACGCCGATTTCCCAATCCACCTTCGTGTAGTACGGCTCCAGCTCTGCGTACGTGATGGGCCAGTCCGCGAGGTTGGCACCGGGCACGCCGCCGAGCCGCGAGCGCTCGTTGAAATCGATCTCGTGGAACCGCCAGTAGTTCGCCGTGAAGTGCACGCTGCTGCCGCCCACGCCGCGCGCATAGATGAGCGGCGGGAACGTCGCCGACTGTGCAGTCTCCGACGGCGATGCGCGGAACGTCTGCGGGTAGTCCGTCAGCGAGCCGCACAGCTCCAGCTCGAACCACGTCGCGAACTCGTCGTGCCGGAAGTCCGCGTTCTGGCGCCACGGCCCCTGCTCGTGCACGACCACCGTGAAGCCCGCCGTCGACAGCTCCTTCGCGAGAACGCCGCCCGCTGCGCCAGCACCGACAATGACGAAGTCGACGACCTGATCCTCCGGGAACGTGCGCTGCCGCATCATGCGCCACCTCCCCGCATCGCCTCGCCGTCGTAGTACCCGAACGGCGGCTGGTAGCTCGGCTGATGGTCCACGCGCAGGATCTTCATGCCCGCGCCGTCGCGGTTCCCGCCGTGCGACGGATCCGCGAACGTGCCCAGCACCACGAGCATGCGCGCACTGCCGAAGAACGGCGTGCTCTCGACCTCGCGCATCACCGCGTCCTGTTCCGACGGTGAAAGCTCCGCGAATGCGCCGCCCCGCTGGCCCGCGCGTGTGTCGAGGTCCGCGAGTCCCGCGCGGATCAGCGGCTGCATGCCCGAGAAGAACCCGCCGAGTCCGCGGTCGGCGAAGTAGACGGCACCTGCCTCCTCCGCGCCCGGCAGTTCGCCGTCGCTCGGGATGATCCGGGCCGCGAACGCGCGCATCGTCGCTGCTTCCGCGGCCGTCAGCACCTCGAACGGCGCACCTGCCCGTGCGGCATCCCGTGCGCACCCCGCCAGCGCGCTCACCGCCGGTACGTTCAGCCACACCCACGCGCTGCCCAGCAGCTGTGAGGATGCCGCCATGAATTCACGCCGCGTCGGACCGCTCATCATTCCTCCATGGGGGTAGCTGGATTCCGCAGAGTGGCCCGCGGGCCGGGCGCCGGCAAGGGAGCGCACCGGGCTGCTCGTCCGCGCTTCGGAGGTGTTCGTCCCTGCGGCGCGTGGAGAAATCCACTGCGCAGGGCCGGTCGAGGGCGAGAATGACCTGTACCGCGACTGGGGGACGCCGGATCGTGGCCGCGTGCACCACTCGCGGGTGCGCCGGGCCGACTTTGGGGCGATGCCCACCGGAATCGGCAGGGAACGCCCCGAACTCGCGCGATTCGGACCACGAGTGGGTCGCCCACCCTCGACATACGGTGTCCACGTGCGAGATGTCCGACCCCTCCCCTTTCATCGCCGCTCACCATACAATGACGCGTGTCAGCCTCCCGCGTCCCCCAACTGGAGCGGCCACCATGTCGACGATCGACGAGCACATCCTTTCCGCCATGAATCGCAGGAGCTTCGTGAAGGCGGCGGTGGCGGCCGCGGCGGCGGGTGGTGTGCATCTGACGCGCGGGCCGGAGGCGCTCGCGCAGCAACGTGGACGGGGCCAGGCGCAGACGCCGCCGGTGCCGCTCGGCAATGGCGAGCCCCCCGCGCTCCAGTTCCAGGCGTATCCGGGCGGTACGGGCGCGATCATCGAGAAGCTCGCGAACGAGCGCGGCTGGGACGCGTTCCGCCGCGCGACGTTCACGGTCCAGCCGTGGTCGGGTGCCGTGCCCACGCGCGAGGAGGATGTCGTCTTCCTGCCCGCGCACCGTCAGGCCGCGCTGATTCAGGGGCGGCACATCTCGTCCGTCGATCTCACGAACATCCATCTCGAGCGCATGAAGCGGCTGGATCCCGTGCTGCTGTGCGCCGTCACGATCATGGAGGCGCAGGCGCGCGAGGCCGCGCAGCAGGCGGACGCGGACATCCGCGCGGGCAACATCCGCAGTCCCGTGCACGGGCTGCCGTGGGGCGTGAAGGACCTGTTTGCGACGAAGGGCGTGCGTACGACCTGGGGCTCGGCCGACTTCGAGAACCGCGTGATCGACGTCGACTCCGAAGTCGTCGTGCGGCTGCGCGACGCCGGCGCCGTCCTCATCGCGAAGCTCGCGACCGGCCTCTTCGCGCAAGGCGACAACTGGTACCGCGGCCAGACGAAGAACCCGTGGAACGTCGAGCAGGGCTCGAGCGGCTCGTCCGCGGGACCCGGCTCCGCGACGGCCGCCGGCTGCGTCGCATTCGCGCTCGGCACCGAGACGCAGGGTTCCATCGTCTCGCCCTCGCGACGGTGCGGCGTCAGCGCGCTGCGCCCCACGTTCGGCCGCGTCAGCCGCTACGGCGGCATGGTCCTATCCTGGAGCATGGACAAGGTCGGACCCATGTGCCGCACCATCGAGGACTGCGCCATGGTCTTCAATGTGATCCACGGCGCCGACGAGAAGGACCCCGCGACGATCACCGCACCGTTCCATTTCGACAGGAACATCGACCTCGCGCGCCTGCGCATCGGCTACGACGACAACGCGCCGGAGGCGTTCGTGAACAAGCTGCGCGAGCTGGGCGCCAACCCCGTCGTCATGCCCGCACGGCCCAGCGGCAGCAGCAGCTCGCTCAGCGTGCAGGGTTCCGCCGCGTTCGAGTCCTACGTCGACTCGCTGCCGCCCGAGCCGCCACCGCCGCCGCCGGATTCGACCGCAGCCGGCGGGCGCGGCGGCCGTGGTGGCCGCGGTGGTCGCGGCGGCGGCACGCGTGGCCGCTTCACGCGCGGCCGCGAGGTCAACGCGATGGACTACGTCCAGTCGCAGCGCCGCCGTCACATCCTGATGCTCGCGATGGCCGAGGTCATGAAGGACTTCGACTTGTACGTGAGCGGCAGCGGCGATGTCGGTCTCACGAACCAGACCGGCCATCCCGCTGCCATCGTGCCGTATCAGATCTCCGACGGCGACAACCCGCAGCCCGAGTGCACCACGATCGTCGGCGGCCTCTTCGCCGATGACCTGATCCTCTCCGTCGCGCACAAGTACCAGACCGCGACGGACTGGCACACGCGGCGGCCGACGCTGTAGCATGCCGGTGAACTCCCTGCGCCTCCTTGCGCCTGCGGCAGTCTGCGCCGCGCTCGGTTCTGCGGGTGTGGCGCATGCGCAACGTGGGCCTGGCACGCAGGTGGAGGATCCACAGGTCGCCTTCGACGCGATGATGACCGCGGTGGATCACCTGCTCGTCGAGATCGACTCGATCGAATCCGTTAGCTGGCCGTCGGCGAAGGCGCTGCTCGCGCGCCACACCGGCGACCTCGTGCTCATCGGCACATCGACGCGCATCCGCGAAGACCCCGCGAATGCAGCCGCTCTCGCGGACCGCGTCGCCGCTGCGCTGCTGACGCGCGGAACGCGCGTGCGTGTCGAGCCTCACGTGCGAACGCTGGCCGATGGGAGCAGGGTCTGGTTCACGCGTGAGCACTGCCTGCGTACGCCGCCTCCGGATCCCGTCACGACCTGCACCTTCCCCGATGATGTCGCCATGGTCATGACGGTCGGCTTTCCGGGCACGAGCGCCAATGTGATCATCGCGCAGATCACCATGATCACGGATTCGCGCATCCGTGCCGACAATCCCGTCGTGAGCCTCGACGTTCTTCTCGAGCGAAGCGGAACGGCGTGGCGTGTGACGCGCATCTCGCGCACGCGCGGTGCGAGTGACTGACGGTCCCGCCACAGACTCCGATCCATCGCCCGTTCCACCTGCCATGGCATACCCGTTGCGCCTCTGAATCCTCTGGGCACGGCACGGCTGCCGTTCCGTCCGAGGAAACACGAATCCGGAGGAGACGTCATGCCACGGATGAAACGATGGATCACGGTCCTCGCCTTGGGCGCGTTCGGCGCGCTGTTCGCCGCGCCCGCGCTGGCGCAACAGAGTCGCGTATCGGTCGAAGGCAGAATGGGTGCCGGTCTGCCCGCCGGTGAGCTCGAGGATATCGGTGCGGAATCCGGCCTCTCGCTCGGCGCAGATGTGATGTATTCGTTCTCGCCTGCGGTCACCGGCTATGCCGGTCTCAGCCACGACCGCTTCGGCTGCGACGAGGGCAACGGCAACGCGTGCGATGACCGCCTGATCAGCAGCGGCTTCCAGACCGGTCTCAAGTTCCTGCTGTCGAGCAGTTCGACCGGCCTGCCATGGATCCGCGCGGGTCTCATCGGTCAGGACCTCGACACGGGCCAGACGGAAAGCGACCTGTCGCTCGGCGTCGAGGCCGGCGCAGGCATCGACATCAACGTCGGCCCGAATTTCCTCATCGTGCCCGCCATCCAGGCCCGCGGCTATTCCGCCGACATGGGGCCCGGCGACGTCGACGTTCGGTACCTCGTCTTCTCAATCGGTGGGCACGTGCACTTCTGAGGAAGCATTCGAGAACGGACGAGGGAACGGGCTGAATCCGTTCTCAATGCTCGCTCATCCGTCCGCCCTCAATGCCGTCACCGGCTCGACCCTCGTCGCCCTCCTGGCCGGCAACCATGTCGCCAGCGTCGCAACGCCGAGGAACACGATGGCCACGAGCATGAAGGTGAGGGGATCGGCCGGCTCCACCCCCACGAGCATGCTGCGCAGCACGCGCGTCAGCGCGAACGCTGCGACCATGCCCACTCCGAGCCCGGCGAGGGCGAGACTCATGCCCTGCCGGAGGACCATGCGGCCGATGCTGGCGGCGCTCGCGCCGAACGCCATGCGCACACCGATCTCGGACGTGCGTTGTCCCACGACGTACGCGAGCACACCATACAGTCCGATCGCGGCGAGCGTGAGTGCGGCCGCGCCGAAGATGGCGATGAGCACGAGCGCGAAGCGCGTGGATGCCATCGCATCGTCGACGTAGGCCTGGAGCGGACGGATCGTGCTCATCGGCAGTGCGGGGTCGAGCTCGACGAGCAGTGCGCGGATCGGTGC
>Ga0302046_10002418_pt1 | contig 17353 bp, 18 predicted proteins | sample RVTome_11_FD_200261 | JGI IMG/M metagenome (GOLD analysis project Ga0302046, IMG submission 200261) | Soil microbial communities from uranium-contaminated site in the Upper Colorado River Basin, Wyoming, United States - RVT147D111 (version 2) ...
TGAAATGGAGCGAAAGATGTGCGAGCCGAGACGGGCGACGAGCGCGGAGCGCGCGGAGCCCGACGAGGCGAGCCTGAAATGGAGCGAAAGATGTGCGAGCCGAGACGGGCGACGTGAGGGTTGAAGGAATGACTACCCGAGGCATGCGGGCGCGTGGCCGGGGCGGGCCGGGACTGGGCCAGTGGATGGGGCTCTGCCTGGCCGGCGTCGTGATCCTGGGACTGACCTTTACGCTGGGGGTCCTCGTCGGGCGCCAGTGGACGCGGCCGCCGCCCGCCACGCCGGGCGAGGCGGAGCGCAAGCCGGTGCTGCCGGCGCGCCGAGCCGGAGTGGCCGCGACGGAGCCTGGGAGCGGGTCGCCGGCCCAGCAGGCTCAGGACAAGCTGACCTTCTACCACACGCTCACCGCTCCGCTACCGCCGGCCGCGCCGGCCGCCAGACCCAAGCCCGAGGACCGGCCCGGGCCGGTGACGGCGAGCCCCGCAGTCTCCAGCCCGGCGCCGGAGACGGCGGGCGCTCCCGCCCGCGAGGCGAGCTCGACCTGGAGCGTGCAGGTGGCCGCCTTGAAGAGCCGGAGCCAGGCCGACGGGATGAGGGACCAGCTCGTCGAGGCGGGGTACGGCGCCTACGTGACGGCCGTGAGCGCCCAGGACGGCCAGATGCGCTACCGCGTGCGTGTGGGCACGTTCAAGACGCGGGACGAGGCGCTTCGCGTCGCCGAGCGGGTCCGTAGCGAGCGGTCCCTGCCCACGCTCGTCACGCCGGACTAGCCACCCCGACCCCCTGTCCGAGGGAGAGGGAGGCGTTTCGATGCCCTCTCCCCGGGAGGGGGAGAGGGACAGGGTGAGGGGGGGGCTAGCCGTGGAACGCGCGTTCGTGAATGGATAGGACGGGCTAGGCCGATGCCCCCTCGCTTCGGACGCGTGCTGATCTCCGGGGACGAGATCGCCGCGCGCGTGCTCGAGCTGGGGCGGGCCATCGGCCGGGAGCACGCCGGCCAGGACCCGCTGCTGGTCGGAGTGCTCAAGGGGGCGGTGATCTTCCTCGCCGACCTCGTCCGGGCCATCCCCATGGAGGTGACCGTGGACTTCATGGGGGTTTCCGCGTACGGCGCCGGCCCCCCGTCCTCGGGAGTCGTGCGGCTCACGGCCGACCTCTCGGAGTCCATCGAGGGACGGGACGTGATCATCGTCGAGGACATCATCGACACCGGCCGGACGCTCGCCTACCTCCGGAGCAACCTGAGCACCCGGCGCCCCCGGAGCGTCTCCGTCTGCGTCCTCCTCGACAAGATGGAGCGGCGGGAAGTCGACGTGAAGCTCGATTACGTGGGCTTCGTCATCCCCGATCAATGGGTGCTGGGCTACGGATTCGACCTCGGCGGGCTCTACCGAGGCCTGCCGTACATCACCGTGCTGGAGGCGGAGGCGTCGGGATGACCCCACGGATTGTGGGCGTGGGGGGGTGTGGTATACTCGACGCAGCATGAATCCCTTCTACAAGAACCTCGCCCTGTGGATGGTGATCGGCCTCATCGTCATACTCCTGTTCAACCTGTTCCAGGCCAACCAGCCCTCGCGCGAGGAGATCGTGTTCTCCGACTTCCTCAAGAAGGTCGAGACCGGCGAGGTTCGCGAGGTGACGCTCCGAGGCAACGCGGTGAGCGGGCGGCTGAACGACGGGTCGCCGTTCCGCAGCTACACCGCCGACTACCCCGACCTGGTCAAGGTGCTGAAGGAGCGCGGGGTCCGCATCATCGTCAAGCCCCAGGACAGCAACCCCTGGTACGCCATCTTCCTGCAGTGGGTCCCCATGCTCCTCTTCATCGGCGTCTGGGTCTTCTTCATGCGCCAGATGCAAGGGGGCGGGGCCAAGGCCCTGTCCTTCGGGAAGGCGCGGGCCCGCCTCATCTCGGAGAAGCAGAACAAGGTCACCTTTCAGGACGTGGCGGGGGTGGACGAGGCCAAGGAGGAGCTGCGCGAGATCATCGAGTTTCTCAAGGACCCGCCGAAGTTCCAGAAGCTCGGAGGCAAGATCCCGAAAGGGGTGCTGCTGGTGGGGCCTCCGGGCACCGGCAAGACCCTGCTGGCCAAGGCCATCGCGGGCGAGGCGAACGTGCCGTTCTTCTCCATCTCTGGCTCCGACTTCGTGGAGATGTTCGTCGGCGTGGGCGCCTCCCGGGTTCGCGACCTGTTCGAGCAGGGCAAGAAGCACGCTCCCTGCATCATCTTCATGGACGAGATCGACGCCGTGGGCCGCCACCGGGGTGCCGGGCTCGGCGGCGGCCACGACGAGCGCGAGCAGACGCTCAACCAGCTCCTGGTGGAGATGGACGGCTTCGAGACCAACGAGGGCGTGATCCTGATCGCCGCCACCAACCGGCCCGACGTCCTCGATCCGGCGCTGCTGCGCCCCGGGCGGTTCGACCGTCAGGTGGTCGTGGCCCGCCCCGACGTGAAGGGCCGCGAGGAGATCCTCAAGGTGCATGCCCGGCGGATCCCCTTGGCGGCCAACGTGGACCTCAAGGTGCTGGCCCGCGGGACCCCGGGCTTCTCCGGCGCCGACCTGGCCAATCTGGTCAACGAGGCGGCGCTCCTGGCCGCCCGCCAGGACAAGAAGACCGTCGAGATGTTCGACTTCGAGAACGCCAAGGACAAGGTGCTCATGGGCGTCGAGCGTCGCTCCATGATCATCTCCGACTCCGAGAAGAGGACGATCGCCTACCACGAGGCTGGCCACGCGCTGGTCGCCGACCTGTTGCCCGGCGCCGACCCGCTGCACAAGGTCACCATCATCCCGCGCGGGCGCGCGCTCGGGCTGACCCAGCAGCTTCCCACCGACGACAAGTACAACTACTCCAGGGACTACCTCGTCAACCGCATCACGATCCTCCTCGGCGGCAGGGCCGCCGAGGAGGTCGTCTTCCAGCAGCAGACGACGGGGGCGGGCGACGATCTGGAGAAGGCCACCGAGATGGCCCGCAAGATGGTCTGCGAGTGGGGCATGTCGGACAAGATGGGGCCGCTCACCTTCGGGAAGGGCGAGGAGCACATCTTCCTGGGCCGGGAGATGGCGCGGGCCAAGGACTACAGCGAGGACACCGCGATCCTGATCGACTCCGAGATCAAGCGCATCGTCACCGACTGCGCGAGCCGGGCCCGCGAGATGCTGGAGGCGAACCTCGAGAAGCTGCACGCCCTGGCCCGCGCGCTCCTGGAGCGCGAATCGCTGGACGGCGAGGAGATCGCGCGGATCGTGAGAGCGCGGCCGTACCAGGAGGCTCCGGCGCCGGCCTGACCCGCCCCGCGTCACCGAGGGATTTCCCCCGCCACCGGTGAGGGCTCCGGTGGTATTTTTGTCTCGGAGCCCTATGAGAAGAGAACGGTGACCTCGTCATGAACCGAGCATGCCTGGCCGGGGTGACCATCGGGGATGGCCTCGAGGTCGCGGTGATGGGCGTCCTCAACGTGAGCCCGGAGTCGTTCTATGCCGGGTCCGTCGTCACCCGGGGTGACGAGCTCCTGCGGGCCGCCGAGCGGATGGTGGAGGCGGGGGCGGCCTTCATCGATGTGGGCGCGATGTCCACCGCGCCCTATCTGGCCGGCGGGATCTCGGAGCAGGAAGAGGCCGAGCGGCTGGCCGAGGCGATCCACCGGCTGGCCACCAGGCTGGATGTTCCCATCTCGGCCGACACCAGCCGGAGCGCTCCGGCCCGGGCCGCCCTCGAGGGCGGCGCCCGAATCATCAATGACGTGACCGGGCTGACCGAGGACCGCGGGGTGGCTCGGCTGGTGGCGGAGGCCGGGGCGGGGCTCATCGTGATGGCCCGCGAGCGCGGGGGTCCGGGGCAGGGCTCTCCCGTGGAGTCTGTCATGGGGCTGCTGGACGAGAGCCTGCGTATCGCGGCGCAGGCGGGGGTCCCCTCCGCGCTGATCGTGGTGGACCCCGGCATCGGGTTCTTCCGCGGTCGCGGTATTCGCTGGCACGAATGGGACGCCCGGGTCCTCGCCGGTCTCCGGCGCCTGCGGGACCTGGGCCGGCCGGTATGTGTGGGCGTCTCCCGCAAGTCCTTCATCGGAGAGCTGGGAGGAGCGGCGGATCCATCCCGGCGGCTGCCCGGGTCGCTGGCGGCGACCGCGGCCGCGATCCTGAACGGCGCCCACCTGATCCGCTCCCACGACGTGGAGGAGACTCTGCAGGCGGCACGGGTGGTCGAGGCCATCCGCCGGGCGGGGGAGCGCGAATCGCCCCCTCACCCTTCCCTCTCCCCCTTGGGGGAGAGGGTGAAAAAGGGTTGACCCTTGCATCGCGAGCAGAGGCGCGGGAGGAGCCGGAGGCGAGGAACGCGACGAGGCGAGGGCTGAAACAGTGTGGTTCGTGATCCAGGGCTTCCGGGTCCGCGACGCCATCGACATCCTTCTGGTGGCCGCCGTGCTGTACCGCGTCCTCGTCATGTTCAAGGGGACGCGCGCGGTGCAGATGCTGGTCGCCCTCGGCGGGCTGCTGGTCGCCTCGTTCCTGGCCCGGCGGTTCGAGCTGTTCAGCACGAGCTGGATCCTCGAGAACTTCTGGTCCTTCTGGGTGCTGGCGCTCATCGTGCTGTTCCAGCCCGAGCTGCGCCGGGTGCTCGCCCAGGTGGGTCAGAGCCCGCTGCTCCAGGGGATCACCCGCGCGAGCCGCGAGGCCCGGGGCCACGTCCTCGACGATGTGGTGAAGGCTGCCGACGCGCTGGCCGGGAAGCGCATAGGGGCGCTGATCGTCCTCGAGCGCGCCACCGCCCTCCGCCATTACGCGGAGCTGGGCGTCCCCCTGGATGCCCTGGTGTCGGCGGACCTCCTGGTCAGCCTCTTCCTGCCGTACTCGCCGCTCCACGACGGCGCCGTGTTCATCGCCGAGAGCCGCGTGACGGCCGCGGGCTGCTTCCTGCCGCTGTCGCGCAACACCCAGCTTGGGCGAGCCCTCGGCACACGCCACCGCGCTGCCCTGGGGCTCTCGGAGGAGACCGACGCGGTGATCCTGGTGGTGTCCGAGGAAACCGGGCGCATCTCGCTGGCAGTGGGCGGGCAGATCGAGATCCCCGCCGATCGGGAAACGCTACGCCGGCGACTGGGGGCGCTCTTCGCCCTCGATGTGGCGGCTTCCACCCGGCGGCTGGCCTGGTGGATTCCGGCTCGGGAATGGTTGAGAAAGTAGCGAAGGCCCTGACCGAGCACTGGGAGCTCAAGCTGGTGGCCCTGTGCGTGGCCTCGGCGCTCTGGCTGTTCGTGATGACGGCCGAGAAGGCCGATGTGATGGTGTCAGCGCCCGTCGAGTTCCACTCCGTCCCACCGGGGCTGGAGGTAGGGGAGCGGCCGGAGAACGTGGAGGTGCAGGTCAATGGACTGCGCTGGACGCTTGCCCGGCTCGGGTCCGACTCGGTGAGAGCCCGTGTCAGCCTGGCGGGAGTCCGGGCCGGCGAGGTCACCCTCTGGCTCCAGCCCGAGCAGATCGTCGTCCCGCCCGGGGTGACCGTGCTTCGGATCAACCCCTCGCAGGTGCGGGTGGTCCTCGCGCCCGTGCGCCAGTCGCGGCGGGAGCCGCCGGGATCCGCACCGGGAGCGGAGAGATCGTGAGCCGCCTGTTCGGCACGGATGGCATCCGGGGCGTCGCCAACCACGAGCCGCTGACAGCCGAGCTGGCCTTCAAGCTGGGGCGCCAGCTCGTCGCTACTCTCCTCGAGCATCATGGCGCCAGCAAGGCGCGGCTGGTGGTGGGACGGGATACACGGCTGTCCGGCCCGATGCTGGAGGGCGCCCTGGTGTCGGGCGCGCTCTCGGCCGGCGCCGATGTCTACTCGGTCGGGGTGCTTCCGACCCCGGGGATCGCCTACCTCACCCGGCGGCTCGAGGCGCAGGGCGGGGTGATGCTGTCGGCATCTCACAACCCGTTCGAAGACAACGGCATCAAGATCTTCTCGGGGGAGGGCGCCAAGTTCCCCGACGCCTGGGAGGACGAGATCGAGGCCCGCCTCGGCGGCCTCGATCTGGCCCCCAAGCCCACCGGGGCCGCTGTCGGCCGCCTGGTGACCTATGAGCCGGCGGAGGCCGAGTACGCCGCCCACCTGCGCCAGACCTTCCCCCACGACCTCGCGGGCATGAGCATCGTGCTCGACTGCGCCCATGGGGCGACCTATCGCGTGGCCCCCAAGGTGTTCCGCAGTCTCGGCGCCCGCGCGATCGTCCTGGGCGCGCGCCCCGACGGGCGGAACATCAACCGGCGATCGGGCGCGCTTCATCCGGGAGCGCTCCGGAGCAAGGTGCGGGCCTTGGGCGCCCAGCTCGGGCTGGCCTTCGACGGGGACGGAGACCGCCTGATCTCGGTGGACGAGACGGGCGAGATCCGGGACGGTGATTACCTGCTGGCCATCTGCGGGCGCCAGCTGGCGGCCAAGGGCCGGCTTGCGGGCGGGGCCGTTGTCACCACCGTGATGGCCAACCTGGGGCTCGACAAGGCCCTGGGGGAGGTGGGCGTGCGGACGGTGAAAACCCAGGTGGGGGATCGGTACGTGCTGGAAGAGATGCTCGGGATCGGCGCCAACCTCGGGGGGGAGCAGTCGGGCCACCTCCTCTTCCTGGATCATGCGACGACGGGCGACGGCATGGTGTCGGCCCTCCAGCTTCTGACCGTGATGCGAGAGACCGGCCAGCCGCTGTCGGTCCTTTCCCGGTGCATGACCAAGTTCCCCCAGGTGCTGGTCAACGTGCGCGTGCGGGAGAAGCGGCCCCTGGAGTCCATCCCGGGGCTCGCAGGACGGGTCGAGGCCCTCGAGCGCGAGATGAACGGAGCCGGCCGTATCCTGCTCCGGTACTCCGGCACGGAGTCGCTGGCCCGGATCATGGTCGAGGGCGAGCATCAGAGCCGGATCGAGGTCATCGCCGACGAGCTGGCCGGCGTGATCCGGCAGGCCATCGGACAGCCGGCGTGAGCGCCGAGGTGAAAGGGATCGGGGTGGACCTGGCCCAGATCCCCCGTCTGCGGCGCGTGGTGGAGCGCTGGGACGATCGCTTCCTCCGCCGCGTCTTCACCGACGAGGAGATCGCCTACTGCCGGGGGCGGCGGGATCCGATCCCGCACCTCGCCGCGCGCTTCGCCGCCAAGGAGGCCACGCTGAAGGCGCTCGGAACCGGCTTGCGGATGGGGGTCAGCTGGCGCGAGATGGAGGTGCGGCGACAGCGCGGCGAGGCGCCCGTCATGGTGCTATCCGGCCAGTGCCAGGCCGTCGCGCGGGCCAAGGGCGCCCACCGGGTGCTCCTGTCCCTCACTCACGACGGGGACTACGCCTTCGCGCAGGCGCTGCTGATCCGGGATCATGCAGAGACGGAGTCGGAGCGCGGGTAGCCGGCTCGCCCCCATGCTCGTGAGCCTTGCTCTCGTGGCCCAGGGGTGCGCGGGGGTAACCGCGCCCTCCGGGGACCCCGCTGCCGCCACGACCGTCCAGCACCCGCGAGGGATCTTCACGCTCCAGCGCGGGCGCCCCGGCTTCGTGATCGGCGCCCCCCATGGGACCTCGGACAGCCATACCGACCTCATCGGTACCGAGCTGGCGCGCCGGACGGGATGGAGCCTGGTCGTCGCCACCGGGTTCTCGCATCTCGACGCCGACGGCCGTCGGTTCAACGTCAACCGGCCCAGCGAGAGCGTCCCGGGCATGCCTGCGCGCCTGGAGGCCGAGAGCGAGGAAGCGCGCGCGGTTCACGAGGCCTACCGGCGGCACGTGGCCGAGACGGCCCAGGGTGCCCTGGCCCTCTACGTCGAGGTGCACGGCAACGGCCGCAGGGAGAGTGCCGGGCGCATCGAGATCGCCACCGTGGGGGTCACCCGGGAAGAGGCCCGGAAGCTCAAGACGCTCCTCGAGCTGGTTCGAGACGCCCATCTCCGCGGCCGGGACGGGGTGCCGCGGCTGGCCGTGCTCCTGGAGCCGCTCGACCCGCTCCACTACACGGCCTCGGCGGCCAAGCGGGCCGGTCTCCTGGGCGTGGCGGGGCGTACCCTCCACATCGAGCTGCCCAGCGTCGTGCGCGCCACGCATCGCGACGTCTACAGCGCGCTCCTCGCCGACTTCCTGTCCGAGGCCGCCGCCCTCCTGGCGCCCGCCCTACCGTAGGAGCGTGTCGGGATAAGCGCCTTGGAACAGATCTCGCGTGGATCGAGCGCCGTGGCCGTGCCAGGCGCAGCCGGCAGGCGAGCCTAGCGGTGAAATGGCTCGAGAATGGGGGCCGTCGAGGCCCCCTTCGATCGTCGTAGCGCCGTGCTGCCCGTCTTCACCGCCGCGGAGATGCGGGAGCTGGACGAGCACGCGATCTCCAGGCTGGGCATCCCGGGTGCCGATCTCATGGAGAACGCCGGCCGTGGCGCCGCCATCCTCATCGCCGGGCACCTGGGGCCGCTGCGCGGCAAGCCGGTGGTCATCGTCTGTGGCAAGGGAAACAACGGCGGCGACGGGCTGGTGGTGGCCCGGCATCTCAGGACCCGTGGGGCCCGGGCCAGCGTGTGGCTCCTGGGCCGGAAAGGCGAGGTCAAGGGTGATGCCGGCCAGGCGCTGCGGCGCTGGCGCGGCCGGGTGGAGGAGGTCGTGGACGAGTCCGGGCTTGCGCGCCTACGGCGGGAAATGGCCCGGGCGGCGCTGGTCGTCGATGGACTGCTCGGTACCGGGCTCAGCGGCCCGGCTCGCGGCCTGGTCGCCGCAACGATCGAAGCCATGAACCAGGCGGAGCGGCCGGTCGTGGCCCTGGACCTGCCCTCCGGGCTCGACGCGGACCGCGGCGAGGTCATCGGTCCGGCCATCCGCGCCGACATCACGGCCACCTTCGCCGGCTACAAGCGCGCGCTCCTGCTCCATCCCGCGGCCGGTCTCGCCGGGCGGGTCTCGGTGATTCCGATCGGCATCCCGCAGGCCGAGCTGGAGCGGGGCGTGGACACATTCCTCCTGGAGGCCGGAGATGTTCGCCGTCACTTCCCGGCACGTGTCGCGACCTCGCACAAGGGCAGCTATGGTCATCTCCTGGTCATCGGGGGCTCCCTGGGCAAAACCGGAGCCGCCGCGCTGGCGGGCCGCGCGGCCCTCCGGAGCGGGGCGGGCCTGGTCACCATCGCCACGCCGTCCTCCCAGCAGCCCATCGTGGCCGCTCTCGGCATGGAGCCCATGACCGAGGCCCTCCCCGAGACGGCGGCGGCCACGCTGGCGCTCGAGGCCGGGGAGCGAATCCACGAGCTGGCCTCCAGGACCGATGCTGTCGCCCTCGGACCCGGCATCTCGCTGGATCCCGAGACCCAGGAGCTGGTGCGGGCGCTCGTCGTGGAGCTCCCGCGTCCGATGGTCCTCGATGCTGACGCCCTGAGCGCGCTGGCCGGGCACCTCGACCTGCTCCGGCGAGCGCCGGCGCCCCGGCTCCTCACCCCTCACCCGGGGGAGATGGGGCGGATGCTCGGGACGAGCGTGGCCGAGGTCCAGCGGGACCGCCTCGGTACCGTGCGAAGCTTCTGCCGCGAGCACCAGGCCTGCCTGGTCCTGAAGGGCGCGGGCAGCGTGATCGGCGACCCTGACGGTCGGCTCTTCATCAACCCCACCGGCAATCCGGGCATGGCTACCGGGGGCGCGGGCGATGTCCTGACCGGGATGGCGGGAGCCTTCCTTGCCCGCGGGCTCTCCCCGCTGGATGCCCTCCAGGCGGCCACCTTCGTCCATGGCCTGGCCGGGGATCTGGCCTGCGCCGAGCGGGGAGCGGAGGGCTTGATCGCGGGCGACATCCTCGAGGCCATCCCGGCGGCCATGAGGCCCGGACCCGTTCGATGAGCTTCGTCGGAGACCGAGGGCGAGGAGCCCGAGCGCTGCGTCCCGACGGAGAAGTCGTGCACCCCCAGTTCGCGCGATTGTTGTTGCGCCGGCATGGGTCGAATCCGTGCCGACCGACCACGAAGCGGCGCCCGCCGGCTCGCCGATGGACCGCCGTCCGCTGACTGGAGTCCCGATGGGAGGAGCGAGGCGAGGTAGATCTGCTGACACGCTCGTGTCCCGGAGCCCGAAGGAGACGCAGGCGTTCGGGGAGCAGCTTGGACGTCGCCTGGGACCGGGGGCGGTGGTGGCATGCGTGGGCGAGCTCGGGGCGGGGAAGACATGCTTCATCCAGGGGCTGGTACGGGGGCTCGGCGCCGACGTTGCGGCGACGAGCCCTACCTTCGTCCTGGTCAACCAGTACCGGGGGCGGCTGCCCGTCTACCACCTCGACGCCTACCGTATCGACACGCTGAGCGAGCTCCTCGACATGGGCGTCGAGGAGATGCTCCACGGCGACGGCGTCACCGTGATCGAATGGGCGGACAAGGTGCTCCCCCTGCTGCCACCCCACACGGTCACGGTGACCATCATGGGCCTGGGCGACGAGCCCCGGCGGATCGTGGTGGCGACGCCGGCCGGTGGCCATGCGTCACCTTCGAATGACTCCGTGTCCTGAGGGGCAGGAAGGACGGGCCCGACGTCTCGCCGGGCACGCTCCCGTGCTCGGCCTGGCCGTTTCCGCCCCGGGCGCCCTTCCTGCGCCCTTGGCCCTTGACAGGGGCCCCGCGCATGCCGTAGACATTGACCATGCACCCTGGATCCTGGATCCAGAATCCACGGGAAGGCCGGCGATGAGGGCAGGGGTCGCGCCTCTGCGTCGCCGCCGCCTCGTGGACGAGGCCACCCAGACCCTCCGCGACGCCATCCTCGGCGGACGGCTCCCCGCGGGGGCCCGCCTGCGCCAGACCCACCTCGCCGAACGGCTCGGCATCAGCCGGACCCCGATCCGAGAAGCGTTGGGCCGGCTCCAGCAGGAAGGACTCGTGGAGCTGCTGCCCCGCGCCGGGGTCCGGGTTCCCTTTCTGAACCTCGATGAGGCCGCCGAGCTGTACGACCTGCGGGAGGTCTTGGACGGGTTGGCCGCCCGGCTGGCCGCCTCCCGAGCCACCACCGTAGCGCTCAGGAAGCTGGAGAAGCTGCTCGGACGGATGGCGCAGTGCCTCGAGCGCCAGGATGCGAACCAGTGGTTCGGGGCGCATGTCGCGTTTCACGAGGAAATCTTCCGGGCGAGCGCGAACGCGCGCCTCCAGGCCCTCTCGGGGGTCGTGCGGCTGTCCATCCGCCACTTCCATCCGCTGCTGCTCAAGACGGAGCGCCGCCTCGAGGCGGCTCACCGGGAGCACCGCGAGATCTTCGAGGCCATCGCCGCCCGCGACGACGAGGCGGCCGAGCGGGCCGCGCGCGTCCACATCGCCAATGCCAAGGAGATCGTCCTCCGGGCCATGACCCGCAGTGCGAGCGGAGCGGCGGCCGAGTCGCCGTAGGCACGAGCGCCGCGAGGCGAGCGGTGAGATGACCCGCAGTGCGAGCGGAGCGGCGGCCGAGTTGCCGTAGGCACGAGCGCCGCGAGGCGAGCGGTGAGATGACCGAAGGGGAGCGAGATGGCGCTGTTCAAGCTTGAGAAGAAGGCCCCCCGGGGCCCCGCCGGCAAGTGGGACGTGGTCGTCAGCGAGGAGATGTGCAAGGCCTGCGCCTTCTGCCTGCAGGTCTGCCCGGTGGATGTCTTCGGCTGGCGCACCGTCTCCAACCGGCTCGGCTGGTTCCCGATATACGTCGCCAAGGAGGGGAACTGCATCGGCTGCATGCTCTGCTACCAGATCTGTCCGGACTTCTGCATCGACGTGTCGCCCAAGGCGGCGAGCGCGGGAGAGAGGAACTAGAGCGCATGAAGAGCTCGACTGACGGTGACCCGGTGGGGGGTGTGGGGGAGGAGCGGCGGGCGCTCCCCCCCACGTCGAAGTGATGCCGGCACTGGATCTCGACGTCAAGGGCACGCTGGTCGCGCCGTGGGTGGACTGGGCGGCGCGCCACAACAAGGGGCGCCGGCTGCTCGAGGCCGGCACCTACGCGCTCACGGAGGGCGCGATCGCCGCCGGCTGCAGGGTGTTCGCCGGCTACCCGATCACCCCCGCCACCGACATCGCCGAGTACATGTCGAAGCGCCTGCCTCAGGTGGGAGGCTACTACGTTCAGTGCGAGGACGAGCTGGCCGGCATGCACGCCTGCGCCGGCGCGAGCCTCGGGGGCCTCAAGGCCATGACGGCCACGTCGGGCCCGGGGTACACCCTGATGCACGACGCCTACGGCTGGGCGATCACCAACGAGATCCCCCTCGTGGTGGTCGATGCCATGCGCGTGGGGCCCATCAGCGGCATCACGGGCGCTCCGGGGCAGGGGGAGTTCTACGTCGCGCGCTACGCCACGCATGGCGGGAACTTCGAGACCATCGTGGTCTCGCCCTCCTCGGTCCAGGAGGCCTTCTGGCTCACCGTCGACGCCTTCAACCTCTCCGAGCGGTACCGGACGCCGGTCACCATCCTCACCGACCAGGTCGTCTCGGACATGTGGGAGGATCTCTTCATCCCCGACGAATACGACGGCCTCGACTTCGTCGTGCCCCGCCGCCACAACCTGATGATGCCTTTCTTTCCGGTGGGCGGGGCCGACCTCGACGTTCCGCCGAACATCATCGGGCGCGGCACCGGGGTGTGCGTGTCCGCCTACACCCATACCGAGGAGGGGTACGACATCGAGGAGATGGAGGCCCAGTGGGCGCAGACCTACCGCCTGGTGAACAAGATCCGGCACCATCGGGACGCGCTGACCCGCTACGAGGTGCTGGGGATCGAGGACGCCGAGGTGATCGCCGTCGCCTACGGGGCCGATGCGCGGACGGTCAAGACCGGGGTCCTGGAGGCGCGGCGGGAGGGCATCCGGGCGGGGTTCATCCGGCTGATCACGCTCTGGCCGTTCCTCGACGAGCTCTTCGAGCGGGACGTGCCCTACGTCGTGTGCGAGCTCAACTACGACGGGCAGCTCGTGCGCGAGGTGATGCGCGCGGCGCCCGACAAGCGAAAGGTCCACTTCATGGGCAAGAGCGCCGAGCTCCACACGGTGGCCGAGGTCGCGGCGGGGCTCGAGGGCGTGGCCCGGTCGGGCCGGGTCCCCGAGCTCCCCTACATCTGGACAGAGGTCCGCTGATCAGCTCGGAAGGGGGCTTCGCCCCCCTTCCGAAACCTCCCCCCAGGAAGAGGTGGCGCCGGCAAAGCCGGTGCTCGAACAGGAGGCCATGATGAACAGGCTGGCGCAAAAGTACCTGAGACCCAGCCAGATCCCCACCAAGGCCTGTCACGGCTGCGGTATCGGCATGATCGAGAACTGGCTGCTCCAGGCCATCGACGAGCTCGGGCTCAAGCAGGACGACGTGATCTTCGGCACGGGTATCGGCTGCGTGGGCCGGCAGACCTTCGCCACCTGGGGCGGCGACAACTTCGGGGCCACCCACGGGCGGGCCCTGCCGGTGGCCACGGGCCTCAAGCTCGCCCAGCCCGACAAGAAGTACCTGATCGTCGTGGGCGACGGGGATGCCGCCTCCATCGGCACCTCCCACCTGATCCACGCCGCCCGCCGGAACCTGGGCGTGGTCGTGGTATGCGAGGACAACATGGGCTACGAGTCCACCGGAGGGCAGTTCTCGCCCACGACCCCCGCCGGGTACGTGACGAACTCGAGCCCCTACGGCATGGTCGAGCCGTCCTTCGACCCCTGCGACGTCGTCAAGGCGGCGGGAGCCACGTTCGTGGCCGAGACCACCGCGACGCAGTGGCACCAGACCGTGAAGATCGTCAAGAAGGCGCTCCAGAACGACGGGTTCTCGTTCGTCCACGTCCGGTTCCCGTGCAACGAGAACTTCGGCGCCTACGCCCTGGGGACGCGGGACACGCTCAAGAACCTCGAGTGGATCTACGAGCACACCCAGGGCCGCAAGGCGGACGGCTCCGACACGGACTTCGTGTGGGAGACCGGCATCAAGCACGACGCCTCCAACAGCCGCCCGGAGTTCTCGAAGCTGCTGCGTGACATGAACGGGCGGGTCCAGGCCGGCGTCGAGAAGCGGCCGCCGGGGAGCGGAGGCCACTGATGGGGGCGGGCAACGGCCTCCGCAGCCGCACCGAGATCCTGATCTCCGGCTTCGGCGGGCAGGGCGTGATCCGCATGGGGCAGATCATCGGGCTCTGCGCCATCAACCAGGGGCACCGCGTGACCATGCTGAAGAGCCACGGGACCGAGACGCGCGGGGGGTACGTCCGCGCGCAGCTCGTGATCTCGCCGGACTACGTGGACAGCCCCGTGGTCGAGAACGCGGATGTGTTCGTCGCGTTCTCGGCGCCGGCCTACAAGCGGTTCTACGAGTGCTGCCGCGGCAAGATCCTCTACGATCCGGAGATGGTCGAGCAGGTCCGCAGGGACGCTCCGGAGCGCCACATCGCCGTCCCGGCCACCGCGCTCTCCAAGGAGCGCTTCGACAACGTGCTGTTCGCGAACATGATCATGCTGGGCGCCCTCACGCGCGTGAGCGGCATGGACTACGCGGCGATGCGGAGGACCATGCCCCAGGTCATCCCGCGCTTCCACGAGCAGAACCTGGCGGCGATCGAGGTCGGCTACACCCTGCCCGCGGTTCTGGCGGCAGCGGCCTGACGTGGCCCCCTCCGCTCCCGTCCGCCCCTGGCATCGGGTCTGGCCCGATCACCTTCCCCTGTCGCTGAGCTGCCCTCGGGTGCCGGCCTGGTGGCTCCTCGAGCGGAACCTGGCGCGGTTCGCGAGCCGGTTGGCCCTCCGGGAGCTCGACCACGACACGCTCGCCGAGGGACGGGCGCTCACCTACGAGGAGCTGCACCGGGCGGCCGGCGGGGCCGCGACGGGCCTGAGGGCCCAGGGGGTGAAACCCGGCGACCGCGTGGGGTTCTGCCTGCCGAACAGCGCCGAGCTCGTCATCGGCTACTACGCGACCTGGCTGGCCGGGGGCATCGTGGTGCCGGCCAATCCGGCCGGCCGCACGGGCGAGCTCGAGGAGCACCTGGGCGACGCCCGGGTCTCGGTGGTGGTGGCCCCGGCCGGGAGTCCGGCCCAGGCGGCGGCCGGCCGGCTCGGCCTGCCGTTCCTCGACGTCGCCGCGTTCCGGGGCATGGAGGCCCTTCCGCCGGCCGCGCCGGTTCCGTGCACCCCGGAGAAGGATGTCGCTGTCCTCCTCTACACGGGCGGGACCACCGGCACCCCCAAGGGGGCGATGCTCACCCACCGCAATATCGTGGTCAACACCCTGCAGTTCGCGGAGTGGTACGCCTTCGCGCCGGGCGAGGAGACCTCGCTCTGCGCCCTCCCCATGTTCCACAGCGGCGGGATGTCGGGCGTCATGAATGTCCCGATCTACGCCGGAGCGACGCTGCTGGTTCTCGGCCGCTTCAATGCGGGCGCGGTGGCGCGGGCCGTCGGCCGCTACCGCGTCACCCGGCTCTTCGGCGTGCCGACCATGTTCATCGCGCTCCTCAATCATCCAGAGGGCCGCCGCGCCGACTACTCGTCGCTCCGGGCATGCCGGACCAACGCGGCGCCGCTTCCCCCCACGGTCAAGGCGGCCTTCGACGGCCTGGTCGGGCGGGAGGTGCTGGTGGAGGGCTATGGGCTCACCGAGACGAGCCCGCTGACCCACGCCAACCCGATCCGGCGCGCCAGGGCGGGCTCGATCGGCGTCCCCCTCCCGGACACCGATGCGCGCATCGCCGATCTCCAGACGGGCGCGGAGGTGGCTCCCGGTCAGCCCGGCGAGCTCCTGATCCGGGGCCCCCAGGTCATGCTCGGGTACTGGGATCAGCCCGCCGAGACGGCCGAAGCCATCACGGACGGGTGGTTGCGCACGGGGGACGTCGCGCAGATGGACGGCGAGGGATACTTCGCGATCGTCGATCGCAAGAAGGACATGATCAACACGGCGGGCTTCAAGGTGTGGCCACGCGAGGTGGAGGAGGTCATCTACTCCCACGAGGCGGTCAAGCTCGCCGCGGTCTTCGGGGTCGAGGACGCCTATCGCGGGGAGGCGGTCAAGGCCTGCATCGTGCTGCGGGATGGCTACACCGGGCGCGTGGCCGCCGAGGACATCGTCGAGTTCTGCAAGCGGCGGCTCACGACGTACAAGGTGCCGCGCGAGGTCGAGTTCCGGGATTCGTTGCCCGTCAGCGGCACCGGGAAGATGCTGCGGCGGGCCCTGCGCGAGGAGCGGCAGGCCCCGCCCGGGACCCGGGATGTGGAGCCCGCGCGGGCGCCGGCGGGCTGACCAGGTCCGGCGAGTCCCGCGGGCCGATACCCCGTCTCGACTGAGTTCATCGACATGGTGAAGCTCGGGCCGTGGGCGACCAAGAAGCCCTCCCAGCTCTCGGGCGGGATGAAGCAGCGTGTCGGGATCGCGCGGGCGCTGGCGCTCGAGCCCGAGCTGCTGCTCCTGGACGAGCCGTTCGCCGGGGCTCGATGCCCAGACCCGGTCCGTGCTCCAGGAGGAGCTGCGCGCGATCTGGCAGCGCGAGGCGAAGACCGTGCTCTTCGTGACCCACTCGATCCCGGAGGCGATCTATCTCGGCGATCGCATCGTCGTGATGACGTCGCACCCGGGACGGGTCAAGGCGATCATCGACGTCAAGGAGCCTCGACCGCGCGATGTCACCAGCCCGGAGTTCAACCGGGTCCAGCGGGAGGTCATGGAGCTCCTGAGGCCCGAGATCCAGAAGGCAGCTCCCTAGCAAGGAGGGGAACGATGAAGGTCTACGCGACCGTGCTCGGCGCCGTCGTGGCGGCGGTGATGGCTCTGGCGGCTTCCGCCCCCGCCCAGGAGAAGTTCCCGTCCCGGCCCATCGATTTCATCGTCACCTGGGGCACGGGTGGCGGCGCCGACGCCATGGCGCGCCAGATCGGCACGCTCAGCCAGCCGGTCCTCGGAACGGCGCTCCCGGTCTCCAACGTGCCGGGGGCGGCCGGCAACACCGGCCTGGCCCAGGTCCTGACCAGCAAGCCGGACGGCTACACGATCGCGACCTATATCCAGGACACGCTCATGACGATCCCGATGGGGCTGGCGCGGCACAAGGTCGAGGACCTCGAGTGGATCACGCGCACCCAGGTCGCGGACTCGTTCCTGTTCGTCAAGTCCGATGGTCCCTTCCGGACCATGCAGGAGCTGTTGAAGCATGCCCAGGCGAATCCCGGCAAGGTGCGCGTGGCCGCGACGGGATTCGGGACCGTGGACGACGTGACGGTGCGCTTCCTCGAGAAGCGCGGCTACAAGATGATCACCGTGCCGTATCCCAAGCCGGGGGAGCGGTACGCGGCGGCGCTGGGCGGGCACGCCGAGGTGCTCTACGAGCAGGCGGGAGACGTGCTGCAGTATCTGACGGCCAATCAGCTCCGGCCCCTCGTCATCTTCGCCGA
>Ga0302046_10002419_pt1 | contig 17352 bp, 14 predicted proteins | sample RVTome_11_FD_200261 | JGI IMG/M metagenome (GOLD analysis project Ga0302046, IMG submission 200261) | Soil microbial communities from uranium-contaminated site in the Upper Colorado River Basin, Wyoming, United States - RVT147D111 (version 2) ...
TAGCCTGCATGTCTCACCAGGTTTGGTCGCGAGAGCGTGGAGGCGCCTGTGCCGCAAGGCCGCACGGACCGAGGCGCCCGCAGGCATACTCGTGCAGTATGTCGAGGACGCCGAGGGAGTACGGCCTTGCGGCGCAGGCGCATCCGCGCTCGCAGCAGAAAGCTGGTGAGACATGCAGGCTAGCGCCGCGTCGGGATGACGTGGCGGACGCCGCCGCGCACGTCGGGATGGTCACCCGCGTAGCGCGGGATGAGGTGCAGGCAGGCGTGTTCGACGCCCTGCCCCGCCGACGGGCCGTCGTTGACGCCGACGTTGAACCCGTCGGGCGCGAGCGCGGTGCGGAGCGCGGCGCGCTCGCGGCGCAGCAGCTCGTAGCACGCCTCGACCTCCGCGGGCTCGAGGTCGAAGAAGCTCGTGCAGTGCCGCTTCGGAATGACGAGCGTGTGCCCCTCGGCAGCCGGCTCCCGGTCGCGCACGGCGACCGAGAGGCGGTTCTCCGCGAGCACGCGATCGCCCAGGTGACAGAAGGGACAATCCGCCGTGGCCATGGAGCCACGCTAGGCGAGAAGACGACCCCGATCAACGCCCGCACGCGGGGAGAAAGCGGATTGACAGCCTCCCGGGCCGGCAGTATCCGGGACGGGTGGGAAGGCATCGAGTCGTGGGGCTCGGGGGGTGGCCGCTCCGCATCGTCGCGGCCCTGGCACTGGCATCCGTGGTCGCGCTCGGTGCGGCCGGCACCGGGCACGCGCAGGTGTGCGGCGACGCCGACGGCGACGGGATGGTCACCGACACCGACGGCGTGAACGCGCTCCGCGCCGCCGCGCAGCTCTCGACCCTCTGCACGCTCGACGCCTGCGACGTCAACGCCGACGGCATGCTCACCGACACCGACGGCGTCCTGATCCTGCGGATCGCGGCGTCGCTGCCGGTCGCCGCCCACTGCGTGCCGGTGAGCGACGACCCGGTCGACGCCCGCGTCGCCCTGCTCGTGGAGCGCGTGTCCCCCTTTCTCGAGAACGCCTTCGACTTCGTGCCGCAGCTCACCAACCCCGCCTCGAACGACGTCATCCCCTGCGACAACTTCGACGACGGCGACATCGAGATCGAGACCGACGAGGGCGAGACGCTCGTCACCTATACCTCTTGTCGGCTCGGCCAGCGCTTTCTCGACGGCGACGTCGAGGACGGCGAGGACGGGCTCGTCGTCGGCCTCACGGTGATCGAGGGGGACGAGGACGAGGACATCGCCTTCTCCAACGAGAGCGGCCAGCTCACCGCCGTCGAGACCGGCATGAGCCTGCGGATCAGCGGCCTCTTCGTGGCCGAAGTCTTCTTCGATCACTTCCTGCTCGAAGACGTCGGGGACTTCCGCCTCTTCCTCTCCAACCTCGAGGTGCGCGGCAGCGACAGCAACCTCCTGAGCGGCACCGCCCGCCTCGACCTCGGCGAAAGCGAGGTGCCGGGCATCATCGAGGTCGAGCTGCGCTACGACGGCTCGAACATCGCGGTCGTCACCGTGACGCACGACGACCTCGCGACCACCACGCACCTCTTCGACCGCGGCACCAACCAGTTCCTCTAGGGAGGCCGGTGGCCGCGGCCCGCTTCGAGATCCTCCACAACCCGCGCTGCAGCAAGTCGCGCGCGACGCTGCAGCGGCTCGCCGACGCCGGCATCGAGCCGGTCGTGACCGAGTACCTGACGGCGCCGCCGAGCCCGGCGCGCCTGCGTACGATCCTCGCCCTCCTCGGCCTCGACGACCCGCGCGCGCTCATGCGCACCGCGGAGCCGGCCTACGCCACCCTCGGGCTCGCCGCCGTCACCGACCCCGAGGCGCTGCTCGACGCGATGGCGCGGCATCCGATCCTGATCGAGCGTCCGATCGTCATCCGCGACGAGGCGCGCGCGGTCATCGGCCGCCCGCCCGCCAACGTCGACGCCCTCCTCGACGACTGAGCCGCCGCGTGCGGCCCGTCTTGTACCAGCCGGACGGGTCCGCTAGGTCTGCGGCGGGTTCAACAGCAGATCAGAGGAGGTACGACCATGGCACTTCGTCTCGGCGACACCGCGCCCGACTTCGAGGCCGACACCACCGAGGGACGCATCCGTTTCCACGAGTTCATCGGCGACAACTGGGTGATCCTGTTCTCGCACCCCAAGGACTTCACGCCCGTCTGCACCACCGAGCTCGGCTACATGGCGAAGATCAAACCCGAGTTCGACAAGCGCGGAGTGAAGATCGTCGGCTTGAGCGTCGATCCCGTCGACTCGCACGCCAAGTGGTCGCAGGACATCAAGGAGACGCAGGGCCACGCGCCGAACTACCCGGTCATCGCCGACCCCGAGCGCAAGGTCGCGGACGCCTACGACATGATCCACCCGAACGCCCTCGACACGCTGACGGTGCGCACGGTGTTCGTGATCGGGCCGGACAAGAAGGTGAAGCTGATGCTCACCTACCCCGCGAGCACCGGCCGCAACTTCGACGAGATCCTGCGCGCCATCGACTCGCTGCAGCTCACGGCCAAGCACAGCGTCGCGACCCCCGTCAACTGGAAGCACGGCGAGGACGTCATCATCGTGCCCTCGCTCTCGGACGACGACGCGAAGAAGAAGTTCCCGGGCGGCTGGAAGGCCCTGAAGCCCTACCTGCGCCTCGTCCCGCAGCCGAAGTAGCACCCCCACAGGGGGCCGGCCGGCAGACGGGCACGCCGGCCAGCCCGCCTTTCGACGCGATGCGGCACCCGGGTCCCCGCCGCCTGCCGCGGTCGACGCCCTCGAAACCGCTTGACCGGTGGCCGGCACGTGCGCCATACGGGCGGAGCCGACCCACTCCGACCCGGACCACAACGCAACGTGCCAGCCCAAGGAGGGCGCTCCATGCAGCTCGTCTCCCCTCGCCGCGCGCGCATCGCGCTCGTCCTCTGTTCGATGCTCGTCCCGGCCGCGCATGCCGACGCCGTCGTGCGGAGCTGCACCCCCGGCGACCCGGCCGGCAACACGACCAACGTCATCTGCGTCGACGCCGGGGCGTGCACCCCGACCACCGTCAGCGTCATCGAGAACATCGACGTCACCGACGGCGAGGGCTGCGAGTTCGACGTCGGCGGGCGCGACCTGATCGTCGACAAGACGTTCAACGTGACCGGCCTCGGCGTCAACCTCGACGGCTTCATCAAGTTCACCAACGTCGACGACGCGACGATCACCGCCCTCGGCAAGCTCAAGGCTCGCGGTGACTTCGTCATGCCCTTCGGCTTCATCCTGGGCGGCGGCCTGATCGAGATCACCGCCGCCGGCACGATCACCAACGCCGGCCAGATCGACGTCACCGGCGACAGCGCCGGCACCGTCAACCTGACGGCCGGCGGCGACGTCACCTTCGCGTCCAACTCGGAGGTCCGCGCCAACGGCCTGAGCTCGGCGGACGAGGGTATGCGCTTCGCCGACGGCGGCACGCTCGACGTGACCTCCGGGGGCAGCGTGGTGGTGCAGGGCGATCTCAACTTCCGCGGGCAAAACCAGGGCGCCGGCGGCTTCATCGACCTGACGGCCGAGCGCGACGTCACGATCGATCGCAAGATCGACGCCGTCGGCGGGGGCAGCGACGGCGGCGAGGTGGTCATCGCGGCCGGGGACCACGTGACCATCAACCAGAACGTCGACGTCACCAGCGAGGTCGGCGGCGGCTCGGGCGGGAGCATCATCATCGAGGCCGGGTCGGTGGACCTCGGCGGCGTCGTCCCGGGGGGCAACCTGGACGTGAACGGGGCCACCCTGAAGGCGCAGGGCAGCTCCGGCGACGAGGGCTTCGCCGGCGACGGCGGCACCGTCGACGCCATCGCGGGGGGCCGCATCCGCTTCTTCGGCACCGCGGTCTCCATACGGCTCGACGCCGCGACCTCGTTCGACGCGTCCGCCGGCACACTGCTCCTCGAGAGCGACGACGGCGCCCCGAACACGATCGGCCCGCTCGACGGCGACATCGAGCTCGGCGGCACCATCACGGGAGCCAGCGGCAACCTCGAGGGCGAGGGCGCGACCGTCATCCTGAGCGCGGGACGCGACCTGACGGTGAGCGCGTCGATCGCCGCGAATGGACGCGGGGGCGGCGGCGGCTTCACGGGCATCGCGGGCCGCCACGTCACGATATCGGGCTCGGTCACGATGCGCGGCACGTCGTCGTCGGCGTCGGGATCCGACGTCGAGATGATCGCCGGGGAGGCCGATCCGGCGGGCACGCTGACGGTTGCCAACACCATCGACTGCCGTGGGGGAAGCACCTCGACCCCGAGCGTCGTCGTCCTGGCGGGCTGCGACCTGACGGTCGCCGCCGCGGTCAAGGTCGACGGCTCGGGCGGCGGCGCGACGTTCGACATGGCGTCGCTCCGCCCCATGACGCTCGGCACCAACTCGCAGTATCTCGCCACCCCGGGGGGCTCGATCGCCGTCCACCACCCGGTCGGCATGGCGCCCGTGCTCGGTGCCGGCGTCACGTTCAACCCGCCGCCGCTGTTCGTGGTCGGCTCGACGGCGGGCTTCCTCACCTGCCCGGGCTGCGGCAACGGCATCGTCGAGGGCGGCGAGGCGTGCGACGACGGCAACCTGGTGAGCGGCGACTGCTGCTCGTCGTCGTGCACCATCGAGTCCGCCGGCACGGTCTGCCGGCCGGCGATCAACGCCTGCGACGTCGCCGAGACCTGCACCGGCTCGAGCCCGACGTGCCCGGCCGACACCCAGCCGCCGACGGATCACTACGTGGTGTACAAGGCCAAGGCCTCGCCGCGCTTCGACCTGCCGAACAGCAACAAGTTCCCGAAGAAGGACTGGAACCTCAACCTGAACGACATCACCCTCGACGACGGCCAGCCCGACGATCCCGAGAACTACCAGGTGAAGAAGGAGACCAGCCTGGTCCTGCCGGCCATGAAGAACGACGAGCCCGGCCCGACCGACCCGGACCTCCACTACATCCGCTACCAGATCAAGGAGACCAAGGAGGGCGCCGGACCCTACGATCCGGAGTCGGAGCGCTATCCCAGCGCCGTCAAGCACAAGAAGGGCCGCGTCTGGCAGCTCCGGAACCAGTTCGGCACGATCGACGTCACCACCAAGAAGGTCGAGGCCATGCTGGTCCCGGCAGCCAAGGACCTCGGAAGCCCGCCCGCTCCTCCCGGCGACGAGACGCACTACATCTGTTACCAGGCGAAGGTCATCGGCACCGTCGCCGACCAGACGCCCGACACCGGGTCCGGGTTCGGCAAGTTCCGCAAGGACCTCGAGGGCTTCTTCGGCGACCAGTTCGACGACTGCGCGCTCGACAAGAACGGCGACGTCGCCTTCGAGGGCACGGCCGTCGAGGGCAAGTGCCTCTACAACCTGAAGTCCGTGAAGTCGCTCTGCAACCCGATCGAGAAGGACGACGTCGGCGGCACGCCGCCGCGCGTGACGATTGCTCCTCCCGGCTCGGTCTCGACGCCCGCGACCTGCCGCTCGCTGCTCTGCTACCAGGTGAAGCTGTCGTCCAAGGTGGCGTCGCCGGCCGGCGCCGTGCTCGCGGAGGTCCCGTTCGACTCCGGCGTCCAGCAGCAGAAGCACGAGAAGCGCTCGCTCTCGGCGGGCACCGCGCCGCACACCGCTCCGGGGAACGGCTTTCCGGCACCCCTCCAGATGGACACCAAGAAGACCGAGCTGGTGTGCGTGCCGACCGACGTAACCGCCGTCTTGTCGCCGCCCTAGGACCCCGCGCGTGCGGTCCTACTTGCCCTCGTAGACCCCGCGGCGCGGCACGTCGGTGTAGACCGGCTTGCGCTTCTCGTCGAAGGCGGTGATCGCCTCGGGGAGATTGTCGGTCATGCCGAGCATGATCTGGTTGCGGTCCTCGAGCTCGATCGCGGCGTCGAGGCTCGCGGTCTCGAGGTTGGCCCAGAGCACCTGCTTGGTCATCTGGACCCCGTAGGGGCTGAACTCGCACATGCCCGCCGCGATCTCGAGCGCGTGCTCGAGGAGCGCGTCGTCGGGCACGACGCGCGACACCAGCCCCATGCGCAGCGCCTCCTCGGCGTCGACCCGGCGGCCGGTGAGCAGGATGTCGTTGGCGTGCGCCGCGCCGACCAGGCGCGGCAGCAGCCAGCTCGCGCCGAGCTCGGTGCTGGTGAGGCCGTTCACGATGCCGGTCGCGTTGAAGACCGCCGACGCCGCCGCGATCCGGATCTCGGCGGCGAGCGTCACGCACATGCCGCCGCCGTAGGCGGCGCCGTTGACGGCGGCGACGATCGGCTGCGGCACGTGGCGCATCACCGGGATCAGCCGGGAGTAGATGCGGATCGCGCGCGGGCCGATCCGCGGCACGGTGAGCCCGTCGACGTCGGGGATGACGGAGTGGTCCTTGAGGTCGAGGCCGGAGCAGAACGCGCGGCCGGCGCCGGTCAGGATCACCACCCGGCACTCGTTGTCGCGCGCCACCGTGCGGAGCGCGTCCTCGAGCGCCAGGCAGAGCTCGATCGACATCGCGTTCAGCCGCTCCGGACGGTTCAGCCGGACGACGGTGACGTGCGGGCGGGCCTTCTCGACGGTGACGACGGGCATGCGGGTCCTCCGAAGGCCGGCAGCGCTCAGACCGGCCCGAGCGCCGCCACGTAGCCGAAGATCATCGCGTAGTGCGCGAGGCTGCCGCCGACCACGAGGACGTGGAAGACCTCGTGGTACGAGAACACGTGCGGCCAGAGGCGCGGCCGCTGGGTGACGAAGACCACCATGCCGGCGGTGTAGAGGATGCCCCCGAGGGCGCCGAGCGCCAGCGCCGGCCCCGGCAACCGCTCCATCAGGGGCGCGAGCAGCAGGATGGCGAACCATCCCTGCAGGGTCTGCAGCGAGACCGAGAGCCAGGAGCCCACCGCCGGCCACCACACCTTCTGGACGATGCCGGCGAGCGCCACGCCCCAGACGACCGCGAGGGCGGCCCAGCGCAGCCGGCCGTCCAGCACGATCCCGGCCACCGGCGTGTAGGTCCCCGCCACCAGGACGTAGATCATGGCGTGATCGAGCCGCTGCATGCGCCCCTTCCAGTGCGCGCGCCAGGGCACGGTGTGGTAGAGGCTGCTCGCCGTGTAGAGCGCGACCAGGCTCAGGCCGAACACCAGGAGCGCGACCTGATACGGCCGGTTGCCGGCGGCGCGCTGCCAGAGGAGGATCGCGCCCGCGATCGACACCACCGCCGCGGAGCCGTGCAGCAGCCCCCGCACGGGGTTCTGCATCCAGCCGAGCGTGAGCCGCGGCGTCTCCTCGCGCGCCGGGGTCATGCGCGCGCCGCCAGCGCCGTCTCCGCGGCCCAGCGGTAGTCCGGCTTGCCGCTCGGCGACCGCACCACCTCGGGCACGACGTGCAGCTCGCGCGGGATCTTGTAGCCCGCGATCTTCCGCCGGCAGTGCTCCTGGACGCTCTCGAGCGAGGGCGCCGCGCCGGCCCGCGCCTGCACGACGGCGGCCACGCGCTGGCCGAAGCGCTCGTCGGGCACGCCGACGACCGTGCAGTCGAAGACGTCGGGGTGCGACTTGACCGCCGCCTCGACCTCCTCCGGGAAGATCTTCTCGCCGCCCGAGTTGATCGAGACCGAGCCACGGCCGAGGAGCGTGATGCGGCCGTCGACCTCGACCTGCGCGTAGTCGCCCGGCATCGCGTAGCGCACGCCGTCGATGGTGACGAAGGTCTCCGCCGTCTTCTTCGGGTCCTTGTAGTACTCGAGCGGGATGTCGCCGGCGCGGGCGAGCTTGCCGATCGTGCCCGAGCCCGGCGCGACCGGCTTCCCGTCCTCGCCGAGCACGACGGTGTTGCCGAGCCGGCTGACGGTGGGGCCGCCCTTCATCGCGGTCTGCCCCGGCTGCACCATGACCATGCCGTTGTTGCCGCTCTCCGACGAGCCGATGGCGTCGACCATGACGAGGTTCGGAAAGCGGGCGAAGAACTGGTCCTTCACCGACGGCGAGAAGGTCGCGGCGCTCGAGCTGAGCGCGAAGAGCGACGACACGTCCCAGGGCGCGTCCGGCGCCTGCAGGGCCTCGATCAGCGGCCGCGCCATGGCGTCGCCGGTGATCATCAGGGAGTTCACGCGCTCGCGCTCGACCAGGTCCCAGGTCGCCGCCGCGTCGAACTTCGGCATCAGCACGACCTTGTCGCCGACGAAGCTCCGGCCCATGGTCGCCCACTGCGTCGCGCCGTGCATGAGCGGCGCGATCGGCAGGAACGTGAGCGGGCCGCCGGCCTTGCCCTTCTCGACCATCACCTCGGGACGGGCGGCGCGCTCGTTGGTCATCGGATCGATGCCGCCGCCGAGCGCCATGAAGACGTCCTCGTGGCGCCACACCACACCCTTGGGCATGCCGGTCGTGCCGCCGGTGTACAGGATGTAGCGGTCGCCGGCCGAGCGCGGCCCGAAGTCGCGGGCCGGCGAGCCCGCGGCCAAGGCCTCCTCGTAGCGGACCGCCTCGACGACCGCGGGATCGGCGTCGCTGCCGTCGTCGATCACCACCGCGTGGCGCAGGAGCGGCAGCCCGCCCCGCACCGCGGCGATCCGGGGCCCGAACTCGCGCAGGTACACCAGCGCTTTCAGATCCGCGTTCTCGAAGAGGTAGAGCAGCTCGTCCTCGACGTAGCGATAGTTGATGTTGATCCAGACGGCGCGGAGCTTGAAGACCGCCCACAGGGTCTCGACCCACTCGACGCAGTTGTAGGCGTAGATGCCGACGTGGTCGTCGCGGCCGATGCCGTGGGCGGCGAGGTGGTGCGCGAACCGGTTGGCGCGCTCCTCCATCTCGCGGTAGGTCCGGCGTTGGCCGGCGCAGACCAGGTACTCGCGCTCGGGAAAGGCGCCGGCGGCGTGCTCGAAGAGGTCGGCGAGGTTGAACTCCATATGAGCGCCCCTTAGAGCACAGAGGCCGGGGCCGCCTCAACTCGGCCGCGGCCGCGCGCAGCGCGCTGGCCTTTCGCGCCGCCGGCTGGTGAGATGGCGGCATGGGGGGCGGGGCGGAGCGAACGGGCCGGGGCGCGCCGTGGGCGATCGCCGCCGCGCTCGCCGGCGCCGTGCTCGTCGTCTTCGGGCGCGCCGCCACCTTCGACTTCCTGAACCTCGACGACGACGTCTACGTGACCGCCAACCCGTGGGTGCGGGGCGGCCTCACGCCCGGCAGCGTGCGCTGGGCCTTCACCGCCTTCCACTCCGGCCACTGGCACCCGCTGACGTGGCTCTCGCTGATGCTCGACGTCGAGCTCTTCGGCGTCCGCCCCGGCCCGATGCACGCCGTGAACGTCCTGCTGCACGCGCTCGCGACCGCGCTGCTGTTCGCCGTGCTGCGCGCGGCCACCGGCGCGACCGGTCGGAGCGCCGCCGTCGCCGCCCTCTTCGGCCTCCACCCGCTGCGGCTCGAGTCGGTCGCGTGGGTGACCGAGCGCAAGGACGTGCTGAGCGCGCTCTTCTGGATCCTCGCCATGGGGGCGTACGTGCGCTACGCGCGCCGCCCGCGCCTCGGCCGCTACGCCGCCGTCGTCGCCGTCCTCGGCCTCGGGCTCCTCGCCAAGCCGATGCTGGTCACGCTGCCGGTCGTCCTCCTGCTCCTCGACGTCTGGCCGCTCGGGCGCGTGCGCGGGTCCGCCCCCGCCGTCCCGCACCGCTTCGCGACCGCGTCCCTGCCGGCGCTCGTCGTCGAGAAGCTTCCCCTTCTCGCGCTCGCGGCCGCCATGAGCGTCGTCGCGGCCGCCGCGCAGCGCGCCGCCGGCGCCACCGTGTCGCTCGAGGGGCTTCCCGTGCCCGCGCGTCTCGCCAACGCCTCCTGGGCCTACGTCGTCTACCTCCGGAAGACGCTCTGGCCGCTCGACCTCGCGATCTTCTATCCGCTGGCGCCGGTGCCGCCCGCCCGCGCCGTCCTCGCCGCGGCGGCGCTCGGCGCGGCGACGCTCGCCGCCCTTCGCTGCGGCCGGCGGGCGCCCTACGTCGCCGTCGGCTGGCTCTGGTGGCTGGTAGCGCTCCTGCCGGTGATCGGCCTGGTGCAGATCGGCGGGCAGGCGTATGCGGACCGCTTCACGTACCTGCCGCACGTCGGCCTCTTCCTCCTCGCCGTCTGGGGCGCCGCCGACCTCGCCGCCGCCCGCGGCGTGGCGCCGCACCTGCGGGCGGCCGCGGCCGGCGGCGTCGTCGCCGTGCTCGCCGCCGCGACGCTGGCGCAGATCGGCCACTGGCGCGACAGCGTCACGGTCTTCCGCCGCGCCCTCGCGGTCACGACCGGCAACTACCTGGCGCACAACAACCTCGGCGTCGCCCGCGCCGAGCGCGGGCACGCCGCGGCGGCCGCCCGCCACTACGCCGAGGCCGTGCGTCTGAACCCGACCTGGCCCGAGGCGCGGAACAACCTCGGCAACGCCTTCGCCGCGCGCGGCGCGTACGCCCGGGCGCGCGCCGAGTTCGAGGCCGCGCTCGCCGTCCGGCCCGACTTTCCCGTCGCCCTCAACAACCTCGCCACCGCGTACGCCTACGAGGGCGACTTCGCGCGCGCGATCCCGCCCTACGAGCGCGCGGTCGCGCTCGACCCCGGGTACTTCGACGCCCGCTTCGCCCTCGCCGACGCCCTCGAGCGCACCGGCCGCCGCGCCGAGGCGGCGGCGCACTACCGGGTGCTGCTCGCGGCGCGCCCCGGGTGGACCGAGGGTGCGCGCCGCCTGGCGCGGCTCGACGCCATCAAGGACTAACAGGCCGGCCGCGACTGCCCGGCCGACCCCAAGGCACGGGACACGCTCACATCGGCGCCGTGCACGAGCACGTCGACGCGCCCGCTATCGCACCGGTGCACGGGAAGCATTGCGTCAGGCCGGTCGCCGGGCCGTAGGTCTCGGGCGCGCAGTCGGCGCACGCCGTCTGTCCCGGGGTCGCCTGGAAGGTGCCGGCCGCGCAGCTCTGGCACGTGGTCGCGCCGGTCGTGGTCCCGACCCGGCCGGGCGGACAGTCCGTGCAGCTCGCCTGGCCGAAGTCGTCGTTGAACTGGCCCTGCGCGCACTCGAGACACGCCGACGCTCCGGGGGATGCCTGGAAGGCCCCGGGAACGCAGGGGTCGCACGCCGTCGACTCGTTCTCGGACGCGAACGTCCCGGACGGACACGGCTCGCACGCCGCGTGGCCGGACTCGTTCTGGAAGAAGCCGGGCTCGCAGACCTGGCAGGACGTCGAGCCCGGCGTCGCCTGGAATCGCCCCGGCGGGCAGGGATCGCACATGATCGTGGCGGTGGTGCCGGCGAAGCTTCCCGCCGGACACGGGTCGCAGACCTCCGCGCCCGTCGACGCCGCGAATGCTCCGAGCGGACATTCGCTACAGACGGTCGACCCCGGCGCGGCCGCGAAGTGGCCGGCCGCGCACTCGTCGCAGGCGCTCGCCGCCGACGTCGGCGCGAACCGCCCCGGCGGGCACTGCGCGCACGCCTCCTGGCCCGGCACCGCCTGGAAGGTGCCCGCACCGCAGCCCGCGCACGCAGTCACGCCGGGCGAGTCCGCGAAGCGGCCCGGCGGACAGTCCGTGCAGGCCGCCGCGCCGGTGTCCGCCGCGAACGTGCCGACCGGGCAGTCGGCGCACGGCGTCTGCCCGTCGACGCTGAAGCGGCCGGGCGGGCAGAGGCCGGGGGCGACGCAGCGCGTGTCGGGCTCCTGGTCGCCGTTGGGATCCATCATCGCCACGAAGGCGTCGAGGCCGTCGAGCGCGTCCGGGATGGCGGCCGGATCGCCGCCCGCGGGCAGGCCGGCGATCGCAGTGCCCACCTGATCGAGCCACTCGAGGGCGCGCGGGTAGCGCGCCGTCAGGACCTGGCCCGAGCGGCAGCGGGTCGCCGCCACCAGGCAGTCGAGCCACTCGTCGAGGTCGTCGATCGCGCCGTCGCCGCCGTACTCGGCGCACCAGGCGTCGAGGCCCGCGACCGCCAGCGGCTCGTCCACCGCCGCGCCGGGTCCGAGGAGATCCTCGAGGTCGAACGCGGCGTCGGCGGGGTCGCACTTCTTCGCGACCTTGGCACGCAGCTTCTCCTCGCTGCTCTTGCCGAGGTCGCGGCTGTCGTGGAGCTTGCGGAGGTCTTTCGCGCACTTCTCCGCGGGGGCGGCGGCGTCGCCCTCGAGACCGAGCTTCACGACCTCGTCGGCGACCCGTTGCAGGCAGCCCCCGAGGCGCTTCTCCATCTCCTTGGCGAGCTTCGCCCCTTCCTTGGCCGCGGTCTTCTGGCACTTCGCCAGATCGCTCGTCGCGTCGGTCTTCTGTCCGTGCGCCGCCGGCGCGACCACGATCACGCCCAGCAGCGCGGCCGTCGCCAGCCGCCCCGCCCGACTCCTCGCCGTCATCGTCATCGGACCCCCTTCGACGGTATGTGCCCTCATGGTACCGGCTGCCGGAGGCCGGTCCTATAGGCGATCTGCCCGCGCCGGGCCGGCCCGCGCAGGGCGTCGAGCGCGAGCGCGCCCGCCTTGCGGGCCACGGACGCCAGCACCCGCGGATCGGCGTAGTGGCGGCGGCGGAGGCGGCGCGCGAAGCGGCGGAGCGCGGCGGCCGGGAGGGCAGCCGGCGCGAGCGCGGGCTCGGCCTGCGCGCGCCGCGAGACCACCAGCTCCCGGCTCGCCGCGACCTCGTCGTGGTAGGGCGTCCCGGGATACGGGTGCGCGTAGTGCACGGTCAGTAGATCTGGGCGGACGGCGCGCACGAACGCGGCGGTCTCGGCGAGGGTCGCCGCGTCGTCCCAGAGGAAGCCCACCATGAAGTACCCGAGCGAGAGGATCCCGTGGCGGTCGCAGAGCCGCATCGCGGCGCCGGCGCGCGCGCGGTCCGGCGGCTTCCGCACCCGCGCCCCCACCGCGGCGCTGGCGGCGTCGATCCCGAAGCTCACGCCGTAGCAGCCGGCGCCGCGCATGGCGCCGAGGACCGCGTCGTCCACGCACTCGACCCGCGTCGTCGTCACCCAGCGCGCGCCGGGGGCGCGCCGCGCGATCGCGGCGCAGGTCCGGAGCGTCCAGGCGCGATCGACCGAGAAGGTGTCGGCCCGGAGGTAGAAGTGGCGGATGCCGCGCGCCAGGATCGCCGCCATCTCGGCCGCGACGCTCTCGGGCGAGCGGTGGCGCGCCCGCGCCCCCGAGACCGTGTGGACGAGGCAGTAGGTGCACGGGAACGGACAGCCGCGCTGCACCCGCACGGTCGCCTGCGGCAGCCCGAGGCCGCGGACGGTGTAGCGGCGCTCGTCGATGACGCTCCGATCGGGCCACGGCAGGGTGTCGAGGTCGGCCGCGAGCGGCGGCGGACCGCCGGACGCGAGCGCGCCGTCGCCGCGGGAGACCGTGCCCGGCGCGGCGCGGAAGCCGGCGCGCGCGATCGCCGCGAAGACCAGCTCGTACTCGCCGCGCACGCAGAAGTCGACGGCGGGCGCGCGCGCCAGAATGGCCTCGGCCATGACGTAGCAGGGCGCGCCGCGGACGCCGATCGGCACCGCGCCGAGCGCCGCCCGCACGCGCGCCGCCCAGGCGAGGTCGGCGTCGAGCGTCCCGAAGGTGGTCACGAGGACGACGAGGTCGGGGGCGATCGCCCGCAGCCGCGCGACCACGGCCTCGTCGGCGAGCCCGGCCGCCGGCGCGTCGAGCACGAAAGGTTCGGCGCCCGCGGCGCGGAGCGCCCCCGCGGCCTCACACTCCTCGAGCGGCGGCCGCACGGTTGGGATCAGCTCGGGGCTGAAGAAGGACTGGCAGCGGTCCTCGCGGCACCACGAGCCCGTCGGGCAGATGAGGAAGAGCACCCGACGATGGACCAGACCCGACACCTCCGCGACGACGCCCCCGCCTCCTGCCTAGCCGGGTCGAACGCCGGTGTCGAGGCGCGATCTCAGGAGCCGCCGGCCCCGACGTCCTCCTCGATCGCGGCGACGACGCGCGCGCTCAGGCGCGCGAGGATCTCGGTGTAGAGCGCGCGCATGGCGAGGATGCCGTCCCCCGGATCAGCCCCCTCCGCCTTGCGGCTCTCGTCGATGAACTCCTCGGCGATCACCACCCCGTCGGCGCTCCGGCGCACGTTCACGTGCAGGGCCAGGCGCGCCGCCGGCGCCGGCTTCTCGATGAGCTCGATCACCTGCACCTGCCCCTCGACCGTGTAGGGCGGCCGCGGCTTGGCGTCGCGGCGCACGGTCTCGAAGCGCCCCGTCCCCTCGAGGTAGTAGCGCACCCCCTGCGAGAGCATGCGGCCGGGCACCGTCGTCCACTGCAGGCTCCGACTGGTCACGACCTCCACGTCCGAGCGCCGCACCACCACGCGCAGGTGGTCGTAGGCCGAGAGGCAGCTGAAGTTCGGCACGATGACCGACGGCAACGTCGGCGCGGCGGTCGCGGCCTCGCCGCGCGTCGGGCGCACCTCGAAGTAGCGAATGGGGGGCGCGCTCAGGCTGCATGCCATGAGCGCCGCCGCCAGCGCGGCGGCGAGCGCGGCCCGGATCGAGCGTGGACGCATCTCACTCCTCCTCGGTCGAGCGGATGAGCAGCGACGGGTTCTCGCGGATCGCGCGCGCGAACTCCTCGAGGTGCTCGCTGGCGTCGCGCAGGCTGCCGGTCACGTCGCGGACGTCGCCCTCCGAGGCGCCGATCGCCGCGCTCAGGCTGTTCATGGTCTCGGTGAAGCTCTGCACCGCCGCCCGGATGTCGGCGGCCATCGCGGCGGCGTTGTCGCCGCCGAGGATCTCCTCGGCGGCCGCCAGCGTCTCCTGGAGCTGCGCGATCGCGCGCTCGAGAGCGCCGCCGGACTGCACGGCCACCGCCGCCGCCCGCACCTCGGCCGCGGCCTCGCTGACCCCCTCGAGCACCGGCCCGAAACGCTCGCTCGCCGCCGCCAGCGCCGGCGCCGCCCCCTCGAGCTCGGCGGCCATCGCGCGCGCGGTCTCGCTCAGCACGCGGACGTTCTCGAGCGTGCCGCGCAGGTTCTCGAGGTTCTGCTCGTTGGCGACCAGGAGGATGCGGTTCAGGACCTCCTCGGTCTTGATCGCGATGCTCTCGGCCTTGCCGGTGAGCGAGCCCATGAGCGACGGGCCGGCCGGGATCTCGCCGCCGGGCTCGATCAGCGGCGCGTCGGCGGTGCCGCCGGCGATCTCGACGAAGAGCAGCCCGGTCAGGCCCGAGCCCGCGAGCACCGCCTCGGCGTCCGCCCGGATGGGGGTGCCATGGTCGAGGCTGACCTCGACCTCGACGATGTCCTTCTCGTCGGTCACGACCTTGAAGGACTGGATGCGACCGACGCGGATCCCGAGGAGCTTCACCGCGGCGCCCACCTCGAGGCCGGAGACGGTCTCGGAGAAGCGGATGGTGTACTCGTCGCGGCGCTCGAGGAGCGCGGTGCCCGAGAGCACGATCAGGAGGGCGAGCAGCAGGCCCGCCGCGGTCGCGACGAAGATCCCGAGCCGCACGGTCTGGGCACGAGTGCGCACGCGCGCCTCCTATTCCGCCCCGGCGCGCACGGGCACCAGCCCGAGCGCCTCGGCCATGGTCGCGCCGCGCAGCTCGGGCGCCCGGTCCTCGCTGAAGAAGCCGTCGATCCAGGGATCGCCGAGCGCCTGCAGCTCGGCAACGGTGCCCACCGCCCCCACCCGCCCGTCGCGCAGGAAGACCACCCGATCGGCGATGCGGCGGACGCTCGCGGTGTTGTGCGTGACGACGACGAGCGCGGCGCCGATGTCGTCGCGCACGCGCAGCATGAGCTCGTCCATCGCCACCACCGTCGCCGGGTCGAGGCCGGACGACGGCTCGTCGCAGAAGATCAGGCGCGGCTCGTGGATCACTGCGCGCGCCAGCGCCGCGCGCTTCTGCATGCCGCCCGAGAGCTCGCGCGGGTAGTTGCAGACGGCGTGGCCGAGGCCCACCTGGGCGAGACGCACGCGCGCCAGGTTGTACGTCATCTCGGGCGAGAGCTCGGGGCGCTGCAGCAGCGGGAGCGCCACGTTCTCCTCGGCCGTGAGGCTGCCGAGGAGCGCACCGTGCTGGAAGAGCATCCCCATGCGGCTCGCGACCGCGGCGTGCGCGGCCTCATCGGCGCGCAGGAGGTCGACGCCGAGGACGCGGACGGTGCCGCCGACCGGGGTCAGGAGGCCGAGCAACGCGCGCAGCAGCGTCGACTTGCCGCTGCCGCTGCCGCCGATCAGGCACACCACCTCGCCGGCGTGGATGGTGAGCGTGAGGCCGCGCAGCACGCGGTGCTCGCCGAACGCCACCTCCAGGTCCTGGACCTCGATCAGCGCCGCCCGCGCGCCCCCCTCGCCGCCCGCCACCCTCATCGCACGATCGTCTCGACGGTGACGTACACGCCGTCGACCAGGATGATCAAGAAGAGCGACGCCACGACGGCGTTGGTGGCGGCGCGGCCGACGTCCTCGGCGCCGCCCCTGAGGCGGAGGCCGAAGTGGCAGGCGACCGAGACGATGACGATCGCGAACAGCACGCTCTTGACGATGCCGGTCAGCACGTCCCAGGGGTCGATCGCGCGCAGGAACTGAGCGATGAAGGCGTCGGGCGCGAGGTCGAGGTAGAGCACCGCGATCACGAAGCCGCCGAGGACGCCGAAGACGTTCGCCAGCATCGTGAGCGACGGCACGGCGACCACGGTCGCCAGGGCCTTCGGCACCACCAGATAGGGAATCGGGTCGATCGCCATCACCCGCAGGCCGTCGATCTCCTCCTCGACCGCCATCGTGCCGAGCTCGGCGGCCATCGCCGAGCCGCTCCGCCCGGCGACGAGGATCGCGGTGATGAGCGGGCCCATCTCGCGGAGCACGCCGAGGCCGACCAGGTTGGCGATGAAGATGTGGGCGCCGAACTGCCGGAGCTGATCGGCCGCCTGGAAGGCGGTGACGAGCCCGACCAGCATCGCCACCACGGCGACGATCGGCAGACCCTCGTTGCCGATCGCCAGCGCCTCGCGCACGAACTGCCCGCGCCGCCACGGTCCGCGCCCGGTGAGCCGCCGGCCGCACCAGTAGAGCGTGTCCGCCATCAGGCTCAGGAAGTCGAGGAACTGCTCGGCCACCTCGCCGGCTATGGTCCCGAGGTAGACGAAGAGGCTGCGGCTCTGCTCGACGGTCGCACCGTGGAGCTGCGGCGCCGGCAGCGCGCTCAGCTCGCGAAGCTGCTCCGGGGTGACGCCCCGGAGCTCGAAGCCGGCGCCGACCTGCTCCGCCCTGCGGCGGAGCGACAGCAGCGCCGCCGCCCCGGTGGCGCCGATGGCCCCGGCCCGGGTGAGGTCGACGACCAGGCGCCGGCCGCGGCCGAGCTCGGCGCGCCCGCGCGCCAGCAGCACCCCCGCGCCCTCGAAC
>Ga0302046_10002420_pt1 | contig 17350 bp, 13 predicted proteins | sample RVTome_11_FD_200261 | JGI IMG/M metagenome (GOLD analysis project Ga0302046, IMG submission 200261) | Soil microbial communities from uranium-contaminated site in the Upper Colorado River Basin, Wyoming, United States - RVT147D111 (version 2) ...
GCAGCCCTCGGGGTCCAGGAAGCGCGCGCCCAGGGACGCATAGATGTTCTGCACCGCCGTGTTCGCGACGCTGAAACCCGCAAAGCCGACGCGCGCCCCCCGCTCGGCGTAGGCGAGCAGGGCGCGGTGGTAGAGGTGATGGCCGCTGATCACCGCGTTCCGGTGCAGCATGGCGAGCGTGAGCTCCAGGCCGCTCGCCGTCGCGCGCGACAGGAACCAGCCCTGGGGCGCGCCGTCGGCCAGGATCTCGAGCGCGTGCGCCGGATCCTCGCGCCGGAGCGCCTCGCTCCAGCGCGAGTAGCGCCGGTTCAGCGCGGCCATCGTCACGCCGGGCAGGGCGGTGAAGCGCTCGTGCTCGAAGCTCGCCGGCGCCTCCGCGTCGATGGCGAAGGGGGACTCGGCGGCGGAGCGCGCCTCGAGCCGCTCGATGCTCGGCGTCGAGGCGATCCGCGCCAGGCCGATGCGGAAGCGCACCTGCGTGTCGATGAGCGCGAACCCCGCGCGCGCGAGCGCGAGCGACCGCGCCGCACCGAAGGGCCCGCGCGCCTCGACCCAGGCCCAAGGCTCCAGCCGCGCAGCGCGCTCCTCGGCCGCGAGCGCGAACAGGCGCTCGTCCTCGACGATGCCGACGTCGGCGCCCCACCACTCGCTGTTGAAGTCGTGACGGCGGATCACGGGGAGAGCTCGACCTCCTCGAACGACCGGCGCCAGAAGTCGATCCCGTCCCAGACGGGGCCGAAGTGGTGCATGCGCGCGAGCGGGACGAAGCGCTTCGCGCGCAGCCGCGCCATCAGCTCCAGCCAGCGCGGCGCGGTCGGGTCGCCGACGGCGTGCCCGATCGTCTGGATGTTCTCCGGCAGGGTCTCCGCCGCACGCTCGACCGAGGCGGCCACGACGGGCAGGCCCATGGGCGCCTCGAAGGGCGCGAGGTCGAGCGCGCCGGCCGCGAGCACGGCGGCATTGCGCGGCGCGAGCCGTACGTCCCAGCCCAGGGCGCGCGCCCACTGGCCGCCCAAGATCGAGCTCGAGGCGACGTGCTGAGCCGGCTCGCCCTTCACGACGCGGCCCCAGAGGGAGACGAGCCGGTCGCGCAGGTCGCGCGCCTCCGCCTCGTTCCCGTCGAGCAGCACGACCCGGCGCGGCGACGTGCAGCCCGCCTGCCCGTAGATCGCGAACACCTTGAGCAACGTCTCGAGCAGCGCTTCGTCGAGCGCCGCGGCCGAGACCCAGGCCTCCGATCGCCGGTCGACGAAGGCGCAGGAGGAGCTGTCGAGCGGGTGCGGCAACGCCTCGATCGCTTCGGCCGCCTGGTCCGAGCCGAAGACGATGCGCAGGACCGCGCGCCGGGCGTACTCCGCGTTGCGCGCGTCCGCGCGGTCGAAGACCTCGTAGCGCACGCGCTCGGTAAGGTGTCGTTTCAGCGCGCCCGGCGCGAGGTGCTGGGTGGCGAAGGCGAGGAACGCGCCGGTGAGGTCCTGGCTCTGCGAGCCGCCCTTCAGCAAGAGCTCGTTGCCGGTCAGCGAGAGCAGCACGAGCGCGAGCGGCCCCAGGAGGCTCACGTTGTTCGGCAACCAGATCGCGACCGGGCCGCGCGGGCGAGCGAGGAGCCGCACGCCGGTACGCTCGTCCGTCGGCGCGCCGAAGCCCTGCACGAAGGCTCCCAGCAGGTTCCCGCGCTCGAGGAACGAGAGCAGGTAGGCCCACTCGTCGCGCTGGAACGCGTCCGGCAGCTCGCGCGCCATGCGCGAGCGCAGCGCGGACCAGTCCGCCAGGACCTCCTCCAGCTCGAAGGGCAGCGCGACGCAGGCTGTTCCGCGCGCGTCCTCGAACCAGGCCAGGTGCTCAGACATTGGCGCACCCCCGGACCTCGGCCTTCGGGATGCGTCCGAGGAGGTCGAAGCGCCGCGCCGTGCGCCCGCAGGGACAGGCACCGGGCACCGTGCGACCCAGGTCCTCGGTCAGCACGTTGTGGTAGGGCGCGCCGTACGCGCACAGGTTCATGAGCTGGAGCATGCCCGCAGCGTTCTCCAGGACCTCGAGCGTGTGCGGGTCGCGCACGAGCACCTCGGCCCATGCCGGCACGTGCCGGTGCCCTGCCTCGCACAAGGGATAGACGATCCCGACCTGCTCGACCAGTCCGTAGAAGTCGACGACGCGCGAGGCGGGATCGAGCCCGGCGAGCAGCGCGGCATCGAAGCGCGTTCGGTCCACGCTCGCGTCCTCGAGCTTCTTCCAGCCCCCCGAGTGCACGAAGTGGATCGTCTTTCCGGCGAGCGCCGCGTCGATCTCGGGCGGCCGCGCCGCGCCCCAGGCGAGCCACAGGATCCAGGTGAAGCCGTAGACGAGCAGCCGGTCGTGCTCGGCCGCGAGCTCGGTCACCGCGCTCCACCGCATCGAGGCCGGATCGGCCGAGTCCTCGAGCAGGAAGTGCATCCCCTCGGCGAAGGGCTGCAGACTCAGCGCCGCCGCAACGCGCGCGGAGACGCCTCCGCGACCGCGCAGGGAACGCACCGAGTCGAGCACCAGGAGGGGTCTCCGCCCCTCGCCGACGAAGTCCGCCAGGATCGCACGCGAGCTCCGCGCCTGCAGCTCGCTCGACAGGGCGTCGAGCGCGATCCTGCTGGCCCCGCCACCGGAGGTCGAGGAGGACTCGAGCGTGCGCTGGTGCTCGAGCCCCGCGCGCTCGGTCCGGAGCGCGAGGTGCTTGAACAGACCGACGTGGACGAAGGGGAGCTCGGCCACGCTTGCCGCCTCGCGCGCGCCGGGCCACATGCGCGCGTAGGGCGCGCAGCCCTCGAGGTGCGACCGCGTGAGCGCGTTCATCTCCGCCAGGAAGCGCTCGTCGTCGCGCGCGGCGAACGGCGGGCGGTCGAGCAGGTCGGTCACCGGAAGCGCTCCTCGGTGAAGAAGGTCAGGTGTTGCGGTCGCACCAGCGCGCTGTTCGTGCGCGAGCACGGGTCGAGCAGGACGGAGCGCCAGTTCGCCTCCAGCACGCCCAGCGTGCGCCGGTAGGAGGTCCGATCGAAGAGCGCATCGGCCACGGCCAGCACGGCCGCGCCATCCACGCCGTGGGCCGCGGTGAAGTCGTCGAACTTGGGCGACAACTCGCGGTTCAGCGCGAGCACCGGCGCGAGGAAGAGCGAGCACAGGCGCGCGTGCCCGAAGGCGCGCTCGTCGGGGCGCAGGTCGCGTGCGAGGGGTCCCTCGATCGCGTGCGCGATCCCGTGCACGAGCCCGACACCGGCGCGCGCCTGCGCGGCGCAGGCGGCCGCGCTCGCCTCGAACCAGGCCGCGTCACGCCCCAGGGGCAACGCGATCATGCTGCGCAGGAGCTGGGCGATCTCCGCGCGCAGCCCCTCGCCGCCCAGCGGCGACAGGAAGCCCTCGACCGCGTGCGACCACGCGTCTCCGCAGGCCTCGCGCGCGCGCCACTCGGGCAGGTCCTCGGCCAGCTCGGGCCAGACGCAGCGCGCGTCCGGCAGCAGCGCGTCGTCGAGCTCGATCCGCTTCTTGCCGTCCCGGTCGAGGGCGACCACGGGGGAGGCCTCCGCCCCGCTGCCCCACAGACTGGGGATCGCGATCAGCCGCAGCCCAGGGCGCACGTCGCGGCGCCAGAGCTTGGCCTCGTCGATGCGCGCGCCGCCGCCGAGCACTATCAGGACGCGCGCTTTCTCCGGCAGGTCGTCGAGGGACGGCACCGCCGGGACGGAGAGCCGCTGCTGCGCGCGCGCGGCGAAGCGCGGCAGGCTCCACAGGTACGCCTCGCCCGGCTGCGCGCGGAGCGCGGCGGCGAGCTCGTCGAGGGAGAGGACGTCCGGCCGTGCCATGCCTCAGGCCGCGAACGAGATCCCCTTGGACTCGAGGACCCGGACGATGTCGGAGACGCGCTCGATCCCGGTCGCCTCCTCGGGCGTGAAGTGGTACCCGAAGGTCTCGTGCACGCCGACCGCCATGGAGACGATGCCCAGCGAGTCCCATGTGTCGACGCTCTCGCGCGCGAGGTCGAGGGAGTACTCGGAGGGATCGAGCAGGAACGTGTCGATGATCAGCTCCCTGAGCTTGTCGTGGTTGGACACTAGAGCCTGTTCTTCCAGTGAATGGTCTTTCCGACGAGGGTCGCAAGGGCGGCGAGGTCGGTCTTCCCGTTGGGCAGGACCGGGAGCTCCGGCACGCTCTCGACGCGCAGGGGCCAGTGGGTGCGTGGGTGCGCCGCCCGGAAGGCCTTGAGGACGGCGCGCACATCCTCCTCGGCCGGAGCCGGCGTGAGAAGCAGGCAGAAGCCTTCTTCCTGCATCCGGTCCCGCTCGCGGTAGAAGTTCGCCTGACCGGCCCAGGCCGTGGCGACCGTGTCGAGCAGCCGCGCGAGCGCGATCTTCTCGCCGTAGCGCTTGAAGACCTGGTTCGCGCGGCCGAGCAGGCGCCAGGTCCCGGCCTCGGTGCGCTCGGCCAGGTCGCCGGTCGCGATCCAGTCGTCCGCGGACAAGAGGTGCAGCTCGTCCTGCTCGTAGAAGGCGGTCGCGCCGAAGGGGCTGCGGAAGAAGAGCTCGGCTCCTTCGCCGAGGGAGAGTTCGATGCCCGGCAGCGGACGGCCGACATCCGTCGCCTCGCGGGCGTCCTCCGCGCGGCGGGAGGTGAGGCGCGGCATCGCCTCGGCGCAGCCGTAGTTGTTGAACACCCGCGCGTTGGGGAAGTGCGCCGCGAGCCGTCCGAGCTCCGCCTGCGGGAAGCCTCCCCCGGCGAAGTGGATGCGCAGGACGCCCGGGAACACCAGGTCGGGGAAGTTGCGCTCGAGGAGCGTCACCTGCGCGCCGACGAGGCAGAGCATCGCGTCGCTCGCGCCCTCGAGCGCCCCGCGCAGGAGGTCCGGCGCGGAGAAACCGCGCGTCGAGACCAGCCTGCGCCCCGAGACACGCGCCCACAGCCACTGGTTGACGAAGGCGTAGCAGTAGGAGAGCGGCAGCGTCAGGATCGTCTCGGCCACGGGGTCGGAGTCTTGCACCGCGTGCAGCGTCCGCGCCAGGCGTTCCGCGCGCGCGCGCTCGCCGACCACGAGCTTGGGGTGCCCGGTGCTGCCGGACGTGAGCAGTGCGAAGTGTCCGCTGCGAAGCTCCTCCGGCAGCGCCGCCAGGGCGCTAGCCACCCACTCCTCGCGCACGTCGGTCTTCTCCGGCAGGTAGGCGAAGGTGCGCGGATCGCTCCAGGCGGCGTCGAGGGCGGAGGAGTCGCCGAGCGTCTCCCGGACGACCGGCACGCTACTCCACCCCCAGATAGCCGAGCCCCTCGAGTGCCTTCAGCGCCTCGGCCTGGTTCAGCGCGCTCTTCCCGTAGGCCTGGATCAGGCGCCCGCGATACTGCTCTAGTCGCCCCACCATCTCGGCTTGGCGCGGGTCGTCGAGGTCGAGGACGTCGCGCGTGCGGGTCGGGTCCGCGGCGAGGTCGTAGGCGACCGTCCGCAGCGGCCCCGGCTCCGTGCGCCGCATTTCCCAGATGCGGTCGCGCTGGCGCACGCGTACCCACATGTTCTCGGGGTCCGGCGCCGGCATCACCATGAGCGCGGTCGTGTGCCCCTCGCGCCGGTAGCGCGCGATGCGGTCCTCGCCCAGGGTCGAGGTGTGCGAGAAGGCGAGGAGCTCGGGCCTGGCACGCTGGCCGAGGATGCCGGGGCTCAGGTCGACTCCGTCGACCGCGTAGCCTGCCGGGAGGCGGCCGCTGCACAGGCCGAGCATGGTCGGGTAGACGTCGATAGAGCGCGTGACCTCAGCGTAGCGACCCGGAGCGATCCCGGCGGCGGAGCCGCGCAGGATCAGCGGGACCTCGATCTCGCTGGGCGCGAGCTGGAGCCCGTGCATCCAGTGGAAGAGCTCGCTCTCGTGGAAGAAGGTCTCGCCGTGGTCGGAGGTGAAGGCGATCAGGCTGTCGTCCTTCAGCCCGGCGGCGTCGATGCGGTCGATGAACTGGCCGAAGTAGCGGTCGAGCTGGTGGACGCAGGCCTTGTGCGCGAGCTGCAGCACCGCGTCCAGGCGCGCCACGTCCGCCCTCGTCAGGCCGAGCTCGCGCACGGTCTCGTCGTGGTTCAGCTGGAGCCGGTGCCGGTTCTCCTCGAAGAGGGCCAGCGTGCCGGCGATCTCCTCGGTCGACAGGTCGGTCGCGTGGGCCGGGAACGCGCGCCGGAAGGCGTCGATCTTCGCCAGGTTCGCGTACTCGTGATAGAGCTCGTGGGTGATGGTGAAGTTCACCTGCACGAACGCGCCGGCCTCGGGATCGCGCACCAGAGTCTCTAGGATCGCGTCGAAGGCGGGGCTGTTGGCGGTCGTCTCGGCGAAGAAGCCCTCCGGGATCTTCTTGGCCCGCTTGGTGAACTCGATGTGCGTGTAGTGGACCTCGTCCTCGGGCACCGCCTGCGCGTAGCCGTATCTCGCCGAAGCAAGCGACTGGCCGGACCAGGAGTGCGGCCGGTAGCCGTTGACGCGGAAGGCCTCGGAGACGTCGAGCAGCTCGGCCGGGACCTCGCCCGGGTGGTAGTACACCCCGTGTCGGTCCGCCTGCACGCCGGTGTAGATCGAGGCGAAGGCGACCCCCGACTGCGCCGCCTCGGTGTTGTGCCTCTCGAAGACGAGCCCCTCGTCCGCGAAGCGCTGCAGGTTGGGCGTGAACTCGATCCCCTCGCGCCCCTCGCTGTAGGGCGACAGGAAATCCTTGCCCAGGGTGCAGGTGGAGTAGAGCACGACCAGCCGCGGTCCGGTCGGCATCGCCGGCTCCGAGCAAGAGGCCGACGCGAGCAACAACGCGCCGAGGACGCCCGCACGGGCGCGGATCTTCTTCCGGTCGAAGCTCATGGTTCGCGAAGCGCCGCGTACGTCCCGGCCGATCCTCTTGTTGGCTCCCGCGTTGCCCGTCCGCCTCGGGACCGAGCGCGCGTGCTCGCGCGCTTTCTGCCCTCGATGGATTCGGATAGCCTACCAACGCCCCGCGACGCGGCCCAATGAGCGCACCCAGCCTCTCCGTCGTCATCCCCGTCTATCGGAGCGCGGGAATCCTCCCGGCGCTCCTCGCGCGCCTCGAGCCCGTCCTCGCCGAGCACGCCTCGGAGTTCGAGCTGCTCCTGATCGACGACAACTCGCCGGACGAGAGCTGGTCCGTTGTGCGCGCCCTGGCCGCGGAGCATCCCTGGGTGCGTGGCGTGCGCATGATGCGCAACTACGGCCAACACAACGCGCTCCTGTGCGGCATCCGCCGCGCGCGGCACGCGCTCGTCGTGACGATGGACGACGACCTGCAGCATCCGCCGGAGGAGATCCCGCGCCTCCTCGCGGAGCTCGCGAAGGGGCACGACGTCGTATACGGGAGCCCCGAGCGCGAGCAGCACGGCCTCCTGCGCGACGCCGCCTCGGTGGTCACCAAGCTCGCGCTGCAGAACGCCATGGGCTCGTCGACCGCGCGGCGCTCGAGCGCCTTCCGCGTGTTCCGGACGGACCTGCGCCGCGCCTTCGAGGGTTATCGCGGGCAGTTCGTCTCGATCGACGTGCTCCTGACCTGGGGCACGACGCGCTTCTCGGCCGTCAGCGTGCGCCACGACCCGCGCAAGGAGGGCGTGTCGAGCTATACGCTGCGCAAGCTGGTCACGCACGCGCTCAACATGCTCACGGGGTTCAGCGTGTTCCCGCTGCAGCTCGCCAGCCTGACGGGTTTCGTCCTGACGCTGTTCGGCGTCGGCATCCTGGCCTTCGTGGTCGTGCGCTACCTGATGCAAGGCTCCGGGAGCGCGCCCGGCTTCCCCTTCCTCGCCTCCATCATCGCCATCTTCTCGGGAGCGCAGCTCTTCGCCCTGGGGATCATGGGCGAGTACCTGGCGCGCATGCACTTCCGCATGATGGAGCGCCCGACCTACGCCGTCGGCGACGAGACCTCCCCCGAGGAGACCTAGGGAATGCCCGTCGATCCCGGCGCGCGCACGTTCGCCACCGCCGCGCTGCTCTCCGCGCTCGTCGCCGCCGCGTTCCACCTCGCGCTCGGCGACATGCACGTCAACCTCGCCGACGAGGGATACCTGTGGTACGGCGTCCTGGGCGTGCTGCGCGGGGAGGTGCCATTCCGCGACTTCCAGTCCTACGACCCGGCGCGCTACTACTGGTGCGCCGCCTTCACGCCGCTCCTTGGCCACGGGATCCTCGGCCTGCGCGCATCCGTCGCCGTGTTCCAGGCGATCGGGCTGACTCTCGGCCTCCTGGTCGCGAGGCGGTTCGTTCGCGGCGACGCCGCGCTGATCGTGCCGGCTCTCGTCCTCTCCCTCTGGATGTTCCCGCGGCACAAGCTGTTCGAGCCCGCCATCGCGCTCGGCGTCACCTGGTTCGTCGTGCGCCTGTGCGAGCGCCCGACCGCGCGCCGGCACCTCGCGGCGGGAGCATGTGTCGGGCTGGCCGCGTTCTTCGGACGCAACCACGGGCTCTATGCCGGGCTCGCCGTGCTGGCGGCGTTCGGGCTCGCGGTCCGGCATCGTCCCGAGCCGGGGGTCCTGCGGCGCTTCGGCGCGCTCACCCTGGGCGTCCTGCTGGGCTACGCGCCGATGCTCGCGATGCTCGCCTTCGTTCCCGGGCTCCGCGAGGGCTTCGCCGACGCCCTGCGCGACCTCCTGACCAAGGGCGCGAACGTGCCGCTGCCCTGGCCGTGGCCCTGGAGGACCGACCTCGCCGGCACGACCGGCCTCCACACAGCCGCGCGCGTCGCCGTGGCCGGCGGCTTCCTGCTGCCGGTGCTGCTGCTCCCGCTCGGCCTCCTGCGGGTCCTGCGCGCGCGTGGCGACGACTTCGCCCGCGAAGCGGCGCTCGTGGGCGTCACCCTGGTCGCGCTGGTCTACGTCCACCACGTCACCGTGCGCTCCGACGAGCCACACCTGGGCCAGTGCATCCAGCCGGTCCTGCTCCTGGCGTTCGCGCTTCCGACCGGCGGGCGTGCCCGCGCCGCCTCGGCCTGCGGGCTGCTCCTCTTCACCGGCCTGGCGGCGCTCGAATGCCACACGACCCTGCGCTGGCTCGCTCCCTGGCGCGGCGGCGCGCAGCCTCTGCATGACGTGGATGTCGCGGGCGAACCCTTGCGCCTGCTGGGCGCGCAGGCGGCCACGGTCGAGGGCTTGCGGCGGGACGTCGGCGCGCGGCTCACGGCGCAGGACGAGATCTTCGTCGCTCCCTCGCGGCCGACCTACTACCCCCTGCTCGGGAAGCGCTCGCCCGTACGCGACATCTACCTCTTCTGGTTCGCATCGGTGCAGGACCAGCGGGCGATCGTCGAGCGCCTGGAGACGCGCCGCGTGCGCTGGGCCCTGATCGTCGACACCGCGATCGACGACCGCGAAGACCTCCGCTTCTCGAACACGCACCCCCTGGTCTGGACCTTCCTGCACGAGCGCTACGAGCGAGTACCGACGTCCTTCCTGCGCGAGGACCACCTCCTCTTCCGCCGCCCCGCTCCGTAGGCTCCGTCCATGCCGCCGACCCGAGAGGACGGTCCGACCCGGCGCAGCGCGCTGCTCGCGCTGCTCCTCGCCGCCGTCTCCTGCGGCGGCTTCCAGCTCCTCTTCGGGAACCACAACCTCAACCTGCGAGACGAGGGCTACCTGTGGTACGGCGTGGGCCGCGTGCTCGCGGGCGAGGTGCCTCTGCGCGACTTCCAGGCCTACGACCCGGGGCGCTACTACTGGTGCGCCGCCCTCTCGCCCCTGTTCGGCGCCGGAATCGTCGGCGTGCGCGCCTCGGTCGCGCTGTTCGAGGCGCTCGGCATCGTCTGCGGGCTGCTCGTCGTGCGGCGCGTGCTCCGGCACGACGCCTGGATGCCGCTCGTCACCGTGCTGCTCCTCCTGTGGATGTTCCCGCGCCACAAGCTGTTCGAGCCCGCGATCACCCTGATCGCCGTGTGGAGCGTCACGCGCCTGATCGAGCGGCCCAGCGCGGGTCGCCACCTGTTCCTAGGTGTGGTCGTCGGGCTGGCCGCAGTCTTCGGCCGCAACCACGGACTGTACCTGGGCCTGGTCGCGCTGCTCGTGACCGTGCTGCTCTCCTGGCGCGGCGAACTACGCCCCGGGGCGCGCTGCGTCGCTCTGGGAGCGCTCGGCATCCTGCTCGGCTACCTGCCCGTGCTGGCCATGCTCGCCCTCGTCCCCGGGTTCGCGCCGGCCTTTGGCCACGCGGTCCTGTCGGTGCTCGAGCGCGGCGCGAACCTCCCGCGCGACTACCGCTGGCCGTGGCTCGCGAACCAGGAACCGTTCGCGATCGGCCTGGCCCTCGACGCCGCCTTCCTGCTGCCGCTGGTGGCGCTCCCGGCCGGAGCCGTGCTCGTTGCGCGCACGGCCCGGGAAGAGCTGGTACGCCGGGCTCCGCTCGTCGCCGCGACGCTCGTGGGTGTCGTCTACGTGCACCACTTCGCCGTGTGCAGCGACCTGCCCCACCTCGCGCAGGCCTATCCACCGGTGCTGCTGGCGACGCTGGCGATCGTGCGCGGGCTGCGTGCCGGACCCAGGCTCCCCGCCGCGGCGCTGCTCGTGCTGCTCGGCGTGGCGACCGGGTCCGCGCTGGAGGGGCACACGGAGCTGACGCCGTTCGTGCCGGAAACCGAGGACCGGCGCAGCGAGCGGGCGAACAACCGCGTGACGATCGAGATCGCCGGCGAGACGGTCTCGCTCAAGCTGATCCAGGCGGTGCTCGTCCACCACGTCCAGGCCGTCGTCGCGCGGCACGTCGGCGACGAGGAGCTCTTCATCGCCCCCACCATGCCGATGTGGTACCCGATCCTCGGCAAGCGCTCGCCGACCTGGTGGATCTACTTCCTCTGGCCGGCGACGGAGGAGGAGCAGCGCGAGACGATCGATCGGCTCGAGCAGCGCGGAGTGCGCTGGGCGCTGATCATCGACCGGCCCCTCAACGACGTGGAGGAGTACGGCTTCGAGCGGACGAACCCGCTCGTGCTGGAGCACCTGGCGCGCGAGTGGGAGCCCGTTCCCGACTCGGACCTCCCGAAGTCCTACCACTTGTTCCGGCGCCGGTAGCGAAGCCATGGATCCAGCGAGCTCGAGCACGGTGGACGCGACCGGCGGGCGCCGCACGGTGCTGGTAGCAGTCGTCCTCGCGCTGGTGGCCTGCCTGGGCTACCACCTCGCGGCCGGCGACCTGTACCTAAACCTGCGCGACGAGGGCTACCTGTGGTACGGAGTCGAGGCCGTGCGCGCGGGAGAGGTGCCGCTGCTCGACTTCCAGGCCTACGACCCGGGGCGCTACTACTGGTGCGAGCTGTTCGCCCCGCTCTTCGGCAGCGGGATCGTCGGCATCCGCGGAGCGGTCTCCCTGTTCCACGCGGTCGGGATGGTCTTCGGCCTGCTCGTCCTGCGGCGCCTGCTCCCTAGCGACCGCTGGCTCGTCCCGGCGGCGCTGCTCTTGCTCCTGTGGGGGTTCCCGCGCTTCAAGCTGTTCGAGTCCGCCATCACGCTCGCCGGCACCTGGGCCCTGTGCCGTGTCGTCGAGCGGCCGCGCGCGCGCCGCTGGCTCGTGGCCGGCCTGATCACCGGCACGGCCGCTTTCTTCGGCCGCAACCACGGCGTGTACCTCGCGCTCTCGAGCCTGGTCGTGGCCGGGCTGCTCGCCTGGCGAGGCCGCCTCGCTGCTCCCCGGCACGAGCTCGGCGCGCTGGCCGGCGGCGTGTTGCTCGGCTACGCGCCGATGCTCCTCTTGCTGTGCCTCGTGCCCGGCTTCGCGGCCGCGTTCTGGACCGCGGTGCTGTCGATCCTCGACCGCGGAGCGAACCTCCCGCTGCCCTTCCCCTGGGACTGGCGACCCGCACTCGCGGAGCACGGCGTCGCGGGCGGAGTCGTGCTGCAGCTCGGATTCCTGCTGCCGGTCGTCGCGCTCCCGCTCGGCCTGTCCGCCCTCCTGCGGACTCCGGCGGAGCGCCTCGAGGAGCGAGCGGCCCTGGTCGCCGCGACGATCGTCGGCGCCGTCTACGTGCACCACTACTCCGTGCGCGCGGACCTGCCCCACCTGGCCCAGGCGGTCGCTCCGGTGCTGGTCCTGCTCGTCGCGCTGGCGCCGACGCGGCGCGCCACGGCGCTCGTGCTGCTCGGGCTCTTGGCCCACGCCGGAGTCCTCGCGGCCCGGCATCATCCGGAGCTGCGGCACTTCGACCCGACCGTCCCGACGCCGGCGCTCGCGACCTACGAGCACGATGGAGCCACGCTGCGGCTGAAGGAGGCGCTCGCGCGACATCTGTCGCGCGTGCGCACGACGCTCGAGCAAGTCGTCCCCGCGGAGGACGAGCTCTTCATCGCGCCGACGCGGCCCTCGCTCTACCCCCTGCTCTCGAAGCGCTCCCCCACCTGGTGGATCTACTTCCTGTGGCCGGCGACCGCGGAGGAGCAGCGGGAGACGCTCCGTCGGCTCGACGAGCGCGGCGTGCGCTGGGCGCTCATCGTCGAGAAGTCCTTCACCGACGACGAGACCTACGACTTCCGGAACACGAACCCGCTGGTGTGGGAGCAGCTCGAGACCAGCTGGACACGGATCGGCGAGGGCGTCCTTCCGCCGGACTACTACCTCTTCCGCCGCGGCGACTGAACAGGACTACTCGTCGTCCGAGCCGCCCTCGGCGTAGCCCAACTGCTGCAGCATCCAGAGCGAGTCGGCCGGCGCGTCGGTCGAGGCGCGCCCGAAGCGCGACTCGAGCAGCCGCTTGTACTCTCTCACGGCCTCGACGCGCTTCGCGTGCTCGGGACTCCCTTCGTCGTAGAGGTCCCGCGCCTCGAACGGGTCCGACGACAGGTCGAACACGCGCGCGCCCCAGCGGTCGTCGCCCAGGTTGCGCCACTGGTAGACCATGTCCTCCTCGCGCACCTGCACCCAGATCCGGTCGACGTCGTCGGTCGCGAAGTACTTCCTCGTCTCCGACCAGCGCGCGAAGTCGTCCTTCATGTGCGCGCCGATCTTGGTCGTGTGAGAGAAGACTGGGAGCTTCGGCGGAGCCGTCTCGCCGAGCAGCGCGCGGGACAGGTCCGTGCCGAGCACGCCGCGCCCCTCGAGATCGATCCCGCACAACCCGGCCAGGGTCGGGTAGACGTCCGTCGAGCTCGTCAGCGAGGCGTAGGGACCGGGCCGGAGCCCGTGCGGCGGCGAGCGCAGGAACCAGGGCACCTCGAGTACCTCCGGCGCGAGCTGCAGACCGTGCGTCCACTTGAAGAGCGTGCCCTCGCGCCACAGGGTCTCGCCGTGGTCGGCGGTGAACGCTATCAGGCTCTGGTCGTAGAGGCCGTGGCTCTCCAGCGTCTCGATCGTGCGGCCGAACATCCGGTCGAGGAAGGCCACGTCGGCCGCGTAGGTGACCTCGATCGCGCGCTGGAATGCCTCCATCTGCTCCGGCGTCGCGCCGATGCGCTCGACCGCAGAGGCGTAGCCCCACTGCAGGTCCATCCGGAGCTCGCGCTGCATCCCGTCCTCCTCGTAGCGCCGGTCGTAGATCTCCCAGGCCGCCTCGAGATCGCGCAGCGTGAGCCCGCGCGCCACGTCCGGGTAGTGCTCCAGGAACTCGCCGTAGTGCTGCTCCGGCGCCTGGCGGTGGTACTTGCCGTGCGTCACGGTGAAGTTGCACAGCACGAAGGCCTTGTAGTCCGGGTCTTCCTCCAGCCGCTCCAGCAGCGTTTGCATGAGCGGATTCTCGGGCTGCAGGAAGCTCCACAGCTTCTCGCGCTTGTTCGGCGGCGCGTTGCCGTCGAAGACGTGGTCCGGCGCGACGCCCTGGCCGTAGTTCAGCGCGTAGCTCGCCATCCCGTGGCCGGACCAGAACCAGGGGTCGTAGCCGGCGTCGCGAAAGGCCTCCGTGACGAGGTACAGGTCGTCCGACAGCGAGTTCGGGTGGTCGTAGATCCCGTGCACCCAGGCCTGCGTCCCGGAGAAGATGGAGGCGAAGCTGATCCCGGACTGACCCGATTCGGTCTGGTGTCGCTGGAACACGACCGACTCCGCGGCGAAGGCGTCGAGGTTCGGCGTGAAGCGTACGTCCCCGTGGACGCCGAGGAAGCTCTTGTTCAGCGTGCAGGTCGCGTACAGGACGACCAGCCGCGGCTGGACCTTCGGCTCGCCGCCGCCGCAGGCACTGGCCAGAACCGCGGCGAGGAGCACGGGGGTTCGCGCGGCGAGGAAACGACTCACGGGAAGCTCTGTACCCGGCTGTCGGCGACGTCGAGCTCGTCCCCCGCCTCGCCGCCTCTCAAGTGCTTCGCGAGGTTGTCCTCGATGACGCCCTTCGAGAAGAGCACTCGGCGGCCCTTGCCATCGATCGTGAACAGCCCGACCTCGGGGCCCGGGCGGTTCTGGCGCAGCTCGCAGCGCACGAACCGCAGGGTGCCGCGGTCCGCGCCCTCCACGAGCAGACCGAAGTCGCCGGTGCGACCGCTCCCGTTGCGCAGCAGCCGCGCGTCGAAGAACTCGACCTGGCTGCTGTTCTTGAGCGTCGCGATCCCCTGCGTGCAGTCCTGGATGGCGCCGTGGTCGACGACGAGGCCGACCGCCTTCGTGGCTCGCAACCCCACGCCGACCCCGCGCAGGTCGCAGTCCTGGACCCAGACCTGCTCGCTGAAGCGCACGTTGAGCGCTCCGCCTGCGTCGCCGACATCCTCGGAAAGCGCACCGGTCGGCGTGGCATGGTCCAGCTCGAGTCCGATCAGCCGGACTCCCGTGCAGCGCTCGAGCGTGAGCGCCGTCCCGCCGCGCCGCTCCGTGACGATGCGGGTCCGCTCGCCGGCCGTGCCCACCAGGAGCAGGTCCTCCAGGTCCTGCAGAGCGGCGTTGCCGCTGCCCTCCTTGCGCGAGAGGTGCACGGACTCCGCCGTCGTCCGGTCCAGATGGTAGTCCCCCGGCCGCAGTACCACGATCCGCTCCGGGCCCAGCGCGGCGACGAGCTCGTCGGCGTCGGACACGTGGTGGATCGGCCGGTCCTCGCCGAAGGTCCAGCCGCGCAGCGACAGGACGTCCGCGGACTTCGTCACGACAGCCCCGGTGCCGTCCGTCAGCTTCATCCGCAGGAGGTGGTTCCCGGGCTCGAGCGATACCGAGACCTGCCACAGGTTCGTCTCCGGTTGGATCTCCACCGGCACGGCCTGGTCTTGGACCTCGAGCGCGAAGGGAGGCGTGCCCTCGACGCGGCCGATCACGAGCACGAGACCGGGTTTGGTCCCCACGGACGGGAGGTCGAGGTGGATGACCGGCCCTTCTTGAGGCGCGACCGGAGGGGCGGCGAACAGGGCGAAGAGGACGGCGAGGTGGAGTCGGTGCGTCATGGATCCTGCTCCGTGCGGAGCGGCGCGAGCCAAGTCCCCGGACTACGGCGCGGTGGCCGCGCGGCGAGAGTCTATCGGTGTGAACTTCGTGCCGGTAGCGAGGCTCGCTATCCTCCCGCCATGCGGGAGAGGACCAGCATCGCGACCTTCGGCGCCGGGTGCTTCTGGTGCGTCGAGGCCGTCCTGACCCAGGTCGACGGCGTGCTGAGCGCGGCCTCGGGCTTCATGGGCGGACACGTCGAGAACCCGAGCTATCGCGCCGTCTGCACCGGCGAGACCGGCCACGCCGAGGTGGTCCAGATCGGCTTCGATCCCGGCCTCGTCTCGTACGAGTCCCTGCTCGAGTGGTTCTGGCGCCTGCACGACCCGACCACGAAGGACCGCCAGGGAGAGGACGTGGGGACGCAGTACCGCTCCGCGATCTTCTTCCACGACGAGGCGCAGCACGCCGCGGCCCTCGCATCGCGCGCCGCCGCGGCGACCCGCTTCTCCGCGCCGATCGTGACCGAGATCGCTCCGGCCGGCCCCTTCTGGCCGGCGGAGGACTACCACGACGACTACTACCGCCGGAACCGCGGCCAGGACTACTGCCGGCTCGTGATCGCGCCGAAGCTCGGGAAGCTCGGGCTCGAGACCTGAGAGGTTGTCGGAAAACGCTGAGCTCCCGCGATGAGGGTCAGCGCCGGATCACGGGGAGCGTCACCCAGGAACTCCGGCCCGCCTCCCAAGGTCGACACCACAGCGTCGTGCGCGCCACCTGCGAGTTGAGCGCGGTGACGTCGTCGGTGAAGAAGCTCGCGCCGGTATTGGGGTTCGGCTTCAGCCGCGGGTAGTTGCTCGACGTGACGCTGACGCGGAAGCGGTGGCCCACGTCGAGCACCATGCTCACGTCGCCCAGGGAGAGCTCCACCGGCACGACGTCCTGGGGCGAGCCCGACAAGATCTGGCTCTGCGCGAAGCCGTTCCGGTAGCGCGCCTGGATCGCGCCCTCCGCGATGAGGATCGAACGACCATCCGGATAGACGTCCGTCAGCTTGACGACGAAGTCGGTGTCCGTCGCGTCGCTCGAGACGGCGAGGTGCACCTCCACCGTCCCGGCAACCTCCATGGGCTCGGTCAGACGCGGGGACGTGAACGCGAGCACGTCGGGCCGGGCCTCGACCGCGGACTGGTCGCGAGGTCCAGCGGGCGAACCGGCGGTCGCGTACAGGATCGCACCGCCTACCGTCGGCACCGGGTCCGTCGGGTCGTAGGTGTAGGACCGCTCCCCGTCGACACCCGCGCGCTTCGGCGTCGAGAGCGGGTCGGACCTGAGCTCGAGCAGGGAGTCGCCGCGGCCGAGCATCACCCACCGGCGCTGGTCGATCACGAAGTCGGGCGGAGGCCAGGTCGTCGTCTCGCGCCAGAAGTTGCCCAGCCCGCCGGCATCGGTGTTCCCCATCACGTAGTAGCGCACGGGCAGCTCCGTCTCGTAGCCGTCCGTCAAGCCGCGCGGCTCGAGCCGCAGCCAGTGGTCGAAGAAGCGGATCTCCGACTTGTAGGCGAGGGTGTCCATGTGGGCCGGGTGCAGCGGGCCGCCCGCCGGGCCCGGCCCGGCGTTGGTCGGGAACTGGACGTCGCCCTGGTCCGAGTGGAACCAGTTCGTGTGGCTCCAGGGCCCGATCAGGATCCGCTGGTTGCCGAAGGCTCCGGCATGCGAAGCGGAGGCCGTGGCTCCGAGCACGTTCAGGACCTGGAAGGCCTCGATGCCCTGCTGCTTGAACAGGTCGAACCAGCCGACGACGTGCATCATCGGCACGCGTACGAAGGCGGCGCGGGTCGACAGGTCGACGGCGTCCCAGAAGGCGGTGCGCTCTGGATTGTCGACGATCTTCCCGGGCGCGGAGAGGTAGGCGTCGCGTGCTCCCGTCCCGCCGAGCATCCCCGACAACCAAGGCTCCATCGCCTCCTCGCGATAGATGCCGCCGTCGAAGTAGAGCCGGTAGAGGTCCGTCGCTCCGGCCCAGCCGTAGGCCGCCTTCAACGCGTTCGGCGAGGCGCCCG
>Ga0302046_10002421_pt1 | contig 17349 bp, 11 predicted proteins | sample RVTome_11_FD_200261 | JGI IMG/M metagenome (GOLD analysis project Ga0302046, IMG submission 200261) | Soil microbial communities from uranium-contaminated site in the Upper Colorado River Basin, Wyoming, United States - RVT147D111 (version 2) ...
GCAGCTTGGTCGATAGAGCAGCCACCGGGTCGATGTCGTAGTAGATGGACCAGATGGGATGCTCCGGCGGCAACTCGACGGGTTCGCGATCCGGAAAGACCTGCTTGATGTTGTTGTAGAAGTTCTCCCATTCGGGGCCGACGCGTCCATCGCCGTAGTCGTGGAAGTCGTCGATGATCATGAAGCCGCCCCGGGCGAAGTATTTTTTCAGGTTTTCGACTTCTACGTCGTTGGTGATCCAGTAACCGGGTTCGCAGAGGTAGAGGATGGGAAACTCGAAGATCCGGTCGTCGTCGAGCGACAGCACGAGCGGTTCGCCTTCGAGGGTGAGTTCGGTGGTCCGGCGGATGGCCTCGTGGAGGTTGATCTCCGCCGTGGGGTAGTCGAACGCCCAGGTCCGGCCCCGGCGGCCTCGGCCCCAGCCGCTCTCGTATCGGATCCGGACGAACTGGAAACCGTACCCGTCGCGCGCGATGGACGCCGGGGCGGTGACGACCGGAGCGGGTGTTGTCGAGGGGACAGGCGCTACAGCAGGCCCATGGCCTGTGAACGTGAATCCCAGGAGGGCCAGGCTGCAAAGGATCGCTGCGCGCATCGTCGATCTCGCTGAACAGACACTGAAGGTTCGGCCAAAATCCTGCTACGCACGAGGGCAAAGAAGGTTGTTTTGTTTGTGCTCGCGTTGCTTGCTGGTCATTGAGGTGAGGAGAAAAGGAACCAGTGATCCATGACTCATGACGGGAAGCGCAGCGGCGAGGTGGACCTGCAAATGGATCCTTACCGAACCAGCACCAGCGAGATCGTGTGGCGGCCCGTGGGGGTGAGCATCACGAAGAAGTAGGTGCCGCTGGCTACCGGCTGCCCGGCTTCGTTCGTGCCGTCCCAGGTGAGCGTGAAGGTGCTGGCAAAGCCGACCGTTCCCGGCTGTAGCGTCTTGACGAGCCGCCCCATCACGTCGTAGACCGCGAAGGTGATCGCCGAGACCTCGACCGGCTCGGGCAGCCTGACGTCGACGGTGACGGTCGTGTGGAACGGGTTCGGGTAGGCTTCGAGCACGACTTCGCCGGGCAGCGGCGTTTCGTCCTCAACGGCCGTCGGCGCGCCGTTCCCGGTTTCGTCCTCGCACGTATTGCAGACCTGGCCTCCCTGGTCGGGGTCGAGGGCGAGGAAGGCGGTATAGCGCGAAAGGACGCGCTGGTCGAGGCTGTACCCGATGATTTCGTTGATGACGGCGTTCGTCTGTGTACGGTTTTCCAGCGCCTGGATCTGACGCCCCGTCCAGTGTGCAATCAACGTCGTGTCGGACAGTGCTGCGTCTTGCGCGTCGACGTGGAGCGAGCGCGAAAAGGGCGTCGCGGCGAAGACGCCGGACGCCTCGATGCGGAACGGAAAGCCGCCGAGGCACTTGCCGACCTGGAGGATGGCGCGGTCGACAAAGACGGCGTCGCCTTGTTCGTTCGAGGTGAAACGGCCGTAGCAAAAGCCGGACGCCAGCGTCGTGTAGAGGTCGAAGGCGCTGATCGTGCCGCCCAGCGAGGTGAGGCTCGTCGTGAGCAACTCGGAGAAGCTGAGGCCGCTGTCCCGGATGTTCACATAGGTGCCGCCCGTGATGCGCGCCAGGTTGGTGTAGAAGTAGCCGTTGCCCTCAAAGTTTTGGCCGCCGAAGAAATGATAGGAGACGTTGCGGTTGGTATAGTCGACGACGTGGACCGGCGGCAAGCGTCGATCCGGAGCGCGGAGATCCTCGATCAACTGGTTGGCGACGCCGGCTTCGCCGACCTGATCGGCGCTGGAGAGCAGGAGCAGGCTGCCCCCCGGCCCGTGGGTGTTGACGAACTCGATGCCGTTGTTGAGGAGCGACGGCAAGTTGCTGTACTCGGTCATCGGGTTGCTGCCGAGCGACGCAAAGGCGTCCGCAATGGCCTCCGGGGTTGCCGGCAGCCACGTTTCCCGGACGCGCCATATGTCGAGCCGGGAGACGATCAGGTTGAAGGAGTCGGTCGGCGCGAGGCTCGTCTGGAGGAGCGTCCGGGCGGCGCTGAGGACTTCGGCCTGCGTCAGCGTCGTCTTTCCGGCGTCGTAGTCGAGCAAGAGGGCGACCTTGCGGCGGGCGGCGAGGTTCAGCGTCTTGGAAGGCAGCAGCGCGAGTTGGTACCACGTCTCGTCGCCGTCGGGGAGGCGGCTCAGGTAGATCCCGTCTTGCAGCGGCGCGTCGAAGGCCAGGGTCAGCGTGCGCTGGGCCGTCTCGCGCGGCAGCACGGCTTCGAGGAAAGTGCCCAGCGGGCCGGACTTTTCGACGAAGGTCACCCCCGGCTGCTCGACGAGGTGCGGGCGGCGCCAGGTCACGCCGGGCCATACCCGCAGCGCTACGTTCGAAACAGGATGCAGCGACGTGCGGAGCAGGTCGGTGGGGATCAGGGCGGACACGGTGCTGGCCGTCCAGAGGGCCGGGACCTGGTACGTGATTTTGACGCGGCGCGTCTCGCCCCCGGCCATCGGGAAGACGCGCAGTTCGTAGAACCCCGGGCTGTGCTTGTACAGGATCGAGGGGTCGCGGCGGCGGCGGACGATGTCTTCGTAGATCGTCCGGGCCGTCCAGGTGTCTTTGATGTCGGCCCGGACGATGTCGTTGCCTACCCACAGCCAGGAGTCGGTGACGACGGCTTCCTCGGGCAGGCTGAAGAAGAGTTCGACTTCGAGGGTGTCGTGGTTGGTAAAGCCGCCACTTCGGGCAGAAAAGGTCAAATACAGGCCGACCTCCCAGTAGATACCTTGCGGTCGTACGGAGACGGTTGCCGCTTCGATGGTGCCGGTAACGCTGCGCCAGGGCTGTTGCGGGTCGAGTACCTGGAGGCTGTACTGGGCATAGGCCGGCGTGGGTGCGGCGAGCCCGATCAGGAGGATGAGGGGCAGCCAACGAGGGAGGGTACGGTAGCCGTTTTTCATGCCGGTGCTTTGGAGGAGATGAAGAGAGAGGGAGTCAACGCATGCCGGATGTACTGCAAGGTGCGTGCCCGGGTATTGTTGAACGCCTCCGTCGATGGGAAAAGGCTGCAGGATGCGAGGACGGGCTATACGGCGGTGGTGCTGAGGAGCGGAGATGCTGCGTCGATGTGCAAACGCTGCACAACCCTGTGCACGCCGTGCGCACCCTGTCCGGAAGCGCCGGGACGACGCCGGTTCGTTTACACGGCCCTCCGTTCACGCATCCTGCGCTACTCAGCGCGGTAGGACGGGCAGGGCCTCGGGGTCGAAAGGAATGCCGGCGTCGAACAGCGTCAGGGTCTTGCTGACGATGCCGCCCAGAAAGCCGACGCCGTCTTCGACGTTGGAGATGACGCCCGAGAGCGCCAGCGTTTCTTCGTCGATCTCGGCGAGGTCCGGCCAGCCCGGCCCGGCAGCGGCTACCGTCACGCGAACCCGGAGCACCCGCATCGGCGCGCCGCCGAGGGCGACCGTGATGTTGGCCTGGTCGCGTGCTCTATCGATGATCACCCGGTGCTCGTCTTCCTGGAGCGTGATGGCTCCCAGGTAGGAGACGCTGTGGCGGACGACCTGGCGCGCGAGCAGGTCGATCACCCAGTACACGGCCTTGACGTCGGCAAAACGCTCGATTCCCTGCATCCTGATCAGATTACCGACCACGACGGGGTCGGGGAAGGTGTCGGGGAGGGTGACGGTAGCGGCGCTCCTGGCGCCGTCCGACCGGGTGACGGTCAGGCGGTACGTCGCCAGCGGCAGGATCGGCTCCGTCGTCCAGTAGTTGTGGGCATAGCGTTCGGAGCGTTCATCCTGCGGGGTCGTGTAGCGGAAAAGCGAGTCGCGCAAGAAGGTCGTCCGGCCGGTGGTCAAGTGCTCCAGCATGACGAGGGCGTCAAAGGGATCCGGGCCGAGGGCGATGGAGCCGCGCACCGGCGTCACGCGCACGAACTGGGTGTCGATGCTCGCATCGAGATAGCCGGAAATCGAATAGGTGAGGTTGCTCTCCTCAAACGGGTCGAAGGCGGTATCGCCGCAACCACCGAGCGCGAGCCATACCGCCGGTATGGCCCACAAGAGCGATCTCCCTTGTCTGGAAGCCCGCATGGTCGTCACCGCGTTTCGTACTTGACCGAGAGGGTAGGGATGATCGGAAGCTGGTCGACGCGGCGCAGGGTGAACAGGTCGAAGTAGAACAGGTTGGCGCGGTCGTAGACGTTGATGGCCCCGACCTGCGCGGTGAGGGTGCCGTGGCGAAACGGAAAGGCGCGCTCCAGGGATATATCCAGCCTGTGGTAGTCGGGCAACCGGCCCTGGTAGGGTTTTTCGTAGAGCACGCGCGGGGTGCCGTATACTTCCCGCACGTCGACGAGCGTGCGTAGCGGGATCAGGTCGTCGAACCCCAGGGGGCGTGTGTAGGGCAGGCCCGAGCCGTACTGCCAGCGTACACTCGCCTGAAACGCGCCGAGGTCCAGGTTCATGACCGCGTTGACCTGGTGGCGACGGTCGTGCGGCGGATGATACTGCTGGACCGTCTCGCCGAACCACACGCCGAAGTTGGCCTGCTGCGCGAAGTACTCGGTCCACGAATAGCCGTAGCTGACGTAGGTGTAGAACCCCTGATGCTGGAACTCGAGCCGGGTGTCGAACCCATAGGCGTTGCCTTCGGCGAGGGTGAGCGTCGTCGTGAAGCGCGCGATGGTACTCCAGATGGGGATCGGCAGGCTGTTCAGGCGCTTGTAGTAGCCTTCGGCCGCCACGCGCAAGCCGGGGGCAATCTGTTGCTGGATGCCGAACAGGGCATGGATGGCCCGCGCCTGGGCGTCGCCAACCGGCGGCGGCATCCAGGCGATGAAGGCGGAGCCGGCGTCCCGTTCGTCCGTCACACCCACGAGGGTCTGCCGGTAGATGCCTGCCGCTGCGCTGATCTCCCGGCCGCTGTGCGCGCCGCCCGGGCGCCACACGACGCGCAGCCGGGGTTCGAGGCTGGAGGGAAATTTGAGCGGATAGACCACGAAGGCGACACCGGGCGTGACCGTCCATCGTTCGCCGAGCACCATCTCGGCATCCACGTAGGCACCCAGGCCGAAAAGGACGGCGTCGTCGCGGGCGACGTTCTGGAACTGTTCGCCGGTTCTGAAGCCCAGCCAGTTCATCCGGGCGAAGGTACCCAGGTGGAGTTCCGTGTCGCCCAGGAAACGGGTCAGGTTGATCTCCGTCCCGGCCTGCAAGGCATCCGAGGAGCGTTCCGGGTCGTTCACGTCGCCGACGGTGTTTTTCACGTACGAGACGCCCGTGTTGATGTCGAGCAGGATGGGCGATTCGGCGGGAAAGACGAAGCAACGCCCGCCGATGACGAGGTTGTTCCACCGAAACACGTCGGTGCGTACCGCCTCTTTCGGGTCGAGGCGGCCCTGGTCGTACGTGTGCATCGCGCTGAACGAGCAGCGGTTGTTGACCTGGTCGGTGTGCTGCAGCTTGATGAAGAGGTCGCCGAACCGGAAGGGGAGGTCTTCGCCGACGAGCGTGGGGGCGATACGCTCAATGACGGAGCGACGCAGGGAGGCCAGCACCGATACGCGACCCCTGCGGAGCGGCCCTTCGACCCGAAGGCTCGTCAGAAAAGGGCTGAGCGACGCGGCCCCTTCGAAAAACTGCTTGTTGCCCTCCCGCGTCGATACGTCGATCACCGACGAGATGCGGCCGCTGTAGCGCGCGCCGTAGCCGCCGGCATAGACATCGACGTACGAGACGAGGTCCTGCGGAAAGGCGGAGAAGAACCCGATGATGTGGAAGGGCTGATAGATGGGCAGGCCGTCGAACAGCACCAGGTTTTGAGAAGGCGTGCCTCCTCGGATGAATAGCTGCCCCCCCCGGTCGCCGAGCGAGACGACGCCGGGGAGGCTTTGCAGGTACGACGCCAGGTCGCCGCTGGCGTCGGGCGTGGGGATGCGGTCTAGGTCTTTGGGGCGTATGGTCTGCAACCCGGCTTCGACCCGCGTCGCGCCACTTTCTGCCTGGACGATCACCTCGCCCAGGGCTTCTTCGGACGACGCCAGCTCGACGCTCAGCGTCAGAAACGCCTCGGCACCCAGCGCGAGCGTGTCCGTGTAGACGGCATAACCGACATAGCTGATGCGGAGCGCATAGCGCCCCGGTGGGATCTGGTTGACCTGGTAGAATCCGTCTTTGTCGCTGACGGCTCCACGGATACGCTGTTGTGGGTCCTGCAGCGGCAGCACCGCCACGTTCACGCCCTGGAGCGGCTGTCCGTCCGACGCATCGGTGACGAAGCCGCGCAGGGTCACCGGCTGCGCTGTAGCCGCCGAGCCGCCGAGCCAGACCCCTGCGAGGCCGAGCAGCAACACGTACGCCGGGATGCACTTCACAGGCATGAGGGTCGTTGAGGCTGGCAGAGGGGGCATGCCCAAGGAGCCGAGACGCATCGGAGCGCGTCCGGTTTTCGCGGACGCTCGCCACACCGGCAATAAAGCGTACCGGTGTCAGAATTTAAAGGGGCAAAACAAACGATCCGTGCCGCCTCACAGCCAACGCCGGCTCACTTTTTCTCCTGGCTGCTGAGGGCCTGTCCCAGTGCCTCCAGCATATCCTCGGTGGACGTATACTTGACGCGCGGACGCCCCGAGGCGGCTCCCAGCGCCGTCTCCAACTCGTCGAGGCGCTGCCAGTCGGCGTAGGAGAAGTAATCGCACTGGCAGGCACGGATCGTCTGCTCGGCGGCGGCGGCATCGGGACGATCCGGATGGGTGTAGATGCCGGCGGCGGCGTCCTCCAGCATGCAGGCTACGGTGTCGAGGGCATCGGGCTTATTGGTACCGATGACCCCCGTGGGGCCGCGCTTGATCCATCCGGCTACGTAGAGGCCGGGCAGCGGCCGGCCGGTATCCGGATCGACGACGCGGCCCTGCTCGTTCGGGACGATACCCCAGCGGTCGTGGAACGGCAGGCCGGGCAGCGCCACGCCCCGGTACCCGACCGAGCGGAAGACGAGGCCCGCCGGCAGGTCTTCGTACCGATCCGTAGCGCGGGGCCGAAGCCGACCCTCGTCGGTCGCGTAGAGTTCGTTGTGGACGAGGCGGACACCGCCCACGTGCCCTGCGCCGTCGTCGTAGATCGCGACGGGGGAGACGAGGAACCGGATCGTCAGCCGCTTCGGTCGGTCGGTGCGGGGGCGCGCGGCAAACTCCTGGATCATCGCGACGTTCTTCTCGGTGGCCCGGTCCGGGTTCGCTTCGAATGCGGCGCGGCTGAGGGCGTCGAGTTCGGCTTCGTCAGGCGGCACGTAGACGTCCGCGCCGATCATCTCGCCGAGCTCTTTGGCTTCGGGATTCGTAAACGCCGCCTGCGCCGGTCCACGCCGGCCCAGCATGTAGACCTCGCGGACGCGGCTGTGGCGCAACGCCTCCAGCGCGTAGTCGGCGATGTCGGTTTCCGCCAGTTCGTCCGGCGTCCGGCACAAGATCCGGCATACGTCCACCGCCACGTTGCCTACCCCCACCACCGCTACGTGCTCTTGCGAAAGGTCGAACGTGAGATGGCGGTACTCGGGATGGCCGTTGTACCAGGCGACGAAGTCGGTAGCGGAGTGGCTGCCGTCGAGGTCTTCGCCGGGAATGCCCAGCCGCCGGTCGACCTGGGCGCCGGTGGTGAAGCAGATCTGGTGATAGTGTCGCTTCAGGTCATCCAACGTGACGTGCATACCGTAGGCGACGTTGCCGAAGAACCGAAAGCCGGGTTCCGCAGCCGTCTTGTCGTAGACCCGTGTGACGTTTTTGATCTTCTGATGGTCCGGCGCTACCCCGGCTCGCACCAGCCCGAAGGGCGTCGGCAGCTTGTCGAACAGATCGACTTCGACGGTGACGTCTTTTTGCTTGAGCAGGTGGCCGGCGGCGTAAAACCCCGCGGGGCCCGCCCCTATGACGGCAACGCGAAGCGGATGGGCGGGCGTTCCTACATCAGGCATAGCCGCGTGGTTGGGTGTTGTAGTGTTGGGGTGTTGCAGTGTTTGAGCCCAAACACCATGGTTACCCGTTGTTTCTCGGCAGGCCCCCAAAGGTAGTACAGGCTTTCCCTGCGAGCAAGGGGAAAGTACGACGGACGCTGCGAGGGTATGTGGCCCAAAAAAAGAGGGCGATGGTCCCGTTGGAACCGCCGCCCTGAGGTCAGGCTTGGCCTGGCAGCGCCTTACGTCGCGGCTTTCATCGTCTGGCCGATGTAGGCCATGACGGCTTCATCCACCATGCCTCGGCTGGCCTTGGCCGGGCCTTCCTGTTTGTACATCGTGTTGAGCGATTGCCGGATGCCGGGATCACCGCCGGTGAAAGCCTCGATGAGGTCGTTCCAGCGCCGGGCCAGCTGCTGGACCGCCTCGCTGGCCGGGTCGGTGCCCTTGTTCATCTCGGCGCGGACCGCGTCGATGAGTTCTTGCCACTCGGCTTCGTACCGGCGCAGGCGCTCTTCGCCGATAGCCTGGGCCCGTTCATGGAGCGTCTCCAGTTGCTCGGGGGTGTAATACTGATCCGTCATCGTTATGCTCTGGATGGTTTGTATGAATTTATCCACGGGGACCTCCCCCGCGGTGCGCAGGTAGGCTGCCAGCACTTCGAGGCGTTGCTGTTGCTGTTGCTGTTGTTTGATCTTTTCCTTCACGTGAGCCAGGTGAAGCTGCACCACGCGAGCCGGGGAGAAGGCGGGTTGATCCAGGCAGTCCCGGATAGCCTCCAGGGAAAAGCCCAGGTGCCGCAGCGACGTGATCCGTTGCAGGCGGGCCACGTCGACCGCGCTGTAGAGCCGGTAGCCGGCTTCGCTCCGGTGCGCCGGCGAGAGCAGGCCGATCTCGTCGTAGTAATGGAGCGTCCGGACCGTCAGCCCGGTCTTTCTGGCAAGCGTGCCCACCTTCATCATGGCGGATGGCAGGGATTCCCTGTGGTTGCGAAGGATCATGATCACCGCCGGTAGGATAAGCCCTCACGTCACGTGAGGATCAAGCGGAAAAGGCGCTGTGCATGATGAAGTATTTGTGAAGCCCCGTGGGGAGGCGGTGGAACTTATGCGAGGACCTTTCATGCAAGACCTGGATCAGCGCGTCGGAAGTCTTTCGAGGGGTTGCAGCACGGGAAGCATAAAACGTGAAACGTGAGGGCGCCTCGCAGAAACCGTTCACTTGTGCCACGATGATCCAGGCATCCGGCGATGGGCAGGATGGAGGAGGCCCCGATGGCGTGTCATTTCTATCTCAACGACCGGGAGGTGCGCACGACCGAGCCGGCCGGGACGCTGGTGCTCGACTTCGTGCGTCGCCACGCGAACCTGACGGGCACCAAGGAAGGTTGCCGCGAAGGCGACTGCGGCGCGTGCGTCGTCCTTGTCGGTGAGCGGGTGGGAGACCGCGTCGTCTACAAGCCCGTCACCTCGTGCCTGATGCCGCTGGGCGAGGTGCACGGCAAACACCTGGTGTCCGTCGAAGGGCTCTGCGGCGAGACGCTCTCGCCGGTGCAGCAGGCCCTCGTGGACGAAGGCGCCACGCAGTGCGGCTTTTGCACCCCCGGCATCGTCGTTTCGCTCACCGGGTACCTGATGGATGCCGACACCGCAATCAGCCCCGAAGGGGTGAAGGCCGCGTTGGGAGGGCACCTCTGCCGGTGTACGGGCTATCGCTCGCTGAAAGCCTCGGCACGGCACCTGCATGAGGCCGTCGGCACGGGAACGGGGATCGAGGCTCTGGTCGCGCGCGGGATGCTGCCGGTGTATTTCCTGGAGATGCCGGACCGCCTGCGCCGGATCGCCCCGGCGCCCGTTTCCAATGGCGCAGCCGGGCCGGATGCGGATGTTTTCATCGCCGGGGGGACGGACCTCTACGTACAGCAGGGAGAGACGCTGCCCGAAGCGTCCGTGCAGGTGCTCAACCGCTACCCCGCAATGCAACGCATCATTCGAGAGGACGGCTTCCTGCGGGTCGGGGCGCTGACGACGTTCGAAGACTTCGCCCGTCATCCCGAGGTGATCCGCCTCATTCCGGCCATCCGGGATTACATGTTCCTGATCGCCTCGTGGCAGATCCGCAACCGGGCGACGCTCGGCGGCAATATCGTCAACGCCTCACCGATCGGCGACATGACCATCCTGCTGCTGGCGCTGGAGACCGATCTCGTCCTTCAGCACGGCAACGCGGCGCGCACGGTCCCGATCACGCGGTTTTACCAGGGCTACAAACAGATCGACAAGGCGCCGTCCGAAGTCCTTACTGAGATCCGGATTCCCTCATTCACCGCCGATACGAAGGTTCACTGGGAGAAGGTGTCGAAGCGTACCTGCCTGGATATCGCCTCCGTCAACAGTGCTCTGCGGATCCGATGTGACGAAGGCGTCATCCGGGAGGCCGGGCTGACGATGGGCGGCGTTGCGCCGGTACCGTTGTTCATGGCACAGACGAGCGCCTACCTGGTGGGCAAGCCAATGTCCGTCGAGACGGTCGAAGGCGCCTTCTCGGTTGCGCAGGGGGAGATCGTGCCCATCAGCGACGTCCGGGGCGGCGCGGCGTACAAGCGGCTCCTCGTCCGCCAGCTTTTGATCGCGCATTTCACCCGGCTCTTTCCTGAACAGATACGCGTGGAGGCGTTCTACCGGGTATCGTAATTTCATGTTACCTGTAAACCCCTCCGTACACGACAAACCCCATGAAACGCATCGACGCCGCGTTGCATACCCGAGGCGAGGCACGGTTCGTTGACGACGGGCCGCCCCCGGCCGGCATGCTCTACGCCGCCGTCTTCGGGTCGCCCGTCGCGCACGGCAAGATCGTGGCCCTGCATACGGAGGCGACGCGGGCGCTTGGCGGCGTCGTGGCGGTGCTGACGGCCGCCGACATCCCCGGCGAGAACCAGATCGGCCCGATCATCCAGGACGAGCCGTTGCTGGCTGAGGACGCCGTCCACTACGTCGGGCAGCCGGTGGCCCTGGTGGTGGCCGTCGACCCCGAGGCGGCCCGGCGCGGCGTCCGGCACCTCCGGCTCGACGTCGAACCGCTGGAGGTCGTAACCGACCCACGGGCGGCGTTTGCCCGGGACGACCTGATCGGTACGCCCCGCACGTTCGCCCTGGGTGATGTGGACGCGGCCTGGGCGCAGTGCGACGTCGTCCTCGAAGGCCGGTGCGACGTCGGCGGGCAGGAGCACGTCTACCTGGAGACGCAGCGCGCCCGCGCCGTCCCCCTGGAAGACGGCAGCCTCCGCATCGAAGCGTCCACGCAGAGTCCGTACGCCGCGCAGCGGATGGCGGCGAAGGTGCTCGGCCTGTCGCATCACCACGTGGAGGTCGACGTGAAGCGGCTCGGCGGCGGCTTCGGCGGCAAGGAAGACCAGGCGACGCCCTGGAGCTGCCTGGCCGCCCTCGGCGCGTGGCACACCCGGCAGCCCGTCGAGCTGGTGCTCCGGCGCGACGAAGACCTCCGCATGACCGGCAAACGCCACCCCTACGCGTCCGACTTTAAGATCGGCGTCACCCGCGACGGTACCGTCCTGGCCTACGAAGCCAGGCACTATCAGAACGCCGGCGCGGCGGCGGACCTCTCGCCCGCCGTGCTGGAACGTACGCTGTTCCACAGCACGAACAGCTACTTCATCCCCAACGTGCGGGTCTTCGGCGCGTCATGCCGGACCAACCTGCCGCCCAACACCGCCTTTCGCGGCTTCGGTGGGCCCCAGGGCATGTTCGTCGTCGAGAGCGCCCTGGCGAAGGTGGCCGACGCGCTCGGGCTGCCGCGCGAGGACGTCCAGCGCCGCAACCTGATCCGGGACGGCGACGTGTTTCCCTACGGCCAGCGCGTCGAGGACGGCCGCGCCGTGCGCACCTGGGACCGGGTGGCGGCGGCCTTCGACCTGCCGGCCGTCCGGCGGCGCGTCGAAGCCTTCAACGCCCGGCATTTTGAGACCAAGCAGGGGTTTGCCGTGATGCCCGTGTGCTTCGGTATCTCCTTTACGACGACGTTCATGAACCAGGCCGGCGCCCTCGTCCACGTCTACACCGACGGCAGCATCGGCGTGACGACAGGCGGCATCGAGATGGGCCAGGGACTGAACACCAACCTCGTCTCCATTGCCGCCCGAGCCTTCGGCGTCCGGCCCGAGCGCGTCAAGATCGAGAGCACCAACACGACCCGCGTGGCCAACATGTCGCCCAGTGCGGCCAGCGCGACGACGATGCTCAACGGCAACGCGCTGATGGTCGCCGCCGGGCAGATCCTGGACCGGCTCAAGGCGTTCGCCGCCCGCGAACTCGGCGTGCCCGATCCGGCTCGAATCATCATCGCCGACGAGCATGTCTTTTATGAAGATCACGAGACAGGCTGGACGTGGGCGCAACTGATCCAGGCCGCCTACCTGAACCGCATCGGCCTGTCCGCCCACGGCTTCTTCGCCACGCCGGACCTCCATTTCGACAAGCAGCAGGAAAAAGGCCGGCCTTTTGCCTACCATACCTACGGCACAGCCCTCGTCGAAGTCACCCTCGACGCCTTGCGCGGCACCTATACCGTCGACAGCGTCAAGATCGTTCACGACCTGGGGCGGTCCCTGCATGAACGGGTCGACCTCGGGCAGGTCGAAGGCGGGCTGGCGCAGGGGCTCGGGTGGATGACGATGGAGGAGTTGCAGTACGATGCGCAGGGCCGCCTGCTTTCCGGCGCGCTGGCGTCCTACAAGGTGCCCGACGTCTACTTCATGCCGGACGACCTCCAGGTGCACTTCCTCGAAGACGCCGACGAGCCGCTGGGTCCCTACGGCAGCAAAGCCGTCGGCGAGCCGCCGCTGATGTACGGTATCGGCGTGTTCTTCGCTCTTCACCATGCGATGCGCGCGTTCCGCCCCGGGGCCGACCTCGCTTTCACCGCGCCGCTGACGCCCGAGCGGGTGTTGACGGCCTTGCACCCGGACGAGGTGCATGCGCTCGCAGCGCCGGCGGCTGCTGCAAACGGGCAGGTTGCGGCGCTGCCGGTGCACCCGAAGGAGCCGTAAAATGCCGCATCAACCCTCGTGAGGCGTGCCCATGCGTGCCTTCTGGACAACCCTGGCTTCGTTGCTGAGAGAGGAGCAGCGGGTCTTCGTCGCATTCGTCGCAGCCCATGGCGACCATTCGCCGGGCACGGCCGGGGCCAAGCTGCTCGTCCCCGAGCGCGGCGAGCCGCTCGGGAGCGTCGGCGGCGGCATCATGGAGCACAACGTCGTCCAACGGGCGCGCACCGTCCTGGCCGATGGCGCCGCCTTTACGCCGGAGGTCGAAGTGCTGGAGCACCACACCAGGGGTACGGGCACGGCCTCCGGGCTGGTGTGCGCGGGGAGCCAGACGAACCTGTATTATCTCTGCACACCGGAACGGGACCGGGCCGCCGTCGAGCAGGTCGAGGCGCTGGTGGCGGCGGACCGGCCGGGGTGGTTGACGATCCGTCCGGCGGGGATGGCGGCGGAAGCGGGCGCGCCGGCGTTGGACCGGCCCGCCGTCGTCTTCGCGCCGGAGGCCGAGGGGTGGCGCTACGAAGAGCACCTGCTCAACCGCAAGCGCCTCGCCATCCTGGGCGGCGGCCACTGCTCGCTGGCGCTGTCACGCCTGATGCACTGGCTCGGCTATGAGGTGCTCGTCTTCGACGTCCGGCCGGCGATCCGATCCTTCGAAAACAACCCCTACGCGCGCACCGTACGGCTCACCGATTATCGAGAGGCTCCTGCGCACATTCCCTTCCCGGCCCTGACCGGCGTTGTGGCGATGACCAACAGCTTCGAGGCAGACGTGCGGGGTCTTGCGGGGGTGCTCCCACTGCCGTTTCCCTATATCGGCCTGATGGGGAGCGATGCGAAGATAGGCCGGGTGCTCACCGTGCTCCGGAAGGAAGGCTTCTCGCGGGAGGACCTGGCCCGCATCACGGCACCCGTCGGCTTGCCTATCGAGAGCGACACGCCCGAAGAGATCGCCGTCAGCGTGGCGGCCCAGCTGATTCAACGCAAGAACGCGTGATGGCCGTAGACTTTGCCCTCAAGAGCCGGCGCATCCTGACCCCCGACGGGGAACGCAGCGGCGCGGTGCTGGTGCAGGAAGGCCGCATCGCGGGGGTGATAGCGTCGGAAGCCGTACCGGCAGGATGTCCGGTGGAAGACGTCGGCGCTTCGGTAGTGATGGCGGGGCTGGTTGATAGCCACGTCCATATCAACGAGCCGGGGCGTACGGCGTGGGAGGGGTTCGAGACGGCCACCCGGGCTGCTGCCGCCGGCGGCATTACGACCCTCGTGGACATGCCGCTCAACAGTACGCCCGTGACGACGACGCCGGCGGCCCTGGCAGAAAAAAAGGCGGCGGCTCAGGGAAAGCTGTGGGTCGATTGCGGCTTTTATGCGGGGCTGGTTCCCGGCAACGCCAGTGCCCTGGCGCCGCTGCTCGAAGGCGGCGTGCTGGGCGTGAAAGCCTTCCTGGTGCCCTCGGGCCTCGAAGACTTTCCCAACGCTACGGAGGCCGACCTCCGGGCGGCGCTGCCGCTCCTGGCCCGGGCCGGCGTGCCGCTGCTCGTCCACGCCGAACGCGACCTCGGGGCACCCGCGATGCGCGACCCCTGCCGGTATGCCGACTACCTGGCTTCGCGGCCCCGTGCCTGGGAAAACGCCGCCGTCGCCCTGCTGATCGAACAGGCGCGTGCCTTCGGCGCAGCGATCCACATCGTCCACCTGTCGTCGAGCGAGGCGGTGCCGGCCCTGGCGGCGGCGCGAGCGGAAGGGCTCCCGGTTACCGTCGAGACGTGTCCTCACTACCTGTACTTCGCCGCCGAAGCCGTCGCGGACGGCGATACCCGGTTCAAGTGTGCCCCGCCGATCCGCGAAGCCGAAAACCGCGAACGCCTCTGGGCGGCGCTCCGGGACGGCATCATCGACGCCGTCGTCTCGGACCATTCGCCCACCCTGCCGGTGTTGAAGCTACTGGACGCGGGTGATTTTCAGCGGGCCTGGGGCGGCATCGCTTCGCTGCAACTTGGTCTTTCCGTCGTCTGGACCGCCGCCCGCGCCAGGGGTTTTGCCTGGGCCGACGTAGCGCGCTGGATGAGTCTCGCCCCGGCGCATCTTCTCGGCCTGGCGGATCGCAAAGGGCAGATCGCCCCCGGCCGTGACGCCGACCTGGTCGTCTGGAACCCCGAAGCATTGTTCTGCGTCGAGCCCGCCCGCATCCATCATCGCCACCCGCTGACGCCTTACGACGGGGAGCGGTTGTACGGGGTGGTTGAGATGACGTGGCTGCGGGGCAAAAAGGTCTATGCGCAGGGACGTTTTTTGGACGGGCCGGTGGGTCGAGTGCTGGTGCGTTCCTGACGGTGCGATAGCACACGGATCATCACGGATGCGACGGATTAACACCGGATGTATGACCCGTGCCGATGCGTCACAACCTATCTCATCCGTCTGCCCTCTTTTGAATCGAGCATGAGCGAATCTCCCGAATCCCTGGGCGCACCCGCCTTCACCCGTCTGGTCGACCTGGCTGCCGAACGGCTCGGCGGGCAAGCGCTTCAGGCCAACGACGAGTTCTTTGCGCCCAAAGAAAACGTGCTCAAACCCGGCCGGGGGGTGTACGTCCCCGACAAATACACCGACCGGGGCAAGTGGATGGACGGCTGGGAGACCCGCCGCCGCCGCACACCGGGCCACGACTGGGTCATCATCCGGCTCGGGCTGGCGGGTATCGTAAGGGGGGTCGATATCGATACCAACCATTTTCTCGGCAACCACCCTCCCTATGCCTCACTGGATGCCTGTTGGCTGGCGGAGGGAGCCTCGCCGGAGCAAGCGGCGTGGGCCGAGATCCTGCCGAAGTCGCCCCTCGAACCGGGCTGCCAGAACCTTTTCGCCGTCACCGACGGCCGGTGCCGGACGCACCTGCGCCTCAACATCTATCCGGACGGCGGCGTAGCCCGGCTCCGGGTCTTCGGCGAGGTCGTGCCGGATTGGAGCCGCCTTGACCCCGATGCGCTCATCGACCTGGCCGCCGTCGAGCACGGCGGGCAGGCGCTTGCATGCAGCGACCGTTTCTTCAGCGACATGCGCAACCTGATCTTGCCGGGGCCCTCGCGCAACATGGGCGACGGCTGGGAGACCCGCCGCCGCCGCGGCCCCGGCCACGACTGGGTCATCATCCGGCTCGGTGCTGCCGGGCACATCCGGCGCCTGGAGATCGACACCACGCATTTCAAAGGTAACTATCCCGATCAGTGCTCGGTGGAGGGCGGCCTTTTCCCGGAGGGAACGAGAGATTTCCCCGAGGAATCCGACGCAGCATGGACGGTGCTTTTGCCGAAGACGCCGCTCCAGGCGCACCATCAGCATATCTTTGAAGACGTCTTGCCGGAGGCGGGACCTTACACCCACGTTCGGCTTACTATTTTTCCCGACGGCGGCATCGCCCGTCTGCGGGTCTTCGGCACCCGCGTCACGGATTGATAACGATTGCAAGGATGCGCGACCTGGATGCGCTGAACGCCTTACCTGCCGAGGCCGCCGAAGCAGCCTTTTTGCGCTGCTGCGGCTCGGTGCGGTGGGCGCACCGGATGGCGGCGCGGCGTCCTTTTGCGGACGTAGACGCCGTGCTGGCTGCGGCCGACGCAGCCGCCGACGAACTCACCGAAGCGGACTGGCTCGAAGCTTTTGCACAGCACCCGCGTATCGGGGATCTCGACGCGCTCCGCACGCGGTTTACGGATACGCGCACCTGGTCGGCCGACGAGCAAGCCGGTGCTGCCGGGGCGTCAGACACCGTGTTACACGCGCTGGCGGAGGGCAACCGGACCTACGAGACGCGTTTTGGTTTTACCTTTATCGTCTGCGCAACCGGCAGGTGCGCCGATGAGATGCTGGACCTGCTCCAGGCACGCCTGTCCAACGACCGATGGGTCGAGATCGGCGTCGCCGCCGCAGAGCAACGCGCCATCACCCGCCTTCGCCTGGACAAACCGGTACGTGAAACGTAACATGCCTACATCGTTGAACACCGAACAGACCGGCGGCCTCTTCGACCGGCTGAAGGCGGCCCACCGGGCGTACCGGTCGGCCTATCCCGGCGATGCGGGGTCTCGTCAGCCGGTACATACGGTCTACGGCGGGGCCCACTTGTTTACCGCCGATGCGGCGCCGAAGATCGGCCGCGTAGCGCGTCGCCACCTGGCGGCCTATGCGCCCCGCTTCGTGGACCTGGCGCAGGCGCTCTGCCTGCCCGGCCATGAACGCCTGCCCGCCTCGGACGAAGCGTTGATCGCCGTGCGGGCTCGCCTGGAGGCCGGGTCGGCGTTGGGGGGGCACGGCCAGGACGGCGTGTGGCTGGCCCCTA
>Ga0302046_10002422_pt1 | contig 17348 bp, 16 predicted proteins | sample RVTome_11_FD_200261 | JGI IMG/M metagenome (GOLD analysis project Ga0302046, IMG submission 200261) | Soil microbial communities from uranium-contaminated site in the Upper Colorado River Basin, Wyoming, United States - RVT147D111 (version 2) ...
CCACGATCGGCGAACAAAACCCATACAGCGAATCGGGAGAGCCCGTCATCGATTTCGGCATCTGCTCCGGATCGGGATCCAAGCCGACGCAGAGGATGCCGCCGGTCGCGCGGGCACGTTGGCTGAGTTTGTCCTGGAACGAGGTCACGATTATCCGGCTCCTGTCAACTTCGGCTTGGGAGCGTCAAACCGCCCGATCAACTCGCCGACGCTCTTCATTCCCTTCTCTTGGAGATAGTCGGATAGTTCGTCTGCGACCGTCACGGCGGCATCCGGTTGGCGGAATGTCGCGGTGCCGACTTGCACGGCGCTTGCGCCGATGATCAGGAATTCGGCGGCGTCAGTACCGGCGGCGATGCCGCCGATACCGATGACCGGGATGCGCACCGCGCGTGCGATCTTGTAGACCAGCGCCAGCGCCACGGGTTTGACCGCCGGACCTGACAGTCCGCCAGTGACATTCGCCAGCCGCGGCCCGAACGTGCGGTGATTGACGGCCATGCCGACCAGCGTATTGATCGCCGAGATCGCGTCGGCGCCGGCATCCTCGGCGGCACGCGCCAGCGCGTCGATGTCGTGCGTGTTCGGCGTCAGCTTGACGATCATCGGGCGTTCGGTCGCGGCACGGACTTTCGCCGTGCAGGATCCGACCCACTGCGGATCGGCGCCCTGATCGATTCCCTTCTCGACGTTCGGACAGGAGAGATTCAGTTCGTACGCGTCGATTCCGTCTTCAGCGGAGAGGCGGCGTGCCAGTTCGGCGTACTCCTCCTGCGTGTCGCCGACCAGATTGACGACCACGCGCGTCGGCATCTCGCGCAGACGCGGCAGTTCCTCGCGCACGAAGGCCTCGATCCCTTTGTTCTGCAGACCAATGGCGTTGAGCAGGCCACTCGCCGTCTCGACGGTACGCGGATACGGATGTCCTGCTCGCGGACTTAGCGAGACCGACTTGGTCACCATCGCCCCGAGATGTCGGACGTCGCACCATTGGTTGATTTCCTCGCCGGTGCCGGCGGTCCCCGACGCGGTCCAGACCGGCGTGGCAAACTGAATCCCCGCAATCGTGACAGAGAGGTCGGGCTGCCTGCGTTTGGCTGTCTTCATACCAGTTAGAGAATGATCGCGTGACTGTCGAAGACGGGACCATCGCGACAGACGCGTTTGAAAGTGTCGTACCCCGACGTGTCTCGGGCGCGCACGACGCAACCCATGCAGACACCGAACCCGCACGGCATCGAACGCTCCAGCGAAACTTGACACGGCATGCCATGCCCCGCACACACCGTTGCCAGCGCGCGCAGCATCGGTTCGGGGCCGCATCCGTAAACGGTGGCGGCATGCGCATCGATCTGTTGTTCGGCAATGAGACGTTCCAACAAAGAGACCGCAGTGCCGTGAATTCCGCGTGATCCATCATCGGTCGCCCAGTGTGTCCGCCTGGACAGTCCCGGGAGCGCATACGGTGTCACGCAGAGCGCACGATTGCGCGCGCCGAGTACCAGCAGCGGCGGCGCAGACCGTTTCGAAGTTCCGGAGTCGAGCAGCTCTGCCGCCCAAAGTCGCAACGGCGCCATGCCCAAGCCGCCTCCGACCAAAACTGGCGTGTGCCCGCGCGGTGGAACTGTGAAGCGATTTCCCAGTGGACCAATGGCATCGATGCTGGCCCCCCTCGGCAGACACGACAACAGCCGCGTTCCCTCGCCGTAGACTTGATGCAGCACATCAAACGTTTCGGCGTCCGGGTCGGTGGCATAGACCGAAAAGGCACGACGAAAGAGCTGCTCAGACCCGGGCAACAAATGCACGAACTGTCCCGCCCGCGCCCGTCGCGCGATCAACGGATCTTCAAATCGTTGTTGGAAAACGTTGGGCCCGACGCGTCGGGTTGACAGCAGGGTGACTAAGCGGTGTCGCCTCACGGCTCTTCGTCGTCTAACGATTGTTCCGGCTTTGTGGGACTGATCCCGAGGCGGTCGAATTCATCCAACTCGCGCGCGGGCGGCTGAATCGTCAGTTCGTAGCGGTACCATATGTTCAGCGAATCGGGAGCGATCGAGTCAGCCCAGAAGGTCGTGTTCTCCAGCGTGTGCCGCGCGGCCTCGTTGATATTGTACGAGGGCGACGGCTGCAGAACATCATACTCGGCAATGTCTCCCAGGAAGTCAATTCGGATCGCGTACACGATGACGTGCGGTCTCATGTCCGACCCGACTTCCGACTGCGGGAATTGGAATTGGCCCGCTTCCTTCGGCTTGGGAGCTCTGGGAAGTGAGGCCGCAGCCACGCCCGCGGTATCACTTTGAGCGGCCGAGTCCGCAGCCGCCAGGGCGCCTTCCTGTTCTTGTAACGGTTGCTGATGCCGCGGAGTGGGGCGCTGGACGGTTGTGGTCAGCTTGGCCTGCGCCGCCGCCGCCCACTCCGACTGCGGATAGGCAGCCAGAATGTCTTGATACGCCCACACAACGCTGGAGTCATTCCCCTGCGCTTCGTGTTCGGTGAGGAAGGCCAGCGAAAATTCCGCCGAAGGGATCAAGCGGGAATCCGGGTAGCGGGTGACGAAGTCCTTCAGCAGTCGTCGGGCTTTGGACGAATTGTCCTCGTCAATATAGGCTCGCTCCGCCTTGGCGTACGCCCATGCCGGATGCGCCGTGTCCGCTGCCGTGCCGGAGAGCCCCAGACGCCCAATGGCATCGCCGGCGTAATCGGTATAGGGATGCTCGCGCGTGATCCGTCGCAGATATTCGCGCCCTGAGGCCGTGTCGCCCCGCAGTGAGATCAGAATGTCCGCCGCACCCAGGAGCGCCTTGGCGGCATATGCGGTCCCATGGTACTGATCGATCAGGTGTTCGTATTCTGTGAGCGCCGAATCCGGATAGCCAAGATCGAACCGATATAGCTCGGCGAGCTTAAACTGCGTGGATGCGGCCGTCTGGAGTTCGGTCAAGTACGCCTTTCGTTCTTCAAGCGTCGCCAAGCGTGCCTCGCGTTCAAGCCGGGCCGGATTGCTGCGCTCGGCCGCCGCCCAGGCAGCGAGCGCGGAGTCGGACGGCACTGGTGGTCCCAGAAGGGGACCCCGGCCGAAAGCATATCGGTAGCCGGGCGACGGCGGCCCGAGAACCGAATCGCGTCCCAGCAGCGACCACCACTCCTTGTCGCTGAGCAACAAATTGCGTTTGCGATTAAATTCGATATCCGACCAACTGAGTGGCGGTCCAAGCGTGGGCGCCAGGTCCGTCGGCGGCCCCAGGGTATCCGCGTCGACTAAGCCAGCCAGCAACTGGGCGTATGCTCCAGTGTCAGCAGTTTCCTCGGCAGGGGTGATGGGACCGTAGACGGACTCGGCCATTAACTCCTGGAAAGTCGGACCGTGAGTCGGCAGCGAGACAAGCACGGGCAAGGGACGGGTCTCGCGGCGTGAGGAGCGATTCCTTTGCTCCGACGGGGGAAGGTCGGCAGGATCGGTCCATCGATCCGCGTCTCCACCGGCCTGGGACAGGCCGCCGCGACCCAGATCCTTACGGAATTGTTCCAGCCTGGTGATGTTTGCGGAACGAGTGAGCGCGAGATTGGCCAATTCACCGCGGGAGTCCTGCTGTCGCGAGGCATCATAGAACTCCTTGGCCGCCAACAGATCCGCCTCCCGGAATTGCTTGATCTCCGCCATGCGGAAGTGCGCCTCGCCCGACCAGTTGGTCAGATCATACCCCGCGGCAACCTGCTCATACTGACGCCACGCCGCGCTTTGATCGCCGATGCCCTCATACGCGCGCCCCAAGGCGAGACGGACGATCGCAGTCGAATCGTAGAAGTCATCGTTGGCCGCCATCCGCTCGAACACCGCGATGCTCGAGTCGAAGTTTCCCGCATCCAGGTAGGCGCTGCCGATGCCCGCCCGCGCTTTGAACTGCAGGACTAAGTCTTGATCGTCGCGCAGCGGTTGGTAGATCTCGATGGCGCCCAGAGGACGGCCGATTCTGCGCAGCGCGGCCGCCGCCTGCAGCCGTGACTCGTCCGCTCGCTCAGTGTCCTGGTAGTCTGTGAAGACCGTCGTGAATGCCGCAGCCGCCGAGTCGTACATTTCGGTTTCGAGAAAGTAGAGACCCCGCTGGTAGTGTGCCTCGGAACGCCATGTGGGCTTCTGAGCGGTTGTTGCCAGCTCTGTGAATGTCCGAAAACCGGCCTGCTGATCGCCGAGAAACATCCGGCATCGCGCCAGATAGAGTTGGGATTCCTCGAGAAACCCCGTCTGCGAATGTGTCGCCAGCAGTTCGCGGAAATACCGTTCCGAGCGTGGGAAATCTTCCATGCGGAAGTAGCAGACACCGATCATGAAGAGCGCGTCGTCGTGGTATTTGCTGTTGGGGTGCTTGTCGACGATTTTCTGCGCCTTGAGGATCGCATCCTCATACAATCGTCTGTTGGCGCCGACGCCGCCGGTTGTGTTGCCCTGATTCTGGCGCTCCGCTTGCTTGAAATACTTGTTGGCATTGTAATAGGTGTTGAAGTACACGCACCCGGCGCCCAAGAGGGCAACGGTCAAGATCACGGCCATCGACAAGAGCGAACTTGGGCAACGCCGCGCCGACTCCGAATGGCCGGCTTCCTCTCGTCTCTGATGATGGATCGAAGTCAACTCAGTTACCCCTGGTTCTCTTTCGGAACGGAGGGCATATCACTGGACCGACCCAAAACGGCTTGTTCGGTTCCCTCCGGAGACATGGTCTCATTACAGGTTACCCCGACAACTGCGCAGAGTTCGGGAAGGATTTTACCAGCCGCACCGCGGAGAGCGACATCGAACAATACCGAGCGCTCTGTCGCCTCTGGGTTGATCTCGATCAGGAATGCCCCCGCGTCCCGGGCGGCATCGATCAGTCCCGCAGCGGGATAGACGATACTCGAGGTTCCCACCGAAAGAAAAACCTCGCACGAGACAGCCGCGCTCAATGCGGCTTCGAAGACCGCCTCCGGCAGAGTTTCCCCGAACCAGACGACATCGGGGCGCAGCAATCCTCCGCAGCGACAACGCGGCACCGTTGCGGAATCAGCCAGCGAAGGACTGGAATCACGCGTTTGACACCGCTGACAGCGAATCCGATGAATGCTGCCGTGCAGCTCATAGACCACGTCCGATCCGGCCCGTTGATGGAAACCATCGACGTTCTGCGTTGCCACCGCCACACGGGCACATCTCTTCTTCAGGTCGGCGATCGCCCGGTGACCCGGATGCGGTTTTGCCTCTGCGATGATCCGTCTACGGTGTTGATACCATTCCCAAACGGTCTGCGGCCTCACGGCGAAGGCCGCCGGCGTTGCCAACTCCTCGGGTTGAAAGCGCTCCCAGAGCCCGCCCGGAGATCGAAAGGTCGGAATCCCGCTTTCGGCCGACATCCCCGCACCGGTGAAAACACAGATGCTGCGGGCAGGATCCAGCCGCTCGATCAGACTCTGCGGTATCGACGGAACCGGCATCGCCGCAATATATTGAGACAGCCCGGCGGAGCCAACACTCACCTCCAGCGACGCGCTGCTGAAGGGGTACAATAGGTGTCCGAATCCAGCGAACCCGAAGTGAGCATCGATCGATGAAAAGCCACGCCCCGCAGCGGAACCTGATGCAGCTCGCGCTCCTGACGGTGCTCTTGCCGACATGCCTCGCATTCGGCTCAGAAGTGCCGTACGATCCTTCACGGATACGGTCCTATCTCGTTGCTCGGTCACCAGACCGGGACTTGAGGTACTTTGCACAGGCGTCGAATGACTCAGGTGACGTACAAAACACGGGTGTGAGGGGAAAGCGATTGGCCCTGGTCGCCTCGCACCGCCCGTTTTTTTCGTCACCCACCGGGGCACTGCTCAAGTCGGTCGCCTTCCCCGGCTGGGGACAGTGGTCCAACGGCAAGAGACAAAAGGCCGCAATCTACTTCGCCGTCGAGACATACTTCGTCACCAAAGCCCTGATTTGGCGACACCGTGCGCGCGAGTCAGGAATCGAGTACGACACCTACGATCACCGTCGCGACCGACGCAACTTCTTCACTTGGCTGACGGGAATCACGATCTTCGTCTCGATGTTCGATGCTTACGCCGATTCGTATCTGCTCGATCTGGAGCGAACCAGGCGGCTCGATGATGAGTTCTGGGGCGGTAAGGCACACTCCGATCTGGACTTGGATGCCCTTGGCCGCAATCGGCCGCTCCGCCTCTCGGTGAGTCTCAGCTTTTAACGAACCGAATCGCGCCGATGGGGTTTAATTGAGCCGTGGGGACGCCGTCCAGTGCGAGCAACACCTTGAGATCAACATGATCGATACCGGCCAGCAGAGTACTGACATTGTGCGCTCGGCGCGACGCTGGTTGCGCAGCATTGCTCTCGCGGCTGTACTCACCGGCGGCCTGACAACGTCCGCCATCGGGCAGTCGATGCTCATCCCGATGGACAATGCACAGACCGATCACCTGAAGGCGTATGGAGTCGCATTCCATCTCCTGACGCGCGGCGTCAAGGTCGAATGGCTGCTCAACTACCGTGGCGGAAGTTTCCTCGCCAGCTACTACCAGGACATCGCCGACTCGTGTGATCTGCGCGGGGTCCGGTATACATCGGTCGGCGACGCAGAAGTCGCGGCCATTCGTCAAACCATCGAGAATGAAAACATGGAGTCGGTCCTTCTCGAAAAGGCGCCATTGATCGCGATCTATGCGCCACCGGGCAACGAGCCGTGGGATGACGCGGTCACCCTGGCGCTGACCTACGCGCAAATCGCTTACGCGACGATCTGGGATCAGGAGGTTTTGGACGGTGCCTTGGACCGTTTCGACTGGCTGCACTTGCACCACGAGGATTTCACCGGACAGTACGGAAAATTCTACGGCTCCTACCGCAACGAGTTGTGGTATCGTCAGCAGGTCCAGCTCAACGAGGAGACCGCCCGTCTGCTCGGATTCCGTAAGGTGTCCGATTTGAAACGAACGGTGGCCTTGACGATCAAAGACTATGTCTCACGCGGTGGATTTTTGTTTGCGATGTGTTCGGCGCCGGAGACTCTCGACATCATCTTATCCGCAGGTGATGTCGACATCGTGCCGGAACCGTTTGACGGCGACCCGCCCGACCCCAATTGCCAGTCCAAGCTCGAGTACGAGCGTTGCATGGCATTCACCGATTTTACGATCTCGCTGGAGCCGATGGAGTATTCACATTCCAACATCGACACGACACCCGATCGGATCGCGTCGCGCTTCAGCCAGGCGGGTGACTACTTTCAGCTATTTGAATTCTCCGCGAAGCTCGATCCGGTGCCGACGATGCTGGTGCAGTGCCATGTCGATGCCATCCCCGGTTTTATGGGTCAGACGACGGCGTTTCGCAAGTCGCTGGTCAAGAAATACGCGATCCTGCTGGGCGAGAATGCCGGGCAAAACGAAGTCCGCTACCTGCACGGCAACCTCGACAAGGGGACCTTCACCTTTCTGGGCGGCCACGATCCGGAAGACTATCAGCACTTGATTTACGATCCTCCGACAGACCTGTCGCTGCATCGCAACTCGCCGGGGTATCGTCTGATCCTCAACAACGTCCTCTTCCCGGCCGCGCGCAAAAAGGAGCGCAAAACTTGACCAGTGGGTTGTCGCAGGGGCCTTGCGCAAATCCGATTCGATGCTATATTGTGGGGCCGTACTGCAGACCGTCTCATCCTGCAGTCGGGGCAGCGGAGTCGGATATCATTGCCGATCCGGGGGGAACGGCGACCGACGATCGGGTGGACCGTCCGTCGGAAACTTCAGCAGTCCACGCGTACTGATCGACCACAGAATCGCTCTCCAGCCGGGAACACCGGTCACGCGACGCGGTTCTGGACTGAGGACAGCAAAAAAACTTGCGGTTGTCGGTGAGGCAGCCACCGCCGCCGGTCGAAAGGACCATACGGCTGTGAAACACATCACCATTGCAGTAGACCACCTGCGCGAAAGCTCGGAAGTGACGGCGCGACTGCGGGAACGCGGCGCGACGATCACATTGGACAATCTTCCGGTCGGGGACTTCCGGGTTTCAACCCGATGCACGGTCCTGTGCGTCTCCGCCGTCGATCTCGCGCGGTGGACCGCTGAGCGCGAGATCTTTCGGCGTATTACAAATCTCAAGAAGTCGGTGCGTGAGCCGGTTGTGATCGTCGAAGGCGAACTGCCAGTCAATGGCGGTTCCCCGTCGCGCAGTGCGATGCGCGGCGCCCTGGCCTTCGTCGCCGTACACAACCGGGTCCCCGTGCTATTCGCCGAGGATGCCGCCGCGACGGCGGACTGGCTTTATGCCATGGCGACCCAGGTACAGATCGGCATGGGCGAATCGGTCGATGCCCAGGTGTCCGCCACTCCGCCCTCGGGCAATGGCCAGGGAGTGCCCGGCGATGAAGAGCTTCCGCCATCCGACCGCATTCTCCGCTTGTTGCCCGGCATCGGTGACGAGCATGCCCGGGCGCTGATCGAGCACTTCGGCAATCTCCGCGGTATCTTCTCCGCCGACGTCCGCGAGTTGGGAAAGATCGGGGGCATCGGCCCCAAGCGCGCCAAGCGCATCGTCGCGTTCCTCGAAGGACGCGATCATTAGAATCAAACTGTAACTCTATTGTCGAGAATTTGCGGCGCCGCCGGGCGGCGCGCCGCCGCTAATACCAGCGCAACCAGTCGAACAGCAGGAATTGCACACGTTCGATCAGCAGTGAAACGCGCGCCATTACGGTAAACCCGAACGCCGCACCAAAACCGATCATCAGCACACCGATGCCGAACTGCGCCACCGCACCGGTCACGCCTTTGTGCTCCTTCGAGAAGAAGAAGTATATCAGGGCCGCCACGACACCGACCAGGATCAGCGCGTTGTTGAAACCGGTGGCGGTGAGCGCCCCCGGGGAATGCCAGTAGGAGATCAGCCCGACCGAGCCATTGAGCTGCTCGATGATCTTCGCCCGCATCTCCAAAGGGATGGCCACGCCGGTGGCAATCCCCAAATAGAACGCCAGGGGATAGCGCGAGATCCACGAAACGCCGCGAAACAGGCGCGTCCACATGAGCGCACCCAACAACGTCGGAAAGATATACCACCACTGGCCCTCGGCCAGCTTCTGGTAGATGTTGGGAATGGCGACATTGTAAAACAGCAGTAGTACCCAGTATCCCGCTGACAGGCCGACAGCAGTATGCTCGGCAATCTTGTAAAATGGGTTGTCTTTGTACAGGAACGAGAAGATCGCCAGCGTAATCAGCGCTGACACCGTTGTTGCGATCGCGGTTCCCCATTCCATACGGTCAGTCCGTCGCGACTCCTATACGATGTTCTGCCGCTGTTTGCGGCGCGTGGCAAAGTAGCCGATATTGCCGATGATGATGAAGATGATCACGATTGTGTGCGCCACGACCTGGACTTTCATCGATTCGACGGCCGGGCCCGGTGTGTTGACGAGAGTTTCATACTCTGCCGCGCCGACCATGCCGCCCAGCATCCCGAAGATTTGATTTGTCTGCAAATACGGGTAATAGTCGGTCGCCATGACGCCCGTGACACCGATCGCCAACGGAATGCCGTAGCGTCCGTTCCCATAGGAGATCCACCAGTCGGTCGCCGATGTCCCGGATATGTTGATGACGGCCTTGACATCGCTGTAGTTGCGGATGCGGTCCATCATCGGCAGCGAATCCAGCGGCACGTTGTAATAATCAGTGGGGAACGGAATCCGGTAGTTTTGCCCCATGCCGAGGATAATAAGCGCCGGGTAGGGTTTGTATCCGAGGAAGACATAGTCGACGCCATTGACGAGCTTCTCCCCGGTCAACTCAAAGTGCTTCGACACCGCCGTATCCAGCGCCCGTGCCGCCAGCGCCGGACCGAACTGGTGCAAGGCGGAGACAACGACCTTGACCTTACGCTGGAAACACTGCTTGAGAACCGCATCGGTCATCGGTTGCAGTTCCGCCATGACCGACGGATCGTAATCCATGGCCAGATGGATGGCATCCCCGGCTTTGAGCGTGTCCAAATACAGATGGATGTTGCGCGCTTCCTTGGAGATTCGGATCGGAACGGTGAACGGCACTTTGACTGCAATGACCACCGCGACCCCGAGCATCAGATAGACCCAGCGCCGGTCGAAGGCGAACATTTTCTCGAAGATGTTCATCGTCTGCGCCGTTCCTAATCACGCCCCAAATACGAACGCTCCACTCCGAGAATGACCTTCAACGCCGTTGAGACGATTCCCAAGCCGACTCCAATGATGATCGCCCGCTTGGCGGCCAGGTTCGGGACATTCAGAATCCAGCCCGCCGTTGCGGCGATGGGATCGCCGAATGGGCCCAGCGGAAAGAAGCGCAACATCACTATGACGGCGGCGACCAGCAGGATCGTCGCCAGGACCGAGCGCGCGCGAAAGGCGCGATACGAGGCCGAGGCGATAAAAAACGCCAGCAACGAGAACATTGTGGCCGACACCGGGATGATCATCCGGTCGAACATCCAGCGCACCGATGTCGCCTCGGGTCCCATGTATGGAGGCAAAAAACCGGCAATCATGATGACCGTCAGCGCCACGAGCGTGAAAATCGAGTACTGCCAATTATCCTGACGTTGCCGCACGCGATTGATCGAGACGCGCACCAATGAGATGATCCCCAATGTCAGGGCGAACATACCGATGATCGGCGGCCAGTCGAGCGCGACAAACTCATAGAAAAACTCCGACGACTCATGCGGAACGTGGTACTGCACGACCATGAAGACACCGAGGATGAATATAATGATGAGCGGTAGTTGGCGTTTCATGATCGTCGCGTCCGGTTACAAACTCATTCGGAATATAGCGAGAACCCAATCGATGTTGAGGGCCGCACCGACAGCGCCGAGTCCGAGAACCGCCAGAAAACACATCTTGAACCAATCCTGCCCCTTCAACGTCCCCAACAGTTTCGGCTCGCGCCCCAGGTAGGCAGACGCCGCGTAGAGCTCCTCACCGATCAACGTGTAGTCGCAGGCGACGACGAAAAACGGAATCTGCGTGACACGGTCGGTCCCGGAAATCTGTATCGATCCCGCCAGGGAGCCGGTCTCCGCCAAGATCAGCGACTCGGCGTAGAACACGCCCAGATAGAAGTTCGTGGCCGTCTTGCGCCGCAGCATGGTGCCGTTGACCGCAGCGACATACGGAAACTGATCCTGCGTGACAAAATAGACGATGTCTTCTTTGTACTCATCGGGGCGGCCCGCATCGAGATACGCCTGCCGGACCGTCTCCTGCGCAACCGACATGACTACGGCATCGTAGCAGGGGACCAATAATTCGGTGCGGTGCTCCGCGACCTTCTTGGCGACACGCGAGAGAATCGTAAACGAGGCAATCGTCGCGATCTCATCGGCGGCGCCCAGCCCGAGCACGTAGAGGATCGGGCGGTTCATCTCGGTGGCGCGCCCGATCGCCTCATCGACCGCGCTGATGCCGGGGAGCGGGCGGATATACAGGTCGCGACCTTTTTGCGCGGCCGCGATAAACCCGAGAACCAGCGCGGTATAGAGAGCCGTAGGGAATCCGATGTGGAACAGCCGATCGAGGTGTACCCAATGACCGCGCGCGTGCGCGGGCGGCGATGCTTGTGAGATCGACATCGCACCGCTGACCGAATGCGTCTCAATGGCATAGCGGAAATCGAAATCATCCGGTAAGTAGTCACGACCGTCACGGAACTTCCCCCCGACATTTTCGAAGCGGTCAGTCCCCGCGGGCGCCTGGCCAACCGTATCCCATTCGCCGTCGACCAATCGCCAGGCGGCGGTGCGATAGGCTGCGCTGGAAAACGTGCGATAGGACGCATCACCGGCGGGAATTGAGTCGGGGGAGAACGGCCCGACCATCCTGGGGCTGCGGAGCACTTGGTAGAGGATGACGTTCTTTCGTCCACCGCCGTCATCAGGAGAGAGATCCCACTCGACGATGATCCCATGTCCATGATCGTTGGGTTTGTCATCGGCGCGAACCGACGACGCAGGCGCCGGCGGCGGCGTCATGGTCCGCGTCGTGTCCGCGGCGGCCGTTGTGTCGATGTCGTCGGCCTGGGCGCTGGCGACGGAAACGGCCCACAGCAGCAACAGGCCGCTGAATACAGTTGAGAACAATTGACGCAACACTGAGTGGTGATTCGGGATCGTCATCAGCAGTGATCTCGAACGGCGATCCAACCTAACCCGCCGCCGTACACAACGCAATGGAAATGCACGGCGCGTATTCGGGCAAAAGAAATCCCGGTCCCGGATTTGACCGGAACCGGGAGCATCGTCAGCGAGACGAGGAGGTCTTATGTGACCTTCCGCACGTTGGCGGCCTGTGGTCCTTTGGGCCCCTCGACCTCATCGAAGGTTACCCGGTCGCCCTGCTGGAGCGAACGGAAACCATCCATCTGGATCGCGGTGTGATGGACGAAGACGTCCTTGCCGTCATCCAGGGAGATGAAGCCGAATCCCTTGCTGTCATTGAACCACTTGACCGTTCCTTCCGGCATATCCACTTCCTTTGCTGCTCGGGGCGAATCGGTGCCCCAGGTCCGTTGGCCGTTATGGCCGTTGAAACAAATCGGTCCTGTGTCTGGAGTTGTGTGTGCGGGGACTGCGAGCGGATCCCATTCAAGTCCGATGTTTCCGTTACCCACCTATAAAAATAATATCGACATCGTTTAAGCGATCATCAAGCGGATTTCAGCAGCGCCTCACACGTCAATTGATCAGTCGCAGCCAACTGCCGTACAAGAAGTCCAGCCGCCCGATCAACAGCGACATGCGGCTCATGACGGTGTATCCGAACGATGCACCGAAGGTGATCATTAAGAACCATATGCCGACGCGTGCGGCGGTGCCGAATGCGCCCTTGTGCTCCTTGGAGAAGAAAAAATAGATGACGCCGGTCACGGTGCCGATGGCGACCGTGATGTTGCCGATGGTCTGGTACCACGACAAGGAACCATCGGCGGCGTATGCCTGCAATGGCTTGATGGTGTCCTCGAGCTGGTGCATGGCATTGGACTGCAGGTAGGTGATGAACCAGAGCCCGGCGGTCGCGCCGACAATCACCGCCAGCGCCCAGCGCGAAATCCAGCCGATCTTCGGGGCCAGCCGTAACAACATCATGACACCGAGGACGCCGGCGAATACGTAGGCAATGTAGTTCCACCCAAACGGTGAGTCCATCAGCGTGTCGATCAATTTCGCCAGCAAGTTTTGGTAGTACAGTGAGACAAACCAGTATCCCGCTGAAATGCCGACAAACACCGCCTCGCAGAACTTGTAGTACGGGTTGTCTGTGTAGAGAAATGAGAAGATGCCGAGCGTGAAGAACGCGGCCAGCGTCATCGCAAAGCCAAACGAGTTCGCCGACAGGGCGAACAAGCCCGCTGAGACCAGCAAGAGGATGATCGATGAGGCACGCAGTTTCACCGGCTCAACTTCCTATCCCTTTGTCGCCAGGCGCGAGCGGCGTCCGCCGACGAAGAAGGCGATATTCCCCATGATGATAAACAGTATCGTGATCGCGTGCGCGAACGACTGCGACAGCATCGCCTTGGTGCCTTTTCCTGTCGCACCCACCAACGCTTCAAACTCGGCGGCGCCCTTCATCCCGCCGAGGATGCCGCTGAGCTGCCCGGCGCGGTAGTAGGGGTATACCATCGGCGCCTGCACCGCCGTGTTGGCCGCCCCCAGCGCGGCATGAAAGCGGTCACCGGCCAATTGCACCCACTCGATGGTGCCGGGATATCCGGCCGACAGGTTGAAGACGAAGTCGACATTGTTGAAGTTGGAGACTCCGCGCATCAGCGGCAGTTCACCGACCGGCGTGCCGCTGTAGTCGCGCGGAAAGGCGGCGGCAAATGACGACCCCATGCGGGCGATGACAAACTCACGCCCTTCCTGGAATCCGAGATTCACCCAGTCGACTCCGTAACGCAGGGTACGACCTTCATAGGTGAATTCCGTGCCGGGCGTCGTGCCGGCCACCGTCTCGAGCGCCAAATTCGCCTGCTGCGGTCCCTGCGGCCACAGACCCATGATGATCATCTTAAAATCACGGCGCAGGCAGTAGCGCATAAACGCCACCGCCATCGGTTGCAGCTCCGGTGCGGATGGTGGGTCGTAGTCGCAGGGTATCAAGACTTTCGATCCGGCGGGGAGCGCCTCCAGCGCGTCGTAAAGGTCGCGCGCTTCCGGCGATATGTAGATCTTCTGCGAAATGTTCAAAAAGAGCGGCAGCGACACCGCCAGGCCGACCGCGAGGAAGATGACGCGCCGGTCGATGGCGATCAGCCGGTCCCAGAAATTGATCTTGCCCGGTGCCTGATTCATCTGCATATGCGGGCTTCCTAGTCACCGCCTAAGTGTGACCGTTCGATGCCGAGGATCACACGCAGCGATGTCGAAACGATCCCCAGCGCGATCCCGATCATGATGGCGCGTTGACCGGCCGCGTTGGGAAAGTTCATGATCCAGTCCGCGAAATTCGAGAGCCGCGCTCCCTCCGGCATAAACGAGCTCATCAAGTCTCCCAGCGGGACGCGCCCAAGCATCACGAAGAATGCCGCCAAGAGCAATAGTGTCGCCTCGCGATTGCGTGCGCGGAATGCGCGATACGACGCCGACGCGACGAAGAACGCCAGCATGGCGAACATCGTCGACGACAGCGGCGAATAGACATTCACATACAAGTAGTCGAAGCTGGTTCCCGGCTCCAGGAAACGGCGTCCAGCGGAGAAGCCGAAGCCGACGATCAGAATCAGCACGAACGACACGATGGTCGAAAACGAGAGAAACCATTCATCCGACATCTTGCTGCGCGAGTACTGTCCGGCCGCCAAAAGCAGGAATGCCATCAGGAACAAGATCAGCGGCAGTTGCCCCTGGAGAAATCCGGGCGCCGCGATAATCCCGTAGAGCAGCGCCAATGAAACGACCCCGACGGTCGGGATGAGAATCCTGCGTCCCAGTCGGTCCATCGACAGCTTGATCAGATTGAACGCCCCCAGCCAGATGGCGCACGACTCGATGATCGAAAACCAATCGGAGAAGACATCGGCCAGCGAGTGAAACGGTTCATGCGGGATGAAAAACTGGATGATGAACACAACACCGACAACGCCGGTCAGGATGAGAGGGACTTCACGTTTCATGGCGGCCGTTGTGATGGGCTGTCAGTTCACAGTGAACCAGTGCGACATGTCGAGCAGATTGAACGTCGCCAGCAGAATCCCGATGATCGCGAAGGCCAGGATGAAGAATTTGCCCACATCCTGCCCCTTCAGCGACCCCAATTGTCGCGGTTCTTTGGACAGATACGCGGACGCCGCGAAGAGTTCCTCGCCGATGAGCGTGTAATCGCATGCGGCGACAAAAAACGGCAACTGCGCGGGCTGTGCGGTCCCGGCGATCTGGATGGCCCCGATCGAATTGCCGGTTTCCGCCAGGATCAGCGACTCGGCATAGAACGCGCCCATGTAGAAGATAGTGGCCGGTTTGCGCCGAACAACCATGCCATCGACGCCGGCGGCATACCCGAACTGGTCGTCGGTGAGATAATGCACCATGTCGTCGTGGTAGGCATCGGGCCGTCCCGCGTCGAGATATGCCTCTTTGACCGTCTCGCGCCCGGCAACCATCACCAAAGAACGGCGCACCGGGACATCGAGCTTTGCATCATACGTTGCCGCCATTTTGGCGACCCGCCCGAGGATGGTCACCCCGGCAATCGTCTGAACATTGTTCATGTCTTCAATGCCCGGAACGAAGAAAATCTCGCGCCCCATCTCGGTTGCGCGCCCCACCGCTTCATCGACAGCTTCCAGTCCCGCGATCTTGCGGATGAACAACTCACGCCCCGATTTGGCTTGTGTGATGAAATACAGAATCGAACCGGAGAGGATGATGACCGCGATCAAGGCATTGATTCGTCCTTTGTGAAACCATTGCGCATGCGACTGAACGGCGACGGACGGTTCGGATCGTACGGACAGCGTCATAAACCCCGCTACTCCATTCACTATGGATATAGCATCCACGATGTAGTAGTAGTCGACGCCGTCCAGGACGCCACCGTCGATGAATGATGTCATCCCTGACGTCATCGTGCCGACGGTATCAAATGGTCCGCTTAGAGAGGTCGAGCGCAGGAGTGTGTAAGCAGTAACGGAGCCGAGTCCGGCGCCTTCGTCCGGCGATGGCTTCCAATTCACGACAATCGCCCCACCCACATCGTTGGGAGCGTCCTCGGCGGTAACATCGGTCGCAGGACTCGGACCCAGGCGGAACTGTGGCGTCGGGACCACAACGGAGGGAGTCGACAATTCCAACAAGGTGTCCGGGTTTATGATCGCCGATCCGATTGGGGCCAGATTGGAGGATGTGTCAGGCGACATCCGTAATGACGATTGAGCAGTAGCGGATCGAGTCCGGATCAGCAGACACAGCGCAGTCGCCAAGCAGATGACAACAAGGATACGTTCAGCGTGACAGGAACGACGAAATGGTGCGGGTGCTGTCTTCAAATTCGGGCTTCAGTCGCGTGCCACTGCGGGCATCAAGTCCCGTTGCTTGTCGCCCGGGAGGATGGGCGCGTACCGATTGAACCTATCGGCGTGTTAAGCGGGTGTCAAGGATAGAAAACCACGCACCCAGACCTCAAGGCCATGCCCGCGCTACACTTCTTCGATCATTTCGACATTCGCACGCGGGATGATGGCTTTTCCGGCGCCGTTGAACTGTACCTCCAGGACACGCGCCATCGATTCGGATTCGAGCTTCTGCAACGGCGCCGGAAGGTCGGACACGGTGCCCAATTTGCCGAAGTATGGTTGGCGAATCACACGGACCGGTGAACCGACCGCCAGACCGGCAATCTCTACTTCACGGTCGGAAGCGACCGCCACGGCTTGCGGAATGACCACTTCGGGGCGGATCACACCGGCGCGAATCTGCGTAGCGCCGTTGATGCACGCCAACTCGCCCTCATGCCGCTTGAACAACTCGAAAGTTTTCTCGGCCATGGCGATGGTACCGAATCCTTCTGTCACTACCAGCGTCACGCCGAGATCTTCGGAGCCGGTGATCGCCACACCGAGGTCACGCCCCAGAAAGTTGCGCAGATCCTGATCGTCGAATCCGCCGGCAACGATCCCATTGGCTTTGACCACGATGGCCCTTTTGAGCGCATCGGCGGTGACCCGCGAGCCGCCGATCAGAACCTGGCCGACGCAGTCGGGCGTAATCTTTTCGGCATCCAACACTTCGTTGTGGTCGCGCGAGAGAACCTTGATCGCACCGTGTG
>Ga0302046_10002423_pt1 | contig 17345 bp, 18 predicted proteins | sample RVTome_11_FD_200261 | JGI IMG/M metagenome (GOLD analysis project Ga0302046, IMG submission 200261) | Soil microbial communities from uranium-contaminated site in the Upper Colorado River Basin, Wyoming, United States - RVT147D111 (version 2) ...
GATAGCAACACCGAGTCATCGTTGCAGCACGGAGACGTCTGCCCGACACCTGTTCGAACACGGCTCGACCGCGTTTGCCAGTCAGACGCCTGTTCACGAGGGCATTGGCATGACACACTCGGGGCATTTGCAGTTGGCCCCATTCGTGCAATGAGCTGACTTCGCGACAGGTAAGCCCGGCGATTCAACTCATCGTGAAGAGGAATTGTTATGCCGACCGACGGCGCCTACCTGTACCAGCTGTACGGCAACGCCTCGAAGCTGATCGGGTACCGGACGCAGCCGGACGGTTCGCTGGAGGAGATCACCAGCGTCGCGATCCCGTACAACAGCTCGCAGGGGTTGGCGGGCTTTTGATCCCGTTCAACGGAGAGGAGTCAGTACCAGCCATGGCCGAGTCATTCATCTCTCGCGGATTTCGCAGTCGCCGACAACCATCGGCGACCGCCGGCCGGCTGCCGCCCGGCCAATACAAGACGACCGACTTCCCGGTGCTCTCCGCCGGTCCCACCCCGCGCACGCCGCTCGTGAGCTGGGACTTCGTCCTCCGCGGTGCGGATGGACCAGTGGCACGGTGGAGCTGGGACGAGTTCCAGGCGCTGCCGCACGTGGCCATCAAAGCGGACATCCATTGCGTCTCCAAGTGGTCCAAGCTCGACACGATCTGGGAGGGAGTCTCGGTGGACACGCTGCTGGCGGAGGCGGCCGCGCGCGGTGTGAAGTCTGCGCCGTACGTGCTCGCGGTGTCCGCCGGAGGCTATACCACGAACCTGCCGCTGGCGGACGTGACCGGCGGCAAGGCATGGGTGGCGGTGAACTACGACGGTGCGCCGCTCGCGCCCGAGCACGGCGGCCCCGCGCGCCTCCTGGTACCGCATCTCTATTTCTGGAAGAGCGCGAAGTGGGTGCGGGAGTTGCGCTTCATCGACCACGACCAGGCCGGATTCTGGGAATCGTTCGGCTATCACAACTATGGTGACCCGTGGCGCGAGCAGCGGTACGCTGGTGACCCATGAGCGCCTTATCAGTTGCTGGTCCGGCGTTCTCCGTGGGAACGAACCTGCTCGTCGATGAGCTCTCGGCGGGCGGGGCGGAGACGATCCTCGCGCACCTCCAGACCGCGACTGCCGCGATAGCCGCCGTTGAAGTGCGCGTTCTCGGGGGCGCGATCGCGCGCGTCGCCGACGGGGCGACCGCGTTCGGCCACCGGCGAACGAAGCTCATGGTGAACATCGCCGCCATGGATAAGCGCGTCGAGAAACGCGCGGAGTATGAGACCTGGGCCGCCGGCCTGGCCGAGGCCCTTTCCGGTGGAGTCACGACCCCGGCCTACGTCGGGTTCATCGGCGAGGAGGGCGAGGACGGTGTCCGCCGCGCGTACCCGCCTGCGACCCTGAAGCGCCTCGCGCAGGTGAAGCGTCGGTACGACCCCGACAACCTCTTTCACCTGAACCTGAACGTCGCGCCCGCGACCCTGCCGGGGCAGAGGCGACGGCGGGAGGCACAATGACCACCAACAGCATTTCTCGGAATGGCAGCATGACCATGAAGGCGGTTCGGCTGGTCGAGCGCGGCGGAGCGGAGAAGGTCATGTACACGGAGGCGCCGCGCCCCCACATCGAAGCCGGAGATGCGCTTGTGCGAATCTGCGCCTCGGCCATCACTCCGACCGAGCTCACCTGGTCCTCAACCTGGACGACAAAGAGCGGGCAGGACCGGCTGCCTTCAACCCTCGGTCATGAGTTCGCGGGTTTCGTCGAGGACCTTGCGCCGGATGTGAACGACGTCCGAATCGGAGACGCCGTTTATGCCCTCTCGGATTTCTGGCGAGACGGCAGCGAGGCCGAATATCTCGCGGTCAAGGCTGCCGACCTGGCCCCCAAACCCAGGTCACTCGACTTCGCCAGCGCCGCCGCTGTCCCACTGTCTGCGCTAACGGCGTGGCAGGCGCTCTTCACACACGGTGGACTGAAAAAGGGACAGCGAGCCCTGATCCACGGCGCCGCCGGGGGAGTCGGGACCTACGCGGTCCAGCTCGCCAAATGGGCGGGGGCGTATGTGATCGGAACGGCATCCCACGAGAACGCCGCGTTTCTCCGCCGGCTGGGATGTGACGAGGTCATCGACTACAAAGAGGTGCCATTCGAAAACGTGGCCCATGACGTCGACGTCGTTCTCGACACGATCGGTGGGTCGACGCTGGAGCGGTCGTGGGCCGTCCTGCGCCCGGGCGGTGCACTCGTTTCGATCGCGGCAGAGCCGTCGCAGACGGAAGCCGATGCCCGTCACGTGCGGGCGAGCACGTTCATCGTTGAACCCAGCCGACCGCAACTCATCGAGATCGGCACGCTCGTCGACAAGGGAGCCGTCAAGCCGATCGTCGAGGGCATACTTCCCCTGGCTGCAGCGCGACTTGCCTATCAGTGGGGGCTGTCCGGCCACGCCCGAGGCAAACTGATCCTGACCGTGGCCGATTGAGACTCAGGCAACCTCCTCACGACCGCCAGCGGGACACGGGACGCGAACCTGGGCTCCGGCGCTTATCTGGAGGAGGTTAGGCTGTACGTGCCAAATGCGCCTTTGGCATCAGAGAACCACATAATTAGTAAGTGTGCATGCGTTTTATGTCACGAAGAATCCGTCGCTGACAAGCTGGTACGGGCAGCTGAAGTGCCAGTCCTTGTGTACGGTCCACGCGCCACTGTGAGGTGACTCTGTCCCGCCCGTCCGTCCATCCGACTTCCCGCTACATTCCCCTATAATGACCTCTTCGCTGGACCGCACCCGTGCCGGCCCCCGAGGCCGGGCTCGGCGAGCCCGCCTCCTCCTCGCCGGGGACATCGGGGGCACCAAGACCGTCCTCGGCGTGTTCTCCGCCGGGCACGGCCCTCGGGCACCGCTGGCCCAGAGCGAGTTCCCCAGCGCCAAATACCCTTCCCTCGTTGCGATGGTCCGCGAATTCCTGGCCGGCACCGGTCTCACCGTCGAGCGCGCCTCGTTCGCCGTGGCCGGACCGGTGATCGCGGGCTCGTCCAAAGGCACCAATCTCTCTTGGTACCTCGACGAGACCGAGCTCGCCACTGAGCTCGAGCTGCAGTCGGTCCACCTCCTGAACGACCTCGAGGCGATCGGTGACGCGGTGCCGAGCCTCGAGGAATCCGACCTTCACACGCTCAACCCCGGTGAGCCGGTGGTGGGAGCGGCCCGGGCGGTGATCGCCCCCGGCACCGGCCTGGGTGAAGCCTTCCTTATATGGGACGGCAGCCGCTATCGCGCATTCCCCTCCGAGGGCGGCCACGCCGCCTTCGCTCCCACCAGCGACTTGGAGGCCGGGCTGCTGGCTTATCTCAGGGAGAGATTCGAACACGTCAGCGTGGAGCGGGTCTGCTCCGGCCCCGGTCTCCTCAACATCTATCGATATCTGCGAGACTCCGGTCACGCAGCCGAGTCCGCCGAGCTCGCCCGCGCCCTCCCTGCCGTCGAGTACGGGCCCAGTCTCATCAGCGCCGCCGCCCTGCGAGCCGATTCCGACCCGCTGAGCCGGGCCGCGCTCGAGCTCTTCGTCTCCATCCTCGGCGCCGAGGCAGGGAACCTCGCGCTCAAGGTGCTGAGCCTGGGCGGAGTCTATCTCGCCGGTGGTATTCCACCGCGAATCCTCCCCGCGCTCACGGACGGCCGTTTCCTGCGCGCCTTCACCGCCAAGGGCCGCATGGGCGAGCTGCTCGCCCGAGTGCCGGTCTCAGTGGTCGCGCTTCGCGCCGCGATACTCGGAGCCGCGATTCGGGGACTCGAGCTCGCCGCTACGCCGGAAGTCCCCCCCTCGCGATGACTACGATGCAACTAGGCATGATCGGGTTGGGACGAATGGGCGGCAACATGGTCCGCCGCGTGATGAAGGCGGGACACCGGTGCGTGGTCTACGACATCCACCCACCGGCGGTGAATGCACTGGCGGGCGAAGGAGCCACTGGAGCCAACTCGCTGGACGCATTCGTCGCCGCGCTCGAGCCGCCGCGCTCGGTGTGGCTGATGGTGCCCGCCGCGCTGGTGGACCAAACGCTCTCCGACCTGACGCCCCACCTCGCTTCGGGCGACACCGTGATCGACGGGGGTAACTCGCATTATCACGACGACATCCGCCGCGCCGCGGAACTTCGGGCCCGGGGCATTCATTATGTAGATGTGGGGACCAGCGGCGGCGTCTTCGGACTGGAGCGGGGTTACTGCCTGATGATCGGCGGGGAGCCACCGGTGGTCGAGCATCTCGACCCTCTCTTCGCCGCGCTCGCGCCCGGAGGGGATGCCGCGCCGCCCACCCCGGGACGGAAATCCAGGGGGACGGCTGAGCGCGGCTACCTCCACTGCGGCCCCGCCGGCGCCGGACACTTCGTGAAGATGGTGCACAACGGGATCGAGTACGGCCTCATGGCGGCCTACGCCGAGGGCCTCAACATCCTGCACCACGCCGGCGCCGGGCTTCGCCCTCAGCAAGCCGATGCCGAGACCACGCCGCTCCGTCACCCTGAGCACTACCAGTATCAGCTGGACCTCGGCGAGATCGCCGAGCTCTGGCGCCGCGGCAGCGTGATCAGCTCGTGGTTGCTGGATCTCACCGCCCGCGCTCTGCTGGAGAGTCCCGATCTCTCCAACTTCGCCGGGCGGGTCTCCGACTCGGGCGAAGGCCGCTGGACCATTGCCGCGGCGATCGACGAATCGGTCCCGGTTCCGGTCCTGAGCACGGCGTTGTTCCAGCGGTTCAGCTCCCGGGGCGAGAGCGACTTCGCCGACAAGCTGCTCTCAGCGCTGCGCTATCAGTTCGGCGGCCACCAGGAGAAGGGGCCCGGCTAGGATAACATGGCGCAACCTCCTTCCAACGCGCTCGTCGTCTTCGGCGTCACCGGCGACCTCGCCTTCAAGCAGATCTTCCCCGCGCTACAGGCCATGGTCCGCCGCGGCCAGCTGAACGTGCCGGTCCTCGGCGTCGCCCGCTCCGACTACAATCTGGATCAGCTGCGGGCCCGAGCCCGTCAGAGCGTCGAGCAACACGGTCACTTCGAGCCGGCCGCATTTCAGAAACTCTGCGGACTGCTCCGTTTCGTGGGGGGAGACTACGAGGATCCCGGCACCTACGAGCGGCTGCGTGACGCACTGACCGATTGCCGGCGTCCCCTCTTCTATCTGGCTATCCCGCCCAGTCTCTTCCCCACGGTGGTCTCGGGTCTTGCTCGCGTCGGCGCCACTCGCGATGCCCGCGTGGTGGTGGAGAAACCATTCGGCCGCGACCTCGCCTCGGCGCAGGCGCTCAACGCGACGCTGCACCAGTCCTTTCCCGAATCGGCCGTCTTCCGCATCGACCACTACCTGGGCAAGGAGCCGGTGCAGAACCTCCTGTATTACCGGTTCGCCAACAGCTTCCTGGAGCCGATCTGGAACCGCAACTACGTCGAGCGGGTCCAGATCACGATGGCCGAGCGCTTCGGGGTGCAGGGACGAGGACGCTTCTACGAGGAGGCCGGTGCGATCCGCGACGTGGTGCAGAACCACCTGCTCCAGGTGGCGAGCCTCCTCGCGATGGAGGCGCCTTCCACCAGGGGCACCGAATCGGTCCGGGACGAGAAGGCCCAGGCGTTCCGGTCGATGCGTCCGCTCGAACCGGCCGATGTGGTGCGGGGTCAGTTCCGTGGCTACCGCCGGGAGGAGGGCGTAGCGCCGGACTCCGACGTGGAGACCTTCGCCGCGGTGCGGCTGCAAATCGATTCCTGGCGCTGGGCCGGAGTGCCGTTCTACATCCGCGCCGGCAAGTGTCTGCCGGTGACCACCACCGAGGTGCTGGTCGAGCTCAAGCGTCCGCCGATAGCGCTCTTTCCCGACTGCGCCGCTGCGCCGCCCAACCGCTTTCGCTTCCGGCTCAGTCCCCACGTGGTGCTCTCCCTCGGCGCCCGGGCCAAGCTGCCGGGCGAGATGCGGGGCGGAGACGTCGAGCTGATCGCCTGCCGCGACCAGGTGGACGAGATGGCGCCCTACGAGCGCCTGTTGAGCGACGCGATGCGGGGCGACCAGATGCTCTTCGCCCGGCAGGACTCAGTGGAGGAAGCATGGCGGGTGGTGGAGCCGGTGCTCGGGAACGCCACCCCGCTTTTCGAATACGAGAGCGGCACCTGGGGACCTCCCGAGGCCAATTGCCTGTTTCCGAACGGAGGCGGTTGGTTCAACCCGGAGCAGGATTGGGCGTGCGGGTGAGGAATTGGGGTGCCGGTGCAAGGCTCTGGCAGAGCGCTGAGTCAGGCTCTGCACGTCCGAGGAGACGATGGCGCGAACGAATGACCATTATCACCCACTCCGTGCAGACTTCCGGTACCAGCGAATGGCGATGGGCTCCGCAGGGCGCGTTAGCACGAGGGGAGGAGACCGGGGCTTTGTCCCGGGACTCACGCAAGAGCTCCGGTGTGCCCCGGGCTCCGACCAACGAGTGCGCCAGCGCCCGGAGGAGCCCACGCCGTTCGCCAAACGCCGAGTACGTAGGCTGATCTGATGGATTCACCCCGGAGCGATGTCGTCTTCCTCTTCGACGTGGACAACACGCTGCTCGACAACGATCGGGTCATCGCGGATCTGAGGCGCTACCTGGTCCAGGAGGTCGGAGCCGGCTCCACCGAGCACTACTTCGCGATCTTCGAGCAGTTGCGAACCGAGCTAGGCTACGCCGATTACCTTGGCGCTCTGCAGCGGTATCGGGTCGCCTATCCGCGGGATCCCCGCCTCCTCGCCATCTCCGCTTATCTGGTGAATTACCCCTTTGCCGCCCGGCTCTTCCCGGGGTCCCTCGAGGTACTGCAGCGGCTCGCAGTGTTCGGTCCAACGGTTATCCTCACCGACGGCGACGTGGTGTTCCAGCCGCTCAAGATCGAGCGTTCGGGCCTGGGCGCCGCGGTGGAGGGCCGGATCCTGGTCTACATTCACAAGGAACTGGAGCTGGACGACGTCGCCGCACGCTTTCCATCGGAGCACTACGTGCTGGTGGACGACAAGCTCCGGATCCTGGCCGCGGTAAAAGCAGCCTGGGGGCCCATGGTCACTACCGTCTTCGTCCGGCAGGGACACTACGCCCACGACCCGGAAATTCTCGCCGGCTATCCGCCGGCCGACCTGAGCGTCGATCGCATCGGCGATCTGCTCGAGTCCGACATACTCACACTGCTCGCCGCGACTACCGCGGCGGGGGAAGGCAAGCCGGCATGACCAACCCTACTCAACGACTCCACGATCTGGGCCAGAGCCTCTGGCTCGACAACATGAGCCGGGAGATGCTGCAAGACGGCACCCTGCGGAATTACATCAAGGAGCTGTACATCACCGGGCTCACCAGCAATCCCTCGATCTTCGATCAGGCGACCAAGAGCGGCGCCTACGACGACGCGATCCATGGCCAGATCGCAACGGGACTCTCCAGCGAGGCGCTCTTCTTCCAGCTCGCCGCGGAGGATCTGCGCCAGGCCGCCGATCTCTTCCGGCCGATTTATCAGGCGACCAACCACCTCGATGGCTGGGCCTCCCTCGAGGTGTCGCCCCTGCTGGCCCGTGACACCAGGCGCACCATCGAGCAGGTGCGGTCGCTCCACCGGCAGCTGGAGCGGCCCAACCTGTTCATCAAGATTCCGGGGACGCCCGAGGGACTTCCCGCCATCGAGGAGGCGATCTTCGCCGGGATCCCGATCAACGTCACCCTCCTCTTCTCCTGGGAGCAGTACCTCGCGGCGGCCGCGGCCTACCAGCGCGGCATCGAGCGGCGGATCGCGGTCGGGCTCGATCCCGACGTGGTCTCGGTGGCGTCGGTGTTCATCAGCCGGTGGGACAAGGCGGTGCACGACCGGGTGCCGGCCGAGCTGCGCAACCGGCTCGGCATCGCGATTGCCCGCCGAACCTATCGGGCGTACCGCGAGCTGCTCGACTCGCCTTACTCCGAGAGCCTGTACGCCGCGGGTGCCCGGCACCAGCGGCTGCTCTGGGCCAGCACCGGCACCAAGGACCCGAATGCATCGGACGTGCTCTACATCGAGGCACTTGCCGCGCCGGACACCATTAACACCATGCCCGACGCGACCCTGCTCGCCTTTGCCGATCACGGGGAGATCCGCGGAGTGATGCCGGAGGACGGCGGGGACGCCGAAGCGGTGCTGGCCGAATTCGAGCGGGCCGGGATCGACGTCGCCTCTCTGGCCGATCAGCTGCAGCGGGAAGGGGCGAACGCATTCGTGAAATCGTGGAATGACTTGCTGGAGCGGATCGCGGCCAAGTCGGAGGCGCTGGCGACCTCATGACCTCGACCCGAACCGCGCCGCCTCTCGCGCCCGCCGCAATGGACCAGGAGGAGCTCGACCGGCTCTGCATCAACACCATCCGGACCCTGTCGATCGACGCGGTGCAGGCCGCCAAGTCGGGGCATCCGGGCACTCCGATGGCGCTGGCGCCGGCGGCGTACTGCCTGTGGCAGCACTTCCTCCGCTACGATCCCGAGGACCCCCGCTGGCCCAACCGCGACCGCTTCGTGCTCTCCAACGGCCACGCCTCGATGCTGCTGTACAGCCTGCTCCATCTCACCGGAGTGAAAGCGGTCAATGAGTCGTACGAGGAAGTAGGGCAGGGCCGGCTGGCGGTGACCCTCGATGACATCAAGAACTTCCGCCAGGCGGGGAGCCACTGCCCGGGCCATCCCGAGTACGGTTGGACCTCGGGCGTCGAGGCTACCACCGGACCGCTGGGGCAGGGCGTAGCGATGAGCGTCGGCATGGCCGCGGCCTGCCGCTGGCTCGGCGCCACCTACAACCGTCCCGGCTTCGAGCTGTTCGACTACAACGTCTGGGTCTTCTGCAGCGACGGCGACATGATGGAGGGCCTGAGCTCGGAGGCCGCCTCTCTGGCGGGGCACCTCAGGCTCTCCAACCTCTGCTGGATCTACGACAACAACCGGATCACCATCGAGGGACCGACCGATCTCGCGTTCAGCGAAGACGTCGCCACTCGCTTCCTGGGCTACGGCTGGAGCGTGACCCGGGTCGGTGATGCCAACGATCTCGACATGCTGGCCCGGGCCTACCAGACCTTTCTGGCGACGCCGGACCGGCCGACTCTCATCATCGTCGACAGCCACATCGGCTACGGCGCTCCCAACCGGCAGGACACCAGGGAAGCCCACGGCGAGCCGCTGGGCGAGGAGGAGGCCCGGCTGGCCAAGGAATTCTACGGCTGGGACCCGGACGCGAAGTTCGTAATTCCGGATGGGGTCCGGGAGCACTTCCACGCCCGGCTCGGCCGCCGCGGAGCGGCACAGCGCGCCGGGTGGAACCAGTTGGTCGCGGCGTACCAGAAGAAATTTCCCGAGGCGGGCCTCCACGTCGGCTGTCTGCCCCAGCACACGCTGCCACCCGACTGGGACAAGGACCTTCCGACCTTCCCTCCCGATCCCAAGGGCATTGCCGGCCGCGACGCCTCGGCCAAGGCACAAATCGCGATTGCGCGTCGAGTCCCCTGGCTCCTGGGCGGGTCTGCGGATCTGTGGCCCTCGACCAAGACCCTGCTGACCTTCGAGGCTGCCGGCCATTTCGAGGCGCCGGGCCACGGGGGAAGCTACGCCGGGCGCAACTTCCACTTCGGGGTCCGCGAACACGGCATGTGTGCCTTCGTGAACGGCCTGGCGCTGTCCGGTCTCCGCCCCTACGGCTCCAGCTTCCTGGTGTTCAGCGACTACTGCCGGGGCGCGCTCCGGATCAGCGCGCTGATGGAAGTGCCGGCGATCTACATCTGGACCCACGACTCGATCAACCTGGGCGAGGACGGTCCCACCCACCAGCCGATTGAGCACCTGGCCTCGCTTCGGGCAATGCCCGGGATGATCGTGCTCCGGCCGGCCGACGCCAACGAGGTGGTCGAGAGCTGGCGAGTCATCATGGGGATCAAGGACCGGCCGGTCTCTCTGGTGCTCTCCCGCCAGGCGCTACCCACGTTCGACCGCAAACAGCTCGGGGCGGCGAGCGGCGTGGTGCGGGGCGCATACGTGCTGGCTGACGCGCCTTCCGGCCAGCCCGATGTGCTTCTCCTCTCGACCGGCAGTGAGGTGTCGCTCTGCCTGGAGGCCCGGGAGCGGCTGAACCAGGAAGGCATCGGCGCTCGGGTCGTCAGCATGCCGTCGTGGGAGATCTTCGAGGAGCAACCGCAGGAGTATCAGGACCGCGTGTTGCCGGCGGAGATCGAAGCCCGGGTGTCGGTGGAAGCGGCTTCGACGTTCGGCTGGGCCAAGTTCGCCGGCCCGAGGGGTGCCATCCTGGGGATGCGCTCGTTCGGTCTCTCCGCCCCGATGAAAGTCGTCGCCGAGCACTTCGGGTTCGAGGCCGAGCACATCGTCACTGCGGCGCGGGAGCAGGTCGCCGCCGCACGAGCCCGGAGTGGAAGACCTTCGTGTCATTCGTGATCTTTGTGCCTTCATGGTGATGTAGTTGCGGAGCTCGACGGTGACGTCGTGAGCTCGCAGGACAGCCACAAGCAGCAGGCGGCGGAGCGGGCGGTGGCGCTGGTCATGTCCGGTATGGTCGTCGGACTGGGCACCGGCGGGACCGCGATGTTCGCTCTCCGGCGGATCGCTGAGCTGCTGCGCGCGGGTGAGTTGCGGGATATCGTCGGAGTGCCGACCTCCAGCGCTACCGCAGCCGAGGCGCTGCGACTCGGCATCCGGCTGCTCGACGACGCGCGTAGCGGCGCGGCGGACCTCACCATCGATGGCGCCGACGAGATCGATCCCGCCCTCGATCTCATCAAGGGAAGGGGCGGTGCGCTCCTCAGGGAGAAGATCGTGGCGCAGACCAGCCGCCGGCTCGTCATTGTAGCCGACGAGACCAAGTTGTCGCCGGCGCTGGGCACCCGGGCGCCGCTGCCGGTCGAGATCATACCGTTCGGTTGGCGCTCCCAGACGGAGTACCTCAACAGCCTCTTTCCCCAGGGGCGAGTCTCCCTTCGGGCGACGGGCGGGGAACCGTTCGTCACCGACCAGGGCAACTTCATCCTCGACTGCGTCACTGGACCGATCGAGCAGTCGCATGAGTTGGCGGTGCAGCTTCAGGCCCGGGCCGGCGTCGCCGCCCACGGGCTCTTTCTCGATCTCGCCACCGATGTCATCGTCGCCGGACCCTCCGGCGTCGAGCACAGGACCCGCCGATGATCGAGATTTTCCCCACCCCGGAAGTGCTGGCCGATGCGGCCGCCCGGCACATTGTCGCCTGTGCTGCTGACGCGATCTCACTCAGAGGACGCTTCACGCTCGTGCTTGCCGGCGGATCGACCCCTCGAGCTGCCTACTGGCGACTGGCGACTGGCGACTGGCGGCTCGAGCTTGACTGGGGACTGGTCCACCTGCTCTGGGGCGACGAGCGCTGCGTCCCACCGGATGATCCGCGGAGCAACTATCGCATGGTGAAGGAGGTACTGCTGGACCGGGTGCCGATCCCGCCACAGCAGATTCACCGGATCCGGGGAGAGGATGAGCCGGATAAAGCCGCGGCCGAATACGAGCGGGAGATTCGTAGACTGCTCTGTCATCCTGAGCGCATCGAAGGACCCGACCTCGTGTTACTCGGCCTGGGCAAGGACGGCCACACCGCTTCCCTCTTTCCCGGGCAGCCGGCGGTGCACGAGACCGAGCGCTGGGTTGTGGCGGTGCCAGGCCCGAGCGGAGGCCTCTGGCGGGTTACCCTCACGCCGGCGGTGCTCAACCGGGCCCGGAACGTCACCTTCGTGGTGTCGGGTGGGGCCAAGGCACCCGCGCTCGAGCAGGTGCTGGAGGAACCGTTCGCTCCCGATCTCCTGCCGGCCCAGGCCATCTACCCCGCACAGGGACTGCTCATGTGGATGTTGGACGAGACAGCTGCCGGCCAACTGCGACCGAAATGGCGTCGGAGTGATAAGGCAGTGCGCGCCCGAACGCCTCGGCCGGAAGCGTAGCGGCTCATGCGCTCGACGGTGAGGCGTCCAAAGAAGTTGATGAAACGACCGCCGCAATCGCGGATGAGCCGCACCGCGAGATCCTTCCGCTCCTCCGAAGGGGTGAGGACCGCATAACCGTGTGACCCTCCCGCAGGGCCTGTTCGCATTCGTCTTTCATCTCTACTTCGACGTTTTTTGAGTCCGACGCTCTGAAACAGCCGAATAAACCAGTCGCCCAGCCCGTGACGGCCGCTGCTCGCCGCGAAACGGTCTGCCTCCTCGGCTCCCCGATTGAGCTCGATCTCCGATTCGAGAAAGCCGCCGTTGACCAGCGCGTCGACGGCACAGTCAGTCTGGTGCGATGTGTCGAGGATCCCGAGCACATGGTTGGTGGGATAGTGGATGGGTTCTGATTCGTGCTATCCCGCAGTATGCGCGGGGTCTTCGCGGGATTGCGGATGTGAGACAGGGCCTCCAGGAAGAGTTCTGCAGAATGTCGAATTTCGGCACAGCAAACCCGCACCGCGTGACAACCAGTTATCATGCTATTTGGCCGAAGATTACCTTCATGAGAGAAAGGATGTCACGATGATCAAGCAACAGGCGCAGGCGGTCTGGCGCGGAGGCATCAAGGACGGCAGCGGGTCGTTCCGATCCGGCACGATCGAGGGCGAGTATTCGTTCGCCTCTCGATTTGAGGGTGGCAAGGGCAGCACGCCCGAGGGGCTCATCGGCGCGGCCCACGCCGGGTGCTTCTCCATGGCGCTCTCGCTCTTTCTGGGTGAGCGGGGACATTCTCCCGAGGCGATCCGGACCACGGCCACTGTTGAGCTGGACCCCGAACAGCTCGCCATCACGCGAATCGAGCTCGAGACGGAGGCGGAAGTGCCTGGACTGGACGAGGCCGCGTTCCGCGAGATCGCCGAACAGGCCAAGAAAAACTGTCCGGTATCGAAGGCTTTAGGTGGCCCGCAGATCGTCCTCAAGTCGGCCAGGCTGTCCTCGGTACCCGCGGGCCGTACGTAGTATGCCAACGGTCGATCCTCGGCCGTTGGAGCGTGGCACGCCGGTCAGCCGGGACACGAGCCCGGAATTCTGGCTGCGCGGTCCGGTTGAGAATATCCCTCCTTTGCTCATGCCGGTCGCTCACGCCCTGCTGCAGTCCCGTGCGGATCTGCGTAATGCCGCAGGCGAGCTGTCTCCGGACGAGGTATGGCATTGCCCGGGTGGGGCAGCGTCGGTGGGATTCCACCTCCGCCACATCAGGGGAAGCCTCGACCGGCTTTTCACGTATTCACGTGGGCAATCTCTCGATGCCGAACAACTCGCCGCGATGCGTGAAGAAAAGAGCCCTGGTGTCCCGCCCGCTACGGCCCGAGAGCTGCTCGCCTCGATCGATGTTGCCGTGGAGAATGCGCTGCGCAGCTTGGCCGAGGTGTCGGAAGCAGAACTTCTCCGCGCAAGGACGGTTGGGCGCGCACAGCTCCCCAGCAATGTGCTGGGTCTGCTCTTTCATGCGGCCGAGCACACCCAACGCCACACCGGCCAGGTCATCACCACGAGCAAGGTCATCCGAGGGCAACGATTGCAATCCATCCGAGCAGAATCCTAATCGATTCCGACGGCTTGCCGGACGCGCGCCATGGTCCTGATGGCCACGGCGCGCGCCCGCTCCGCGCCGGCCTTTAGCAGGCGGTTTATCGCTGCGGGCTCGCGCGCTAACGCTTCCCGCCTTGAGTGGAACGGGGCGAAGTACGCCTCGAGCGCTTCGAATAACCGACGCTTGAATTCGCTGTACCCCACTCCCCCTGCGCGAAACTCCTCCTCCATCTGCCGCACCTCGCCCCCGGACGCGACCAGGCGATAGAGCGCCACGATGGCCGAACCTGATGGATTCTTAGGATCGGCCACCGAGGCAGAGTCGGTGACGATTTCCATTACACGCTTCCGCAAGGCACCACCAGCGAGACCTAGCTCGATGGTGTTTCCGTAGCTCTTGCTCATCTTTTGGCCGTCCGTCCCCGGCACCACCGCTACGTGGTCCAGGACCGACGTCTTCGGGAGCTTGAATACCGACCCGTATGCCTCGTTCAACTTCGCTGCGATGTCCCGTGTGATCTCGACGTGCTGCGTCTGGTCACGCCCCACCGGCACGAGATCGGCGTCATAGAGCAGGATATCCGCAGCCATGAGCACCGGGTAGGCAAACAGCCCATGGGAAGCAGACAGGCCGCGAGCCACTTTGTCTTTGTAGGCATGGGCGCGCTCGAGCAAGCCCAGCGGCGTGACGGTGCTCAGGATCCAAGCCAGCTCTGTCACTTCAGGCACATCCGACTGGCGAAACAGGGCGGCGTGCGCCGGCTCGAGACCCGCGGCGAGCAGATCGAGCGCCACTCCCTGGCTCCATCGCCGAACATCGAGGGGAGAACGCACGGTCGTGAGGGCATGAAGATCGGCCACGAAGTAGAACGCCTCCCCTTCGGTCTGGAGTGCCACGGCGGGACGGATCATGCCGAAGTAGTTCCCCAGATGTAGGGGGCCGGACGGCTGGATGCCCGATAGAATGCGGGTCGGATTTGTCCTCGCCGCCATCTCAGGTGCCTTCGTTGCAGCGGCGACATTCCAAGGTGCTGCCCAAGCGGCTCTGGCGGCCCTTGTCGGTCATGACCCATGGCCGGTGCTGCCACGGAGGCTCGTGACGCACGTGCTGGGTGTGCCCGCACTCGAGCTCCGCCACCCAATGGTGCTCCTTGTCCAGGTGGAATCCAACGATTTGGCGATTCATCCCCTATCCCGTTTATGCAGTTATCCGACCAAAGCGCTGGCTGGCCGTCCTCATGAAAGCAGCTTCAGAATCTCTTCTGATGGACTTCACCCGCCGAGTGATAAAGTAGTCGCTGCTGAGCACGTAGGTGCTGGCGGGACTATCTGCCACTACAACTCCGATGACCAGGGGCACGCCTGCTGGCCGACGTGTGCTTCCCCAGGATTGCGGAACGCGGTGCCAGGGGTGAAAGTCGTGAAGGCGTTCAATACCGTGTTCTCGGCGGTACTGGGGTCAGAGCCTGGCGGCGACTCGAAAGTGCAGGTCTTCTACGCGGGCGACGATGCCGGGGCCAAGGATACCGTGCGCCGGCTGGCCGAGAGCATCGGGTTCGAGCCGGTGGATGGCGGCCCGCTCGCCAACGCTCGCCACCTGGAGCCGCTCGGCATGCTCAACATCTGGTTCGGCTACGTGGGCGGCCGGGGCACGAACATCGCGCCGCCGTGGGACACCGCCGCGTCAGTTGTCCCTGTGGCCGTCTGAGGCAACGTACTCGCGCGGTGGTCTTCCCCCTTACTTCCCATCAATAATCATGTTGCCGTCGATGTCACTGAGCGAGCCGTAGGGTCCGAAGTCGAGCACCCGGCTGGTGGTCTCGACCCGACGCCCCTTGTTGGCCCCTTCGGTGATCTTGCCGACCAGGTGGGTTTGACCCGAGACCACCTCGACGGTTCCACTCAATTTTGCTTTGAAGGATTCTGAAGCCGGCACCGCTGTGACTACCCAGGACGAATGGATCAATGCCTTGCCGGCTTCCCCTGACGACCCCTCGTCGAAGCCGAACACGAGGGTCGCCCGGCCCTGCACCTCGCCATTCACCGTGCCCGTCATCGTGTACTGTCCCGCGCTGTCCCGCTTGATGGCCTTCACGTGATAGGACAGCTGGATCTTATTATCCTGACTCGGCTTTGCGGCCGGAGGCACACTCTGACTGTTCAGCGAGTTTCCGATGGCTACGAGCCCCAGGCTCACCATCACAAACGCACGACTCTGGATTCTGGTGAACATTAGTAGCCTCCTCAGGAGTAATCGTGAATAGGTCCCCCCCAACCTACGGTTCGGGACCCCCATTCTCAATGTTCGCTCAACCTGACCCGTTCTCTCAGTCGAATCTGACCTACGCAGGCAAACGCATCTGTTTCCGCAGACTCTTGTCGAACGCAGACGCGGGAACGAAGCGCCGAAGCAGGCTGATCTGGCGCGCTGCCCGTCCTGCGGTGTAGCGTCGGCGCGGGTTGGCTTCGGTGGAAGCGTTCACTACAGCCCTCGCGACCAGCTCCGGTGTGTCGGCGGTCTTCATTCCGTCCCGCAGGACTCCCTCCGCGTTCGTTCGTGCCGACTGATAGACGTCCAGCTGCTGGTCTGCCTGGTAGACATTCCCCTCGAAAGAAGTCCGCGTGTAGGCGGGCTCGACCAGCACCACTCTGACCCCCGAGCCTCTGATCTCATGGTCCAGCGACTCGGAATAGCCTTCCACGGCGTGCTTGCTCGCTCCGTACAGGGCCATAAACGGCGCCGGGATCAGGCCCATAACCGAGCTGATGTTGACGATCCGTCCCGCCCGGTTGTGTCGCATGGTTGGCAGCACCGCCTTGGTCATGCGAATCAGGCCGAACAGGTTGACGTCGAAGAGGGACTTCGCTTGCTCCAGCGATGACTCCTCCGCCCCCGCGACCAATCCCACCCCCGCGTTGTTGACCAGGAGATCGATCCGGCCGGCCTTCTGCAGCACCTGACCCACCGCGGCCGCGACCGACTCGTCACTGGTCACATCGCACGCCACATACTCGATGCCGGGCGACCTCGTCGCTGGAGGCCGACGATAGGTGCCGAACACCCGATAGCCTGCCTCATGAAGCGCCCGCACGGTCGCCTCTCCGATGCCTCCTGATGCGCCCGTCACGATCGCCACGGGCCGAGTCTGCTGCTCATGATTGTTTGACATGCTGTGCTCGCTTTCGGTTGAGGTCAATTTCCCTACCTGAATATGATGGTCATCATATTTTTAACCAAGCGTAAACCGAGCACCGGTACCTAGGATTTAGCCTGTTGGGATGAGGTGGTTCAGCGCCGCCTTGCGCAGCGCATCGGAGAGCTTGGGGTCGTCCACAGCGCGGGCGAGCACCAGGGCGCCGACCGCAGTGGTCAGGGTAACGAGTGCGCGCTCGTGTGCGCCCGGCTGCCCCCAGTCGGGCGACTGACGGGCGACCAGATCGATCATCTCCTTGATCCGGCGGGTGGCGGCCCGCCGGACCTTTGGCGCCTGGCGCGGCATCTCCGAGCCCAGCGCGGCGATCGCGCACCCCGTCTCGACGCCTTCCACATGCTCCTTCGAGAGATAGGCGCGGAGCATGGCCTCGAGCGCCTTCTTGGGCGGTGCTGCGGCGGCCACCTGTGCCAGCACGGCCATGCCGTCGGCGCCCGCCCGATCGGCCGCCTCGGCCAGCATCCCCTCGCGCGAATCGAAGTGGGCGTAGAAGCCGCCGTGCGTCAGTCCGGCCTCCTTCATGATCTCGGCCACGCCGGTGCCGCCGTAGCCGCTGCGCCGGAT
>Ga0302046_10002425_pt1 | contig 17337 bp, 14 predicted proteins | sample RVTome_11_FD_200261 | JGI IMG/M metagenome (GOLD analysis project Ga0302046, IMG submission 200261) | Soil microbial communities from uranium-contaminated site in the Upper Colorado River Basin, Wyoming, United States - RVT147D111 (version 2) ...
GCCATCCTCGTCCTCCCTGACTACTTACATGCATGTCGAACTGCCTGTATGATCCCCAACGCGACGGCAGACGTCAATCAAAAAGCGGCGGCACGCAGGAGACTTTTACCACGGGCTGCTAATCGAAGTTGCCAAAGTGTACGCGAACCTGGGGTCGCGCTGATTCGCCTGGACAGCCATCAACCAATCGTACAGCAAGTCCATCACAGGACGCGGGCTTGCGAGATTCTGGGAAAGCTGAGAAGCATTAGAGGTAACGAACTGTCTGAACAGCAGCGAGTCCACTAATCGAACATTGACAAATGGAGCACCGATTTGCGTTGATGAGTCCCCCAAAAACTCGTCACCAAACCCCCGCATACATTGGATAATCGTCTCCCCGGACTCGGAGTCGGCACGCTCGCAGGCCAGTGCTACAATCTCATTGCGCACAGGAATTCTGCGATCCTGTATGGCGGTACAGGCGACGGTGGCGAGCTGCTCGGCTCCAACGTCCTGACTGGCTTTGAGAGTCGCTATGGCAACTTGCCGCCCATGTCGGCCGCGAAATTCCCTTGCATTGCTGGCTGGGCGCGCAATCAAGTTCAGTGCCTGTTGCGGCGTGAGCGGTGTTGAATCCCCGACTTGGGCAATACCAACCCCCTGACCCGCAAGAAGGACAGCAGGCACGAAGGCCCTTGCCAATGTTCGGAATGTGATTGACGCCTTCATAACATCACCTCAGGGCTGGAGCCACAGTCCTTGGATAATCCGACTCCTCATCTCTGCCCTCTCAATCGGGCCCAATGCCATCACATATATCGGTCCCCCGTCAACCAGAATACAGATTTGACGATTCTGAGGCGAATCGGGCACATGCTCCTCGCCATCATAGGTTAATTCAATCGTTGAACCGTCCCCGAGTCGATAGGGAAATGTCCGATTCTTAAACCTTCCAACGAAATGGGTCATTTCGTGTTTGATCACTCTTTCATTCGCTCGCGACACATGTGCCGCGGGAGAATTAGCATAAAACCCACCGTCATTGACTAAGATATAAAGCCGCTCGTCACCAGTCGCTCCTGCCGGGTCAAGGTTAAACCCTGCGGGCGGAAGAATTTCGTTAGGCTCTAGAACTAAATCTCCTTCAATTGCTCCTGCAAAATCAATGTTAATGTGATTAGGCGTCCACTGGTTCTGGCCAAATGCGCTAATTATGGTATCTTCGAACTGCCGAAAAGTCCGCCTTCGACTAGATGCGAGCGGCGCAGGAAGCAGTCCAGGATAGGTTACAGTCGTGAAGTTGCCATTCCATTGAAATGTCGTGCCCGCCGTAAAGAAATTGGCATGGCCTTGAAGTTCCGAGACGTATTGATTAAGCTCAGGTAATGTCAGGCGGCAGCCGGCATTCGAATCATTGCCAATCGCTTCACTCGCCACCCCACCAAGTACAACCCATGTCTTAATTGAAATTACTCGTGAATTCGGTTGAATGGGCTGGGGCGCTGGATCGTCTTGCTTGCATGTAGCGAAACAAATAACAACAAGGAGCGGTATCGTCCGAAGCTTTGCCGCCCTGGTCATTAGAACCCCTCCGGCAAGATCGCGACCCGGCCCCCATCAACCGCGTACAGAGGTACGACGAGAGAATATTCCGCAGGATCGAGTTGAGTATCCACCAGCACAATCGGAACATTGAAATCTGAGTGGTACTTGACGTGATCTGGCGTCAACAGGGCATCATCGCGATGCAGAATGACATTGTCGATTGATTGAATGGTCGTGCCAAAAGCGTTGATGGAAATTAATGTGACCGTCAATTCGCTGGGTGATTCCGACTCAGTGATGGGATTGCGGTTCAGTTCCAATACGGCCGCAAGATGGTTGGGAGTCATGCCTGCCAAAAGATTCTCGTCGGCGCCATCTCCGTTCCCCGCCGTCACAATCTCCAGTGATTCGGGTGTCGGGCCAAGGAATGGCTGTGCAGTAAGGGCATCATACGAAATTGCTGTCAGTAGCGGTCCATTCGTGGGCGCGAAGCTAAACGGCTTCGAAAGGCGGATCGTGCCGATGTTGATTACAAGATTCCCAGCAAGTGTCCCGGGAAGAGCGAACTGTTCCAATCCGATTGCTCCTATTGCCCGAGACTCTCCAGCAATGACAGTCGCCTGGCTACCCGAGGATTCACGAAATTCAGATGGGCGAATTCGAATGGTGAATGGCGACGAGGGTGCCCCGGCGACCGGCTCAAAAACCACATTCCATGTCGCAGAAATGTTTCCATCGAATGCCAGTGGGGCAGCCGCCGGCGTCATCGTCACCGATATGGGTGTCCCAAACTCTCCGGTGGTCGGACTGATCAGGATCTCGACCATTGTTGCCGGCGCGGTGGCGGTCGGCGTGAACACGCCATTCTCGTCGGGGTCCGTCAGGAGAGAAATCGCTGCGTCACCCAATGCGTTGCTTGGCGCCAATCCTTCCACAAAGAGCACCGCTCCCTCGGCGGGGAATGCATGCACCAGCGCCTCGGCGAAGCCGGGCACGTCAAGCTCGTCAACCTGACCATCATCGTTCAAATCCGCGACGCCAGACATGCACGGCGTACTGTGCGGCAGCGGGCCGATTGGCCCCAGGACTTCGAGAAAACAGCGAACGTCGTTCGTGTCAATTTCGCCATCGCCGTTGACGTCTCCATATTCGCGGGCCGTATACGTCGTCAGGGGAACTGCGGGATTCGTACGAGCCCGGTCGTGCCAGACATTGCAGAGATTCGTCGCAAAGTCGATCTGATAAGGCGCATCGGCAGTGAGCGAAAACGTCACCGTAGCATCGTTCCCGCCGACGACAGCGATCGCGCCTGGTTCCTGCTGTCCGATGACGCACGACAATCCGGCAAGAACCGTCGCGAGTGTTGACACGACAACCTCCTCTGGATGAAGCAACTGCAACAGGTCGTCTGCCCGGCACAGGGCTCGCAGGCCGAACCACCGCTATTATAAGCTGTGGTAAAATGTCCAGCCATGCGAGTTCAAAGACCATTGTTCGCGGTTTACCGGTATCGAAGCGTAGTTAGGGATGTTCGGAGCACGAGACTGGAGTTAGCATGTCGTCCATGCCCAAGCGCGTGATCATCCTCGGTTCCACCGGCTCGATCGGCGGAAATGTCATCGACGTCGCCGAGAAGTTGCCCGGCGAATTTCAGATCGTCGGACTCGGCGCGCAAAAGAGCTGGCAGAAAATGGCCGACCAGGTGCGCCGCTGGCGCCCGGCGGCGGCGGTGCTGACCGATGAATCGGCGGCCGAACGATTGACCGACGCCCTGGCCGGCGACGCCGACAGGACGCAAATCTGGTCCGGGCCCGACGCGTTGGCCCGGATGGTAAAAGAACTTGACGCCGATTTCGTTCTGTCGGGAATCGTCGGGATTGCCGGACTGGCGGCGACGCTGGCGGCCGTGGAAAAGGGCCTCTCCGTCGGCCTGGCGAACAAGGAGTCGCTCGTCGTCGCGGGCGAGTTGATGGTCGACGCGGCCCGCCGCAGCGGCGCGATGCTCCTGCCGGTCGACAGCGAGCATTCCGCGATCTTCCAATCGCTGCACTCCGGGCGTCACGAGGAAGTCGAGCGGATCCTACTGACCGCGTCGGGCGGACCGTTTCGGACCTGGCCGATCGAGCGGATGGCCGACGCGACGGTCGAGGACGCGATGCGGCACCCGACCTGGAAGATGGGTCCCAAAATCACCATCGATTCCGCGACGATGATGAACAAGGCGTTGGAGATCATCGAGGCCAAGTGGCTCTTCGATATCGACCCCGATCGGATTGAAGTCGTGATCCATCCCGAGTCGATCATTCATTCGATGGTGGCGTTTCGCGACGGTTCCATCGTGGCGCAGATGGGACGTCCGGATATGCGAACGCCGATTCAATACGCGATGACCTATCCCCACCGGCTGACCGGCTGCGGCGAGCGCCTGGACTTCAACCGGCTCGAGCGCATGCACTTCGAGCCGCCCGACACGACGCGGTTCGCATCGCTGCCCCTGGGGCACGACGTGGCCCGGCGCGGCGGCACGGCCGGCGCGGCGCTCAACGCCGCCAACGAGGCGGCCGTCGAGGCCTTTCGACACGGTGAAATCGGTTTCCTCGACATCGCCCAACTGGCGAAGCGGGCGCTGGCGGGCCACGATTTCAAGCCCAGGCCGACGTTGAATGACTTGATGCGCGTCGACGCCGCGGCCCGCGAAGACGTCGCCGCGGCGTGCCTGGCCGTGAAACGTTGATGAAAGGACGAACCTGCGTGAATCGCCGATCGATGACCGACGGGAAAAAAGCGCGTCCGGCGTTCCTGCCGCTTCGTTTCATTTTGAAGCGCTACGCCGTCTATGCCCTGGGCGCGCCGGCGGTCGTGCTGGCCGCCGCGGAGATGCCCGCCTGGGTCGGCACGGCGTGGTCCTACCTGCTGCTGGTCCTGGGGTTCTCCCTGGTGATCTTCGTTCACGAGCTCGGACACTTCGCGGCGGCCAAATGGGCCGGGGTCCGCGTCGAGCGGTTCGCGATCGGCTTCGGCAAGGAGATATTCGGCTTCGCGATCGGCGAGACGCGGTACTCGTTCAACGTCCTTCCCCTCGGCGGTTACGTCAAGATGCTCGGTCAGGAGGACTTCGTCGTCGACAAATCCGGCGAGCTCAAGGTCAAGGGCGATCCGCGCTCCTTCACCAACAAAAGCATCGGCCAGAGGATGGTCATCATCTCCGCCGGCGTCATCATGAACCTGCTCTTCGCCGCGCTGGCGTTCATGATCATCGTCATGGTCGGCCGATTGCTGCCGCCGTCGGTCGTCGGCCAGGTGATGGAAACCTCTCCCGCCGCCCGCGCGGGCTTGCAAACCGGCGATCGGATTCTCGCGGTCAACGATCGGCCCATCGAGAGCTTCGGCGATCTCAGCGCCGCCGTCACCCTTTCCGATCCCGACGAAACGCTCGTGCTCGACGTGATGCGCGACGGCCAGCCCGTCGAGCCGAAACCGCGCATCCTCCCGGAATACAAGGAAAACGCCAAGGTGCGCCAGATCGGCGTCGGGCCCGGAATGAACCTTCGCGCGATGTTTCCGTCGTTGACCGGCGTCGAGAACCCCGCACCGAACGAGCTTCACGAAAACGACCTCCTGCATCGCATGGTAATCGACGGCGAGATGGTAGCGCCGACCGACCTGGCCCCGTTTCGCCGGGCCATCGTCGAGGCCCGCGGTCGTCCGGTCGACTTCTGGGTTCGGCGTCCGACCGATCCGGAGTCGATCGATCGCGCGGAGTTCTTCAGGGGTGACGCCCAGGTGCCGAGCGAGGACGTTCGCGTCAGCGTTCGGGCTTTGTGGACGCCGATCCCTTATGAAATCTCCGAATCGGCGACCGGCTCCCTGCTCGGGCTGGTACCGCGATTGACGCTGTTGTTCGCGGATGAGGGCAGATCGTTCGACGATGCCGGGGCCCAGGGCGGGGACATCATCTTTCGCATCGGGAGTAATGCCTACCCGAGCTACCCCGTCCTTCAGCGGACGATCGAGGAAAACGACGGCAAGGAAATCACCCTCGAGGTCAGCCGGCCGCGCGCCGCCAACGGCCCGCTCAGCGCCGCCGCCGTGGCCTTCTGCGTGGCCCATCGCGAAGCCCTGATCGCGTCGGCGGTCAAAGACCCCACCGGTATCGTCGCCGCGGTCAGCAGCGCGGCCGCGAAAGACGGCCTGCACCCGTCCGATCTCACGCAGATCGCAGACGCCCTGGCGACGCGCGCCACGAGCAGCGACATCCGCCGCTGGTTTGAACGGGTCGACGTGCACGTGCTGGCCGGCTTCGTGCCCGACGCGCCGTTCTCGTTGTTCGGATCGCCGTTGCCCAAGGTCGACGGGCAGTTGCGTTGCGTCAACGAACCCGGCGTGATCGTCGCGGATGTCGTCGTGAATCTCGGCGATCGCCCCTCGCCCGCGAAGGCGGCCGGCATCCCCGTCGGCGCCGTCATCTACGCCTGCGACGATCGGCAAATCGCCGATTGGACCGAATTGAGCGAGGCCCTTCGCGCCGCCGCCGGCCGCGCGGTGAAGCTCTCGTATCGCGTGGCGGACGATTTCGCGACCGCGACCTTTCCCGTCCCGCCGTGCATCACCGCGGCGCTGGACCTGCCATACGGCGCGCGGATCACCTCGATAGACGGCCGCGACACGTTCACCGTCACGTTTCCTACCGGCGGCGACGGCGAATCGCGCAGCGCCGAAATCGCCCTGCCCGATTGGCGGGCGGTCGAGGCCGGGCTCAAGGCGTCCGTCGGCCGGACCGTGTCGATCCACTGGGTGACCTACGAGGGGCAGAAGCGCGAGGACAGCTACGCCGTGACGGTGGACAACGTCGATCCCTGGCTGCACCGCGTCTTCTACGCCGAGCCCTTTTTTTGCTACCCGCTGCTCGAACGGCGCCGCGTGTCGAATCCGATCCTGGCGGTGGGCGTCGGATTCCGCGAGGCCTATGAGAAGACCATGCAGACCGTTCAGTCGATCCGCCACATGCTCATCACCCACCAGGTCGGCGTCGGAAAGGTGAGCGGGCCGGTCGGCATCGTCCGGATCGGCAGCAAATTCGCCGAATCCGGCCCGATGGACCTGCTCTGGTTCCTGGCCGTGATCTCGGCGAACCTGGCGGTCTTGAATTTCCTGCCCCTGCCGATCGTCGACGGCGGATTGTTCCTGTTCCTCGTCCTGGAGAAAATCCGCGGCGAGCCGGTCAGTATCAAGACACAGGTCGCGACGCAACTGGTCGGCATTGCCCTGATCGCGTCTCTGTTTCTGCTCGTGACCTACAAGGACATCAAGGACTGGATCACCGGAGCGTAGCGGCGTCGCATCCGCGCGCCTCGCGTTTGACCACCGTTTCAGCGCCTCCGCCCCGGCGCGGCTTCGATGGCGACGCCTCGAACGCCCATCTCGTCGTCGCTCCCGAAACCAGGTCGATGGGCCGCGGCCCCCATTGTTCGCAGCGGAACCGCCCCACCCCCGATACGGTGCCAAAGCGGTTGCACCGAATGACCTGCGTCTGGGCGGCGTCGCACCGGGCGACGAAGCGGCCGTCCAGATAGACAAAGATCGGCCGGTCCGTGTGATTGGCCAGCTCCAGCGACGCGCACGGCGGCAGTCTCGTTGTCCTGCCGTCGCCGCTTGGACAGACGATCGCGACGGTCGCCAGCGCCGGCAGCCACGCGGCGACGATGGGCGAGCGGTGGGTTTTCATGGCAGGGCTCCGACGGGGATTCCGACGGCCCCATCGGCAATCATCGCGCGCCGCCATGAATGGAGGCCCATGCGAGATTCACCCCGCCCGCGTTTTCAGCATCAGGAATCACGGAAGGTCGGAACGGTCCGCCGCATGACGATCAGCGGGAGATTCGATCAGCCGCCGATCTGCGACATTTGCCGGTTGCCGTAGTAGGAATGTTCCTGCGGCTTGAAGGCGACGCACCGGGCAAAGGCATCGGCAAGTTCGCGGTGTCCGCCGCCGGACCGCAGCAGCGGCCGCAACTCGACTTCTCCGCCGTCGAAAAGGCAACTTCGCAACTGTCCCTCCGCCGTGAGGCGCAGGCGGTTGCACGTCGAGCAGAACGGCTTCGACATGGCGCTGATAAACCCGACTCGCCCCTTCGCGCCATCGAGGCGCCACACGCGGGCCGGGCCGTGACCGGCGTCGTCGCCCGCCGGAAGCAGCGGCCCGAAGCGATCGACGATTCGCCGCCGAATCTCCGGCTCGCCGATGAAGCGCTGTTCGTATTCACCGCCCAGCGCCGTTCTACCCAGCGGCATGTATTCGATGAACCGGACCGTCACCGGCGAATCGAGCGTCAGCGCCGCGAACTCGGCGAATTCGTCGTCGTTGATGCCGCGCATCGCGACGCAGTTGATCTTCGGATGACCGAAGCCGGCGTCGACGGCCGCGCCGATGCCGCGCCAGACGTCGGCCAGTCGGGCCCCGCGCGTGATGCGCTCGAAGCGGTCCGGCACAAGCGTGTCCATGCTGACCGTCAGCCGGTCGAGTCCCGCCCGTCGCAGGTCGCGGGCGTCATCGCCGAGCAGCGACGCATTCGTTGTCATGGACAGTTCCCGGACGCCGGGTATGGCGCGTAGCAACGCGACAAGCCCCGGCAGACCGGTCCGCACCAGCGGCTCGCCGCCGGTGATCTTGAATTCGGCGATGCCCAGCCCGACCGCGGCCCCCACGATCGTGCCGATCTCTTCAAACGTCAGTAGCCGGCTTCGCGGCACCCAGTCCAGCTTGTCTTCCGGCATGCAATAGACGCAGCGAAAATTGCAGCGGTCGGTGACGCTGATGCGCAGCGTCCGGACGGCGCGCAGATCGCGCGGCCCGAAGATATCCTGCAACGGGGCCGGTCCGCGAATCGGATGGACGGCGATGGGTAGTGCGACGCTCACGGATCACCATCGTATCAGGTGAGGACGCCGTCACAAAACGCGGTTCGACTTCGCGCCGCGAATTGACCGACCGTAGCCGCGAAGGCAGAATCCCGGAGGCGCCCCGACGGCCCCATTCCCGGCCGTTCGCCCAATTGGCGGAATGGTAGCCGCCGGGAACCGCCCCGGCCGAACCGGCGTCTAATCCTCATGGAAGGTCGTCACACCCAACCCGTGATCGCTTCCGCCACGCCAATCGACGCGGGGGACGCGCCGGATCAGCGGGCGCCGCGGGGCGGTCCGCAGGCGTTCGGCGAGCTGATCGCCGACGCGCAGGAGAGGATCGTGACGCTTTGCTGGCGGATGTGCGGCAACCGGCACGATGCCGAGGACCTGGCCCAGGAGGCGTTCGTGAAGGCGTTTCGAGCCATGGAAACTTTCGACGGCCGGGCCGCCTTCTCAACCTGGCTATACCGCATTGCGGTCAACGTCTGCCTCAGCGCCCGCCGCCGCCCGCGCCTCAGGTCTGCCTCAGTCGGCGACGACCTATCCGATCTCGGCGCGGCCGGGCGCGCGGCGAGGCATCCCGGCGCGCCTGAGCCGCTACAGCGCGCCGCCGATCGCGAAATGCACCAGCGGGTCGTCGATGCCCTCGACACGCTCGACGACGAGCACCGGGCGGTCATCCTGCTGCGCGACATGGAAGGCCTGGACTATCGCCGGATCGCGCAGGTTCTCGGCGTCCGCGTCGGCACCGTCAAGTCGCGATTGCACCGGGCGCGGTCGGCGCTCCGCGAAAAGCTTCTGCCGACGCTGGGCACGATGGAGAACACATGAGCCGCAAAGACGCCGACAGCGAACGGCTTAGCGCCTATCTCGACGGTGAGCTGAGCCCGGACGAGACGGCCGAGGTCCGGGCGCTGCTCCAGCGCGACGCCGCCGCCAGGCGGCGGCTCGAGGAGTTGCGACGGACCGCGCGGCTGGTGTCGGCGCTGCCGCGGGCCCGCGTGTCGGACGAATTCGCCCGGCGCCTCTCGGATCGGCTCGAGCGCGACGCGCTGCTGGGCTCGACCGATGCGACGCGGACCGGCGGCCCTTGGACGGCGCGCTGGGTACACGGTCTGGCTACGGCGGCGGCGCTGGGATTGATCTTCGTCACCGGCTGGCTCCTCTGGCCCCAATGGCCCGTGCGCCCGCCGGCGGACCTGACCGCGATGCGACAAGCGAAAACGCAGCCGGCCGAGGAGCGGGTCGCGATGGGCGAGCGACCGCCTTCGCCGGATTCATTGCTCTCGCCGTTGCGAATGGAAGATCGAAGTCAGGAAAGGACCTTCGCGGGCGGCGGCGATGGGGACGGGGCTTTGCCGCGCAGCCGATCACTCGCCAAATCCGAGGCGGCGCCGTCGGGTGAGATCGTCGAGCGCTTCTCGGGCCTGGCCGGATCGGCGACTGCGTTAAGCGCGATCAGCGCAGTAGAATCTCGCGGACCGACGCGCGAGTTCGTGATCGACGCCGAAGGCCCGGACAAAACTCGGATCACCGGGAGACTCAACGCCCTGGCGCGGAAGAGAAATTGGCAGGTGGCGCCGCCGGCGTTGCCCGGCGCTCGAAGAGACGCGCTGCTTGCCGACTCGGACCAAGGCGAAGTCGTGCCGCTGGCGCCCGATGGCGATCGCCGAGGAGTGTATGCGCCGTCGCCGTCCGATCTGCGCCTGAAGATGGTCCGCCGCGAGCTTCCGCATTTCATTGCAGCCCTGGGCCGAATCACGCAGCGCAACGACGCCGCGGCGATGGCAGCCAACGAATCCGCGTTGCAGCCGCCGAAATCCGAGGACGACGAAACGCCGATTCAGCGCCGTCCCTATCCCGGCGCGCCGGGACCGACCACCTCGATGCCGACGACGTTGGCCGCCTCGGCGCCCGCGCCGTCCGAGGAATGGATCGAGGTCGTCGTTCGGTTTCGCGGTTCGCGGCCGCCCGGTCCCACGTCGGGGCCGCGGGCGATTACACTGACGACGTCCATGCCCGCCGCGCACGAGCCGCCCGAAGCGGCCATCGGCGGCCAGGCGACGACGCGGGAATCGGATGGCCCCGAACAGCGATGACAGCCCGGGCAAGAAGCGCGGCCGCAAGGTGCGCGTCGATTTCCGCAAGAACCGCGAGAAAGTCCGTCGCGACAAGTCCGAACACACGCGCCAGTTTCGCGCGGGCGAGCCCGGCTCGGCCGATGCACCCGCTTCCGAAAGCGTTCGCGCCAAGGGCGCCCTGTCGCGCCGGCGCACGATCATCGAGGACGGCGATAAAGGCGACGATCATCCGCCGGGCGATGGCCGGGTCACCGCCGTTCGCGGACTGGTGGTCGAGGTCGAATCGCAGGGCCGGCGCTGGGCCTGTACCGTGCGCCGCGTCCTGCGGACCCGGATGATCGAGGAGCGATCGCCGGTCGCCGTCGGTGACGCCGTTCAGTTCTCTCCCGTCTCTGCCGCCGGCGAGACGAGCCGCCTGTCCTGCGGCGACGAGTTACTGCCGGAGGGCGTCATCGAATCGGTCGCGCCGCGCAGGACGACGCTCGTGCGTTATTACGAGCACCGTTCGCAGGTCATCGCCGCCAACGTCGACACCGTCGTCGTCACCGTGGCCGCCGACCAGCCGACGCTCCGCCCGCATTTGATCGATCGATACCTCATCTCCATTCATCAGGGCGACATGCGCCCGGTGATCTGCATCAACAAGGCCGACCTCGACACCGACGCTGCGGCCGCGGCCGTCGCCGACGATTTCTCGCGGCTCGGTTACCGCGCGATCCTCACTTCCGTCCCGCGGCAACGCGGTCTCGACGACCTTCGCGACGCCGTTCGCGACATCACGAGCGTCTTCGTCGGGCCCAGCGGCGTCGGAAAGAGCACGCTGATCAACGCCCTGGCCCCCCATCTGGCGCGGGAGATCGGCGACCTGACCGATCTGCACCGCGGAAAGCACACCACCACGACGGCCCAACTGCTGCGCTGGCCTTTCGGGGGGCACGTCGTCGACACGCCGGGCATGCGCCAATTCGAGCTGCCGCCCGTCGCCCGCGAGGAGCTGGAGGCCTACTTCATCGAGTTCGTCGAGCGCGTGGCCCACTGCCGTTTTGCCGATTGCTCGCACGTGCACGAAGCGGACTGTGCAATTCGGGCCGCCGTCGATGCCGGCGATATCTCCCCAAGGCGATACGGGAGCTACTGCAAGATGTACGAGGAGTGCGCCGCGAGGTCGGCCTATTGAACCCGTTCCCGCGCCATCAACTGCCCGCCCGTCGGCGATTCTTGTGCGTGGCGACCGCCGTGGCCCTGACCGCCGCCGCCTGTCTCGCCGTCCTCTCACCGGGCATCCTCGCCCGCCTCGCAGTCGGCGGTCTCATACCTGCAATCATCCTGCTCGCCGCCTACGGTGTCGGCGCGTTGATTCTTCGTGGATTGAGACTCATGAGACTCCGTCTCAAAACGCCAAGACGCGTCGTGCAAATACCTTTGTCGCACCGGCCAATGGCCGGCGCGAACCGGCTATTAGCCGGTTCCACAAGTCTTGAGACAGTGCCCAAAGCCGACGCCGTAGCGACACGGATCATCGCCATCGGGCTCGGGCTCGGCGCGCTGTCGCTGGCGGTTCTCGGCCTGGGAACTCTCGGGGCCCTGCAGCGCGGCCTCTGGTGGGGGATCGTCATCTCGTTCGCGTTGTTGGGAGTCGCGCAGGCCGTAATGACACGGCGCGGTACGCCGTCGCCGGAACAGAAATCGGCCGACCGTTCGCCGATGCTGCTCTGGCTGGCGGCCATCCCTTTCGCGGCGCTGGCAGTGATGGTCGCGACGCTGCCGCCGGGAATGCTGTGGCCCGAGGAAGCCAATGGCTACGACGTACTCGAGTATCACCTCGCCGCCCCCCGCGAGTTCCTCGAACGCGGCGCCGTCGTGTTCCTCCCGCACAATATCTACGCCAACTTCCCGCTCAACGTCGAGATGCTCTACCTGCTGACGATGATCTTGCGCGGCGATCCGGTCCGCGCAGCGCTCAGCGCCAACGTCCTGAATCTGACGCTCGCCGCGCTGGCCGTCGGGGCCGTGTGGGCGGCGGCGCGACCCTTCGGGCGCGGCGGTGCAACGGTCGCGGCCCTTCTCGTGGCCGCGTGCCCGTTTGTCACCTATCTCTCCGCGCTGGCATACGTCGAAAACGCGATGATGCTCTTTTCGGCGCTGGCCCTGGCGGCTTTTTTTCGAGCCCGATCACCTGCGTGTGACGCGCCGCGCCGTTGTATGTTGCTCAGCGGCCTCTTCGCCGGACTGGCCTGCGGGTGCAAATACACCGCCGTCTTCGCCACCGCCGTGCCGCTTCTCGTCGCCGCGTTGCTCGCGCCCGGCGGTTCAACCCGCTCCCGTCTCCGCGGCCTCGCCCTGTTGTTGATCGGCGCCGTGCTTTCGTTCGCGCCGTGGTTGATTCGAAATCTTGTCAACACCGGCAATCCGGTCTTTCCCCTGGCGCGATCGGTCTTCCACGAACGCCCGGGCGTCTGGAACGACGACGGCGCGACCCGTTGGCGCGAAGGGCACCTTCCCGCCCCGGAGCACCGGTCCGTCCCGGCGCGCCTCGGCCGTTTCGGCAGCGAGATCGTCGCCAATCCGAAATTCGGCTGGCTCCTGCCGCTGGGCATTCTCAGCGCCGTCGGCGCCATCGTCGCTTCGCGCAGCGGACCGCGCACCCCTTCGCCGTCCACCGCCGCATGCTGGTCCTTGATCGTCATCGGCGCGGTCGTCTGGCTGAGCGCCACCCACCTCGTCGATCGCTTCGCCGTCCTCCTGATCGTGCCCTCCGCCGTCCTGGCGGGCAGCGCCTGGCAGCGACTCGCGCAACCCGAGCCCGGCCGCCTAGGTACGGCGGTCGTCCTGCTGGTCGTTCTCCTCAATTTCTCCTACCTCGTCCGATTCTGCTCGGCGGCGCACGCCTTCGAATTGGCCGGCGGAGTCGTCGACGACGGCACGCAGTGGTTCACCGAAGGCCGCTGGCCGTCCCACGCTCATGTGCCCCGGCTCAACGAGCTATGCGCCGAGGGGAAACGGACGCTGATGGTGGGGGATGCCCGCCGGTTCTATCTGGATGACGGCGTCGACTACTGCGTTGTATTCAATCGCCATCCCTTTGCCGAGGCCGCGCAGACCGCCTCGCCCGACGCGGTCATGACCTGGCTGCGCGACAACGGCTATGACTACGTTTACGTCGACTGGGGTGAGATGCAGCGGCTGCGCCGGTCACGCTACGGTTTCTGGTCGGGCGTGGATGCGGCGCTGTTCGATCGGTTGTCGGCAGCCGGGCTGAAGGTCGTGCAAAGCTTTTCCATTGATGACCGGCGCGGGATGTATTCGACGCTTTACGCCGTCGGCCATCCGCGATTGGACGGGCCCGCCGACGAATCGCCGACTACCGCCACGGCGCCGCGTTGAGCATGATGATCCCGAAGGCGATCAACGTCGTCAGCGTACCGGCGATGACCGTCAGACCGGCGGCGCTCGTCCCGCGCCGGCTCATGGCCACGAGGTCGCCCGCGGTCCCGTGCCGGCGGCTGATCACGGCCGCCAGGACGATGTAGATCACCGCCGCGAAGATGCCGTACAACTGTCCCATCAGGGCGGCCGCGATCTGCGCCGCCAGGCCCCCCGGCGCCTCTCCTCCCTGTGCCAGGGCCGCTACCAGCCGGATCAGCGTGCCGGCGAATCCGAAGCCCATCGACAGCGCCGCGGCGAACTGAAACATGGACGCGGCCTCCAGCGGGTCCGATCCATCCCGCCGAGCCCGTCGCAGCCAGAAAAACGCGTCGGCGATTCCCGCCACGCCGTACAAGGGGATCAACACCAGAAACGGCGAGCCCAGGATGATCATCGCGGCGATGGGATCCAACGCTGCCCCGCCATATCGGGCCGGTCCGCTGGTCCCGCGCGACAGTCCCCAAAGAATAAAGAATCCGATGATCCCGATCAGCGCCGCGAGCACGTTCGGATCTCGATGCGCCCCCCCAGCCGCGGCGCCCCGGTACGTCTCCGTTGTGGATGACATCTTCCCGCCCCCGGTATGGACTGGCCGGCCCCCGTGGCCGACGGCACATCTCGAAATGAATGATCGGTTCGCCGCGCCGCCGCTGTTAGCTACGATGGGCCGCGGCCGCTGGCGTTTCGAATGCGGTCAGGGGTTCGAAAACCTCGCGGATCGCCTCGCCGATGCGCTCGATCGTGATGTGCCCGAGAAAGCGTCGATCGTCGCGCCCGGGATGGTCGGCTCGATAGTGGACCCCGCGCGATTCGGCCCGGGCCAGCGACGCCTGGGCGATGCAACGGCTCACGGTCAGCATGTTCTGAGTCTCCCACGCCGTGCGCTGTGAGAGGACCTTGTCGAGCACGTACCGCGCCCAGAAATCGACGATCTCGATCGTCTCCCGAAGCCGGTCGCCCGAGCGATCGATGCCGAGGTTCCGCCAGCACAGGGCGCGAAGACTGTTCCGGACGTCGGCGAGATCGAGCTCGGTTCGCGGGCTCGGCGCCAGCCGATAACTGAACTGATGCGGGGCGAAGCCGTTGCCCCTTTCCTGGGCGAATTCGGCGGCCGCCTGGCCGGCGCGCTGACCGAATACCAGCCCCTCCAGCAGACTGTTGCTCGCCAGTCGGTTGGCGCCGTGAACCCCGGTCGCCGCGGCCTCTCCACAGGCCAGCAGTCCGTCCACCGAGGACCGACCGATGGCGTCCACGGCAACGCCCCCGATCATGTAATGCGCCGCGGGCCGCACCGGAATCGTGTCGGTCGCCGGATCGATGTCGAATTGGCGGCATAATCGGTCAATGTTCGGAAACCGCCGGGCGAACTGCCCCGCCGGAAAGTGGCGCACGTCGAGAAACACGCAGGTGGAATGCGTCTCGACGATGCGGCTCAGAATCGCCCGGCTGACGACGTCGCGCGGGGCCAGTTCGGCGTCGGGATGAAAAGCCGACATGAACCGGTCGCCGCCGCGATCGACGAGGTATCCGCCCTCGCCGCGCACCGCCTCGCTGATCAATGCCCGGGCCGCCCCCGCAATGTAGAGCGCCGTCGGGTGAAACTGCACGAACTCCATGTCGCGAAGCTGCGCCCCGGCGCGGAAGGCGATCGCCAGACCGTCGGCCGTGGCCGCCGGGCTGTTCGTCGTCTCGCGATACAGACAGCCCGCCCCGCCGGACGCGAGGATGATCTGCTTGGCCCAGATGATCTGGTGTCCGTATTTCTCGTGAAACGTCAGTGCCGCCTGGCAACGCCCCTCCTCCGCGACGAAATCGATCACGAAGCAGTTCTCGAAGATGCGCACATTCTCGCTCTGGGCGACGCGCCGATGCAGCGTTCGGCTGATCTCCCGGCCCGTTGCATCGCCCGAGGCGTGGAGAATGCGCCGCGCCGAGTGCCCCCCTTCCATCCCCAGGGCCACGGCGCCGCTCTCGTGATCGAATTGGGCGCCCCAGTCCGTCAGCTCGCGCAATCGCGCCGACGCCTCCCCGGCCATCGCCTCGACCCGACTCCGGTCCCCCAGCCCGCAGCCGAGGCGAAGCGTGTCCTCGACGTGCGCCGCCACGGAGTCGGATGGATCGGACGCCGAAGCGATGCCGCCCTGGGCGTAGGCGGTGTTGCACTCGTAGACGTCGTCCTTGCAGATGACGATGACGTGCGACCGGCTCGACGCCTCAATGGCGGCGCGAAGCCCGGCGACGCCGGACCCCACCACCAGAACGTCCGTGAACACCTGCCCCAGACGCCGGCTCTCGAAGTCGATCAGGTAGCGCCGCCTGGCAAAATAATCGCTCATGCCGCTAACATGGTAGTGCCGTTGACGACCGCATGCGACTCAGCGAATCATGTCTCTAGCCGACGAAAACGATCCGAGGGACCCTGACGCACCGGCGACCGACCTCCGATGGCCCGTCGACCGATCCGGCGCCGCCGTGCGGGCCGCATGGCGACTGCTGGCTGCCGCCCCGCTCGTCGGGCTGCTCTTTCTCCTGACGCCCGATTGGCGGCTGTTGTGGGTCGACGACCGCGCCACCTTTCTCGCCTACGCCGTCATATGGTTGGCCCTGGCCGTCACGTCGCTCGCCGCCTGCCTCTCCACGATTCGCTGGGCCCTGTTGGCCTGCTGGTCGGGCCGACCCGGCGTGCGCCTGACCCACGGCGGGATCACTATGCGGCTCGGCCCCTTCGGCAGCCGGCATTACGACTGGAAGGACATTCGCGTCCAATACCCCGACGGTTTCGACGTTGAACTGGCCGATCAGATTCCCGGAGACATCGTCTGGCCGCGCATGCGCCACGGGCCGACCGGGACCGATGTCGCCGCCGAACTGATGCGCTTCGTCGCCCTGGACGCCGACGCGCTGTTACACTCGCTCCGCCCGTTCATCTCCCGCACGATACGCTTCAACCCATGAGCTGCTTGGACCATCGCGCAGGGTGGCCCAGGTCTGCGGCCTGGGCGACCCTCATTCGATCTCGGCGACCAATCTTCAACGTATGAGGACGTACGAAACAGAGCAGTGCTGGCCGATGATGACATGACCACAATCCTGGGCATCGAAACCTCCTGCGATGAAACCGCCGCGGCGGTCGTCGACGATGGGCGCGTCGTCCGCAGCCACCTGCTCGCCACGCAGTTCGACCTGCACGAAAAGTACGGCGGCGTCGTGCCGGAGATCGCCTCGCGGGCCCACATCGAACGCCTCGATCCGCTCATCGACGAGGCCATGCAGCAGGCCGGCGCCACGCCCGACGACATCGATGCCATCGCGGTGACGCACTGCCCGGGCCTGATCGGCTCGCTGCTGGTCGGCGTGACGGCGGCGAAGACGCTGGCGTGGGCCTGGGGCAAGCCGATCA
>Ga0302046_10002427_pt1 | contig 17326 bp, 14 predicted proteins | sample RVTome_11_FD_200261 | JGI IMG/M metagenome (GOLD analysis project Ga0302046, IMG submission 200261) | Soil microbial communities from uranium-contaminated site in the Upper Colorado River Basin, Wyoming, United States - RVT147D111 (version 2) ...
GAGCTGATCTATCGCGATCCCGTGCTGGCGTCGAGCGAGCCAGATATCGGGCAGCAGGCGGCGCTGCGGCACGCCGCACAGGTCAACGCACAGTCCGCCGAGTTCTTCACCGTCGACCTCCAGCGGGAAGCGCAGGTGCGTTTCATCTGCGTGCCGCTTCGCCGGACGGGCGCGTATCTGCAGATCGGCGATCCACTGGGAGAAGTGCGCGAGACCTTGCGGAACGTCGTGATCGGCTGCGTTCCGTTGTTCGTACTCGTGCTCGTGCTGTCGAGTTTCGGCGGCTCTTTCATCGGCACACGCGCGCTGGAGCCGATGCGCTCGGTGACCGCGACGCTGCAGGAGATCCAGGCGAGCGATCTGTCACGGCGGGTGAAGGTGGATTCTGCCGATCGCGAGCTGCGGGCGCTCGTCACGACACTGAACGAGCTCCTCGACCGCCTGCAGCGGGCGTTCCAGTCGTTGCGCGAGTTCGCAGGTGACGTGTCCCACGAGATTCAGACGCCACTCACGGTCATGAGGGGGACGCTCGATCGGGTGATTCGCAGTCCGAGCCAGGCCAGGGATGCGGCCTGGATTGGCGCTCTCTCGGAGGAGGTCGATGGCATTCGTTCCACGGTTGCCAGTCTCCGGTTGCTGGCGCTCGCGGATGCCCCGATCGAAGACCACGGGCCGGTGGAACTGTCGGATGCCGTCGCCGAAGCCTGTGACATCGTCGCGGCGCTCGGCGAACTTCGAGGCGTTGCCGTCACGGCCGACATCGAGCCAGGCATCCGCGTGCGCGGTGACGCCACGCGCCTGAAACAGGTCGTGCTGAACCTCGGAGACAACGCGGTCAAGTACACAGCCTCGGGAGGGCGCGTGACGATACGGCTCGGGGCGTCCCCGGGAGACGTGAGACTGCGGGTCGAGGACACAGGCATCGGTATCCCCGAGGAACATCTGCCGCGGCTCTTCGATCGATTGTTCCGCGTGGAGGGAGGGCGGCACGCCGACGGCACAGGGCTCGGACTCGCGATCGCCAAGCGCATCGTGGACGTCCATGGAGGCGCGATCGCCGTGACGAGCACGCCCGGCGCGGGCACGGTCTTCACGGTGACGCTGCCGACGGCCGGCGCGGCGGCACACCTCGGACAGAGAGCCTGACGGTGCGCCGATGGCCCGGATCACCGGTAGGTGGCGAAGACGCGCAGCGCGCCATCGTCGTCGAACGCGAGCACGTCGTACGGCTCCGGGGCCATGCCCTCGACTTCCATGCCAGGCGAGCCGATCGGCATGCCGGGCACGGCGAGCCCTCGTATCAGCGGGCGCTCCTCGAGCAGTCGCAGGACGTCCGTCGCGGGGACGTGGCCTTCCACGACGTAGCCGTCCACAACGGCCGTATGGCAGGACTGCGCCTGCCGTGGCACGTGGTGTTCCGCCTTGAGGGCGAGCAGGTCGTTCGTATCCGTCGTGTGGACGCTGAACCCGGCCTCACGCAGGTGCTCGACCCATTCGGAGCAGCAGCCGCACGTGGGGCTCTTGTAGACCTCGATGACGGACGCCTGAACCACTGCCGGTTGTCCATGGCGCATCGACCGCGTCGCTGCCGCCGCGACGACGACGGCCGAGAGTCCAACGACGACGGCAACGCTCCGACCCGTGACCTGCATCTCGTCTCCTTGACGCTGGTGCCCATCATCACCGAGGCACCCGCGGCCTGCGAATCCATGGTAGCAGGAACTCGAGCGGCTTGGGGCTGGCCCTCGATCGCGCTTCACCCTCCGACCTCGCTCAGCGCACCATCGTCGAGAGCGTCGCCGTGCCGGAGCCCGCCGGGCCGTCCCAGTCCACCGACAGCCGCCAGCTTCCGGCCATGCTGAAGTCTCCGGTGGCCCTGAAACGACCGGGCTCGTCGGCCGGCTGGAGCGTCACGTCGCCGAACATCGGCCCCACGCCGGGCATCGGCATCGTGGCCGAGGCCTTCGCGCGGCCGACGTCGACGAGCGCGCCGTCGGCCGCGGACCGGAACTCGACGACGAACGTGTCGCCCTTCTGGCCGATCGCCTCGCCCTCCGACAGCAGGACGATGTTCAGATCGCCAGACCGCACTCGCTGCAGTTCGCTGAGGCTCGCGTCACCGCCTGGACCGCACGCCATTGCCGTCAGCGCCAGTAGCGGCACCGACAGCCATGTTCGAGCCGTCATCGTCATCCCTCCGTGGCAAGCGGCGATGCACCGCCGCGGGCTCCTCCCGACCAGCGCGTCCGGATGTCGTGGCCGATGACGTATAGACACGGAATCAGGAAGAGCACGTAGATCGTGGAGCTGATCATGCCGCCGAAGGTCGGCGTGGCGATGGGCTGCGTGATGTCCATGCCCGCTCCCGAGGCCAGCATGATCGGCAGGAGTCCAAGCACCGTCGTGGCGACCGTCATCAGCTTGGGACGCAGCCGGGCCACCGAGCCCTCCATGACGGCATCCAGATACGTCTGGTCCGGCGTCCGGTTCGATAGCGCCTGATGGATGAACTCGACCATGATGATGCCCGTCTGGACGGCCACCGCCAGCAGCGAGATGTAGCCGATGATGACCGCCGTGGTCATGGCATACCCCTGCATCGACTGCAGGAGCAGCCCACCGACGAGCGCGAACGGCGCGGAGAGCATGATGAGGAGACTGCTCGACCAGGACTTGAAGGCCATCATCAGGAGCACGAAGACGATGACGAGCGTGAGCGGCACGATGAACGCAAGCTGATTCCGCGCCTCCGCCGCGTAGCGGTAGGTGCCGGTCCACTCCACCGAGTATCCCGCCGGCAGTTCGAGGTTCTCCTCGAGAAACGGCCGGGCGGCCGCGACATAGTCCGCCGGCGTCACGCCGTCGATGTCCACGTAGATGTAGCCGGCCAGCTGGCCGTTGTCGTTCCTGATCATCTCGGGCATCTGACGTACGGACACGTCGGCGACGTCGCCCAGCGGCACGGCACGGCCGTCGCCGGTGACGACCGGCACGGTTCTGATCTTCTCCAGCGTGTCCACGTACTCGGGCGAGTACTGCACGGCGAGAGGGATGCGCGAGTTGTCCGGTTGCGCGACGCTCGCCACGTTCTCGCCGCCGACGGCATGGCGGATCGTCAGCATCGTCTCGTCGACCGTGACGCCGTGCCCGGCCATCCGCTCGAGGTCCTGCCGGACGTCCACGTAGTAGCCGTCGGCGATGCGCTCGGCGATCACCGACTGGGTGCCGGGGAACGTCCGCAGCAGGGCCTCGATGCGGCTGCCGAGCGACTCGATCTGCTCGACGTCCGGCCCGCGGACCTTGATGCCGACCGGCGTCTGAATTCCCGTATCCTGCATCATCACCCGTCCGGCGATCGGCTGGGTCCAGGTGTTCACGTAGCCGACGATCTGGAGCGCGGCGTCCATCTCTGCCACCAGCGCGTCCTTGGTCAACCCGTCCCGCCACTCCGACTGCGGCTTGAGCAGGACCGTCGTCTCGATCATGGTCATCGGCGCCGGGTCGGTGGACGTGTCGGCCCGCCCCAGCTTGCCGAACGCGCTCTGCACCTCCGGGAACTCGCTCAGCTTGCGGTCGATCTGCTGCAGGATCCAGCCGGCTTCCTGCGCCGGCAGGCCAGGAATCGTGGTGGGCATGTAGAGGAGCGAGCCCTCCTCCATTTCCGGCATGTAGTCCTTCTCGAAGCCGGTGGCCATCCAGACCGACGCCGCCAGGACGACGACACCTGCCGCGGTCACCGGGTAGCGATGCACCAGCGCGGCCCGCAGCGCCCGCCGGTACAGACCGACCCACATCCCCTCGCGGGTCTCCGCGGCCGCGGGCGCGCGATCCTTGAAGATCCAGATCACGATCGCGGGCAGCAGGAACAGCGTCAGCAGCGTCGAGAACGCCATCGCGAACGTCTTGCTGTAGGCCAGCGGGTCGAACAGGCGTCCCTCCCGCTCGTCCAGGAAGAAGATGGGCAGGAACGACGCCACGATGATGAGCAGCGAGAAGAGCAGCGGCCGCGTCATCATCGCCGTCGCGCGGATGATGGTCGCCCGCGTGGCGGCGTAGCTCCGGTCGACCTGCCTCGAGAGAGCGGCCGTGCAGTTCTCGACGATCACGATCGTCGCGTCGGCCATCTCGCCGATGGCGATCGCCAGCCCCGCGAGCGACAGCAGGTTGATGGTCTGGCCGAGGAGCGTCATCGGCAGCACCGTGAACAGCGTGCCGAGCAGCAGCACGCAGACCGGTGCGACCGCGGCCCGCACGTTGCGCAGCGCCCAGATGATGACCAGGACGACGACCAGCAGCTCGTAGGCGAGGGCACGGAAGAAGTTGCGGAGGGTGTCCCAGATCAGCGACGAACGGTTGTAGGTCTCGGCGATGTGGAGGCCCGGCGGAAGCGCCGCGCTGACGTCGGCCAGACGGGCCGACAGCGCCCGCGTGACCGCGAGGACGTTCTGCGACTGCTCCATGATGACGATGCCGCCGACGACCTCACCGGCGCCGTCGAGGTCCGTGATGCCGCGCCGCAGGTCGTATCCGATCTGGATGTGCCCGATGTCGCGCAGGTGGACCGGCTCGCCGCTGGGAGACCGTCCGACGATGAGGAACTCGAGCTGGTCCACGTCGGCGGCGTCGATGACGCCGCGCAGCTGGTAGTCCCGGTTGGTGACCTCGATCGTGCGACCGCCGACCTCCTGGAACACCGTCTGGAGGGCGTCGATGACCTCGCGGAGCGTCACGCCCGTGGCCGCAAGGAGCGGAGGATAGAGCTTGAGCTGGTACTGCTTTTCGAGGCCGCCCACCGACGCGACCTCCGCCACGCCGGACACCTGCTCGAGGGCGGGTGTGACCACGTTCTCGTTCAGCAGGCGGAGATCGCGCAGGTCCCACGCCCGTTCCTCGTCCACGACCGCGTACTGGTAGATCCAGCCCAGGCTGCTCGCGTTCGGTCCGAGTGCGACCGCGGCGTCGCGCGGCAGTTGCGGGCGGATCGCGTCGAGCCGGTCGTTGACCGCCTGTTCGATCTCGTCCCGGCGCGAGGCATCGTCGAGGACGACGTAGATGAAGGCGTACCCGAGATGCGAGGTGCCGCGGATCGAGGCGATGCCGGGAGTGCCCATCAGCGTCCGGACGACGGGTTCGGTGATGCCAGACTCGAGGAGCTGCGGGCTCCGCTCCCACTTCGCGTAGACGATGATCTGCGGGTCGGAGATGTCCGGGATGGCGTCGAGGGAGGCGCGCCGGACGGCCAGGACGCTGAGCGCAAGTCCGACCGCCACCAGGACCCAGACGAGGGCCCGGTAGCGAATCACGCGCTCAATGATCCAGATGAGCATCGTCCATCAGCGCCCCGGACGGCTGTTTCAACTTGTGCTCGGCGTCGATGAAGAAGCTGCCGAACGTCACCACCCGCTCGCCCGGTTCGAGGCCGTCGAGGACTTCCGCGTAGAGCTCGCCCTTGAGGCCCGTGCGGATCTCCCGCGGGGTGTATCGCCCTTCTCCCTGCTGCACGTAGACGACCTGGCGGTCCCCCTCCTCGATGATCGCCTCGTTGGAGACGCCGAGGAACGTGCCCCGCTCGACGATGATCTCCATCACGTAACGAACCGCGTCGTAGCTCGGCGCGACCGGCAGGATGGCCTCGACGCGCGTCCGTGGGCCCTCGGGGACGATCCGCGAGATCTTCGCCTGGGTCATCGAGGACTTGGATTCGGGTGGGAAGACCCGGACACGCTGGTCGAGCTCGATGAGCTGCGCCTCCGTCGGCGCGAGGTACGCGACCAGCGTGCGCCGGCCCTCGTCGAGCGTGCCGGCGGTCCGCACCCACGTCTGCAGTGCCCGCGGAGCCGTCTCGACCACCGTCAGGGTCAGCTCGACGCCCTGGGACTCGCTCACCGTCGTCTCGTCGCGCGTCGTCGTCGGCCGCGTGCGGTCGCGGACGCCCTGGGCCTGGGCGGGCGACGCCGGGGCACCCGCCGCGAGCAGCAGGGCGCAGACGCACGCCGCCCGCGACCCCCTGTTCGCCATCTCAGTGACAGTAGTTGTCCTTGCTGTCCATGATGTGCGTGCCCCACGGGAAGAGACCCACGTTGCCCACGGTCTCGATCGCGTGTGTGCGCGCGTCGATGATCTCGATCGTCTGGTCCGTCGAGTTGCCCAGGTACAGCTTCGTCTCGGCGACGTCAGTGGTCGCCGTTTCGATCTGGATGTTGGTACCCACCTTGATGCGTCCGGCCGGCCGCAGGGAGCCCAGGTCGTAGGCATAGACGAACCCACTGGTCGAGCTGATGACGAAGGCCTTGCCGGCGGCGAAGTTGGCGCCCACCATGTCGGGGCCGCCCTCGAACGTCGCGACCACCGCGTCGCTGGCCGTGTCGATCACCGAGACGGTCTCGTCGCCGTTGTTCAGCGTCACCGAGTACTTGCCGTCGTGGCTCATGAACGCGCGCCAGGGATCCGGGCCGACGGGGATCCGCTTGATCACGCGGTCCTCGCGGGTGTCGATGACGGCCACGATTCCGAGGTCGCCGTCGGCTGCGTAGAGATAGCGACCGTCGTTGCTGATGCTGGCGCTCGAGACTCCGTGAATCTCGCCGAGGTACCTGTCCGGGTCCAGGCGATGGACCGCCGGGACGTCCCCGACGTGAATCTTCTTCAGCAGCTCGTGCCGCGTGACGTCGATGACACCGACCCAGTGCGCGCCGTAGTTGGCGACGTACGCCTTCGAGCCGTCCGGCAGGAACGTGACGTTCAGCGGCTCGGCGAACCCGGGGAGACGACGGATCTCGGTCAACGACTGCATGTCGATGACAGAGATCGAGTCGCCGTCCGGGTTGCCCTGGTAGTAGTACCGGCTGTCCGGAGAGATCGACATGTGCTCGGGTGCGAAGTCGACCGGAATCTCCTTGACCAGGGTGAGCGTGGGGACATCGACGATGTACGCCTTGTTGGCACGGGTTCCGCCGGTGACGACGTAGCGGCCGTCGTGCGTGAACATCGCCATGTGCGGGTTGACGTTGTTGCCCAGGAAGACCTTGCCGACCATGCGGTGGCTTTCCAGATCCATGAAGGTCAGATCGTTGGAATCGCGGTTGACGATCAGGAGGACCGACGTCGGATCGGAGATCTTGACTCCCTGGGCCTCGGTCGTCGAGCCAGGCGAGGCGGCGCAGAGCGCGGCGATCAGGCCGGCGGACAGCGTGGCGCGCGTGACATGATTCATGCCGTACCTCCCGAAAAGTCTAGCAAATCCAGGCCTGCCACCCGGGGCGCTCAGAACCCGGCCTGAAAGCGCACGCCAGCGACGACGTATCCGAACTCCCCGCCGCCGGCCGGCTCCACCCTGAAGTACTGCAGGTGCGGGGACAGGCGCAGCCGGTCCGACAGGCCCAGGCTGTAGTAGAACTCCGCGACGTGCTCCCGGTCGCCCGCGTCCAGATCCGAGTGCGCGTAGCCGACGCCCCAGGTGTCCCAGCGGTTCCAGACGAGGCCGTTGGCGAACCCGACGCCCAGGCTGTAGAACGTGTCGCGATCGACCTCGGCCTCGGCCGAGCCGAACCGCGCGAAGAGCGTCGCCTCGGGCGTCAGCTTCTGATCGAGACTCACGCCGACCGCCGTGGCTCTGGTGCCGGAGCTGTTGTCGGTCCGGAACCACACACGGTAGTTGCCTTCTCCCGTGGGGATCGGCGTTCCCACGTAGCCGACCTCGACGAGCGAATAGATCGACTGTGAGAGGTTCTCCGCCTCGGGGTTGCTCTGCTGGAACCCGGCCTTGACGTTGATGCCGACCCTCGGATCGAAGACGGCGGCCACGCCCGCGCCGTTCGACGACAGGCCGAGGGCCGGGTTGTTGACGAGCGTGTCGCTGATGAACTGCGACGTCTCGTCGTTGGCGACGTTGTTCAGGTCGAAGTAGTTCGTCAGGTCGAGCCGTCCGGCGCTCAGCGCGAGGCTCTGCGAGAAGAGCTCCGTGCGCACCCACGCCTCGCGCAGGTTGAGCTGATTCTGTTCTCCCAGACGGGCCGTGTAGCCGTTGATGAGGCTGAGGGACGGAATCTGCGCGTCCGGCGGCGAGCCGCTCAGGCCGACGATGTCGGCGAAGAACAACGTGTACTGCGCGACGCGAGCGGTGAAGTAGAGGTCCGCCGACGCCAGGCCGTAGGCCTCGCCGCCCGGCAGGCCCGCGTCGCCGGACGTCTTTCCGGTGAACTGGGTGGCGAAGGCGGCGTCGATCCCGACCGAGACCCGTTCGTCGGCATCGGCGGCCAGCGCCTCCTCGATCTTCTCGTTGATCGTCTGGCGGCGGTAGACGCGCTCGCGCTCGTAGGTGACCACCTCTCTCGCGCCAGGCACCTCCTCGTCGTGCTGGACGCCATCCTCGTCCACCCAGACGACGACCCGCCGGACACGGGTTTCCGGCTCGGACATGACGGTCTGCGTTTCGAGCGTGCTCAACCGCGCCTCGAGCGCCTCGAGCCGCTCGAGCAGATCCTGCAGCGTCACACCCTGCGCCTGGGCTCCGGCGGGCTCGGCGGCTGCGGGCTCCTCGGCGGCGCCTGCCGTACGCGAATCACCGAGTCGGCGCTCGAGCTCGCTGATGCGCTCGAGGAGGGCCTGGCGTTCGCCTCCTGGTTCGGCTGCGGCCTGCGCCGCAAGTCCTCGCGTGCCTCCGAGCACCAGGGTGATCACGACAATCGACTTCAGCAGTCGATCGGTCTTTCGCATGGACGAAACCCTTTCCGGCCTGACTCCGGCCAGTCGATCCACGTGCCATCCTAGTGGGAGTGAGCCGAGCGAACGACTGAAGAATTCCTGAAGTTTTCGTCAGGCGACCTTCGGACCACTGGCGCACAGGACCCTGTGCACGAAATGGCACAGTTCCTGAAGCTGCGCGGGGCAGGAGGATGTCGATGGCCGAATCAGCCAGAGAAGGAACGTCCCAGGCACGCGCGGACGACGGCGACCTGACCAGACGCGAGTTCACCCTCGAGGCGGCGCTGGCGATACTGGCCGGCGTGACGATCACCGTCACCGGGTGCGGCAGCGACTCGCCGATGGCCCCCGGCGGCGGGGGCGGTGGGAATTCGAACGACATCGTCGGCGTGATCGGCGAGAATCACGGGCATACCGTCCGGATCACGGAGGCGCAGCTCACCGCCGGCGCCGCCGTCACGCTGACGCTGACGATAGGCGAGGGCCACACGCACACGGTCGACGTGTCGATGGCCGATCTGACCGCGCTCAACAACGGTCAGGCGGTCGACAAGACGTCGACCTTCGACGACGCCCACGACCACACCGTGACCTTCACTCCGTGACGGGCCGTTCAACTGGTTGGACTGTCGAGTCCAACCGGTTGAACCTGCGGCGACCAAGCTCAGCCGTGAGCGGGCGTCCTGGGGTCAGTTCGCGGGCTCGGTCCGCGCGGCGGGATCCGGGATCTCGATGGCCTGTGGCAGCCGCTCGGGCAGGAACAGCATCGCCTCGTCGAAGAAGCCCGCGGCGTTCAGCGTGAGCGTGACCTCCCGGTCGCTCGTGTTCTCCCAGTACCAGCCGTGAATACCGTCGTAGGGGGCCGTGTACCCGCCGTGCTTCTGCACGGCGTTGCCGCGCTCGAAGCTGTCTGAGGCCTCGGGCGGCAGCCCCTCGGGCTCGGTGTGGAAGTCGAAGTCCACATAGGCGTTGGCCCTCCAGGAATAGACCATGGAGGCGCCCTCGTCGAGCTCGTACTTGAACTCGATGCCCTGCTTCGGCGGAATCGTGAGCGTGCGGGTGTCCGTCCGGTAGTCGATGAACTGCGGGTGGACCGGTCCGCCCTCGCCGGCCTCGATGGGCGGCGGCGCGGCATCGGCGGCCGCATACAGGTTGTTGAGGCCGAGCACCTCGCCGGTGCCGACCAGATCGATGCCGAACTCGGCCGGCAGCACGGCCGTCACGAGGACGACGGCCGCCGCGACGAGCGCGGCGAGCGTGGCCTTGACGAGTGTGCCGGCCGGGGGAGCGGGCGAGGCGGGCGTGGACGATGCGCTCATGACTGGAAGTACCCCGTCAGTTGATATCCCATCAGGATGAACCCGCCGGCCATCAGGAGCGTGTTGGTGGTGAAGGCGTGCTTCAGGAAGCCCGGGCTGGTCCGCCACGCGCTGATGCCGATCAGAATCGCGGTGAGCGCCAGGACCTGGCCGATCTCGACCCCCACGTTGAAGCTCACGATGTTGGTCACCAGGCCATTCTCCGACACGGTGAACTCCTGGAGCTTGGTGGCCAGGCCGAAGCCGTGGAACAGGCCGAAGATGCCGACCGCCGCGCGCGTGTCGGGCCGGAAGCCGAGCACGCGCTCGAAGCCCCCCATGTTCTCGAAGGCCTTGTAGACGACCGACAGGCCGATCACGGCGTCGATCAGATAGGCGTTGGCGTGGATGTCGCCGAGCACGCCGGCCAGCAGCGTGGCGCTGTGTCCGATGGTGAAGAGGCTGACGTACCGGATGACGTCGCCCATCCGGTACAGGAAGAAGATGACGCCGACCAGGAACAGCAGGTGGTCGTAGCCGGTCACCATGTGCTTGGCGCCCAGGTACATGAACGGTCCGATGGCAGGGCCGTCGATCGACTGCAGGTAGGTCGCGTCCCGCCCGGTCACGCCGTGCGCGAGCAGCTCGGCGCCGGCCACGGCGACGAGCGCCGCCGCGGCGGCTGCGGCCATCCAGTGACGTCGTTCCAGGCGCTGTTTCAGGGGCTGCTTCCAGGGCTGGTTCACGAGGTCCTCCTGCACATGCCGCGTGCGGCGGCGCGGCGCGCTAGTATAGCGGCTCGGTCTCGAGAAGGATACCGAAGCGCAGGCGGGGCCCGTTTACCGGCCTCGCGGAGGGGGCGCGATGCTGGGAATGCGCGTGTGGAAGGCGATCGGAAGCTCGATCGGCGCGGCGGTCATGGTGGCCGGTTGCTCGTCGGATCGGCCAGCGGAGACGACCGCGGCGGATCCGGCCTCGATCCCTGCGCCGACGGCCGGCCGGCTGTACGTCACCAACGAGACGGGCGGCGACATCAGCGTCGTGGACGTCGCGACCCGCAGCGTGGTGGCCACCATTCCCGTCGGAAAGCGCCCGCGTGGGATTCGTGTGGGTCCCGACGGCTCCACGCTCTACGTGGCGCTGAGCGGCTCGCCCATCGCGCCTCCGGGCGTGGATGAGGACACGCTGCCGCCGGCCGACAAGGCGGCCGACGGCGTGGGCGTCGTGAGCATCGACGAGCTGCGGCTGCTGCGGGTGATCAAGGCGGGCTCCGATCCCGAGCAGATCGCGGTGAGCGCCGACGGCACGCGCCTGTTCGTGGCCAACGAGGACGTGGGCGAGGCGAGTGTCGTGTCGGTCGAGGACGGGAGCGTGCTGGCCTCCCTCGCGGTGGGCGGTGAGCCCGAGGGAGTCCAGCTTCGTCCCGACGGCGGTGTCGTCTACGTCACCTCGGAGGAGGACAGCCACGTGGCGGTGATCGACACCGCCACGCTCGAGGTGATCACGACCTTCGACGTGGGCCTGCGCCCGCGTGCCTCGGCGTTCCTGCCGGACGGGTCTCGCGCGTACGTCACCTCGGAGAACGACGGCTCGGTGGCCGTCGTGGACGCCGTGGCGCACGAGGTGCTCGAGTCCATCGACCTCTCCGACCTCGGCGAGCTGGTGCGGCCGATGGGCGTGGTGGCCTCGTCGGACGGGAGCCGCGTCTTCGTGGCGACCGGACGCGGGCAGGAGATCGTGATCATCGACACCGCGACCAACGAGCCGATCGGCATGGTGGAGGTGGGGGAGCGCCCGTGGGGGATCGACGTCTCCGACGACGGGCGTACGGTGTTCACGGCCAACGGGCCTTCGAACGACGTCTCGTTCATCGACGTGGCCACCCAGAGCGTGGTGGCCACCGTTCCCGTGGGTGAGCGTCCGTGGGGTCTGGTGTTCGTGCCCTGAGGTCGACCCTGGCCGGCACGCGGCCGTCTTGCCGGCCGTTGCGACGTGCGGCTACACTGCGAGTGTTTCGACAGCGTTCATTCCTGGAGACGACCCTTGATGCGCGTGGTGTGGGCAGCCCTGACTTCCGTATTCGTCTGTGCGCTGCTGACGGGCGGTGCGGCGGCGCAGAAGCGCGGCGGCGATCCCGAGGCGGCGAAGATCGAGAATCCCGTGGCGGCGTCCAAGACGTCCATCACGGCGGGCTCGCGTGCCTACGCGCGCAACTGCCGCCAGTGTCACGGCGTCCGGGGGAGAGGCGACGGGCCGCTGGCGCCGAACAACCCACGGCCCGCCGACCTCACCGACGGCACGTGGGAGTTCGGCACGAGCGACGGTGAGCTCTTCGCCCTGATCTGGAACGGCGTGCCCGACGATCCCGATACGGAGATGAAGGGCATGAAGGACACGCTCGCCGAGCGGGACGTCTGGAGCATCATCAACTACCTTCGCACCCTCGGGCCCGGCAACTGATTCACGGGTGACCACGCTCCTCCCGCGCTCGGCGTTCGCTCGGGCATGCCTGGTGGCGGTGCTGGGGCTGGCCGGGTGTACCGGCTGCCGGCTGCTCGAGGCCAACGTTCCGGCGCCGCTCGAAGGGCCGCTGCTGCCCGGTCAGACCGGAGGCGTGTTCACGACCGGACATCCCACGCTGGCCTCGGCCGTCAGCGCCTTCTTCGGTGTGCGACCCGAGCCCGAGCAGCCGTTCGAGTTTCCCCACAACATCCACGTCGGCCAGGACATCGGGTGCACCGAGTACTGCCACGAGACCGTGCTCGAAGGTCCCGTGGCGGGGCTGCCGAGCGTGCGCACCTGCCTCTCGTGCCATCGGACCGTTGCCACCAATCGCCCGCGCATCCGCCAGATCACGAACATGTTCGAGTCCGGACGGGACTTCGCGTGGCAGCGCGTCTACGGGTACGCGGCCGAGGCGCACGTGCGCTTCAACCACGCGCCGCACGTGCTGGCCGAGATCGAGTGTGCCACCTGCCACGGCGACGTCGGCGCGCAGCGCGTGGCGCAGCGGAACGTCGATCTGACCATGGGCTTCTGCGTGAACTGCCACAACGAGCGGCAGGCGCCGGTCGACTGCATGACGTGCCACTTCTGACACGAGCCGCCTGATGGACCGCCGATCCTTCATCAAGCTCACCGCCGTGTCCGGTACGAGTGCCGCGCTGACGGCGTGCGGCAGTCCCGACAACGAGCTGATTCGCTTCGTGCCCGACGAGGACATCTATCCGGGCATCGCCATCTGGAAGCCGGCCGTCTGCGCCGCGTGCGCCGCCGGCTGCGGCCTCACCGTGCGTGTGATGGACGCCGACGCCGACGTGGTGCGCGACGGCCAGGCGGGCGTCGTGCGCATCTACGCCGCCAAGAAGCTCGAGGGCGCTCCGGAGCATCCCGTCAACCGGGGCGGGCTGTGCGCGCGGGGGCAGGCGGCGATCCAGATCACCTACCACCCCGATCGCATCACCCGGCCGCTGCGCCGGACCGGAGCGCGGGGGAGCGGCCAGTACGAGGCCGTGTCCTGGGACGACGCGCTCGCAGAACTGGTGGGCCGGCTCGACGCGCTCGAGCAGGCGGGACGCCAGTCGGCGCTGGCGATGGTCACGCGGGCGCGCACGGGCCACCGGGCGGCGCTCGTTGCCAGGTTCCTGGCCGGCTTCGGCGCTCCCGGGGCCGTCGTGCACGAGCCGCTCGGTGAGGAGGTCCTCCGGCGCGCCAACGCGCTGAGCTTCGGGTACGACCAGATGCCCACCTTCGATCTGCCGAACGCGCGGTTCGTGCTCGGTCTTGGCGCCGATTTCCTCGGCACGTGGAGCTCTCCGGTCTCGCAGGCGCTCGGCTACGGGCAGATGCGGCAGGGGCGCCCGGGCATCCGCGGCCTGTTCGTGCAGGTCGAGGCCCGCATGTCGCAGACCGGGGCCAACGCGGACCGCTGGCTCCCGGCGCGCCCCGGCACCGAGGGGTTCCTCGCGCTCGGGCTCGCGCACGTCCTGATGGCCGAGGGCCTGCGACCGGCGGATGCCGCTGGCCGCGCGGGCGCCCTCGTCGACGGCTGGGAAGCCGGCCTGGCCGACTACGCGCCGGACCGCGTCGCCGAGATGACGGGCATTCCGCCCGGGCGGGTGGAGGCGCTGGCCCGCGAGCTCGCGGCGATGGCGCCGGCGGTGGTCGTCATCGGCGGCGCCCCGCTGGCGCAGACGAACGGACTCTTCAACGCGCTGGCGGTCAACGCGCTCAACGCGCTGCTCGGGAGCGTCGGGACATCCGGCGGCGTGTTCTTCACGCCCCGGCTCGACCTGGCAGCCGCGGCGCCCGGGCTGGCGGGCGCGCCGTCGCCCGCGCCGTCGCTCGAGCGGCTGGTCCGCGACATGCTCGACGGCGGGGCCGTGCCGGACGTGCTGCTGGTCGATGGCGCCAATCCGGTCTTCTCGGCGCCGGCGGCCTGGCGCGCCCGCGAGGCCATCGAGGCCGTCCCGTATGTCGTCAGCTTCGGCAGCTTCCTGGACGAGACCGCCGCGCATGCGGACCTGATCCTCCCAGACCACTCCTTCCTCGAGTCGTGGTCGGAGGCGGTGCCCGAGGCGGGATCGCTCGAGGCCGTCGCGGGTGCTGCGCTCCCGGTCATGCTGCCGCTGTACGACACCCGCGCCACTCCGGACGTGCTGCTCGAGATCGGCCGTCGCCTGGCCAGGCCGCTGGCGCTGCCGTGGGACACGTTCGACGCGCTGCTCGCTGAGACGTTCGAGGCCCTGCCGCAGACCGGTGCCTTCGATCCCTGGAGCACCGCGCAGGAGACCGGGTACTGGACCGGGCCGTTGCCCGCAGCACTCGCCGTGCCTGCGTCGCTGCCGGCGGCCGATCCGGTGGCGCCGACCGAGCCGGCGTTCGACGGCGATCCGGAGGAGTTCCGCTTCCACTTCCAGCCGTACGCGTCGAGCACGTTCCTCGACGGCTCGCTCACGCACCTGCCGTGGCTGCAGGAGATGCCGGACCCACTGAGCTCGGCGATGTGGAGCAGCTGGGTCGAGATCAACCCGGCCACCGCCGCCGGGCTCGGCATCGGGCAGGGCGACGTCGTGGAGGTGGCCTCCGCGCACGGCACGCTGCAGACGGCGGCGATGATCACGCCCGGCATCGCTCCGGACCTCCTGGCGATGCCGATGGGGCAGGGACACACGACGTTCACCCGCTACGCCACCGGACGCGGGGCGAACCCGATGGCGATCGTCGCGCCGCTGACGGAGCCAACGACGGGTGCGCTGGCATGGGCAGCAACGCGAGTGCGCATTGCGCGAGTTGGGGGTCCGGACGGACGCCTGATTCTGTTCGGAGGAGCTCTTCGCGAGCACGACGAGGAGCCCCGTCGATGAACGGCTGGCCTGGAGCCCGTAGCCCGAAGCCTGGAGGCTGTGTTTCGAAGCCCGGAGCCTGCTGATGCCCAGATGGGGGATGGCGGTAGATCTGGATCGCTGCAACGGTTGCGGCGCCTGCGTCACCGCCTGTCATGCCGAGAACAACATCTCGACCGTGGGCCCGGACCAGGCCTCGCGCGGCCGCGCCAAGCACTGGCTCCGGGTGGAACGCTACTGGGAGGGCGAGTTCCCCGACGTGCGCCTCCGGTTCCGTCCCGTGATGTGCCAGCACTGCGACAGCGCGCCGTGCGAGCCCGTCTGTCCGACCTACGCCAGCCATCACACCGAGGACGGGCTGAACGCGCAGGTCTACAACCGCTGCATCGGCACCCGGTACTGCGCCAACGCGTGTCCGTACAGCGTCCGCTTCTTCGACTTCTTCAACCCGTCGTGGGACCGCCCGCTGCAGCTCCAGCTCAATCCCGACGTCTCGCTGCGCGAGGTCGGGGTGATGGAGAAGTGCACCTTCTGCGTGCAGCGCATCAAGGCGTCGACCGTCCAGGCGAAGGCCGAGGAGCGTGCGATCGAGGACGGCGAGGTGCAGCCGGCCTGCGCGCAGGCCTGTCCCGCGAAGGCGATGGTCTTCGGCGACCTCGAGGATCCCGAGAGCGCCGTGTCGCGGCTGTCGCGCTCCTCCCGCGGCAGCGCGCTGCTCGAGGACCGCGGCACGCGGCCGGCGGTGACCTACCTGAGCCGGCAGTCGGAATGAACCGAGTCATGACCCCCCCCTCGCACGCGCGCATGAACAGCGACCTGCTGCGGCCGCTGCTGCACACGTCGTGGCGGTTCTACGTGCTGGTGGCGATCTTCGGGTCGGTGGTCGTGGCGGCGCTCGCCACCTGGGGCGCGCAGATGTACCTGGGCTTCGGCGTCACCGGACTGGGCTGGCCGGTGTACTGGGGCTTCTACATCACGAGCTTCGTCTTCTGGATCGGCATCAGCCACGCCGGCACGCTGATTTCCGCGATCCTTCGCCTCGTGAACGCCGGCTGGCGGCGGCCGGTCACGCGCTGCGCCGAGGTGATCACGGTGTTCGCGCTGATGATCGGCGCCATGTTCCCGCTCATCCACGTCGGTCGCCCCTGGCTGGCGTTCTGGCTGATCCCGTATCCCAGCGAGCGGATGATCTGGCCGAACCTGCGGTCGCCGCTCGTCTGGGACTTCTTCGCCATCAACACGTACCTCACCGGCAGCCTGCTCTTCCTGCTGCTGCCGATGATTCCCGACTTCGCCGTCGTCCGCGACACCGCTACCGGACGCATCCGGCGTGCCGTCTACACCGTGCTCGCGCTCGGCTGGCGCGGCACGCCGAAGCAGTGGCACCGGCTGGAGACGGCCATGCAGATCATGGCGATCGCGATCGTCCCGGTCGCCGTCTCCGTGCATACCATCGTCTCGTTCGATTTCTCGATGGCGCCGGTGCCGATGTGGCAGTCGACGATCTTCGGTCCCTACTTCGTGGCCGGCGCGATCTTCAGCGGCATCGCCGGGCTGCTCATCGCCATGGCGGTGCTGCGGAGGTTCCTGCGCCTCGAGCGCTACCTGCACCCGGTGCACTTCGAGAACCTGGGCAAGCTCCTGCTCGTGATGGCGCTGCTCTGGGGGTACTTCGTCTTCAACGAGCGCCTCGTCGTCTACTACGGCAACGAGCCCTCGGAGATGGCCGTCTTCTGGCGGACGCAGCGCGAATCGTTCGCGCCGCTCTACTGGACGATGGTCGTCTGCAACTTCCTGGTGCCGCTCGTGCTGATGGGCGTCCGGAAGTTCCGCACGATCACCGGCTGCGTCCTCGCCTCGTGCGCGGTCATCGTGGGGATGTGGCTCGAGCGGTTCCTGATCATCGTGCCGTCACTCGGCCGCAAGTACCTGCCGTACAGCTACGGCACCTACATGCCGCAGCCGGCCGAGATCGTCATC
>Ga0302046_10002428_pt1 | contig 17318 bp, 14 predicted proteins | sample RVTome_11_FD_200261 | JGI IMG/M metagenome (GOLD analysis project Ga0302046, IMG submission 200261) | Soil microbial communities from uranium-contaminated site in the Upper Colorado River Basin, Wyoming, United States - RVT147D111 (version 2) ...
GTCTACGATCTGGCGCTCAGCATCGAGAGCCCGCAGGCGCGCGACAGCATCGCCGTGCCGGGCCTGCGCGTATTCGCCACGGCGGCCGAGGTACCGGCCGGCGAGGAGGAGGACGGGGACATTCCGTTTCTCAAGGAGCAGCAATGGAAGACGCCGGGATTCGCGACCGCGTTTGCGACCGACGGTGAGGTCGCCGAGTCCTTTGATGCGGCGGGCGAGGTGATACCGGCGGCCGGCCGCGTCGCGAACGTCGCGGCGCCGATTGGTGGGCTGGTGGACGTGGATGGCGCGAGCTCGTCCCCCGCCCCCGGCCAGTGGGTGGACCGGGGACGGCGCCTGGTCGTCCTCACGCCAACCCTGGGGGAGGCGGGCAGCGCCTACGCGCAGGCTCGGCGCGAGCTGCGCGAGGCTGAAGCCGAGCACGCGCGCGCCGCCCGCCTGTACGCGGCGGAGGCCGTCCCCCAGCGCCGCGTGCTGGAAGCCGAGATCCGGCTCCAGGCGGCCCGCGAAACGCTCGCGGGCCTCGCCGGCGGCGAGGCGATGGACTCGACGGGGAAGCTCCCGATCCGCGCGCCGATCGCGGGCGTCGTCGCGAGCCGGCGCGTCACGCCCGGCAGCCGCGTCCTGCCGGGGGAGTTGCTGTTCAGCATCGTGGACCCGTCGGTCGTGTGGCTCGCGGTGCACGTCCCGGCAGCCCGCGCGTCGCGCCTGAGCGCGGCCACCGCGGCCACCTTCCGCGTGGAGGGGAGCGAGCGGATCTACCCGGCGCGCCGCACCGTGTCGGTCGGGAGCGTGGTGGATTCGGTCACCCGTACCCTGCTCGTGTTGTACGAGGCGGCCAACCCCGACCGCACGATCAAGGTGGGAGCGACGGCCACAGTGGCGGTGCGGACGGGCTCCCCCGTTCGCGGGGTCGTCGTGCCGAGTTCGGCCATCCTCGACGAGGACGGGCGGCCGATCTGCTACGTGCAGGCATCCGGCGAGCGATTCGAGAAGCGGGAGCTGACGCTGGGCGGGAACGACGGGATGCAAGCCGTGGTCCTGTCCGGCCTGCGCCCCGGCGAGCGCGTGGTCACCGGCGCCGCGTACCAGGTGCGCCTGGCGTCGCTCTCAACCAGCGTCCCGGCCGAAGGCCACGCGCACTGAGGGAGATACCAGGATGCTCGACCGATTGATCGCCTGGGCGCTCCGCAACCGGTTCCTGGTGCTCGCCGTCGCGACGTTGTCGCTCGCGGCCGGCGCGTGGACCGCCGCGCGCATGCCCGTGGACGTGTTTCCCGACCTCTCCGCGCCCACCGTGACCGTCCTCACCGAAGCGCACGGCATGGCCCCGGAGGAGGTCGAGGCGCTCGTGACCTTCCCCATCGAGACGGCGGTGAACGGCGCCACCGGCGTGCGGCGGGTGCGCTCCTCGACCGCGCAGGGCATTTCCGTCGTGTGGGTGGAGTTCGAGTGGGGCACTGACATCTTCCGCGACCGGCAGATCGTGTCGGAAAAGCTCCAGACCGTGGCGGCGGCGCTGCCGGCGGGCGTCTCGGCGCCCGTCCTGGCCCCGGTCTCCTCCATCATGGGGGAGATCATGATGATCGGCCTCACCGGCCCGCAGTCGCCGATGGATGTGCGCACCGTAGCCGACTGGACGATTCGCCGCCGGCTGCTCGCCGTCCCGGGTGTCGCGCAGGTGATCCCGATCGGCGGCGACGTGCGGCAGTATCAGGTGCTGGCCGATCCCGCGCGCATGCTCGCGACCGGCGTGACGCTCGCGGAGGTACTGGCCGCCGCGGAGGGCTCGAACGCGAACGCCGCCGGCGGCGTGTACATGGACCGCGGGCAGGAGTACGTGATCCGCGGCATCGGGCGGATCCAGAGCGCCGACGACGTGGCGCGGACCGTGGTCGCCGTGCGGGGGGGCGTGCCCGTGCTGCTCGCACAAGTGGCGGACGTGGTGGTCGGCCCCGCGCCCAAGTACGGCGACGGCTCCGTGGACGGAAAGCCCGGCGTGGTGCTCGCCGTCCTCAAGCAGCCGGGGGCGAATACGCTGGAGCTGACCCGCCGCATCGAGCGGGAGCTGGCCGACGTCCAACCCACCCTCCCGGCGGGCATGGAGATCCACGCCGACCTCTTCCGGCAGGCCAGCTTCATCCGGGTCGCCATCGACAACGTGGTGGCCGCGCTGCGGGACGGCGCGATCCTCGTCGTGGTCATCATTTTCCTGTTTCTCTGGAACGTCCGCGCCACCGCGATCTCGGTGCTCGCGATCCCGCTCTCGCTGGTCGTGGCGATCTTCGCCATGCGCCTGCTTGGCATCACGATCAACACCATGACCCTGGGCGGCATGGCGATCGCGATCGGCGCGCTGGTGGACGACGCCATCATCTACGTGGAGAACGCGTTCCGCCGGCTGAAGGAGAACCACCACCGCCCGGAGCCGGACCGCCGGCCGGCGCTCCGCGTGATCTACGACGCCGCGCGCGAGATCCGGGCACCCATCGTCAACGCCACTCTGATCATCATCGTGGTGTTCCTGCCGCTGTTTTTCTTGAGCGGAGTGGAAGGGCGACTGCTCCGCCCGCTGGGCTTCGCCTACGTCGTGTCCATCCTGGCATCCCTGCTCGTGGCGCTGACCGTTACCCCGGCATTGTGCGCCTATCTCCTGCCGCGGGCGCGGGCGGTGATCGAGGAGCGGGAGAGCACCCTCGTCCGATGGCTCAAGGCCCGCTACGCGCGGACCCTCGACGCGGTCCTCGCTCGCCCCAAGCACGTCCTGGCCGCCGCCGCCCTCGCCCTCGCGGCGACGCTGGCCGTCGTGCCGTTCCTCGGCACCGCGTTCCTTCCCGAGTTCAACGAAGGGGCACTGACCGTGTCGGTCGTGACCGTGCCGGGGACGTCGCTCGACGAGGCAAACCGCATCGGACGACGCGTGGAAGAGATTCTCCTGGCGAATCCGGGCGTGCGGAACACTGACCGGCGGCAGGGCCGCGCCGAGTTGGACGAGCACGCGCAGGGCGTGAACGCCGCGGAGATTGATGTCACGCTCCACGAGGGCGGGGACAAGGAACGGCTGCTCGAGGACCTGCGGCGGGAGATGGCCGCCATTCCGGGCACGAACGTCACCCTCGGGCAGCCGATCGGCCATCGCATTGATCATATGCTCTCCGGCACGCGGGCGAACATCGCCGTCAAGATCTTCGGGCCGGATCTCTACCGCCTGCGCCAGCTCGGGGCCGAGGTCCGGGACGCCATCGCCCAGGTCCCGGGCGTGGCCGACCTCCAGGTCGAGCAGCAGATGGATGTGCCGCAACTGCGCATCCGTGCCGACCGGGCCGCGATGGCGCGCTACGGCCTGACGGCCGGCGGGCTGGCCGAGGGCATTGACGTCGCCTTCAACGGGGAGGTCGTCTCGCAGGTGTTGGAGGAAGGCAAGAGCTTCGATCTGGTGGTGCGGTTCCCGCCGGCGCTCCGCTCCAGCGCGGAAGCCATCGCGAACGTGCCCTTCAACACGCCGACGGGTGCGCGGGTGCCGCTCGGCCAGCTCGCACGGGTTACGGTGGAGCGCGGGCCGAACACGGTCTCGCGGGAGAACGTCCAGCGTAAGATCGTGGTGCAGGCCAACGTCGCGGGGCGGGACCTCGGTGGCACGGTGGCCGACATTCAGCGCCGCGTCCGCGAGGCCGTCACGCTACCGAACGGATACTACGTCGAGTACGGCGGCCAGTTCGAGAGTCAGGCCGAGGCCACCCGCACGATCGCCGCGCTGTCCCTGCTCTCGATCGCGGCGATCTTTCTCATTCTGTTCGCCGATTTCCGCTCGGCGCGGGTCGCCGTGCTGATCATGGCCAACCTGCCGCTGGCGCTGATCGGCGGCGTGCTGGCGGTCCTCCTGACCTCCCGGATCGTGAGCATCGCCTCACTCGTCGGCTTCGTCACGTTGTTCGGCATCGCCGTGCGGAACGGCATCCTGCTCATCGCGCACTACCGGCATCTGCTGGTGGAGGGCGTGCCGTTCCGTGACGCCATCGTCCGGGGCTCGCTCGAGCGCCTGTCGCCCATCTTCATGACCGCGCTGTGCGCGGGCTTGGCGCTCATCCCGCTCGCGCTGGGCGGCGGCGAGCCGGGCAAGGAGATCCAGACGCCGATGGCGATCGTGATCCTGGGCGGGTTGCTCTCGTCGCTCGCGCTCAACATGGTGGTGCTACCGGCGCTCTACTTCCTGTTCGGGGACCGGGAGAAGCGGATCGGGACGGGCGACGAGGCCGCGGTCGCCGATCTGATCACGGGAGTGACGAGCGCGGCCTCCTGAACTCCACGCCACCGTGGCGCGCGAGCGCATGGCGTCACCCAGGTGACGCCGATTATCCCTAGGGCCACAAACCCCTGCTTCGTACGGGCCACCATGCCGCCGTAGCGGAGTGCCAGCCGCGGCACCAGGAGTCGTCAGCGGCTGTCTCCCGCCCGCCGCCGCCGCGCGAGGACCGCGCACTGCAGGAAGTACGTGCGGAGTCCGCGGGCCGAGCCGGGCAGGGGCGCTTCGCCGAAGAAGAGCGTCAGGAACTCCTCGCGGGTACGCAGGATCTCGCGCCGGCGGTGACCGCGCCATCGCTCGTCGCGGATCGTGAACGCGAACAGCTCGAGCGCGCGGGAAAGCGCACCTTCGAACCGGTCGGTCCGCTTCGCCTCCCACGACCCGATCGTCCGGTCAACCTCACTCCCCACGTGCGCCAGTTGCTCCGCGAGGGTCAGCGTGCCCCACCGCCCGGCAAGCTCAGCGTGCATCGTCATGACGATCCGATCACTCGCGCACCAGTGCGGTCACGATCTCGCGGATGGCGCCGCGCACGCCGGCGTCGTCTACGTTGCGGGAGCGGTTCCCCTGGGAGGGGCGGATATTGATCACGGAATCGAACTCGATCCACGTTTCTCCCCGCTCCGCGTCCACCACGGCCTTGACCATGTCACCGAACTGCTCCGCGGCGAGCGACGCGAGGTCGTTCCGGCTGGTGGCGCTGCGCACGATGCGGATTGGCATAACCGGGGTGAACGCTAACCGGCCGAGAACATCGCCGCCAAGGCCCCCGCGGACGGGGCCTCCGTCGAACGCGCCCCGCCGACTTGACAAGTTATCACCGACTAATCAATAATTTCGTCCTACCTAAGTTTCTTGGGCTGCGGCCTCTTACCTCAGCCGGAGGGGACCGTGCGTCATTGCCTCGTCGCGCTTACCGCACTACTGGCATCCCCCGCGGCACCCGCCGTGGCCGGAGTCGCCGAGATTCCGTATTTCGCCCGCCGGTACGGCGTTTCCTGCGAGCAGTGTCACGTATTGCCGCCGAAACTCAACGATTTTGGCGAGCGGTTCGTGGGCAACAACTACCGGATGGAAGGTCTTACGCCGCGATCCACCTGGCCCTTCGCGGTCTGGGTGAGCGGCCGGAGCGACGCGCCGACGCTCACCGACCCAGCACGGCGGGTGCTCGCGTACCTCAACCGCGTCGAAGTCATTTCGGGGGGGCGAGTGGTGGCGCCTTGGCTCTCGTATTTCGTCGAGTGGCGGCCGGTGAGCTTCGAGTCCCGGGACGACGGCACGCTGCGCGACCGGTCGGGCCGCTTCGAGGACCTGTTCGTGACCGCCCAGGCGGGGCGGGTGGAAGTGTCCGTCGGCCAGTTCCGGCAAGGGGCGCAAGTGGACGTCTCGCGCCGGCTCGGCATCGCGGAGCCGCTCTTCTTCGCCGCCTCGCTGGCCGGCGCTCCGGGCGGGGCGCCGCGGGCCGCCGCCCTGCGGTCGTTCTCGCTGGCGGGCCGGTCGCCGGCGGTACGGCTGGGGTGGGTGGAGGCGATGGGCGGGGGATGGCAGTGGCGGAGCCACGCGACGGTCCCCGTGCCGGGCGAGCTGTCGCTCCCCCTCACGAACCAGGCGCGGGACGAGGCGAGCGCCGAGTTGGCGCTGGAGCCCAAGGGGATCCTGTTCGAGACCTTCGCCCGGCGGGGCGTCTCGTCGCTGGGAGCGCACCTGTTCTGGGACGGACCCGACCGCTACCTGGCGGGCGTCGTGGGCTCGACAGGAGGCCGAACGCGATTCCTGACCGCGGGTGTGGGACTGGACCGCGTGGCGCAGACCACGCGCGGGCGGTGGACGCTGGAGGCGGAGTGGATTCCCGTGAGTGTGGCCGGTCTTGGGGCCCGAGCCGAAGATCGCGGTGACGACGGGGCGGAGCCGGCGTTCGTGGCCTTCGCGAACGCGCACGTCCCCGGGCGCCGGCATACGGTCCGCCTCACCGTGGAGCGGCGCTGGCAGCGGGGGCGGCACGCGTTGCTGGTCGAGTTGGGCGTCGTGTTCTGAGGGACGCGCCTTCCTGCTTCTTGCCGCATCCCCCCAGGCAGCACTAGCATTCCTGGTGTCTTCCCGCTGAAACTGCACATACTGCACGGCGCCGGTGGTGGAGGTGGTGAGGCGCCGGCAGGAGCCCGTGCGCCCGGGCGCGGTTGCGCTCCCCGTCCCGTTGCTCCGCGCAGCGGTCGAGCGGGAGTTGGGAGCGGTCTCGCTGCGGCAGGCCGCCCGTGAAGCGGGGATGAGCCCCAACGCCCTCCGTAACTTCGTCCGCGGCGCGCGGCCGCGCGCCATCACGCGATCGCGGCTCGAACGCTGGCTTGCCACGCGCCCGACCGAGGCACCGGGTCCTTCGCTCGCGGCCTTCGTGCGGCTGCTGGGGGGAGTGACTCCCGACCTCCCGCCACGGGACGCCGCCACCCTGGGACGGGAAGTGTCGCAGCTCCTCCTCGACGCCTACCAGCGCCGGCACATGCCAACCCCGCGCTGGGTGCGTGAAGTCGCTCGTCACTACGGTTCCTCCACCGACTGATTGATGCCCGCACCCGCCGGGGTTGACTCGGCCGTCCCGCCGAGCGTATGCTCGGCGTGCAGTTTGTGCAGTGACCCTTGTGCGGACGGGGGTTCCCACACGTGCCGGTTGCCCTGCGCGTGTTCGTCGTGGACGACGAGCCGGCCATTCGCCGCATCCTCGCGCGGACCCTGCGCGCACGGGGCTGCACGGTGCTCGAAGCCGCGGACGGGACAGAGGCCCTCACCCAGTTGCTCACCGGCGACTACGACGTCGTGATCTCGGACCTCAGCATGCCGGGCTTGAGCGGCTGGGAGCTGTGGAGGGAGATACGCCGCGCGCGGCCGGCATTGGCGGAACGCTGGATATTCGTGAGCGCGACTCCGCCACCGCCAGTGCCCGACGGCCCCCAGCCCTGCTACGTCGCGAAGCCGTTCGATGCCGAGGGCGTCTGGCGCGAGGTGCAGGGGATCGCGGCGCGAAACCGGTCCCCACGCCCTGATTCCGACAGATAGGTCGAGCTGCCCCCATCGCCGCAGCGCACGGGCTCTCCACGAAGCTCGAGGAACGCTCCGTCCCCCGCTACAGCCAGCCCCACATCACCTGCTTCTCAAAGAGGACCTTCCCCAGGTGCCACAGCGGGCTCGGCCGCCGCATACGCACGACCGGCCGCGGCTCGGCGTAGAAGTTCCCGCTGCCAAAGCCCGCGCCGCCGCCGCCAGACTCGATGAAGCATGCGCCGTATCCATCGAATCGCGCCGTCGCCGCCTTGCCCGCCACCGTCGCCGCGATGTTGCGGGCCACCGCCTCGGCCTGCGCGTGCGCGAACACGCCCGCCCGCGGCAGCGGCTTGCCCATGGCGAGCGGAATGAGCGTCACGTCCCCCACCGCATACACGTTGGGCACGCTGGTTTCCATGGTGTGGCGATCCACCCGAACCCAGCCGCCTTCGTCCACCAGGCCGGAGCCGCGCAGGGCGGCCGGGGGCGCGATCGGCGGGACGTAGACGAGGAGGTCGGCGTTCACGGTCGCGCCGTCGGTGAACGCGACGCTCCCCCGCTCCGCACGCGCGATCTGGTGCTCCGGGTGATAGGCGATGCCCTTGGCCTCGAGCATGCTCCGAACCGCCGTCGAGGCCTCCGGCCCCGCCACGCCCATGGGCGCCGGCTCGGCCGAATGGACCTCGATGGTGGTGTTGCCGCGCACGCCCCGTTTCCTCAGCAGGGCGTCAATCAGCATGGCCGCCTCGTACGGCGCGGCGGGGCACTTGTAGGCCGGCGCCGCCGTGAGCACCACCACGCGTCCCCCCGGGAACCCGGCGAGCGCCTCGCGTAAGGCGACCGCTCCGTCGAGCGTGCAGAACGTGTGGCCCGCGTCCGCGAGGCCGGGGACCGCCTCCGGCGTGAACTCCGCGCCGAGCGCGACGACGACGTGATCCGCCTCGATGGTCCGGCCGCTCACCACGGCGCGGCGCGCCGCGGGCTCGACGCGCTCCACCTCGCCGTGGATCACCTCGATGCCCTTCCGGGCGAGGCGGGCCAGGGGCCGCGTGATCTGCGCGGGCCGGCGGGCTCCCGTCATGATCCAGAGGAACGACGCGGCCAGGGCGAACTTGGGCTCCCGATCCACGACGAGCACACGATGGCGCCGAGGCAGCCGCCGCCTGAGCGCGTTGGCCGCCACCACCCCACCGATGCCGCCACCGAGAATGAGAACGGTCTGGTCACGCATCAGAACACCAGCACTTTCTCGGCCGCGGCCGTGAGCTGCGTCAGCTCGTCGAGCGTGCTGCGCCGGCTCCCTTCGACGACGTCCGCGTCGCGCAGCCCGCGCGCGTCCATGCACGTCCCGCAGAGCAGGACCGCACCGCCCCTGGTCAGGATGCCCTTCAGCATCCGCTCCAGGTTGTAGTAGCCGTTCGGCGTCTGCTGCCCGGTGCGCGCGGCGGCCGCCGCGTCGCCCATGAGAAACACCGTCACCTCGGCACCCTCCACGGTGCGGAGCAGGTTGTGCGCGAGCCGCAGCCCGTTGTAGGTGCGCTCGGTGCCGTAGGGGGGGTCGTTCAAGACCATCAGGATCCGCATCTCAGGACCGCCGTGCTGCGCGACCGGTGGCTTCGAGGCCGGCCCCGACGGGCAGCCCGGCGTCGCGCCATTCCGGGAACCCCTCTTCGAGGCGGACCGCGTTGCGGCCGCGGCGGCGCAGGGTGCGCACCGCCTCTGCCGCGAGCACGCAGTAGGGACCGCGGCAGTACGCCACGATCCGCTTGTTCGCCGGCAGCTCCGCCAGGCGGCGCTCCAGGTCGCCCAGCGGAACCGAGAGGGCGCCCGCGATGTGCCCCGCCGCGTACTCCTCGCGCGGGCGGACATCAATCACCACGACGTCCCGGCGCCGGGCACGCGTGAGAAGCTCGGCCGACCCGATAGGCTCCAGCCCATCGCCGTCGCCGAAATAGTCCCGCACCAGCCGGTCCACTTCCGCCAGCCGCGCCTGCGCGAGCGCCTGGAGGGACCGATACCCGTCGAGGACGAGCGGATCGGCCAACCGGTAGAGCACGTGGAGGCCGTCCTTGCGGGAAACCGCGAGGCCGGCGCCTTTCAGGACCTGGAGGTGCCGGGAGGTGTTGGCGAGCGTGAGCGCGGCTTCGCGCGCGAGCGTCTCGACGTTCCGCTCGCCTTGCGCGAGGAGGTCCACGAGCTCGATGCGCTTTGGGCTCGCGAACGCCGCGGCGATACGGGCGAACTCGGCAAAGAGAGCGTCTTTGAAGTCGCGTCCTCGCACGGGCGGCACCTTCAGCAAGTGGTCAACTAATCAATAGACTACTTGATTATGGACGTCAAGACCCCAGGTTGGGCGTGCGGACCCCTGATTTCCAGCAGCGCGCCGAGGTGCCGCGACGGCCGACTGTCTCCGTTCCCTTGATCACCGACCGTAAGGTGCTGTGACACAACGACTTCCCGCCGCGACCCGCGGTTCGGTAGCCTGCGTCACGGCCCGGCGGCACCGCCGGCCCCATTTAGGTACCCATGCCAAGCACCACCCACCGCCCCACCGCCACGGTGCGTCGGGGCCGGGCCGGGCTGTGGGTGCCCTGGTGCACCCTCGGCATCCTGGCGGCCACCGCCTGCGTCACGCCACGGGACGTCCCCGCCGTGTGGGTCGAGGTTCCCGAGGGGGCGACGATCGAGGCCGTGGCCGAAGCCCTCGCGACCCGGGGCATCATCAGCTCCCCCGAGCGATTCGTGCGACTCGCGCGCTTCGGGCGCCGCCAGCCCAACATCCGGCCCGGCGTGTACCCGCTGCGGCCCGGCACGCCGCAACACCGGGTGCTGTCCACGCTGCTGCGGGGGCGGCCGCCGGCGCGCAAGGTGGTCGTGGGCGAGCGGATGACCCTGGTGGAAGTCGCCGGCGCCGTCGAAGCACGGCTGGGCCTCGAGCCGGCGGCGGTGATCGCCGCCGCCGCGGACCCCGGGTTGCGCGCGCGCATTGGGGTCACGGGGAAGACGGTCGAGGGCTACCTCTACCCCACCACGTATTACGTGAACCTCGACGCGACGCCGCTCGAGGTGCTGCGCCAGATGACGGACACGTTCGTCGCCCGGTGGCGGCCCGCCTGGACGCGGCGACTGGACACCCTCGGTCTCTCCCGTCACGACATCGTGACGCTCGCCTCGATCATCGCCGGGGAAGGTCCGCTGTCGGACGAGCTCCCCCGCGTCGGGTCCATGTACCACAACCGCCTGGCGCGCGGCATGCGGCTCCAGGCGGACCCCACCGTCGTGTACGCGCTGGGCCGGCGTCGGCGCCTCACGTTCGACGACTACCGCATCTCCTCGGCCTACAACACGTATGCCGTGAACGGCCTGCCGCCGGGACCCATCGCGCAGCCGTCGGTGGCGAGCCTCGAGGCCGCGCTGTATCCCGAAGAGACGGACTTCCTGTACATGGTGGCCCGTCCCGACGGGTCCCACCAGTTCTCGCGTACCTATGCGGAGCATCTGCGCACGATTCGGCAGATCCGGCGCCCCGGCCAGCGCCAGTTGCGGTGATAGTGACTGCGGGAAACGGGGAGCTGGTGGGCGGCGGCCGGCGCGTCCGTCGCGGACGCGCCGGCGCCGTGCCGTTCACCAGGTGAGGACGACGTCCAGGTCGAACCGGTCCCGATCGTACCGGTAGCGGTGATCGTCGGCCCAGTGCCGCCACGCGCGCGCGGCCGCGGCACGATGGTTCCTGTGGTGCTTCACGAACTTCGGACCATGGCCGCGCTTACCGCGATACTCGCGATACCCGGCCGCCCGTTCGGTTGCGTACACGTACACGACCGGTCGCGCCACCCGGTAGGACCTCGGCGCATCCCAGCAGTACAGGTACGGACCTTCCGCGACGCACTGCGCGAAATGCCGCCGGGCAAGCCGGCGCGGACCGCGGTCGTAGTACACGTGCGGCACGACCGGCCGCAGCCCCGGGGACACGTAGTACGCGGTCGCCCGAAGGCCCGACCCACCCCAGGAGAGCCCGATCTGGACATCCTGGGCCGCCGCGCGGGGAGCAATCGTCGCCAGCGCGAAGGTAGCCGCCAGCGCTCCGAAGAATCTCGCTTTCGACATAACCCCTCCCTTTGACAGACCGGACCCGGCCAATCAGCACCGGGGTCCGGGACCTCAAAAGGCAGGGGCCATGCCGCTGGGCACGCATGGACCGCAATCAGTTACGGGGAAATGATTTACGCAACCTGACCGCGCAGCTGAGGGCTGGCGAACTGTCCTCCAGAGAGGACGTATTCCTCCTTCACTTCCTTCCGCCAACCAGGGGGACGAACCTGACCGGTAGCAGCGCGCGCTGCGCGGTCTCGCCGGTCGCGTCCTTCTCGACGACCACCAGATACTGCACCGCGTCCTGCGGCCCGACTGGCATGACCAGGCGACCGCCCGGCGCCAGCTGCCGGAGCAGGGCCGGTGGAATCTCGTCGGCCGCCGCCGTCACGATCACCGCGTCGAACGGCGCCTCCTCCGGCCAGCCTGCGTAGCCGTCTCCGTGGCGCACGCGCACGTTTCCGTAGCGAAGCCGCGCGAGCACGGCGGCCGCGTTGGCGGCGAGTGGCTCCACGATCTCGATCGTGTACACCTCGCACCCGATCTCCGCGAGCACCGCCGCCTGGTAGCCCGAGCCCGTGCCGATCTCCAGCACCTTCATGCCGGGCCGCGGCCGGACCTGTTCGGTCATGAACCCGACGATGTACGGCTGCGAGATGGTCTGGTCGTACCCGATGGGCAGCGGGTGGTCGCCGTAGGCGAGGTCGCGCACGTCGGCCGGGACGAACTCGTGCCGGGGCACCGCGCGCAGGGCCGCCAGCGTGGCCGAGTCGCGCACGCCGTCGCTTTCGATCAGGGCCACCATCGCGCGACGCGCCGTCGTGAGCGCTTCGTCCTGCGCGGGCACGCGGCAGGCTGAGCCGGCCAGCGCGCCGAGGGTGAGCACGGCAATGCGGGGGCGCATGCTTCAACTATAGACGCACGGGCCGAACCGCCGCGAGGGCTGCGCCACCCCGTGCCTTGCGTCTCCCCCAACGCCGAGCCGACCTTAGGGGCATGGCTGCACCGGGCTACTACACCGCGGACATGGTCCGCGCGCTTCAACCATAGCCCGGCGAGCGACGGCCCCGAACGCGCTGCTGACCGCGGCTGGCGCACGCTCCTTTGCCACGGGGCTCACGGGCGTGCTCCTCGGGCTCTACCTGGGCCGGCTGGGCCTCGACGCCGCCGCGCTCGGACTCGTGGTGGGGGCAGGGCTGGCGGGACTCGCGATCGGCACGACGTTCGTCGCGTTCGTGGGCGATCGGCTGGGACGGCGCAACACCCTCCTTGCCACCACCGTGCTCTCGGGCGCCGGGCTCGTCGGGCTGGCGCTCGTCGAGGGCGCCGTTTCGCTCGCGATCGTCGCGTTTCTGGGGATGGTCAACGGCATGGGGCGGGATCGCGGCCCGGCACAAACGCTCGAGCAGAGCCTGCTGGCCGACGCGGCCACCCACACGACCCGCACCCGGGCATTCACGCGCTACGCGCTGGTCCAGGATCTCGCGGGCGCGGTAGGGGCCCTGGCCGCTGCCCTGCCGAGCGGGATCGAAGCCGCGTTCGGTGTCTCGGCGCTCGCGGCAACCCGATGGACGCTGGTCGGTGCCGCGGCGGTGACGCTGGCACCGCTGCCCCTGTACCTCGCGCTGCCCGCCGACAAGCGACACATCGTCACCCATCGCTGGTGGCACGTGCCGCTCTCCGCAAGCGGAAAGCGGCGGGTCGGCGGGCTCGCCGGGCTCTTTGCGCTCGACAGTCTGGGCGGCGGCTTCCTCGCGGGCTCGATCCTCACCTTCTGGTTCTTCCGCCGGTTCGGGCTCGGCGGTGACGTGCTCGGGCCCGTCTTCTTCGCCGCGCGGCTCCTCAACGCCGCGTCGTACGTAGGCGCCGAGTGGCTGGCCGCGCGCATCGGTCTCGTGCGGACGATGGTGTTCACCCATCTGCCGTCCAGTGTCCTGCTGTGCGCGCTGCCGTTCGTTCCCTGGACCGCGCTCGCGGTGACGCTCTTCCTGATCCGCGAAGCCCTCGTGCAGATGGACGTCCCGACCCGCCAGTCCTACGTCGTCGCGGTCACCGCGGCGGACGAGCGGACGTTCGCGCTCGGCGCGACCGGCGTGGTCCGGAACGCGGGCTGGGCCTTTGGTCCGCCGCTCGGCGGGCTGGCCATGGGCGCGTTCGGCCTGGGGGCGCCCCTGGTGATTGGCGCCGGCCTCAAGATCGTGTACGATCTCGCGCTCTTCGCGTCATTTCGTCACGTACGGGCGCCCGAGGAAATCCGCAGCCCGGCGTGACCCACAGACGCGGATCAGACGGCCAGACGGCACGACGGCAAGCGGTCGGCGGGAGGAAGAGCAAGCTCCCCCCTCCAACTCCCCACCGCTAGCCGTCTCGCCGTCTCGCCGTCTATCCTACCTCCTGATGCCGCCCCCTCCCCCCCGCATCCTCCAGGTGGATGCCGACGCCTTCTACGTGCAGGTCGCCCGCCTCACGGATCCCGACGGCGCCGGCCGCGCTGACCTGTTGCTGGTAGGCGGCACACCGCAGGGCCGCGGCGTCGTCACGTCGGCCTCCTACGGCGCGCGCCGATTCGGCGTGACGTCCGGCATGTCCATGGCCCAGGCCATCCGCCTCTGCCCGGACGCGGTGGTGGTGGGCGTCCCGCGCCGTGCGTGCAGCGCGCGGAGCCGCGCCATCGTGGCGGTGCTCGACCGGTTCACGCCCGTGGTGGAGCCCGCGTCCATTGACGAGATGTATCTCGACCTGTCCGGCACCGAGCGGCTGTTCGGTGGCGAGCCGCTCGCGGCAACCGCGCATCGCATCCGCGAGGCCGTCCGGCGCGAGACCGAGATCACCGTCTCCATCGGCGGCGGCACCAACCGCCTCGTGGCCAAGCTGGCCGCGGGCCGCGCCAAGCCGCACCGGACGCCGGACGCCAACGGCGTGATCGTGGTCCCGCCGGGCCACGAGTCCGAGTTCCTGGCCACGTTCGCGCTCGCGGACATTCCCGGCGTGGGACCGCGGTTCGACGAGCGCCTGGCCGCGCTTGGCCTGCGCACGGTTCCGGACGCGCTGCGACACGACCGGGCGACGCTCCGTCGCTGGCTCGGGCCGCGCGCCGGCGACTGGCTGCACGACCGGATCCGCGGTCTGGCGTCCGCCGCCATCGAACGGCACGCGGCGGCCAAGTCGCTGAGTCGGGACGAGACGTTCGCGGAGGATCTCGACGATCCGGCAGACCTACGGCGCGAGCTGCTGCGGCTCTCCGACCGCGCAGCCGCGGACCTTCGCGCCCAAGGGTATCGCGCCCGGACCATCAGCGTCCGGATCCGGGACCGCGACTTCCGGGACCGGCGCGCGAGCCGCACCCTGCCCCGGGCCGTCAGCACGGACGGCGCGGTCGCCCAGATCGCGCTGGCCCTCCTGGCCCGCCTGCGGGCCGCCCGCCCCATCCCGGCCCGTCTGCTGAGCGTGTCCCTGTCCCAGTTGGTAGGGGCCGACGAGCCCGACCAGGCCGGGCTCTTCGCGGACGAGGCGGACGTGCCCGAGACGGACCGCGACCGCCGGCTGGCACGGGCCCTGGACCAGGTGCACGAGCGCTTCGGCCGCCGGAGCCTCGAGCGCGGCAACCGGGCACCCCCGCCCGGCGATACCCCCTCTTCACACTAGGGAATCGCGGGTGAGGCCGCGACGCCCGAATCTTCCGGCGCATCCTTCCGTAGATAGTGCAGCCACTGCATACTCCGCCGGACCCAAGTTCATCCCGATTCTGGAGTGCTTCCCATGCAACAGTTCCGTTGGCTCGGTGCCATCCTGCTCGCCCTGGCCGTCCCGGCGTTGGCCGGCGCCCAGGTGGACGCACGGATGCTCCGGCACCCCGACGTCTCCGCCACCCACATCACGTTCGTCTACGCCGGCGACATCTGGATCGTGCCCAAGGCCGGGGGCACCGCCCTGCGCGTCACCTCGGCCCCGGGAGAAGAGTCGTTCCCGCGCTTCTCGCCGGACGGCGCCAGGATCGCCTACACGGGCAACTACGACGGCAACGAGGACGTCTACGTCATTCCCACGATGGGCGGCGTGCCGACGCGGCTGACCTATCACCCGATGCCGGACCGGGCCGTGGATTGGCACCCGGACGGGACCCGCGTGATGTTCGCGTCGTTCCGCGAGAGCGGCCGGCTGCGCTTCAGCCAGCTGTACCTGGCGCCGGCCGAAGGGGGCATCGCCACCAAGCTGCCCGTGCCGTACGGCGAGTTCGGCGCCCTCTCGGCGGACGGCCGGACGCTGGCCTACATGCCCAAGTCCCGGGACTTCCGCACGTGGAAGCGGTACCGCGGCGGCTGGGCCCCCGAGATCATCCTGTTCAACCTGCGGGACTCGTCGTCCACCAACGTCACGAGCAACGAGGCCAACGACGCGCACCCCATGATGCACGGGAACACGATGTACTTCCTGTCCGACCGGGGCGCCAATCAGCGGTACAACATCTGGGCTCTGGATCGGGCCTCGGGAGCCACGCGCCAGGTGACGAACGTGGCGGAGTTCGACGTCACGTTCCCCGCCATCGGTCCCGAGGAGATCGTGTTCGAGGCGGGTGGGCGGCTGCACCTCCTGAGCCTGGCCAACGGGCAGGTCCGCGAGGTGCGCGTCTCGGTCGTGACGGATCTCGCGACCGTCCGGCCGCGTCAGGAACGCGTGTCGGGACTCACCCAGTGGGCCGACGTGTCCCCCAGCGGCAAGCGGGCGGCGTTCGTGGCCCGCGGTGAGGTGTTCACGATCCCGGCCGAGCACGGGCCGGTCCTGAACCTGGCGCGGTCGTCGGGGACGGCGGAGCGCTACGTGACGTGGTCCCCCGACGGCAAGCTGCTGGCCTACTGGAGCGACCGGAGCGGGGAGTACGAGCTGACGGTGCGCAACGCCGACGGTACCGGGGAGGAGCGCAAGCTCACATCCATGGGCGCCGGGTTCCGCTACGCGGCCCGGTGGTCGCCGGACAGCAAGAAGGTGGCGTTCGCGGACCAGAACATGCGGTTCTACCTGTACGACCTGGACCGGAACCGCGTGACCCGGATGGACAGCAGCGCCGTCTGGATGGGACATGGCCAGCTCGCCAACATGGCGTTCAACTGGTCGTCGGACAGCCGCTGGGTCACCTACGCGCGGCCGGTGACGTCGTCCAACACGGCGGTGTTCCTGTATGACGTCCCGGCCGGTCAGCTGCGGCAGCTCACCGCCGGCTACTACGCCGACCTCCAGCCCATCTTCGATCCGGACGGCAAGTACCTCTACTACCTCTCGAACCGGAACTTCGAGCCCGTCTACGGGGACTTCGACAACAGCTGGACCTATCCGAACGCCACGGCCATCATGGCCGTCGGGCTCCGGATGGACGTGCCGTCGCCGCTCGCGCCGCGGAACGATGTTGACGGGGCGGACAAGGCGGACGACAAGAAGCCGGCACCGGGGGATACGGCCAAGAAGGCCGTGGTCATTGACCTCGAGGGCTTCGAGGCGCGCGCCATCGTGCTCCCGCCCAAGCCGGGCAACTACACCGGCCTCGCGGCCGTGTCGGGCAAGCTGCTGTACCGGCGGCTGCCGCGCACCGGGTCCGGTGACACCGCGAGCCGCCTCGTCTACTACGATCTGGCCGAGCGCGAGGAGAAGACGGTTATCGAGGGCGTGAACACCCACATCGTCTCGCACGACGGCAAGAAGGTGCTCATTCGGAGCGGCCCCCGCTGGGGCATCGTGGACCTCAAGGCCGGCGTCAAGCTGGAGAAACCGCTCCGCGTGGCCGAGATGCAGGCGGTCGTGGACCCGCGCGCCGAGTGGCGCCAGATCTTCACGGACGCGTATCGCTTCGAGCGGGACTTCTTCTACGACGCCGGCATGCACGGCGTGGACTGGAACG
>Ga0302046_10002430_pt1 | contig 17312 bp, 14 predicted proteins | sample RVTome_11_FD_200261 | JGI IMG/M metagenome (GOLD analysis project Ga0302046, IMG submission 200261) | Soil microbial communities from uranium-contaminated site in the Upper Colorado River Basin, Wyoming, United States - RVT147D111 (version 2) ...
CGGGCCCGACGGCCTGCCCGTCGCCACGGGCACCCAGGCGGTGCCCTTCGTGATGATGCTGCCGAACGCGTCCGCCAGCCCGGGCGCCGCACCCGTCCTGATGTACCAGCACGGCAGCCCGGGCAGCGCCCAGAACGAGGTCCCGAACGCGGCGCGCAACTTCCTGGCGGCTGCGGGCTTCGCCGTCGCGGGCTTCACCGATACACTGAACCGCCAGTTCTCGACCGTCACGGAGCAGCAGTTCGCCCTGCTCGGCAACGTGCTCTTCAACGGCGAGGTACCCGACTACTACATCCAGCACTACGCCGAGCAGATGGCCTTCGTGCGCGCGCTCCAGTCGCTCGCGAGCCTCGACGTGCTGCCGCTCGGCGCGCCCGACGGCATCCCCGACCTCGACCCGGGCACGCTCGTCTACGAGGGCATCAGCTACGGCTCGAACCACGCCCAGGCCTTCCTGGCCTACGAGCCGGACATCCGGGCCGCTGCGCTGGTGGCGGGAGCGGTGCGCTTCGTGGAGCTGATCGAGTACCAGGACCGCACGCTGCCGCTGGGTGGAGACCCGCTCCTGCGGGTGACGCTCCCGGCCTTCCTGACCGGCCTGCGCGCGCCGGACCTGTGGATGGGGCTACACCTGTTCGCGATCACCTACGACCGCCAGGATCCCCACAACCACGCGCGATTCCTCTACCGCGAGCCCCTCGAGATCGACGGCACCACCCAGAAGGCGAGCCTGCTGGTGGTCGAGGGGATCGACGACAGCTTCACCTCCAACAACAGCACGCGCTCCCTGGCGCGGCAGCTCGGCGGCATCCCCCAGCTCGCTCCGGCCGTGATCGCCATGCCGGACCTGCCCCAGCAGGCGGGGCCGATCCAGGGCAACGTGGACGCCACGACCACGGCCGCCATGGTCCAGTTCGCGCCCGGCGGAGCCGCCGTCCCGCCGACCCCGGGCTGCGAGTTCCAGTTCGAAGGCCACTACTGCGCCCAGACCGCGCCCGCGGCGCGCGCCCAGCGCGTGGACTTCTACCAGAGCGCCCTCGTGGGCGTGCCCGTGATCGACTAGGCCCCTTGCCGGACGGGAGGCGGCGCTTAGCTTCGCGCGCATGCGTTTCGACAAGCTGACCGTCAAGAGCCAGGAAGCCCTCTCCGACGCCCAGTCGCGGGCCGCCGAGCGCGGCCACAGCCAGATCCAGCCTGCTCACCTGTTGCGTGCGCTGCTCCACCAGCCCGAGGGCATCACCGTCCCCATCCTCCAGAAGCTCGGCGTGCCGCTCGACCGGCTCCAGGCCGCGGTCGAGCGCATCCTCGAGGGCATCCCCAAGGTCCACGGCGGGGCCCAGGCGCAGCTCGCGCCGGCCACTTCGAAGGTGCTCGAGAAGGCCTTCGCCGAGGCCGAGGCGCTGAAGGACGAGTACGTCTCCACCGAGCACCTGCTGCTGGCCGTCGCCGCGGCCAAGGACCCCGCCGGCCAGGCCCTGGTGGACTCCGGCGCCACGCGCGAGTCCGTGCTGAAGGCGCTGGCCTCGGTGCGGGGCAGCGCGCGCGTCACCGACCAGGACCCGGAGAGCAAGTACCAGGCGCTCGCCAAGTTCGGCCGCGACCTCACGGACGTGGCGCGCAAGGGCAAGCTCGACCCGGTGGTGGGGCGCGACGAGGAGATCCGCCGCGTGATCCAGGTGCTCTCGCGGCGCACCAAGAACAACCCGGTGCTGATCGGCGAGCCCGGCGTGGGCAAGACCGCCATCGCCGAGGGGCTGGCCCAGCGCATCGTGGCGGGTGACGTGCCCGAGAGCCTGAAGGACCGCCGCGTCGTGGCGCTCGACCTCGGCTCGCTGATCGCCGGCACCAAGTACCGCGGCGAGTTCGAGGATCGGCTCAAGGCCGTGCTGCGCGAGGTGTCCGAGTCCGAAGGCCAGATCGTCATGTTCATCGACGAGCTGCACACCATCGTGGGCGCGGGCGCCGCCGAGGGCGCGGCCGATGCAGCCAACCTGCTCAAGCCCGCGCTCGCGCGTGGCGAGCTGCGCTGCATCGGCGCCACCACGCTGGACGAGTACCGCAAGCACGTGGAGAAGGACGCGGCCCTCGAGCGGCGCTTCCAGCCGATCTTCGTGGGCGAGCCGACCGTGGAGGACACCATCTCGATCCTGCGCGGCCTCAAAGAACGGTATGAGGTGCACCACGGGGTGCGCATCCAGGACTCGGCGCTGGTGGCCGCGGCCACCTTGTCGAGCCGCTACATCACCGACCGCTTCCTGCCCGACAAGGCCATCGACCTCGTGGACGAGGCCGCCAGCCGCGTGCGCGTGCAGATCGACTCCATGCCCGAGGAGCTCGACCAGATCGAGCGCCGGCGCACCCAGCTCGAGATCGAGCGTGAGGCGCTCAAGAAAGAATCTGACGCCCGCAGCAAGGCCCGCCTGCCCGAGGTGGAGCGCGAGATCGCCGAGCTGCGCGACCGCGGCGGCGTGGCCAAGACCCGCTGGGAGAACGAGAAGGGCGCGATCTCCCGCGTGCGCGAGCTCAAGGGACGCCGCGAGGAGCTGAACGCCGAGCTCGACCGCGCGCGCCGCAGCGGCGACCTCGAGCGCGCCGCCGAGATCCAGTACGGCAAGCTCGTGGAGCTCGAGAAGCAGCTCGCCGCCGAGCAGGGCAGCCTCGAGGCGCTCCAGAAGGAAGGCTCGCTGCTCTCCGAGGAGGTCACCGCCGAGGAGATCGCCGAGATCGTCTCCAAGTGGACCGGCGTACCCGTGAGCAAGATGATGGAGGGCGAGCAGGAGAAGCTCCTGCACATGGAGGACCGCCTGCACGAGCGAGTGGTGGGCCAGGACGAGGCCCTGCGCGTGGTCTCCAACGCCGTTCGCCGCGCGCGCGCCGGCCTCCAGGACCCGAACCGCCCGCTCGGCTCGTTCATCTTCCTGGGCCCCACGGGCGTGGGCAAGACCGAGACCGCCCGCGCGCTCGCCGCGTTCCTGTTCGACGACGAGCAGGCCATGGTGCGCATCGACATGAGCGAGTTCATGGAGAAGCACACGGTCTCGCGCCTGATCGGCGCGCCGCCGGGCTACGTGGGCTACGAGGAGGGCGGCTACCTGACCGAGGCCGTGCGCCGGCGCCCCTACAGCGTGGTGCTGTTCGACGAGATCGAGAAGGCGCACCCGGATGTGTTCAACGTCCTGCTGCAGGTGCTGGACGACGGGCGCCTCACGGACGGCCAGGGCCGCACCGTGGACTTCCGCAACACGGTCCTGGTCATGACCTCGAACATCGGCAGCCAGCTCATCGTCGAGCTCGACGAGGAGAGCCAGCGCAAGGAGCTCGAGGCCCGCGTGGACGAGGCCCTGCGCGCCCACTTCAAGCCCGAGTTTTTGAACCGCGTGGACGACACGATCATCTTCCACCAGCTCCGCCGCGACCAGATCGGCGCGATCGTCGACATCCAGCTCGCGCGCGTGCGCAAGCTGCTGGCCGACCGCCACATCGAGCTCGAGCTCACCCCCGAGGCGCGCACGCTGCTCGCCGACAAGGGCTACGACCCTCACTATGGCGCGCGGCCCTTGAAGCGCGTGATCCAGCGCCTGGTGCAGGACCCGCTGGCCGTGAAGATCCTCGAGGGCGAGTTCCCCGAAGGCAGCAAGGTCCTGGCCGACGCCCGCGTCTCCGGCGACGCGCTGGAGTTCCGCAAGGGCTAGCGGGCGCGGGGCCGCCTCAGAACCGGACGGCCTTCGCCTCGAGCATCTTGCGCACGGACTGCTCGTAAGCCGGGTTCGTGTCGATCAGCCGCAGCCCGAAGCCCGGCATGCGGTGGCGGCGGCCGGTGCGGCTCTGGGTCGCGGTGGTCCACCAGACGAGCCCCGAGACGTCCACGCTGGAGCCCTCGGGCAGCCGGAAGCGCACGTGGACCGACTCACCCTGGGGCGGGATCGACGCCGTACCGACGAAGAGCCCTCCCAGGCTCAGGTTCCAGATCTTGCCTTCCCCCAGCTTGCTGCCCACCTTGAACCGGGCCTTCAGCAGCGTCGCGACGCGCTTGCTCTCCATGGCACCCCTCCCTGGTGAAGGGCCCATCGACCGGGCTTGCCGGCGCGCCTGTGATCTCCCTCACGCGTCCGATGTGCTTCACTCCTCCGGGCGCGCCCCGCCCCGGAGGACCCATGCCCGCCCCCACTCATCGTTTCACCCGGCTCGGCTTCCAGATCCCGAACTTCACGCTGCCGGGGGTGCCGGACGCGGAGCTCTTCGAGCGCGTGGCGGGCATGGCGGGCAAGGCCGAGGAGTCGGGCTTCGACACGGTCTTCGTGATGGACCACTTCTACCAGCTCCCGATGCTCGGGCCGGCGGAGTGGAACATGCTCGAGGCGTACACGTTGCTCGGCGCGCTCGCGGCACGCACCCGGACGGCGCGGCTCGGCACGCTGGTGACGGGTAACACCTACCGCAACCCGGCGCTGCTCGGGAAGGTCGTCACCACGCTCGACGTGATCTCGGGCGGGCGCGCGCTGCTCGGCATCGGCACGGGCTGGTTCGAGCAGGAGCACACGGGGCTCGGCTTCCGCTTCGGCACGCTCAAGGAGCGCTTCGACCGGCTCGAGGAGGCGCTCGCGATCCTGGTGCCCATGCTGCGCGACGAGCGGCCGAGCTTCGCCGGCAAGCACTACACGGCCCACGAGCTCATCAACCGCCCGGCCCCGCTCCAGGCCGGCGGGCCGCCGCTCATGATCGGCGGCGCGGGCGAGAAGCGCACGCTGCGGCTCGTGGCCGAGCACGCGCAGGAGAGCAACCTGCCCTGCCCGCTGGCCGAGGTGCCGCGCAAGCTCGAGGCCCTGCAAGGCCACCTCGACGCCGTGGGCCGCAAGCGCAGCACCGTAGGCGTCTCGGTGCTCTGCTCGCTCGTGCTCGCGCCCACCACGGCCGAGGCCGAGCAGGCCCGCAACCGCTTCCTCGCCCAGCGCGGCATGGACTGGAACACGCTGCCCGAAGCCATGAAGCAGGGCGTCTCGCGCGCGCTCGTCCTGGGCGATCCGGACACCGTGAGCGAGATCGTGCGGCGCAAGGTGCTGGAGGCGGGCCTCGACGGGCTCGTGGTGAACCTCCCGGGCAACGGTCACGAGCTCGAGGCGATCGCGCTGGCGGGCCAGGTGCTGGACAAGGCGCTGAGCGCGTAGGCGCGGCCATGACGCGCTTCGACCGCGACACGGCCGTGGAGCCCGTGGCGCCGGGACGCTTCCGGGCGCGGCTCGACCCGGGCTGGTGGATCATCGCCGGCCCCAACGGCGGCTACATGGCCGCCGTGATCCTGCGCGCCATCCAGGCGACGGTCGGCGACGCCGAGCGCGTGCCGCGCTCGCTCACGGTCCACTACACGCGGCGCCCCGAGGGCGAGGACGCGGAGATCGAGACCACGATCGAGCGCGCGGGCCGCTCGCTCAGCACCGTGACGGCGCGTCTGGTGCAGGGGGATCGGCTCCTGGCCCACGCCGTGGCGGCGCTCTCGCGCCCGCGCGCCGGGCTCGCGCTCCAGCACGCGCGCCCGCCCGAGGTGATCCCCTTCGCGCGCGCCGAGGCGCGCCGCGGGCCGCCGAGCGTCGGCGTGGTGCTCCCCTTCCACCAGCAGTTCGACGTGCGCTGGGCGATCCCCGAGACGCCCTTCTCCGGCGCGGGCCGCGCGCGCTCGGCGGCCTGGATCCGACTGGCCGAACCGCGGCCCGTGGACGCGCCGCTGCTCGCCACCATCGCCGACTCGCTGCCGCCGGCCGTGTTCTCGCTGGCGCGCGAGCGCGGCGAGATCGGCCCCGTCCCGACCATCGACCTGACCGTCCACTTCCGCGCCCCGCTGCCGCCCGCGGGCGTCTCGCCCGACGACCACCTGCTGGCGACCTTCGAGACGCGCATGGTCTCCGAGGGGTTCCTCGAGGAGGACGGCGAGATCTGGACGGCGGGCGGCGTGCTGCTCGCCCAGTCGCGCCAGCTCGCGATCCTCGACTGATCTTCAGGCGGACTCGGCACCCTTGGCGAGCTCGTCGAAGCTGCGAACCAGTCCCTCGACGAAGTCGTGCAGGTCGGCCACGCGGTCCCAGTCCGAGTTCACGCCCCAGAACAGGCCGTCGTGGTAGCCGAAGAGCGCCACGCCGAGGGCCTGGTTCCGGAACAGCGGCACCACGGGATAGATCTCGAGCAGCGGCGCCTCGAGCAGGAACAGCGGGACGCCCGGGCCGGGCACGTTGGTGACCACCAGGTTGTACGGCCGCATGCGCGATTGCAGGCGCTGACTCTGGGCGACCAGGCTGGGCATGATCCAGTCGCCGAACGTCTCGATCAGCTCGGCGCCCAGGGCCTGGCCGGACGCCTTCATGCGGGCGGTGGTCCGGATCATGCGCTGGAAGCGCCGCACCGGGTCGGCCTCCGAAAGCGGGAGCGGCATCACGATCTGGGAGACGCGGTTGCCGAGCCGGCCGCGCTCCGCGCGCGAGCGCGTGCTCACGGGCACCATGACGCGGAAGTCGAGCTGCGGGACGCCTGGCACGCCGCGCGCCTTCAGGAAGCTGCGGACCGCCCCCGTCACCGTGGCCAGCACCACGTCGTTCACCGTGCCGCCGAAGGCGTGGGCCAGCTCGCGCACGCGGGCCAGGTCGAAGCGCACCCAGTCGAAGCGGCGATGGGGGCCGATGCTCTCGGGGTTGAGGGGCGTCTCCGAGGCCGAGCGCAGGCCCGCGCCCAGCACCTGGGCCACGGCGCCGGCGCCCTGGCGCACGGACTCCAGGGCGTGGGCGGGCTCGCGCACCGCGCGGACCGCGCTGCCCAGGAGCTGCCAGGGTGCCAGCGCGCGGCGCGCGAGATCGCGCGCCAGGAGCTCCGCGCCCGACGGCGCCGGCCGCGGCCGCCAGTCCGGCGGCGTCTCGACGTCGGCGCAGGGCTCGGGCCGCAAGAGCGCCGCCAGCAGGTCCACGCCCGAGACGCCGTCCACCATGCAGTGGTGGACCTTGGCGATCACGGCGAAGCGGCCGCCCTCGAGGCCCTCCACGATCCACATCTCCCACAGCGGCTTCCCGCGGTCGAGCTGCTGAGACATGATCCGGCCCGCCAGCCGCTTGAGCTGGCGCACGCTACCGGGCGCGGGGAGCGCCGTGTGGCGCACGTGGTAGTGGAGGTTGAAGTCGCGGTCGTCGACCCAGGCCGGGTGGTGCTCCACGGGGATCCAGGCCAGGCGCTGCCGATAGCGCGGGAAGTCGTGGATGCGCAGCGCCACCATGCTCACGATGCGCTCGTAGTCGAGGCCGCCGGCGTCCGCCCGCAGCGGCGCGGCGTCGAGCACGAGGACCGCGCCCACGTGCATGTGGCTGCCGGGCCCCTCGATCTCGAGGAACGACGCGTCGAGCGCGGACAGCCGTTCCGAGAAGGCCATGCAGCCCTCCGCGGTCAGTCTTCGTGGATCATCTCGGCCAGGTAACGCTCCTTGCCTATGTCCTTCACGACGTTCAGCTGGCTCTCCAGCCAGTCGGCGGCGTGCTCCTCGCCCGTCAGGATCTCCTCCAGCAGCTCGCGGGTGCCGTTGTCGCCCTTCTCGCGGCACAGGGCGATGGCGGCGTTCAGCCGCTCGATGTTCTCCTTCTCGAGATCGAGGTCGAGCTGGTGCTGCTCCACCGCGTCCTCGCCCACGCGCACCGGGTTCAGGCGCTGCATGTTGGGCGTGCCATCGAGGTAGAGGATGCGCTTGATCAGCCGATCGGCGTCCTTCATCTCGTCCACCGACTCCTCGTACTTCTTCTTGGCGAGGCGCAGGTAGCCCCAGTTCTCGCACATGCGCGAGTGGATGAAGTACTGGTTGATCGCGGTGAGCTCCGCGGTCAGGCACTCGTTGAGCCGCTCGATGATCTTCGGATCGCCCTTCACGACAAGCCCTCCTGGCAGCCCAGGCTACGCCGTCACGGCGAGGCCGCCAGCCAATTGAAAGCCGATGTCGATTGAGGTCTGGAGGCCGGTCAGCCGACGTTGGCCAGCAGCGGGCTCGCGATCGTCTCGACGCCGGCCCGGTCGCGCTCCTGGCAGACGATCTCGTGGACGATCGTCGCGCAGCCGCCACAGCCCGTGGCGGCGCCGCAGGCGCGCGCCACCTCGCCCACGCTTTGCGCGCCGTCGCGCACGATGCGGCGGATCTGGCGGTCGGTGATGCGGCGGCAGTGGCAGACGATCACGCCCGGCAGCTTAGCCCGGGTCGAAATTGAAAATCAATGTCGATTTCGATGAACAATAAACCCAATGATTCCAGATGGTTATCCGATCGAGGGCGGGCTGGGCCTATCGGAACCGCAGGACCACCGAGAAGGACGCCAGGTGGGCGTCGTACGCGGGCGAGTCCTCGCCGCTCACGATCACCGCGCTGTTGCCGCTGAAGTCCAGGCAGCCGGGGCAGACCCGGTCGGTGGACCAGTCGCGCGCGCGCAGGCGCTCCCAGAGGTAGCCGAGGCGCACGGACAGGTTGCGCGTCACGTGCAGCTCGCTGCGCAGGCTCACGTCGTGCAGCTCCGTGAAGTCGTCGGGGAAGGGCAGCCCGGGCGTGAGGTCGGAGTTCACGTCCATGTCGATCTGGCTGCGCGAGCGCGCGAACAGGTAGTCCGCCGAGATCGTCAGCCGGTCGGGGATCGCGACGATCTCGAGCCCGGCGCCCGTGGTGTGGAAGACGTCCTTGTCGCGCCCCGACCAGCCGCGGGTGACGGGGTAGTCGCTGCCGTCGTTGTCGATGGCGTCCTGCTTGGAACGCGTCTCCTCGTACTCGTAGAAGAGGTGGAAGGAGAGCCACTCCGTCGGCACCCAGGAGAGATCGACGCCCGGCGCGAAGGTGCGGTAGTCGGTCAGGCCGAGCTCGGAGTCGAAGTAGTCGTCGTGGCTGTAGCGCGCGTCGATGCCGAGGCTCAGCGTGTGGAGCAGGGCGAAGCGCCACCACAGGTGGCTGGCCGTCCGCCGCCGCTTGGCCATGTTGAACTTGCGCGCGTCGGGATGGTTCTCGAAGGCGATGTCGCCCAGCTGCGTTCCGTCCGGCTGCAGGAGGCAGCCGGGGACGTCGGTGCCGAAGGCCTGGGGAGGCTCGCCCTCGAGCCAGGGCGCGACGCAGTCGTAGCCGTCGTTGTCGCGGTAGGCGCGCTCGAAGCGCCCGCCACCGCTGATGCGCCGATGGGGCCGGGAGACGACCTTCAGGCCGAAGGTGTGCTCGTCGCTCTCACCCACCTCCTGGAGGTGGCGGTCCGTGAGCTTCCAGCCGTAGAAGAGCGTGAGCTTGGTGCGCGGCAGGATCTCGTAGCCCACGTCGGCGTCCACCTCGTGGGTGCGGAAGCTGTAGGGCCGGTTGATGCGGGCGTTGGCCGGGTTCTGGTCCAAGGCGCCCGCCGAGCCGCTGTCGTTCAGCACGCGGTAGTAGACGTCCACGGGCGACTGGTTGTCGCGCTCGTTCCAGCGGTAGCCGAGGCTCAGGTCGAGCTTGGGCAGCGGGCTCGAGGTGAGCAGGAAGCTCGCGTTCCCGGTGGTGACCTTGCCGTCGAGGTCGTCGCGCGGGAGCGGCAGGGTCGGCGGGTTGCTGAACATGATCGCCGGGTTGGCATAGGGCAGGAAGTCCTCGTCCTGGCGTCCCCAGCCGAAGGCGCCGTTCAGCATCAGCCGGCTGTTCAGAGGCAGGTTGATGCCGGCCGAAGCCGTGCCCTGGTGGAACCAGTTGTCGGGCATCACGGACTTCTGCCCGAAGGCCGGGTAGGCGGCGGCCGGATCGTAGCCGCCGCCCCCGCCGACCGCGGTGAACGGGTTCTGCCACTGCACGAAGTGGTCGTCGTTCTCGAAGGCCGAGCCGTAGTAGCCGAGCTGGAGCTGGACGAGGTCGCTCGTGTAGCGCAGGTTCGAGTCGATCTGGTGGGTGACGTAGTCGAGCGGCTCGAAGATCACGATCGAGCGCGGGTTGCCGCCGTTGAGCCCGAACATGCCGCTCGAGATCTTGTTGCCCTTCTTGGTCTCACGCCGGTAGTGGCCGTCGAGGTCGATCTGGTCGGTGAGCACCAGCGAGGCGCCGCCGCCGTAGGTCTGCCGCTGGTGCGAGACCCGGACGTCCCGCAGCGACGCTTCGAGCGTGGACATCTGCGCGGGCGTCGGGTTCGTGCCCGGAACCCAGTCCGGCGGCAGCATCAGGAAGTTCGTGCCGAGGTTGCGGAACGGCGTCCGAGCCGAGTCGGTCTGGTGCTTCGGCATCTCGTCGAACAGGAAGTCCAGGGCGAAGCGGCCCGGCATCTCCACGAGCGCGTCCACGTAGCGCGAGTCGAGCCCGAGGTTCAGGCCACGCGTGCGCACGTACCAGGGCAGCTCGGCGTCGTACGCGCTGCGTCGCCGCAGGTCGAAGCTGCCGAGCACCGAGAAGCCGTCCCGCTCGAGACCCGTGTAGTCGCCGTACTCCTCGTCGTTCTCGCTGCCCCAGTGGAAGCCGATCTCCGCACGGCTCTCGAGCGTCACGAGATCGTGGTACTTCTGGTCGTCGTCGTCGGCCCGGGCTGCGCCGCCCGCGCCGACCGCGAGCGCGATTGCGATCGCCACCCCCTGGAGCCGGATCCCTCGCTGCATGGTTGCTTGCCTCATGGAAGCCCTAACGCGTCCAGCGCGGGCCGGACGGATGGTTCGACCCGTGCACCTCGGTGTGGCAGTTCAGACAGCCACGCGCGAAGGCCTGGCGCGCGCCCACCGGGAAGCCGCTGCCGGGGAACGGCGCCTCGTAGTTCGGCCCGCCGTAGGGCGTGGTCGGGTGGCTGCCGCCCACGTGGCACTGCTGGCACAGCAGGGGCACGCGCGTGCGCAGCAGGTTCGCGTGGTTCGAGCCGTGGGGCTCGTGGCAGGTGGTGCAGTTCTCGGCGACCGGCGCGTGCTCCCAAAGGAAGGGGCCGCGCTTCTCCGCGTGACACTGGAAGCAGGTTTCGTTGACCGTGGGCTTGGTGAGGTTGCTCGGCCCCATGGAGCCGTGGGGATTGTGGCAGTCGGAGCAGACCAGGATGCCGTCGCGGATGGGATGGGCGGACGCCTTGTGGCTGTCGGCGCGCTTGTCGAGGTGGCACTGGTAGCAGACGGCCGCCTGACCCGGACGGTGCGCCGGCAGGTCGGGGCGGCGGTCGCGGACCATCACGGGATCTTCCTGGGCGTGGATCGTGTGGCAGCTCGTGCACGCCACCTCGGAGCTCGCATGGCTCCCGCCCTGCCAGTTGATGCGGCCGCCGCCCTGGTGGCAGCTCAGGCACGACGCGTTCTGCGGGCCGGCCGGCAGGTCGGAGCGGAAGCGGATCGAGGTGGCGACGTCCTCGTCCTCCATGTGCGCGGCGCTCGGGCCGTGGCAGGTCTGGCACTCGTACTGCTGGGCCAGCGGCGTGCGGCCGTCGGCCTTGACCGCATGCTGTGTCGCCAGGATGGAGAGGACCGGGTACTTGCTGTCCTGGTCGTGGCAGTCGAGGCAGTCGGTCATCTCCTCTTCGGCGTACTCGGCCGCCTCTTCCGCGCCGGCCGGCTGGAGCGCCAGGGCGAGGCCCGCCGCGCCGGCCACCGCCAGCGCGGTGACGATCCACCGCCGCTCTCGACCCGAGTGCATGGTCCCCTCCTCATCGCCATGGAGCGCGTGATTGTTGACCGATTCTCACGGGGCCTGTCAATGAAATCGAGGAGTGGACGCGCGCCGCAGCCCGTCGGCCGAGCGGCGTGGGGCAGAATGCCGCGCCAGTGGTGGACGACTACTCGTAGAGCGCCGCGCCGCCCGTGTGACACTCCGTGCAGTCACTGAATTCCTCCATGGGCTCGCCGTCCTCGGGGTGCAGGAAGGGCTGGCCGTTCCCCGGCGAGGACATGGCCAGCGTCTGGCCTTCGCCCTGCCAGAGGATGCGGTGGCAGCCGTCGCAGTCCTCGAAGACCGGGTCGCCCTGCTCGGAGACCATGTCCTCGTTGTGGCAGCGGAAGCAGCCGGGCCAGTCGCGGTGGCCGATGTTGTCGGGATGGGCCGACCAGCGCGCCTCCATCTCCGGGAAGATGGTCGTGCGGTAGATGCGCTGGACCGCGCGGATCGCCGTGCGGAGATCCTTCTCCTGCTCCTCGAGCACGTCGGGCTCCTCCTCCTCGTAGAAGCTCCGTAGCGACTCTTCGATGGCCGGGAGCGCCTCCTCCGTGGTCTCGTAGTCGCCGTCCAGCGCGATCACCGCCTGGCGTTTGATGTAGGGCAACGCGCGCGGGATCGCGCCTCTGGCGAGCGCCTCGTTCACGGCGTCGGTGGGCGCCGGGAAGCGGTGGGCCGGGCGGTTGTGGCAGTCCAGGCAATCCATGGTGCGGACCGGGAGCGCCGCGCGCTCCTCGTCGCTCAACGGGCTCGGCTCGTACTCGTACTCGATGGCGCTGCCGTCGGGCTGGGTGAGCCTGACCCAGGCGATCTGCTGGCGGCGCTCGTCGCGCGCCACGTACTCGACCTTGCGCCCGAGGAACATGTGGTAGTGGATGCCCGCCCCCCGGTCCATGCGCGACTGCCCGCCCACGTGGACGAGCATCTGGAGGTCGTAGGGCGTGTTCTCCGCGTCGGACAAAAAGTATCGGCGGCCGAGCGACACGTGGCCGATCAGGCGCTCGGGCGTGTGGCAGGTCTCGCACAGCTCGTGCGCGGAGCGCATCTGGTGGACCGGCGTCGGGATCGGGCGCTCGTAGCTCCCGGTGGCGATCGAGACGAGCTGGTTCAGGCCGTTCAGCTTCGCGAACAGGAAGCCCTCGGCGCCGGGCGCCACGTGGCAGTCCACGCAGTCCAGGCGCGAGTGGGGCGAGCTGTGGAAGGCCTGGTACTCGGGGTTCATCACCGAGTGGCAGACCTCGCCGCAGAAGGCGTTGGACTCGCTGTACTCGACGACGCTCAAGGTCCCGAAGCCGACGCCGAACACCACGAAGCTCGCCACCACCGTCCCGGCCACGATGAAGAAGAGCGGCCGCCGCCGCGTGAGCCGGGCGAGGTCGATGGAGATGGACGGCGTGATGCTCGGCGGGAGGCCGCGCGCGCGCCGGCCCCGCTCGCGCAGCACGCCCACCAGCACCAGGACGAGGCCGAGCGCGACGGGGACCGCGAACGGCAGCAGCAGGACGCCCGGATAGGTGCGGGCCGTGCCCAGGACCGCGTCGAGCAGGGAGAGGAAGACGGCGCCCGTCGCGCCGCCCACGGCGAGCACCAGGCCGACGATGCTCGTCCAGTTGTAGAACGCGCGAGGCGCCCCTCGCCCGCCGCGGTCGGTCCCTGCGTCCGGCGTGGCGCTACTCCTCTTCCTCGTCGTCGTCGACCGCCTCGCCGGCCGCCTTCTTCTGCTTCACGATCTCGAGGTACTTGCCCTTCACGTCTTTCGGGATCGGGTGGGCGATCTTCTTCTTGGCTTCCTCGAAGTCGAAGCCCTTGGCCGCATCCCAGGTGGGGCTCTCGGAGTTGTGGCAGGTGGTGCAGATCTTCGCGTCCTTGCCCGGATCCCACATGCCGGCCGCCACCGACTTGTCGTAGTCCGACATGGTGGTCTTCTTCTTGTAGAGGCTGCCGGGCCCGTGGCACGACTCGCACTGGATCCCGTCCTTGGCCACGAGCGGCCGCTTCTGGATCTGCGCGGCCGTGAGCCCGTGGCTCGTGGCGTGGCACTTCACGCACTCGGCCGCTTCGTGGGGCGGCTTCGCGATCCCCTTCTTCTTGGCGATCTCGATCGCCTTCTGGGACTCGAGCGTCTCGAGGGCCTTGGCGTGCTCGCCCTTCAGCCACTCGTCGTGCTGGTTGCCGATCAGCTCCTTCTTGTGACAGCTCTTGCAGCCGGCCGCGCCCACGTACTTGGGCACCTTCTCGGCGCCGAGGGCCGGCCCCGCCGCGAGCAAGAGGCCGACCAAGATCAACCCGCGCACGCCTGACAACATCCGTCGTCTCCTCGCTCCCGCCTGAGGCGCCGAGCTTAATGAATCCACCGGCCGTTGGACGCACTGGCGCGAGGCAAATGCGGGTGCGGCACCAATGCACATCCGCAACGGCCCATGGGGCACGAGGCCACTGTGGGGGGAACGCGACGTCAGCCGCGCCCGAGGCCGCAGAGCCGGCGCGCCTCGGCGAGCAGGGGGGCGCCGATCGCCCGGGCGCGGCGGACGCCCTCGGCCAGCACGTCCTCCACGTCGTCGGGGCGGCGGGCCCAGTCCTCGCGGCGGGCGCGCAGGGGCTCGAAGTGGGCGAGCACGCGCGCGAGCAGGTCCTTCTTGGCGTCGCCGTAGCCGAGCCCGCCCGCCTCGGCGCGCGCACGCATGGCCGCGCGCTCCGCCGCGTCGGCGAACAGCGACCAGAGCTGGAAGAGCGGGAGCTCCCACTTCTTCGGCTCCTCGACGGGCGTCGAGTCGGTGACGATCCCCATCACCGCCTTCTTCACCTCCCTTTGCGCTGCGAACATCGGGATCACGTTGCCGTAGCTCTTGCTCATCTTGCGCCCGTCGGTGCCGGGCACCACCGCCACCTCTTCGCGGATCAGCGGCTCGGGCAGCTTGAAGAGCTCGCCGTAGACGTGGTTGAACCGCGCGGCGATGTCGCGCGCCATCTCCACGTGCTGCTTCTGGTCCTGGCCCACGGGCACGGCATCCGGGTTGGCGATCAGGATGTCGGCGGCTTGCAGCACCGGGTAGGCGAACAGGCCGTGATCGGCCGAGAGGCCCTGGGCGATCTTGTCCTTGTAGGCGTGGGCGCGCTCGAGGAGCCCCATGGGCGTGAGCGTCGACAGGATCCAGGCGAGCTCGGTCACCTCGGGGAAGTCCGACTGGCGGTAGAGCGTGGCGCGCGCCGGGTCGAGGCCGCAGGCCAGGTAGTCGAGCGCCACGCCGTGCGTGAGCCGGCGGCGCTCCGCCGGATCGCGCAGCGACGTCATGGAGTGGTAGTCGGCGATGAAGTAGAAGGCCTCGTTCCCGCGCTGGAGCTCGAGCTGGGGGACGAGAGCACCGAAGTAGTTGCCGACGTGCAGCTCGCCCGTGGGCTGGATCCCGGAGAGGACGCGCACCCTAGGCGTCCTTGGCGTAGGCCAGCCAGTGGTCGAACTCGGGCACGCGGCCGGACTCGATGGCCCGCAGGCGCTCGCGCAGCGCGCGCGTGACCGGGCCCGGCGTGCCGTCGCCGATCGGCTTCCCGTCCACGGAGATCACGGGCCAGATGCCGACGCTCGTGGAGGTCAGGAACGCCTCGGCCGTGGTAAAGAGCGCGTCGGGCTGGATCGCCTCCTCGTGGACGGCGTGGCCGTCGTGACGCGCGAGCTCGATCACCGAGCGGCGCGTCACGCCGAGCAGCACGCGCTCGGGCTCGGGCGTGCGCAGCGCGCCGTGGGCGTCCACGAGGAAGACGTTGCTGGTGGGCGCCTCGGCGAGAAGCCCGTCCTCGTCCACCAGCACGATCTCGTCGTAGCCGCTCTTGCGCGCGCGCCACTTGGCCACCATGGGCGACGTGTAGTTGGCGGCCACCTTGGCCTGGGCCGGCATGATGTCGGCGCGCCGGTTGCGGCGCTCCTTCTCGATCCAGAGCTTCACCTCGGCCGCGAAGGGGAACTTGCCCGGGTTGTGGGCGATCACGTCGCGCCGGGCGTCGTAGGCCGCGATGGCGATGGCGACGCGCGGATCCTGGGGCACCACATCGACCTCGATGGACGGGATGAACGCGCTGATCTTGACCGACGTGCAGCCCGGGTTCGCGAGCACCGTCTCGAGCACGGCGGGCCGCAGCTCGCCGGGCGTGCGCTCCACGGGCAGGCCGACGAGGTCCGTGGAGGCGCGGAAGCGCGCCAGATGGTCGTCGAGCCGGAAGACGGCCGGGCCGCGGGGCGTCTCGTGCACCGAGAGGTAGTCGAAGACCAACGAGCCCCGCTGGAGCGAGTGGGAGAGCACGTGGACGGTGGCCTGCGCCCAGGGCACGAGCCGGCCGTCGAGCCAGATCTTGCGGTCGGTGGGTTGGGTCACGGCCGGGAATGTATCGCCCTGGAGCGTTCCTGGGCCGCCTGGCCCTGAGCAGCCCCCGCGGGGGCGGATTTCTCGGGCTGCCCGCGCCACCTTCCCGCGCCTCGGTCCCACTTCAAGGATGGAGGGGGACATCGGGATGGCAGGCATGAAGAGAGCGACCCGTAGGGCATTGCGGCTTCTGGCGGACATCAGCGGTCTGTACGCCGAGCTGGCGCAGTCGGCGATCCGCCTGGTGCCCGGGCGGTCTTAGCCCGTCCGTTCCGACGGAGCCCCTTCCCTCTCACTCCTCAGCAATCGGTCCACGTCGCGCGGCCGCCTCCGGGCGGCCGCCGGTACCGCGGGAGCCCCTACCCACCCCCCCCCCCCAACGCGGCCCCGGCCGCGCGCCCCCCCCGGGGGGCCCGCCGGCGCGGATCGAGCGCTGGGCGCCCTCCGCGGATCAGCGACCTCGGGCCACCTCGGGCCGCTCGGCAGCGGCCAGGCCCTCGCGCGGCGGCCAGTCGCCCGGCTGGCTCAAGCGCAGCCCGGCCGGGTCGTCGGCGCCCGCGCGGCGCCCGTGGGTCAGGATCTTCGGCTCGTTCACCTTCACCCAGGCCCGGGCCGCCAGCGTCAGCGCGAACAGCAGGCAGACGCCCGCCACGATCAGGAAGTCCGATGGCGTGAGCCCCAGGAAGCGCCAGGAGTAGCTCGTGGTCATCCACAGGGCCTTCTGGACGGCGCCCACCATGAGGCTCGTCCAGCCCAGCAGGATGAGCAGGTCGATCAGGGGCAGCATCGGCATGGGATTTCCTCCCGGTCCGGACGGGGCGAGCCAGCGCCCCGCCGAGCGCGCCCATCCTACGCGCCGGCGACGACCCAGGTCAAACCCCGCGACGCCGGGCGCAGCGCCGGAACCGGCAGCCGGGCCGCAGCTTTGCGCCCGAGGTGCGCCCCCGGCCGGGTCCCACATGCCGGCCGCCACCGCTCCCCGCCGCCCGCGAAAGGGCTAGAATCCGCGCGCTCCGGCCATCCCTGTGAAGGCCTCCGCGCGCAAGCGGCCGGACCCAAGCCGACGTAGCTCAGCTGGTAGAGCAGCTGATTCGTAATCAGCAGGTCCCCGGTTCGAATCCGGGCGTCGGCTCCATTTTTTCGCGGAGTTATCGAAGCACCGCGATGGCGCGAAGATCCGGGTAAGCGCTGGGTAAGCAGGGCAGCAAACCAGGCACTCGTCCAATCCGCCAAGACTGACCCGCAACGGCTCTAAGATTCATGGCGTGAGCCGGGCACTCCCATCGCCAAGACGTGCCCAGAAGGGGCTCTCACTGTGGCCGATGCCGGCTCCCAGCTCC
>Ga0302046_10002433_pt1 | contig 17305 bp, 36 predicted proteins | sample RVTome_11_FD_200261 | JGI IMG/M metagenome (GOLD analysis project Ga0302046, IMG submission 200261) | Soil microbial communities from uranium-contaminated site in the Upper Colorado River Basin, Wyoming, United States - RVT147D111 (version 2) ...
GGGCCCATCGCTGCGTGGGGCTCGTAGCCGTCGGGGTCGACCTCACCGATCGCCGGCCCGGGCGCAACGATCTTCGCGACGACCGACTTCAACAGGGAGCGCTTCACCACGACCGGCGGGGTCGACAGCTCTGCCGCGGCGGCGAGGGCCTCCCACGCGGCCGCCGTCGCCTCGTCGACCTGGGCGTCGGCGAGCTCGATGCGGCTCGGTGACTTCCGGAGTTGCACCTGCCCGGCTGGCAGCTTCACGGTCTGGGGTCCGCCCGCGGCGTGGGTCGCTCGGAGCCAGCCCTCGAGCGAGCGGCGGGCCCAGTCCATCGCCTTCTCGATCGACTCGAGCCGCCGGTCGCGCCACGCCGTGGTCTGGGCCATGTCCTCCGCGGCGGTCAGGCGGACCTGCGCGGCGTCACGCTCGGCGGCGCGGAGCCGGCGCAGCATGCGGTTCGCTTCGAGCTCGCCATGGAGCTCGATCGGCTCGTAGTCGTCGGGCGGTTCGAAGCCGAGATCGTCGTCCAGGTCCATGCGTGTGCCTCCACAGGTAGGGGTATCGGCGGCCACCATAGGCCCCTATGCCGACTCGGTGGAAGGGTCGCGGCGGTCATCGGCACGGCCGACCTGAGGATGGCATAGTGGCCAGCGAACGAACGCGGCGACGCCCCCGCCAAGCATCGGGGGCGTCGCACTGACCTAGGAGGTAGTGCTCCATGGCCGACAGGCCCAGCGTAGACCGCCAGCTCAGCCATCCATGAGCGTTCAGGCTCTCGGGTGGGTGCTCGACCACTCACCGACACGCGGCTCCGACCGGCTCGTGCTGGTATCGATCGCCAACCACGCCGGCCAGGAACCCAGCGACGACGGCACCTGGGAAGCGTGGCCGGGCGTCGACCTCATCCGCCGTGAGGCTGGCTTGGACCGGTCGCGCACCGTGCAGGATGCGCTCGCTCGCCTCGTCGCCGCCGGCGCCCTCGAGCGAGTCGTCAACGGCGCCCCCGACGAGCGGATCCGCAAGGACCAGCGCCCCAATCTGTATCGGATCGTCATGGATCACGGGGTGACGTGCGGCGTCACCCGGTGCACGTGGTGCGGGGTGACGCGCGGCGCCGAACGGGGTGACGCTTCACGACCGAACGGGGTGACGCGCGACGACACAACGGGGTGTCGCAACGCGTCACCCGAACCATCATTGGAACCGTCAGAAGAACCGTCAGTGAAACCGACAGCCGTCGCCGCTAGCGCGGCGACGCTGGAAGTCGAAGCGCTCTGCGCCCATCTCGCTGACCGCATCGAGGCCTTCCACCCCACCCGCGCGCGCCCACCGATCACCGCGAAGTGGCGCAAGGACATGCGCCTGCTGCTTGAGCGGGGCCCGCTGCGCGACGAACACGCCGAAGCGATGACGCCGGCGAGGGCACGCGCGTCGATAGACGCCGTGTTCGACCAGCTGGCCGAGCCCACCGGCCGTGACGGGTTCTGCTGGGCGGCCCAGATCCGCTCGCCGCACGCGCTGCGCGACCACTGGGTGCAACTCGCCACGGCGTTCCATCGGCTCGGCGCCGCAGCCACCACGCCACGCATGCGACGACTGGCGAGTCGCCCCGGCGGGCTCCGCGCGTTCGCTGAGGCGGCCGGCTACGACGTCAACGACCCCAACAGTCCGCTCGCTCTACCCCAGGAGAAAACCTCATGAGACCCACCCCCGACGACGTCCTGACCGCGCTCGACCTCATCTCGGCCCGAGTGCCCGACCGTCACGTCAGCCCCGACCCCGGCATGGCGGTCGGCTGGCTCGAGGACCTCGTGCGCTACGAGCGGGCCGCGGTGCTGCGCGCGGCACGGACCTGGAACGGCCTGCGGTTCCCGTCGACCGCCGAGTTCGTGGCCGAGGTCCAGGCGGCACAACACCAGATCGCCCTCGAGGAAGCGGCCGCGCACTCGAGGGGCGAGCTCCCAACCACCAAGTGCCCCGAGGGCTGCGACGGCGGCTGGGTGCTCAGCTCAGAGGAGCACCGCGGGGTGCCGCACCTGATGGCTCGGCCCTGCGAGCTGTGCGCCCCGGTCGGCTACGCCGTCTGGAAGCACCGCGCCTCGCACCGGGACCTGCCCCCGGAGCACTGCGCGGACTGCCTCGCCGTGAAGCGCGGCAAGGACCCGCTCCCCGACTGGCTCCTCGCGGCCCGCGCGGCCGCCGTCACTGGCGCCCGCGACGTGCGGATGGAGGAACGGTTCTGACCCCATCCGCGACAGGGGCCTGTTACTGTCCGGGCACTACCCCACCAGAGGAGCCCCCATGCGCAACCACCCCATCCCGTTCCTCCGCAACCGGACCTTCGTGGCGCTGCTCGTCGTGCTCACGATCCTGACGCTCGTCATCGCCTTCGGATGACCGCGCCGCGCCACCCCGCCAAGTTCAGCCCGCCGATCATCGCCGCCCTCGAGCGCATCGTGCGGGGCCACGCCAGCGAGCTCGGCCACCCGGTGAGCGTGCTCGACCCCTTCGCCGGCACCGGACGCATCCACCAGCTCGCCCGGGCCCGCGGCGTCGCCCGCACGGTCGGCATCGAGATCGAACCCGAGTGGGCCGGCATGCACCCCGACACGATCTGCGCCGACTCGATCACCTGGATGCGCGCCCGGGCCCAGCGAGGAGGCAGCGGCCGCTTCGACGTCGTGGCCACCAGCCCGTGCTACGGCAACAGGTTCAGCGACCATCACGCAGCCAAGGACCCCTCGAGCCGCCGCTCCTACGCGCACGACCTCGGGCGCATGCCCAGTGAGGGCAGCGCATCGGTCATGCCCTGGGGGCCCCGGTTCTGGTCCTTCACCGCCGGCTCGTACCGGGCGATCCACTCGGTCCTGACCCCGGGCGGGCTGTTCGTGCTCAACGTGAGCGACTTCCAACGCCACGGCGAGCTCGTGCACGCCGTCGAGTGGCACCACGGCGCCGCCTACGGGGCCGGCTTCGAGCAGGCCAAACCGGTGCGTTGGATCCAGACCCAGCGGCTCGGCCACGGAGCGAACCGTGACGCCCGGGCCCCGTCCGAAGCGATCCTGATTCTGCGGCGGCCGGCGTGAGCGCCACGATGGTCAAGCCGCTGTGGGGCAGCGACCGCAACGACTACGACGCGCTCGGTCTGCGCGCCCTCGACGACCCCCACGCAGCGATCACCCGCGGCCAGTACGACCGGGCCCGCGCCAGCGACCGTGAGCTCATCGCCGCGATCATCGAACGCCTCGGGCCCGACGACTCGCAGCGCATCTACCTGATGTCCCCCCCGGAGCTGGCGATCCTCGCCCACCTCGAGCGCACCGACTCATGACCGCGCTCTACGACCTCGCCAGCATCGACGCGCTCTCCGGTGTCGCCACCGACACCATCGAGCCGTTCGTGCAGCTGCGCGCGAACAGCGGCTACGAGCAGGGCCGCTCCGCCGGCGACAACGCCCTCGACGCGGTCCTCATCGGCCAGCTCGACCCCGGTGCCGCGCGCGGGCTGGCCATGAGCATCCTCGAAGCGGCCGACGCGGCCGAGTTCGACGCGATGCTTTACACGCTGATGCTGCGCCGGCTCGGCGAGGACCCCAGCGCCGAGGCGAAGGCCTCAGCGATCCTCGCCGACCTGCGTGCCGAGCGGGAGCAACGGAGGTGACCGTGACCGAGACCCGACGCTGTGAGCTCTCGGGCAAGGTGTGCATGACCCTCGCGGTGGCCAGGGCGACCGCGAAGCGGATGCGCCGCCGCACCCCGGGCTCGCACATCGGGCACTACCACTGCGCGTGCGAGTGGTGGCACGTGGGGTCCTCGGTGTACCGGCATCGGCGGCGACGGTGAAGCGCTCCGGGCTCCGGGCCAAGCCCAAACCCGCCGAGCAGCGCGACGCCGAAGAGGTCGTGCGTGCCGAGGTGTTCGCCCGCGACCGCGGCTGCCTGATGGCAGCGATCGAACCGGAGCGGTGCTGGGGCCGGCTCACGTTCCACCACCTCCACAAGTCCGGGCAGGGCGGCGCCTACACCGTGGCCAACGGTGTCGCGCTGTGCTCGTGGCACAACGGAGACGTCGAAGATCACCCCCGGCGCTACCGGCTCCTGGGGCTCGTGGTCAGGCCCGGCCTGGACCACACCGAAGCGGCCGCGCGGCGTCACGCCGCCGGCCTCACACCGAAGCGAGGAACCCACCGATGAGCAGATCGAACTATGGCGTGTGCCGCGGGTGCGGGGCCGAGATGCGATGGGCCCTCACCGACAAAGGCAAGGGCATCCCGCTCGACCCGGAGCCCGTGGCCGACGGCAACCTCGTGCTCGACAGCGAGGCCGCCGATGGTCGCCCGGTCGTGCGCTATGTCCGCAAGGGCGAGGACACCGGCATCCTCCCCCGCTACGTCGCGCACTTCGTGACCTGCCCGGAGGCCAAAGAGTTCCGCAAGAAGTGAGCCAACCACCAGCGAAGGAGAACCGCCATGGACGTCACCACGACAACGATCAACCCGGCTGAGGCCGCCCAGCAGCTGGCGCAGTACCGATCGATCAAGGTCCCCGACGAGGAGGAGCGGGCCATCATCGCGGCGCTGGTTGCCGCGGCCGCCGGCAAGGCTCTCGTCAATCTGACCGACGCCATCGCGGGCGGCGGCGAGTTCGATGATGGCTGCCCGCGGCTCGCCGTGATGGCGGTCGACCGCCAGTGGTGCTGGGTGCACCGATCGCCGCAGGGACGCGTCACGTTCCAGGGCGCACCCAACAGCCACGCCCAGGCCCACACCTTCCGGATCGACGGGTTCCCGAAGCTGCCGTATGAGCAGCTACGCGAGGCCGACCTCGTCGACCACTGGTCTCGGCGCCGGCGCACTCAGGTGCCGCTCGTCCCTCCGCAGCACCGCGTCCGTGGCTGGCGCACCAAGTGCGTGATCCTCTGGGAGGTCGAGGAGTGGGCCCGCGCAGCGGCCCCGCGCCCGCCCGGCGACCCGATGCTCCTACGTCACGTCATCGACGACCTGTACTCCGTCGAGGCCGTGTGGGACCTCACCCCGCTCGAGCAGATGGTGCTGGGCGCCCGGCGCTGATGAACCCGCTCGAGCGCGACCAGGCCGCGGTCCTCACGCTCTACACCGGGGTCATCTGTGGGCCCGTCGACGACACGCTGGAGCTAGCGGCTGCGCTGCTTGGCCGCACGGTGTTCCTCCATGAGCTCGGCTCTGGGCCGGTCTCGAAGGAGGTCCACGAGCTGGTGGCCCCGGTGTTCGAGGCGATGGCCGCGAACGTCGCCATGCCCGACCCTGTCTGGCCGGCGCCGGGATGATCGAGCTCCGGGCCCTCACGGTGCGCCAGCCCTGGTGCGAGGCGATCGTCGACCGCCACAAGCCCGTCGAGAACCGCTCGCAGGGGTTCCCGAAGCGACACCGCGGACCGGTGCTGCTCCACGCCGCCAAGGGCTGGTCTGTGCGGGGGCAGCGCGACGAGCGCGTGCGTGAGCACTACCGCATCGGTGACTTCGTGAGGATGCACTACCAGCTCGGCGCGGTGCTCGGCATCGGCGAGCTCGTCGACGTCCACCCCGCTGCCGGGTGCTGCGCGCCCTGGGGCGAGGAGACCTACCCGCCGGCCAACCCCGAGCAGCGCCCGCCGGGGCGCGTCAACCATCTTGTGCTCGAGGGCGTGCGACGCATCCGCCCCATCCGAGCCCGTGGCGCGCTTGGGCTATGGCGACCCGACGAGGATCTCGTGCTCGAGGTCTGCCACGGTCTCGCCGACCTCGTCTGGTGGGACAAGGCCGCGGCCAGGCGCGTCGCAGAGCGCGGTGACTTCGCGCAGCTCTGGTCCCTCGTCCGCGACGAGGCAGCATGAGCCGGCTGTTCCCGATCGACGACGCGCTCGACTCCGACGCCTGGTACACCCCGCCCTGGATCTTCGAGGGCATGTGCCTCGAGTTCGACCTCGACGTCGCGCACCCAGCCGAGCCGCTCGAGTGGATCCCGGCCGTCGCTCGCTTCACCGTGGCCGACGACGGGCTCGGGCAACCCTGGCACGGTCTCGTGTGGTGCAACCCCCCGTTCTCCGACGCCGGCCCGTGGTGCCGACGCTGGGCCGAGCATCCCGAGGGCTGCCTGCTGATCCGCTCCGACCTCTCGAGCGCGGGAGCCATCGCAGCGTTCGCCGCGGCGACCGCCATGTTCGTCCCTCGCCGGCGCATCGGCTTCGTGGACGGCTCGGCGCACCGACGCCCGGACCAGCACCGCCCGACCGTGTCCACGCTCATCCTCAGCCGAGGGGCACGAGCTGACGGCGGCCTCGCCCGCCTCGCCCGGCACTCCGGCGGGATCACCAGGGGGCTCTCGTGAGCGCAGGACCTCGGCGCATCCAGCTCCGCCGCACGAAGGGCTGGCGCAAGCCGCCCGACGCGATCGTGGTCGCCCGCCCGACGAAGTGGGGCAACCCGTATGCAGTGGGGGACTGGGTAACGATCACGGCGTTCGACGGGTTCAGCGTCGAGGTGCCCCTCGCGGCAGACGAGGCCGTCATCCTGTACCGCGAGCTCATGCTCGTGCGCTGCGCCACCGACTTCCCGCACCCAGAGGACCGGGCCTACGGGCAGCGGTGGCTCGATGACCTCGAAGGACTCCGCGGCCACGACCTCGCCTGCTGGTGCCAGCTCGACCGGCCCTGCCACGCGGACGTGCTCCTCGATCTGGCCAACCCGTGACCGCGCTCTTCGACCCCGGCGACCGGGGGGCGACGCTCAGCGACGACGGCCGCTACCGCTACGACCTCTGGAGGCGATGGGACGACGGCCCGCTCATGGGCTGGGTCATGCTCAACCCGAGCATCGGCGACGCCGAGACCGACGACCACACGATCCGCAAGTGCGTCGGCTTCGCGCGCCTCGCCGGCGCGGCAGGGATCTCCATCCGCAACCTCTTCGCCTACCGCACCCCCAAGCCGAACGAGCTCCGCGCCGCGGACCGCGCCGGCGTCGACGTCGTCGGCCCGGCCAACAGCAGCTGGCTCGCACGGATGGCCGATGACCCGTTCACCTACCGGCCCGTCGTCGCTGCGTGGGGCTCCGGGCCCCCGGGCCGGTGGCCGCTCATGGCAGCACGCGTCGACGTCGCCCTCGCCGTGTTCGGTCGTCGTCTGCAGCGCCTCGACGCCCGGCACCTGAGCGTCCTCGCCCCACATCCCGCGCGCCTGGGCTTCGACACGAAGCTCGTGCCGCTACCAGAGGAGCTCTATGCCCACCGCCGCACCTGACCTGACCTTCGAGGTCCTCGGCCAGCCGAAGCCCCAGGGCTCGCACCGGGCGATCCAACCCAAGCACGGTGGCCCCCCGATCGTGATCGACTCCGCGGGAGCGCCGCTCAAGGACTGGCGGCGGGCGATCACCGACGCCGCCCGCGAGGCCAGGGACGGGGCGGACACCTTCGACGAGCCGGTGGCGGTGTCGCTGGCGTTCCGCATGAAGCGCCCGCAGCACCCGACGTGGGCCTACCCGGCGACCACCCCCGATGTCGACAAGCTCGCCCGCGCCTGCCTCGACGCGCTCACCGCGGCGCGAGTGATCCGCGACGACGCCCGCGTCATCCAGCTGCACGTGACCAAGACCTACGAGAGCGCGTCGAGCCCGCCCGGGCTCGTGTGCAAGGTCTGGCGGATCGCACCGCCCTCACCCTGGTGACCCCGATAGCGCCCTTGCGATAGGGTGCTGTGGCCCAACCTCCCGCGAACCGACAGGAGCACATCACCGATGCCCACGAAGCCCAAGAACCCGCTCGGCCGTTTCGATGGCCGCGAGGTCATCAAGTCCACGATCGCGGTCACGAACGCAGGTGAAGGTCTCTCCAAGGCCATGGGCGTCGACCCCAGCGCCATGGACCTCCACGACAAGGTGTACGTCGTGCTCGAGTGCGACGTGTCGAAGGTCGCGTTCACCGAGGTCGACGACACAGCGAAGCTCGCCCGGAACCACACGCTCAAGGCCGGCGCAGCGACGATCGTCGACGAGGACCTCGTGCGCGACCACCTCGACGCCATGGCCCAGCGCATCGAAGAGGCACAGGGCGTGCACCGCTTGCCGCTCAACGAGGACGGCGACGAGCCCGGCGAGGCCGGCTAAGGAGACCCATGAGCGACACCCCCGACATCGACACCGAAGCCGCCGCACTGCTCGATGAGCTCGAGCGCCTCGCGGACGAGCTCACCGTGGAACAGGCAGCCCAGGACGACCGCTACGCGCGGCGCCTCGCGGTGTTCCGCCGGCTCACCGACAAGGGGGTCACGCAGGCCCGCATCGCCACGGCCGCGAAGATCACGCCGATGGCCGTGTCGTACGCGCTCGGAGCGGACCGCCGCAAGGCCGCAGCCAAGAGCTAGATCGCACGCTCGCCGGCCCGGGTCTCTGCCACCCTGGCCAGCACGGCGAGTGCCGCGAGCGGGGCCGGTTGCTTGGAGATGCCCTCCCCGAGCGACCGGCCCCACCCATTCCGATAGCGCCCTTTACGGTAGGCTGGGCTGGTGGGTAGGGTGCGTGGCACCTACCCCCACCTCGGAGGACCCCACCATGGCCGCCCACCCACCCGTCGACCTCGACCGCACCCGTGTTCTCGAGTGCCACACCGACCCGGTGCTCGCCCCGTACGAGCTCACCGTGACCGGCGCCTACTTCGAGCGGTTCTGGCTCCCGCTCGTCGGCCCCTCGGTCACCGCGCTCCTCCGGCACATCGCGGGCCACCACGACGAGGCAGCGACGCTGCGACAGGTGGGCGAGGCCCTCGGGCTCGGCGCCGAACACATCACCCGCTGCGTCGAGCGCGCACAGCGCTTCGCCATGATCGAGCTCACCAGCTCGCGGCTGCTCGGGCTCCGGTTCGTCGCACCGCTGACCGCCCGGCAGGTAGCGAAGCTGCCGCGCTGGCTCGCCGCGCAGCACCCCGCCTCGCCCCCCATGTGTCGGATCGCTGCGACCAGTTCGGCACGATGAGCGCGACCATGGCCGTGCGCTCGGGCGAGCTCCGCAGGTCCTACGGCGTCGAAGCCGTCCACCTCCACCGCTGGCACAAGGCCGGGCTGATCCGACCGACCCGACCGGCGGGCTCGCACCGCGCGGGCGGGGCGATCTGGCCCGACTGGACGTGGCGGATGGCCGCGCTGATCCGTGGCGGCTTGCCCGTCAACCACTACCCGACGCTGCGCCTCGTCGCCGAGGTCCTCGCCGAGTGCCCCGATGTGCCCTGGGTCGTGATCGACGAGGCCGGCGTCGCGCACGCCTGCTACGACGCCGCCGAGGTCGTCGCGGTCCACCACCGTCAGACCTCCATCTCCGTAGTCGTCGCGATCCCCACACTCGAGGAGGCCTGCGCGCTGTGTCGCTGACCCCGACCCCAGAGCAGGACGACTGCATCGGCCTGTTCCTAACCGGCGACCCGCTCGTAATCGAGGCCGGCGCCGGCACCGGCAAGACCTCCACCCTCGAGCTCATCGCCCGCAACACCGAACGCCTCGGAACGTACGTCGCGTTCAACCGGGCGATCGTCAACGAGGCCAAGATGCGGTTCCCGATGCACATCACCTCGGTCACCGCGCACGGCCTCGCGATGCGCAGCGTCGGCCGCCGCTACAGCCACCGCCTGCCCACGATCCGAGCGGCGAGTCACCAGCTCGGGAAGTGGCTCGACATCGGCCCCGTCGTGGTCCGCTACGACGACCGGAACAAGACGTTGGCTCCGGGCTACCTCGCCGGGCTGGTCATGAAGGGCATCGCCGCGTGGTGCGCGAGCGCGGAGCCCGAGCCGAGCGCTCGGTACATCCCGTTCGTGCACGGCATCGACACCGTCAACGCCGCCGGGCAGCGCAAGAGCCACAACAACGACGAGCTCCGCAAGTACCTCGCCCCCAAGCTCCACGAGGCCTGGGCCGACCTGTGCAACCCCGAGGGCCGGCTCCCGTTCACGCACGACCACTACCTCAAGATGTGGCAGCTGAGCGGGCCATCGATCCCCGGTGACTTCGTGCTCTTCGACGAGGCACAGGACGCCACCCCCGTCATGCTCGACGCCGTCGCCCACCAGGGCCGGCGGGGCGCGCAGCTCGTGTTCGTCGGCGACTCCCAGCAGCAGATCTACGAGTGGCGCGGAGCGGTGAACGCCCTCGCCGAGCTCGAGGGGCAACGGGCGTTCCTCACGCAGTCCTGGCGCTTCGGCTCCGCGATAGCGGACGTCGCCAACCTGATCCTCGGCGAGCTCGAGGCCGACATCCGCCTCGTCGGGCACCCCGGCATGGACTCGCGCATCAGCGGCTGCGTGCCAGCCGCGGTGCTGTGCCGCTCGAACGTCGGGGCGATCGACACCGTCCTCAAGCTCCAGCGGGCCGGCCGGCACCCGCACCTCGTCGGCGGCGGCGAGGAGGTCGTGCGCTTCGCGAAGGCCGTCAGCGAGCTGCAGGAGACCGGCAGCACCTACCACCCCGAGCTGGCGTGCTTCACCTCGTGGGCCGAGGTTATGGCCTACGTCGACCAGGACCCCCAGGGCGACGAGCTCGCGCTGATGGTGAACATGATCAACGAGTACGGCCTGCAGATCATCCTCGACGCCCTCGACGGCATGATCGCCGAGAGCGAGGCCGACGTGATCGTGTCCACCGCCCACAAGAGCAAAGGCCGCGAGTGGTCCACGGTGCGCCTCGCTGGCGACTTCGCCGAGCCCCTCGAGCGCGGCGCCGGCGCGGACGGTGAGCTGCGGCTCCTGTACGTCGCCGCGACCCGGGCCCGTGACGTGCTCGACCTGCGCGCCTGCGAGCCGCTGCGGGCCCGGTTCTCCGACGCGCTCGTCTGACCCGGATAGGGTCCTGCTGTGGCGCTGACGCTCGAGTACCTCGCTGTCGACGACCTGCCCGTCGACGAGCGCAACCCCAAGGGCCACGCGCTCGAGGACATCGATGCGTCGATGACGCGCTTCGGCTACGTCGACCCCGTCGTCATCGATGAACGCACCGGCAAGCTGCTCTCCGGGCACGGACGCCGCGAAGCGCTCATGGCCCGCAAGGACCGGGGCGAACCGCCCCCGCTCAACGTCGAGGTCGACGCCGAGGGCCGCTGGCTCGCCCCGGTCGTGCGCGGCGTGCGCACCACCAGCGACATCGAAGCGGGCGCCCTGATCGTCGGCGTCAACGAACTCGTCGCAGCCGGCGGCTGGGACCCCGACCGCCTCGCCCCGCTCCTCGAGTCGATCCGGGCCGAGTCGAGCCTCGTCGGGACCGGGTTCACGAACGAGGGCCTCGACGAGCTCCTCGCCGGCCTCGCCTACGACCGCGCCGAAGCCGAACGCTCAGCCGCGGGCGACCCCGACGACCTGCCAGCTGCGCCGGCCCTCACCAAGCCCGGTGACATCTGGCAGCTCGGTCGGCACCGCCTCGTGTGCGGCGACGCCGCCGGCGACCGCGACGTGCGCGCCGCCCTACTCGGCGACCTCACCCCCACGGTCTCGTACCAGGACCCGCCGTATGGCATGAAACTCGAGACCGACTACAAGAAGATGCACCGCCGGAACCGCACGAAGTGGGGCGAGTCGAACACGTTCGCGAAGGTCGAGGGCGACGACGTCGACTACAACGCAGCCCCGCTCATCGCCGACTTCGCTGGGTGCCGCGAGCAGTTCTGGTGGGGCGCGGACTACTACCGGGCCACGATCCCCGCCGGTGGCTCCTGGCTCGTGTGGGACAAGCGCAGCCTCGAGAACGAGCCCGTGTTCGACAACGTGCTCGGCAACCAGTTCGAGCTCTGCTGGACGGCCCGGGCGCACCGGCGCGAGCTGCTGCGCCACGTCTGGTCCGGGCTCCATGGCGTGCACGGCGAGGGCGAGGAGCACCGGCGCCTGCACCCCACCCAGAAGCCCGTCGCGCTGCACCTGTCGATCCTCGGCGCGCACGGCCGGCCCGGTGACGTCGTCGTCGACCTCTACGCCGGATCGGGATCCACGCTCGTCGCCTGCCACCAGCTCGAGATGACCGCGCTGCTCGCCGAGCTGTCCCCGGAGTACTGCGACACGATCTGCGCTCGCTACCAGCGCATGAGCGGCGACAAGCCGGTCCGGGCCGGCGAGCCCGTCGACTTCGGCACCCCCTGACGATAGGGGCCTTGACTCCTACTCGGCTTCGAAGCGATGGTTGGGTCACTACCCCTACCGACTCCGAGGAGGAGCACCCACCATGAGCACCGTCACCGTCAAGATTCCACCCGCCTTCTACGACGACCACGTCGCCCGAGACCTGCCCGCCGGCACCGAGACCCACCGCACCAAGAAGGTCGTCACCGTCGACCTCGACGCCGCGGAGCTCGCCGAGCTCGTGTCCGACGCGAAGCACTACGCCGACAGCGCCGCCGACTTCTGGGAGGACCACCGGGGCCTGGTGATCAGCGCCCGGGCCACGCTCAAGGTCCTCGCCAACGTCACCCCCCCGAGCGCTCCGGTGCCGGCCAGCGCGGCGGTCACCCGGATCGAGCGCATGGCTCGCGCCAAGGTCGAGGCCAAGCAGATCAAGGGCTGGAAGGCGGCCGGCGAGAAGGGCCCCCGCCCCGCCACCCCGAACCTCGACGCCATCGAAGCCGACGCCGCGGCCCGCGCCAGCGGCACCGCCACGCGGCCCGGCCAGCGCCGCCAGCTCCGCGAGGTCGCCCCCGGCACCACGCTCCCGAGCGGGCACCTGGCACCCGGGGCCCTCGGCGCATCCGTCGCCGCTCACATCGCAGAGCACGCTGCGAGCGACCACGGGGTCGGCGAGGTCGCCAAGGCCCTCGGCGGCAAGAGCGCCGGCGCTGTCCGCAACGCCCTCGACCGCCTCGTCGCCTCCGGTGCGGCCACGCTCACCAGCGAGAAGCCTCGCCGCTACCAGGCAGCCGCCAACGTCGCCTCCGGGGCAGCGTGATGGGCGCCCGCGACCAGCGAGGGATGGCCGAGATCATCGACGACGCGGCCACGAGGGCGGGGCTGCGGGCGAGCGGCTCGGACCGCCGCGAGACCCCGCGCCGCATCGAGGAAGTCACGATGCACTACGCCACCCAGCGCCTGCTCGCGGCGGCCCTCGCCGCGGCGAGCGAGCGACGCACCGGGTCGAACGTGCAGCCCGAGACCGGCAAGCTCGACCAGCTCGTCGGCGTCGCCGATGACTACCTCCTCGCCGAGGCAGCGCTCATCGAGGCCCGCCAGGCTGAGCGGTGACGCCGCTGCGCCATCTCCGCAAGGGCGACCGGGTCCGGGTCGTCGACGCCAAACGGCGCCAGGACCTGCGCTGGGACGGCTGCGTGGGGCGCGTCGCCAAGGACCGCATCTACGGCGAGCTCCACGTCGACCTCACCGTCGAGCACGGCCGCGGCGTGACCGGGCTGCGGCTGCCCCTCGAGGGCCCCAACGCCGTGATCGTCGAGCTCATCGACAACGACCGATAGGGGCCTTGACCTCGCCCCACTTCGAAGCCATTGTGTGCTCCTACCCCTAGCCCCTGGAGGCCGCCATGCCCAGCACGCTCACCGACACCAAGACCGCCACGGTCGTCGCCACCGAGATCATCGGCTCCGGCTACACCGTCGTCACCGCCTGGGAGCCCTACACCAGCCACGCCAGCGTCCGCAGCGACGAGGCCGGCGGCCGCCTCGGGCAGATCACGCAGCGCCCGCTGCCCGCCGAGCTCGCCGCCATGGAGCCGGGCTCACCTGAGCGGATAGCCGCGGCGATCGACTTCCACGCCGCCAACGTCGCTGACGCCTACGAGGCGATCAGCGAGGTCTACCCGGTCCTGCTCGACCGGGCCGACGCCTCAGCTGACCGGGGCGAGGTCATCTGCGCCGGCTCCCCGTCACGCGTGCCCTGCGGTGGCGGGTGCGGCGAGCTCGTCGAGCCCAACTTCCTCGGCATCGCCTGGTGCGGCGAGACCGGACGATGAGCGTCTACGTGCAAGAGGGCTGGTGGCACCCGAACGTCAAGGCCGGGCAGGTGCACGACCACAAGCGGAGCCAGCCGCCGACGATGCACCGCCTCTGCGAGCCCGTCTACACGAAGCGCCGCGGCGACGCGAGCGACAGCTGCGGGTGTGGGCACGAGCGCGGCGACCACGACCAGGGCGAGGGCCGCGAGGGCTGCCAGGTCGTCGTATCGTTGCGCCCGGGCCGGGAGTACTGCCCGTGCGACGGGTTCCGGCCGCCGCTGTGGGAGAGCGACCGGGTAGAGGTGGAGCTGGCCGCCGCGGACGACGCTGCCGGCGAGAACGCCGAGGAGCGCTGGTACGCGCTGCATGACGGCTGGGTCCGGTGAGGGCCACCCGCTGCGCCCTCCTGACCGCCGTGCCGCTCGCCGCGGTGTTCGCTGGCCCTGCGGTGCTCGGCTACGGCTGGGGCCGCCTAGCGGCCGCTGTGGGCTGCCTGGTGGCCATCGCCATGCTCGGCCACGAGCTCGCACGATGAAGCGACTCGACCCGCTGGCCGCTGCTCGAGGGTTCGCGGCGGAGATGCGAGCTCAGGGCATCCACGTCGGGCTCGGCTCGCCGCCGGTGTGCGTGGTCTGCGATGTGCCTTGGCCATGCGCTGCCGTGGCCCCGGACGGCCTGGCCTGCCTCGCCGACGACGACGCGATAGGGGACTAGGGTCGGACCATGACCGACCTCACCCCAGCGCAAGTCGCGGGCCACACCAAGCCTCGTGCCGGGCGCGTGCTGCAGCGCCTCGCAGCCTCCGTCGCCCCCACCCTGGCCATCGTCGAGATCGGCGTGTTCAAAGGCCGCTCGGCCTGCTACCTCGGCACCGGAGCGCGCGACGGAGCTGGCGCGCACGTGTGGGGCGTCGACCCCTGGGACCTGCCCGGGGAGCGCTACCCGTTCAACTGGATGGAGGAGCGCCCGAGCCGCCACGCGTTCACGAAGCCCGAGACCCGCGAGGCCGCCGAGGCAGCGGTGCGCGACCTCGGGCTCGAGGACACCGTCACGCTCGTGCGCGGGTTCTCGGCCGACGTCGGCGCGACCTGGGACGGCCCCAGGATCGGGCTGCTCCACGTCGACGGCGACCACCGCGCCAACGCCATCCGCGCCGACTGGTTCGCGTGGCGCCCCCACCTCGCCCCGGGGTCCGTCGTCGCCTTCGATGACCACGTGCGCACATGCGCGGACGTGATCACCGTGGTCAGCGAGCTCGTCCGCACTCACCAGATCGACCCGCCTCGCATGGCGACGCGACGCCTCGCCGTGACGAGGGTCCGATGAAGCCGCTGCCCTACGGGCCGCCCACCGTGACGCCGATGACTGGCGAAAGTGGCCGTGATCCGGGCGTCAGTAAGGACCCCGTGTTCGTTCACCGTTCGACACCCTCCGAGCGATGCGACCACGACACCCTCAACATCGAGGACATCCACCAGTCGTGGGGTCTTGGGTGGGTGTGCATCCTCTGCGGCCGTCCCGTCGCAATCAAGATCACCCACTACGGGTCTGGCTTGGCGTCCGTTATTGGTGGCGCAGATTCACCCTCCGACCTGGCCCCTATCGGCGGTTCTCAGAACTTGGATTCTGGCCGCTCAAATCCAAGTTTGGAGGCGACCGATGGCTCGTGAACCTGGCGAAAGAGGGCGTGACGAGGGTGTCGATATGGACCGCCTCATTGAGCAGGTGGCCGAGCGACGGAACGACCACGAGTTCATGGAGCGGCTACGCACCCGTCTGGCCGAGGACGGCGCGATGCTCCACCACCTCGCCGGTCACCAGTGCCGCTACCCGCAACCGAACACCGCGGGGTTCCCGGTCAACCAGTGCCTCGACTGCGGCGGCTGGATCATCGCCGCACCCGACATGGAGCCTCCCCATGTCTGAGCCGCAGGAGCATGGCGAAAGTGGCGGGGCTGAGGCTGTCGGTATGACGCACTTCACGCCGGGCGACAGGGTGTTCGTGACCGACCCCGCACTGGCCGAGTTGAGGGCCATCTTCGCTAGAGCGACAGGAAAGGAGCGGCCCAACCACCACGGCACCATCGACGAGGTCTGGTCCGACCGCATCCTCATCATCTTCGATGACGGCGGCTCGGCTCCGTACCCGGCCGATGAGGTGCGTCACCTATCGACGCCCGTATTCACGCCCGAGGCGGATCAGATCGGCGGCTCTGACGATCGCCCCGGGTCGGCCGATGGCATGAGCTCGACCGGCCCGGGGCCTCGCTGATGCACGCCATCCCGATCCCCGACGGCATGGCCGAGGCTGCCGGTGGCCGCCGCGTGATCATCGGCGAGCCCGGCGACCCGACCCGCGATGACGTGCGCCCGTGCGAGTACATCGCCACCGAGAGCCAGCTCTACCCCGGCCGGCCCTGCGTCACCGCGCTCGTCGAGCTCGATGACGCCGAGCGCTCCGCCCTCGCTGCCGGCGCCCGGATCCTGCTAACCCTCGACGGCGGCGAGCTCCCCTGGTCGCTGGGCGTCACGCCATGAGCCCCGCCGCGCTCGACGAGGACCTCCTCGTGGCATGCGCCGACCTCGTGGGCCGCAGCGGCGCGAAGTCCTTCGAGATCGGCTGGCTCAACGACCCCGGCGAGCCCGCCTACGACAAGCACGGCCCGCAGTGGTACGCCCACGCGCAGCTCCGCGGCGCCCGGATCACCGCCGAGAACCACCCGGGCCCGACCGAGGCCTGCGACGCCCTCTGCGTGCGGCTCCTCACCGGAGCCCAGTGCAAGTGCGGGAAGCTCGTCGCCCTGTCGTCGGCGGGGGCGATCGCCTACGACGACGTGCTGATGGCGGACGGCTCCACCTGGACCCGTGACGAGGCCAAGCGTGCCGGCCAGTGTCGATGGCGGCGCGACGGCAACCGATGGAAGCGAGGCTGCGAATGAGCGCTGAGGTGAAGCCCCAGGGCTACGAGTGCGACTGTTCCTGCGGCGGGATGATGCTCCGCAAGACGATCACGATCTCGGGCGACACCTACCCCGTGAAGATCGAGTGCCCGCGGTGCGGACGGACGCCGCTCGACCTGCTGGCCAAGAGGGATGCGCGGTGACCGCCCAGCGCCTCGTGTGCGCGTACGCCCGGAAGTACGAGCCGGCCTTCATGGTCGAGGACCTCCGGACCAACTGCGGCTGGGTCGACGACTTCGTGGAGCTCGACCAGTCCGACCGGGCCAGCGAGCTGTGGTCACGGCGCGACGAGCGCGTGTTCCAGCTGCGCCGCCTCGCCGAGAACGCCGGCGCGGACTGGTGCCTGATCATGGACCCTGACGAGCGGCTCGAGGACGGCGCCGAGCAGCGCATCCGTGAGGTCATTGCCGGCGACCCCGGGCTGCGTTACACGTTCCCGCTCCTCGAG
>Ga0302046_10002434_pt1 | contig 17303 bp, 18 predicted proteins | sample RVTome_11_FD_200261 | JGI IMG/M metagenome (GOLD analysis project Ga0302046, IMG submission 200261) | Soil microbial communities from uranium-contaminated site in the Upper Colorado River Basin, Wyoming, United States - RVT147D111 (version 2) ...
CATAGGGTAACGTTGTAAGCACGAGCCGAAGGAAAACCGCTGCCGTCGTTACGAAGCGCTCTGGAACAGCTTGTCGCTATCGTCCCGCGAGGCCCTCCCCGGTGGCGGGGCTACCTCAAAGCGCTGGTCGATGGCCGCTTGCGAAGCCACGCCGTCCCCCGTGGCCGGCTCAACCGACGAGGACGACACGCCGGGCAGAGTGACCGTGCTGCCGGGTGCCCTGTTAAAGAGCTGGTCGATTTGCGCTTGAGACGTAGGGGTAGCTGCCTCTTTGTCTGGCCGGAACGCCGCCGCTCCCTGGCCGGGAACAGCAAAGACCGGGTCGGTCAGCCCTTGCTGCCGGCCGGACCCGTCATATTGCGCATTCGGATCAAACGCGACGCGCATAGACGATCCCGCCTTGGGTACCACGTTGAAGGGTGCGCCATCAGAGCCGAGCCGTGCCACGAGATGCCCCAGGTGAGTCCGCATAGACTCGATCAGGTGGTGCACGGCCGTGAGTTGCTGCGCGGTGATGTCCTGCACCTGGAGCGAGAGCATAATCTGGTTGAGATAGGTCCGGGCCTCCTCGATCACCGCCCGGTCCGTGCTGATCTGCCGGCCAACCTTACGGCGCAGCAACTTCCGCTCCTCGTGAATCACCTCTACCTTCTTGAGCAGCGCGTCGTCCCGGCCCCGAAGCGAGGCACGCAACAAGCGAATCATGCGCGCATCCGCCGCCGCCATAGCTTCCACGCAGGGGCTGGATTCATCCACGCGTTTCTGGGTCGCTGAGAGGCCCAGGAGCGCCTTGTCCACGATGTCGAGAATCTCCGTCGTAGCCAGTTCGGTGGCCTGCGTGACGCTCTCCAACCGCGACGTCGCGTGCGGCATCTTGTCGGTATTCGCCCGGATCGATGCATCGATCTCGTCCAGCAGCGTCGCGACGTCCTTGAAGAACAAAAAGATTTCCTCCAGGAACGGTGCGGCACGCTGCGCGATGATGAAGATAGCCCGCAGTTCGTCGAGCTTCTCAAGGACGTTGTTTATCTGGGTAGGTGGCATCGTGCTGAGGGTTCAGGCTAGCTTGAGGATCGCATCGATCTTTTCGCGAAGGATCTTGGGCGTGAAGGGCTTGACGATGTAGTTATTCACCCGCGCATGCATCGCCGCAATCACATCTTCCTGCATACCGCGCGTGGTAATCATCAGGATCGGCATCTCGCTATAGCGCTCGTGATCCCGGATCGTCTTTGTCAGTTCCAAGCCGTTCATGTTGGGCATATTCCAGTCGGTGATGACGAATTCGAAGTCGTCCGCGTCGAGCTTGTCCAGGGCATTCTGACCGTCTTCGGCCTCTACAAACTCGCCATAGCCGATCTCACGGAGCGCGTTGCTCACGATCCTTCGCATGGTGGGAGAATCGTCGACCACTAGAATCTTCATGGGCCACCTCAACCGATGGTCTCAGGGATGGCCGCCTGATGGCGCCGGCAGGCCACACACGTGCTGGAAAATGAACGGAGTGCGGAACCCGCGCCCTACCGCGCGCGAAACCGGCACACTCCTCTTGATAATCGTTACCCTTTCCTTCGTCCTTAACGGTTCTTTGCCGGGGGGTCAAAAAAACCCATACCGCCACGGATATGGGTTTTTTGACCGTTTTAGAACCCGTTTATCGTTTCAGCTGAACGACCTCCTGAAGCAACTCGTCGGAGGTCGTGACCACGCGGGCGGAGGCTTGATAGCCCCGTTGCGTCACGATCATGTCGGTAAACTCGGTCGCCAGGTCGACGTTGCTCATCTCCAGGGCACCGGCCACCACCGACGTCTCGAGCTCCAGGCCCGGGCGGCCCATCACGATGTCTCCGGACGCTGCGCTCAACCCGTAGAGGTTTTCGCCCAGTTGGAGGAGTCCGTTGGGGTTGTAGACCGTGCCCAGCGCCAGCTGAAAAGCCGCCTGCTGCTCGCCGTTCGAGAAGTTCAACGACACGATGCCGTCGACGCCGATGCTGTAGCCTACGAAGCGTCCCGCGGGGTATCCATCCTGGTCACTAACCGTCGCCGTCGTCGATCCCGAGAACTGGGTAAACTGGTTCCAGTCGACCGTGATGGTAGGAGACCCGGTGACGTACGCGGCATCCCACGTAATCGTGCTCGCAGTCGGCCCGACGAGCGTGCCGTTCACATCGAAGTCGATCGTCCCGGTGACCGTCGCAAACGGCGGCGGGGTCGCGGCCCCGTCATACCGGATCTCGTAATCCCACTGGTTCGTCGTCGCGTTCTTGGTGAACTCGATGATGGCGTTGAAGGCTTTGCCCTGCTCGTCGTAGATGGCCGTGGAGACGGTGATGGCGTCCCCGGCCACGGCATCGGCGGAGAGGTTGCCGGCCAGCGCCATGTTTTCGGTGAACTTCGGATCGGCCGCGCCCTGCGCCAGGAAGTCGATCTGGACGTCCCGCAACTGGCTCATGTCGATGCTGCCGGTGGGGTCGATGGACCAGCCCTGGACGTTCAAGCCGGCAGCGGTGACGAGTTCACCGTTGGCGTTGAACGTGAAGTTGCCGGCGCGCGTCAGGTAGGTCTGCCCGCCTCCGGCCGTGATGAAGAACCCATCGCCCGAGAGGGACAGGTCCGTGGGCACGTTGGTGGACTGAAAAGCGCCCTGGCTCCAGTCCTGGTCGACGGCACCTATATGGACGCCTCGCCCTACATAGGATGGATTGACGCCGCTGCCCCCGGCAATACGGCCTACGCCGAGTTGCAGCTGGGCCAGCACTTCGTTGAAAGCCACCCGGGATCGCTTGAAGCCGGGCGTATTGACGTTGGCGATGTTGTTGCCGATCACGTCCATGCGGGCTTGATGGCTTCTGATGCCGGAGACACCAGAGAGGAGTGAGTTAATCATGGTTCTATCCTCCGTAGTTGTACCGCAGCGTCGGTCGGTCGGCTGCGGTCCGGCACCCCGTACTCGACGCATCGAGCCTGGGTCCTGCCGGTGTGTTTGTCAGGGTTGTTGATTCACGGATCGAGCAGCATAGCGCTGTCGATCTGGGTAAAGACACGGTGTTGCAACTCGTGCCGGTCGATGGCCGTGACCACGGTGCGGTTGGGCACGTTGACCACGAAGGCGGCGTCGCTCCGCATCAACAGCGCGTCGCGGGCTCCTTTGGATTCAAGGTGCTGCAGGGCCTCGTTGAGGCTCCGCTGCTGGGCTTCGGTCATCGAGATGCCACGTTGCTGCATCCGCTGCCAGGCATGGTTCGAGATCGTCGGGCCTGCTGCCTCCAGCCGGGCGCGTTCGAGGTAGGACGTAAAGTCGCTCCCTGCGGCACCGCGCGGCGGGGCCTCGGCCTGTGGACGTTCTCTCAGCGATGCCGGTTGGCCCGGGTCGATCCGGCCAGCCAGTTGACGCACGTTCATGGTCTCTCGGGGCTAGGCAGCCTGGTTTTCGTACTGCGGGCCGTCGTACTCCGGAGAGGCCTGGACCAGCGAGTCGATCAACGCCTTGAGGTCTCTTTTAGAGAGGGCCGGGTTGTCGGTAAGCTCACGGCTTATCCCCGCGGCGACCCATCCGATGCGGGCCTGCGAAAGGGCAGGATGCCTTCTCCGCAAGAGCTGGATAGCCCCGATGAACGTCTGCGAGGGGCGCGGCGCGCTCGTAGACGGCGTCGTCTCCGGTGCCCCGGGAGGCATCGTCGGGACTTCGTCTTGCGCCGGTTTTTGGTAATTCGGCTCGATGATCACCGTCTCCGGCCCCGTCTGCTCGTCCGCCCGGTAGCGATCCGGCACGGCCTGCGCACGCGCCCGTTGCAGCTGCGCTTCGAAAGCGGTCTTCTGCTCGTTCGCCTGCGGAATCCGCACCGGGAAGTGCGTGTGCTTGAGAAAGTCCGGGCGTATTCTATTCGCCAGTTGAAATAATTGCATGGTTTTTCAGGGTTGGTTGGTTGATGGTTTTTGATTCTTTGACGGGTCGCCTACCCCGATGCTTGCGTCGGAAAGCAACCGCTTCCTTCGACGGATACCTCGGAGCTTGCTCCCAGGAGGGTCATCAGGAGGAACGCGGGAGCGACGCTTCTTCGTAGGTGTAGTCGCTCGTCGGGATCGCCTCCGGTACGGCTTCCAATGCAATCTCCGGTTCAGCCTCCGGCGCTACCTCCGGCCAGCCGATGCTCTGGATGTCCGTATAGGGCACGGCCACGCCGTTAACCCACACGAACACGCCGTCCGGGCCGAAGCTGACCCGGTCTACGATGCCGCGCATCAGGGGCATCACCTCCACGGGCTGCCCTTCGTCGTCGAAGGCCTGGACGTCGAACGTATAGATGCCCGCCGGGAGCGGCTCGCCGTCCGGGCCGGTGCCGTCCCAGACTACTTCCTGGCGGCCGGCCCCGCTGCCTTCGATCTCGATCTGGTGAACGACGGCGCCGCTCTCATCACGGATGGCGACCTGGAGCATGGCGGCCGGCGCCTCGGCGTTGAAGGCGAGGCTAACGGGCTCACTGCCGTCCCACCCGACGACGTTGCCCGGCACATCGACGCTCAACCCGATCAAGCCGGTCGCAGCGCTTCGATTCATGCTGTCGGTCAACAAGCCGAGCCATTGTCCCTGGGCCGCGATCGTCTCGCCCATCACTTCGGCCAGCAGGGTAAACACCTCGCTCTGATCGGCGAGGGTATTGTTCATGCTCATCAACTGCTCGACGCTCGTAAACTGGGCAAGCTGAGAAGCAAACTCATGCCCTTGCAAAGGATTGAGCGGATCCTGGTTGTTGAGCTGCGTCACGAGCATCAACAGAAACTCATCCTTGCCCAGGTTTTGCCCGCTTCCCAGCGACGTCGCAGGTGGGATCGCTCCCTCCATACCGGGTGGCAAGGTGTTGGTTATGTCCATAACATGATGGGGTCTATGGTGAAACAAAAGGCGGCTCGAATACTACCCTACCCATTCGTGGCGCGCCCCGAGTGGTAACGTCGAGCGGACCGTGCTTACGGCGGCGGCCTCGTCGTCGGCACCGGCCGGCCCTGTAGCAGCCGGCGCACGCGTGCCGCCGGCCTGTTCTCGTTCCTCGGAATGGCCGGCGTTACTGTTAAAAAGTGAAAAGTCTACGGTCGTCTCATACTCGGCCTGCAAGACTTCCTGGAGCCGGTCGGCGTGGGCCGAAGCGAGGGCGCGCAGGTCCGGGTCACTGAATCCGACGGCGACGGACACCCGCCCTTCTTCGCGCCGTGCTTTGATGGTGACGGTGCCCTCCCCGCCGTCCAGGTTCATCTCCAGCATCTTCCATCCGTCCTCCGTAAAGACGGTCTGCCGGGCATTGCTCAGGGCGGCCCGCAGCCAGGCGGCTGAGACCGTCCTCGACTGGGAAAAGGCCCGCCGGGGTCCGCGCGTCCCTGAGGCCGAGGCCTCGGCAGCTTTCTCTGCGTCGGTACGGGCCAGGAGGGCATCCGCAGCCATCCCGTCGGGATCGCTTTCCGGCTGCGCCGGGAGGCCCCGGTCGGCTTCATCCGGCATCGCTTCAACCGCGGCCTCTGCCTCGGCCGTGCTGTGTTGCGCCAGGGGCGGCTCTTCCCGTGCGGACGGGTCCATCGCCCGGGCTTTCTCGGAGGCCGCTTCGGCGCGCCGGGAGCCGCGCTCTCGGCGTGACGTACCGGGATCCTGGGCATCCGCACGGTCTTCGGCGTCGGCCGACGGCCCCTGCCCTGCGAGGCGCCCCGCTGTCGCTTTTTCCTCGGCGCGCCCCTCAACTTCCAGTGTACCCGTCGCCGCCTCGTTTTCGGCGTCGGGCATCAGCCCGTCCACCGCTGCAGGACCTGACGCATCCGGGGGCAAGGCCTCGGCAACCGGCTTTAGCTCGAAGATCCGCCGGCCGGCCGGTGAAGTCGGCTCGCTGCTTCGTCCGGTTCGTGTGGTGTGAACGCTCGGGAACGAGGCTGTGGCCGGTCGTGAAGCCTGCTTCCCGGCTTCGCGCCGCAAGCCCACCCGTTCGCGGGGTCCCTGCTCCCTTACCTCCTGCCGGGCCCCTTCGTGCTCTTGTTCCAACCCTTCGCCCCCTACCTCGCCGTCGGCCTGGGTGACCGGATCGACCGGGCGGTCGGTATCAATTTTGGGGGACGTATCATCGAGAGCCTGCGGTGCGTCTTGTTTCCGGGCAAGCGCATCGGCGGCAGCCTGTAGGGCTGTGGCGGCCGGCGCTTCTGAGGATGCGCCGGCGGCAACCTCCGCACGCACGGCCCCTTCAGCGGCAACCTTAGCATGAGCGGTGCTCTCCGGAACCAGGTCCATCGCTTCCGCCTCACCCGTTTGCGCCCCCTCTGCCGGCAGGGCCAACGCCGCAGCGTCAAGCTGAGCCGTGGTCGGCCGGGCTTCGGTGGGTTGCGCTGTGGCGGGTCGGGCTGCGTCAAAAACGTTACCCGAAAGAGCCGCCGGCGCTCCTGCCAGACCGTGCAGGACGGTGCCTCCCGCCACGGCGCCCTCCTCTAAAGAAGCCCCGTTCCCTTCTGCGGTTGCAGCCTGGGCGGGGGTTACCAGGGAAAGAGCCCCGGAGAGTACGGCGGCAAAGGGTAGCAACGCATCGGTGTTCGCTCCTGCGTCGGTGGGGCTATCGCCCTGTTCGCGCAGCAACTCGCCGGTAATTTGAAGAATCGTATTCAATTGCATCTGGCATCTTCTGTTTTATAACCCGGCCTCATGGCCTGCCACCCCTGCGTTAGAGAGCGTATCTGGAGCCACCGGCGGCCGGGCTACGGCCCCACCCGGCTGTACCAGGCGCCTGATGAAGTCGGCAGCCACCGGAGGCGGCATGGCCTGCAACAGGCGCGTGCGGTTTCGGGCGCTGGCTTGCTTGTACAGCGCCTCCAGAACCGATACGTCGAGTTGAGCCAGCACACTCGCCAGTTCCTTATCCTCCAGCTTGGTGAGCGTCGTGCTCAACTCTTGCACGCTGCCTTGCAGCGCCTGCTGTTCTTTCTGCTGTGCCTGCAGCGCTTTTATCTCGTCCAGGAGGTACAAGCGCTCGCGCGACAGCGCGGCGACACGGCGCTGCAGGGCATCCAACGAGTCCTGCAAAGCCATCTTGCCGCCGGCAGCAACGGCACCATCGGCTGCATCCATCGGAGGGTTCGCATTCCCTTCCGCCGTGCTTTCAGGCATCATCGCACGCCCGAGGGAGTCGGGTGACGACGCGATCAGCGAGTCCATAGCCGCAGGCAGTTCGGTACCGCCGGGCTCCAGGTCCATGGTGAGGACCTGGGCGAGGCTGTCCAGGCGGGCCAGGCTGTCCAACTCGGCCACCGCTTTTTCTACGACCTCGGGCGCCAGCGTCGGCATCGCGAAATACATTCCGACCAGGCCGACGGCTATCGCTCCCAGGACCGATACGGTTGCAATCACTGCTTTGATCATGAATGCAATAGCTGTCTTTTATGAAGAGGGGTGTCCGCTTGAAGGGCGGTACCCCCGTTGCTTTCTGAAGTAGCCCGAGGCGGCCTGTTCGTCGAGAAACGCGCCTTCCGCGTCTTGCTGGGCCTTCTTATGGTCTATCGCTTCGCGCTCGTGCAGGCGATGCATCGATTCCTCGGCGCCGTGCTTTTGCCGGAGCCGCTGGCGCGCCTCGCCCTCGCGCTGCCGGCAGGAAGCCAGTTCGCTACAGGCCTGGTCGTATTGCCGCTGTGCGTCTTGCCGGAAAGCGTCGTGCCGCTGCAGGGTCGCGGAATCGACCGGGCCCCTGTCGCTCTCGGGCAGATCGATCAACCGTTGCGCCATGCGAAGCACGACCGCTTCCTGCTCCTGGCGCGCCTGCACCACCTGCCCGAAGTGCTGCCGGGCCCGCTCCGTTTCGTACCGGCGCAACTTGAGCACACTCTCCAGAGAAAAGCGGAATTTCTTTCCCTTCATGCGATCGTAAAGCCCCTGTTTTAGTCGGTTTATGCGACCTGTTCGAACCGGGCAAAAGCCTCGCCAGAATAGGTTGGCCGGCAGCACGGACGGTTGAACCCCATGGTTTTTCATCACGGTCCTTTTTTCGCAATACGCCCGCCGGCGGCGGGGCCTTGCGCCCGGGCAGGCACGGCCGCTTGCTGATCCAGGAGGCGGCGCAGTTCAGGGACCGGATCGGTCACGGGCGGGTCCTCTACACCCTGGCGCAGAAACGCCCGGAGCGCCCCGTGGAGGGCGATGGCCCGGTCCGTCTCCGGGTTGGACCCCGGCTCGTAGGCCCCAACGCGGATCAGGTCTTCGGCTTCCTGATATACCGCCAGCAGCCGGCGCGCCTCGTCGGCGGTGGCCCTGGCTTCGGGCGAGACGACGCGCGGCATCACCCGGCTGACACTCTGCAACACGTCGATAGCGGGAAAATGGTTGGCATGGGCCAGCTTACGCGAGAGCACGATGTGCCCGTCGAGGATCCCTCGGACGGCGTCCCCCACGGGCTCGTTCATGTCGTCGCCGTCCACCAGCACCGTAAAGATGCCGGTGATGGTGCCCTGGGTACCGGGGCCGGCGCGTTCCAGCAGGCGCGGTAAGAGGGCGAAGACGCTGGGCGTATAGCCGCGCGTCGTCGGCGGCTCGCCGACGGCCAGGCCGATCTCGCGCTGGGCCATCGCCACCCGCGTCACCGAGTCCATCATCAGCAAGACATTCTTTCCCTGATCCCGAAAATATTCGGCCAGGGCCATCGCTACGCCCGCACCCTTGACCCGGCTCATCGCCGCCTGATCCCCCGTGACGGCGACGACGACGGAGCGGCTCAGGCCTTCCTCGCCGAGCGTATCGACGATGAACTCCTGGACTTCGCGGCTACGTTCGCCGATGAGGGCGATGATGTTGACGTCCGCCCGGGTGGAACGTGCCAGCATACCCAGCAGCGTACTCTTGCCGACGCCGGAGCCGGCGAAGATACCGATGCGCTGCCCCCGCCCGAGCGTCAGAAAGGTGTCGATGGCCCGGATGCCGGTGGCGAGGGCCGTATCGACCATATGCCGTTTGAGGGGCGACGGCGGTTCTCGGTGGACCGGCTGCTCTTCGAGCAACGCCAGCGGGCCTTTGTCGTCAAGGGGACGCCCGTTGCCGTCGATGATACGCCCCAGGAGTGCTTCGCCGACGGGTACCGTCAGCGGCAACGCCGACCGTTGGACGAGGCATCCCGTACGCAACCCGTGGGTCTCTTCCAGCGGCATGAGCACCGCCGTATCGTCCCGCACGCCGACGACCTCCGCCTTGATGCGCCGGCTGCCGGCTCCCTCGTGCTCGTAGATGTAGCATAACTCGCCCAGCGCCGCGTTTATCTGCCTCGCCTCGATCAACAACCCGACGACGGACTTGACCTTGCCGAAGTGCAGCGGGCGTACCGGCTCCTTGCGAACCTGCTTCAAACACTGGACGAGGTAGCTCATACGGTCGTCAGGTATCGCGATGCTTCAGGGCCGTCGACAGCCCGAAGCGGCTTTTGAGTTGCGCCAGCAGTTCTTCTTTGAGCCGCCGGATGGCACCGTCCGGCGACTGCACGATCCAATCCCCCTGCGCCAGCTTTGGATCGGAATTCCATCGAAGGCCGGAGTGCCCCGCCGCCAGGTCATCCATCAGGCCGTAGGTTTGCAGGCGCGCATAATCGTCGGGGTGGAGGGTTATTTCGAGAGGAATGGCGTTGCCGAACGCTTCGAAAGCCTGCCCGAGCGCCTGGGCCGAGACGGCCCGGACGTCCTGGGGGAGCGGCGCGTCCAGCAACTGCCCGGCGACGTCGAACGCGAGGGAAGCCAGGAGCGGCTCACTCCGTTTCACAAACGCCTGCCAGGCGACCTGAAGCTGCGCCCGGTCCGCTTCCAGCTGCGCCGTCTGCTGCTCGAAGGCGGCCTGTAAAACGGCCTCGGCGGCGGCGTGGCCTTCCGCGTACCCGGTCTCGTAGGCTTCGGCCCGTGCCCGCGCTACCTCCTCGCTAAGCCGCACCTGCCAGGCAGCCTCCAGCGCTTCATGCGAGATCGGCGGCCCTTCGGGCTCCGGTTCTTCGAAGCCCCGCTTGGTCCTCCGGAAAGGCCGGTACGGCTCGTGCTCAAAATCGACCATCTCGTAGCGCACCGCCGCCCGTTGCGCATCGGCACGTCGCAAGACCCTGCCCGTCCGGGCAATCGACAGGTCATCGTCGTCGGAGGACGGGCGCGTCATCTGCACCTCGCGCGTGGGAATACGCAGCCGACGCTTGGGCGCCGGCGCTTCATCGTCAACCTTTGCCGGCCGATACGGCCCCAGGGCGTCCCGTTTGATAATCCCCATCTAGTCCAGCATCATGTCTTTGCCCGAGCGAGACAGGGAGATCTCTTCCTGCTCGTCGAGCGTCTGCGCGATCTGCGTGATGTTGCGCTGTGCTTCTTCGACTTCGCTGATGCGCACGGCCCCGAGCAACTCTAACTCTTCCTTGAGCACATCGGCGGCACGCTCGCTCATGTTGTTGAAGATCTTATTCTTCAGTTCTTCGGACGTCGCTTTGAGCGCCAGGGTCAGGTCGCGCTGCTCAACTTCTTTGAGGAGACGCTGCAAGTCTCGATCGGAAACGTGGATGAGGTCGTCAAAGACGAACATGAGGCCCTTAATCGACGTCGCCAGGTCCGGGTCGCGCTCCCGGATCGCCTCGACGATGGAGACTTCGGTGCTGCGGCTGATGTTGTTGAGGATGTCCGCCACGGACTGGATGCCGCCGGTCATGCTCAGTTCCGCCCCGAAGAGCGAGCCGATCTGTTGCCGGATGACCTCTTCGATGTCGCGGAGCAACTCGGGCGACGTCTTACCCATCGTCGCCAGCCGGTACATGATGGCGCTTTGCACGTCGAGCGAAAGACCGGCGATGATGTCGGCCGCCTTGCGCGGGTTGAGATGCGCCAGGATGAGCGCGGCCGTCTGCGGATGCTCATTCTGCAAAAAGTTGGTAAGTTGGCTCGTTTCGACGGTCTGGAGCAGGTGAAAAGCCGACACCTCCATGGCGGCCTCGACCTTCATCATGATCTCTTCGGCGCGATGCGGCCCCAGCGCCGATTCCAGGGCTTCGCGCGCAAACGTGCTGCCGCCCCGCGTGATGAAGTCCTGCGCCAGCCCCATATCGCGATACTCTACGAGAACCTCTTCGACGATTTCGCTCGAGACGTTTCGCAGCAATGCGATTTCGATCGACACCTTTTCGACCTCATCGTCACGCAGGTGTTTGAGCACGTTGCTGGCCGCCTGGGTACCCAGCGCGATCAACAGCACGGCAGCTTTCTGAACGCCCGAGAGACTCGAGTCCTCCGCCTCGACCAGGTTGACCTGACGCTTCGGCATGGGATTCTGGTTGGCCTGCTCCGGATCTAAATAGGTGTTCATGGTTCTTGCTCCAGGGGCATAGCCGTACTCAAGCTCGTTTAAGATTCACATCCTCACCCAGCCACGAGCGGACCACATCCGCCGTGGTTTCCGGATGTTGCAGAACCTGTTTCTTGATCTCCTTAAACATCAGGTGCTTGGCCTTGAGGCGGGCCTGGGCTTCCTTCGTGAGTTTGCTCGCGTAGAAATCATCCATGGCGATTTCTTCCTCTTCCAGAGCCTCCAGTAAACCGATCGCCTTCGAGCCGTCTTCGAGTTGACGTACGTCTTCGGCCGTACCGGCGAGCAGCTTCGCGTCGGCGCCGGCTTCGATGGCTTGCTGCCTTTCTTCGAACGTATGCAACCGACGGCTGGCTGAGCGAACCAGCAGGGTAACCAGGACGAGCGCCAGCGCCATAAGCCCGTACCGGATGTAGCGCTGCATATCTTCCTGTTGCTGCTGCTGGCGCAGTTCGGCGGCGATCTCGGTGTCGGTGCTCGTGTCAAAAAGCGCCTGGTGAATGGCGAAGCGATCACCCCGCTCCACCTGAAATCCGACGGCATTCTTGACGAGCGCTTCGATCTCCGTCAACTCGGTCGCCTCGTACGGCTCATACACCACTTCGGGCGCGGCGTCTTCCAGGCTGTCCGGGGGCGCCGCGATGGCTTTTTTATGGTTGAGGATCACGGAGATGCTGAGGTCGGCAATCTCGCCGAGGCTCTTTTCCGAACGCTCCACCGTCCGGCTCAACTCGTAGTTACGCACCGAAGCACTGGCGCTCAGGGTGCCGCCGTCGTCTTCCTCCTGCCTTTCTTCGGCGATGACCGTTGCGCTTTCGGGGTCGATGAGGTTGCGTTCCGAGATGGATCGGGTAAAATCCAGCGTCGCCGCCACCCGGACGATCGCGTTGCCCGAGCCGAGCACTTCATCGAGCATGGACTGACCTTTCTCGGCCAGGCGCGTCTCGACGGCCTGCTGCATGCGCAACTGATTTGACCCCACCGCCAGGTCGGGATTACCGGCGTCCGGGTCCGAGAGCATGTTGCCCTGGGCATCGAGGATCGTGACGTCCGCCGGCCCCAGGTCTTCGACGGCGCCGGCCACCAGGGCGGTGATGCCTTCGATCTGGGGTGGGGAAAGCCGGTTGCCGCCGGCCAACTGCAAGACGACCGACGCGCTCGGGCGAACCTGCGTCTGGCGGAACGGACTTCGCTCCGGCATGACGAGGTGCACGCGGCACACTTCAACCTGGCGCATGCTGGCGATGGTGCGGGCCAGTTCGCCTTCGAGCGCCCGTTTCATGTTGAGCTTCTGCATGAAATCGGTCATGCCCAGGGTTCCCTGGTCGAAGAGTTCATACCCGGTCAGGCCGTCCGAACCGATTCCTTCGCCGGCAAACTGAAGCCGCAGTTCGTAGACGTCCTGTTTCGGCACATAGACCGCCGTGCCGTTTTCTTTGAGCTGGTATTTGACGCCCTGCTCTTGCAGCGCCTCGACGACGCGGCTGGCGTCGGTCGGCTCCAGCCCCCCGAAGAGCAGCGCATAGTCCGGCTGGCCCACCCAGTAGGAAATGCCGATGAGCATCCCCAGCGTACCTACCAGGGCCACGCTCATCGCCACCTTCTGCCCGAGGGAGAGGCGAGCCAGGAGCCTTTGAATATGGTTTAAGAATGCCTGCATGTATCTATGCTCAAACGGGCGGGACGGGTCATGGAAGAACGAGGAGGCCTATGCGGGATCGGGCGTTGCCCGGCGCGAGGTGCCTGGATGCGGGTCGTTGAGACGGCGTCTCACAAAAACCACCCTTCATGCTTCAGCACGTCTTCCCCAGCAGATCCAGCTACTGGTACGCCTCGGCAGGATCCCGTAAGGGCCCGCCCCGCTTACACCTGCATCCGCATCAATTCCTGATAAGTCTCCAGCATGCGGTTGCGGACTTCCGTCATCAACTGGAGGTAGAGTTCAGCCTGGTTCATCGAGATCATCACCTCGTGGATATTTTCCTGCTCCCCGGCGATGAATGCGTTGACCTGGGCGTCGGCATCTTTCTGCGCCCCGTCTACCTGGTTAAGGGCATGGGCCAGCGTATCGCCAAAGCCGAGGTTGCCTCCCTCCCCGCCGGGCCTAGGCAGCGCGCGAGATTTGTCGTCTCCCTCCAGGGCGGCTGCCCGTAACCGTTGTAACTGGATAGCGTTCATACTTCGTATCGATGAAAGAGAAACGAGCGCGAGGCGGGTCAGCCCCGCACGTCAAGGTGGGCGCCTACCGCACCGGGGTTGAGCGTCTGCGTGCTTCGGTCGGCCCCGTAGAGCCTGAGCGTCATCGTTTCAGACTTGGGGAAGTAGCGTTCGATCATCTGCTGCTCCACCCGGCTGAGTCCGTCCGGCGGCGGTTGCTTCTCCGGCGGCGCCGCCCGCTCGGACGGGCGCGGCGCGTCGGCGGCGCGCGCGGGAACCTCGCTGCGCTGCCCGGTCTGCGTAAAGGGGTGTACCAGGCGGTTGTGGTAGGGATTTATACGGTTGTCCATCGTTAGATCTCAAGTGTGCGTTTGATCATCTCCTTGGCGGCCTGCACCGTCGACAGGTTAGCCTCGTAAATCCGGTTGGCCGACATCATGCGCGCCATCTCCTCGACGATGTTGACGTCCGGATACTCGACGTAGCCTTCGGCGTTGGCGTGGGGATGGGCCGGGTCGAACTCGAGGCGAATCGCTTGCGCTTCCTCCACGACTTCGGTGGTGGGGCCCAGCGCTTCGTCCGGCAACTGGCGGCGCAACGAAAGCCCCTGGAGGTGCTGTGCGTCGGTGACGTCCATCTGGCTTCGCATCCGGCTCAGCAGACTGCTGAAGCGGACGGCCCGCTCGCCCAGTGCCTCGTGCACGGCCCGCTTCAGGGCGTAGGGCGCGCCCTCCGCCGTACGCGTCGTCGAGGCATTGGCGATATTCTCGGAGGCCGCCCCCAGCGCGATACGCTGCGCCTCCATGCCGCGTGCTGCGGTGCGGAACACTGAAAAAATGCGCGGATCTGAGGCCATCTATCCAGGCTGCGTTTGGGTGTGCATGGGGATCGTTGAGGACGGACTTCGCGTCGCGGATGCGTGGGCAGGTGCGTCCGGAGGCAGCAGACCGGGAACGTGGATCGGCCCGGCGCGCTGTCTCCGCAGCGCCTTAGCCGGAACGCCCGGTGATACCGATACGCATCTTGTTGAAGTGACCATGCAGCGCACGGCTGGCGAGTTGCGTCCGCATCTGGGTATCGGCCAGCTCCATCAGCTCGTCTTCGAGAATCGGCGCCTCGTCCTCCACGACGACGTGCGCCTGGATATCCAGGGCGTCGTGTGGGCTTTCGATGCTGTGTCGCACGTCCTGCAGCATCTCCTCGAACGAGACGGACAGGCGCTGGTAACCCGGCGTGTCGAGGTTCGCCACGTTGCTGGACAGCGCCTGCATGCGCCATGTATAAGCCTGCATAGCACGGGCTAGCAGGTTGAGGGTCATGGTTTTCATGATCTTCGACGGGTTGGTAGAGAAGCCACGTCTTCGTGTGTGAACGGGCTGAACGTCAACCTCCGTGCCACAGCCCCCCGGCCGATCAAACAACGGTATATCGTTAGGTTACGCCTATTCTATAGGGTAATGGAGCCTACCTACCCGCCCTGCCCTTCCCAACGGCACGGAAATTTCCGCTCAACGTGGAAAATCCTGCCGGCTCGGGGTGGGCTTCCCGGCAGGGTCTCCCTGGGCTCGGAGCGAGCAGCCGGGGATGATTCCGGTGTTGCGCCCTACGAACCGGCAGAACGCCAGAATGGCATATGTTTTGACCTGGCTACGCACGTATGTTCAGCGAGACTCCCATCATCGATATGCTTCCGCGCTCTCCCGAGGCAAGTAGACTACGGCACGAACAGGTTCTCGGCGACTTTGCCCAGGTGTTATCCCATCGCATTCGAAACCTGCTGACGGGCATCGAAGGCTTTACGGACCTGCTGGCGGACACGCTGGCCTCCCGTGAGCAACGCGAGCTGGTGCTCCGTATTCTGGAGAGCACCGCCCGCATCGAATTCGTCCTGAATGACCTGCTCTACTACAGCCAGCCGGTACGGATGGTCAAGATGCCGGTAGCCGTCCAGGATGTGCTGGAACGGCTGTTGGAGACGCTCGATGAAGCCGACCGCCGCCATGTTACCCTCGTCGTTGAGCCGGTGCCGGGTTGCCTGATGGCCGATTCCGGCTTGCTGCGCCAGGTCCTCCTGACGCTCGTTCAGAATGCCTTCGAGGCGGCGCCTACCGAGAAGCAGGTGCGCCTAGGGATTGCGTACGACGAAGTCACCCGCACGGTGCGCTTCAACGTGTGGAACAAGGGGTTCATCGACCTGGATGAGGCCCCCTACAAAGTCTTTGAACCCTTCTTCACGACCAAGCCGCACAACCTGGGTATCGGGCTTCCCGTAGCCCGGCGCATCACAGAAGCCCATGAAGGTACGCTGTACCTGGCGGCCAATAGCCCATCTCAGGGTACGTGCTTCACCCTGGAACTACCCCTCGCTACCGAAGCAGAACGCGCCTGGTCCTTCGACGAGTAGGATCCGCTCCTCGGGGTTCGTCTTTCCCTTGAGGACCTGCCGGGCCGATGCCCGCGAACGCCCCCAAAACCCCATGGGGAAAATCCCCACCATGGAAGGGGGATGCTACCCATTTCGTATATTGAGGACATCGCGATACCTTGTTCTCAGGAAATAACGTCAGGAGAAGACGCTTCTTTCCGACGGCCAGAGCCTTGTAGTGCCCCCTTATTTGCTATGATTCCGGCCATTGAACAAGGCTATAGTACCAAGCGGATGTACCCCCTACCCACCTGCTCCCTTCCTCTCGGTTTCGTCTCATCGTCTGCTACGCTATGACACGTCAACCTGAACTCCTTTTCGTCGATGACGAGCGTTTGCTGCACAACGTCTTCACCCGGCTCTTCACGCGCCACGGCATGCGCGTGACCACCTGCCTCAACGCCGTGCAAGCCCTCGACCTGCTCAAACACCATCGCTTCGACCTCGTCGTCACCGACTTCATGATGCCCGACATGGACGGCCTCGAACTCCTGGCCCACATACGAGAGGCATACCCCCAGACCCGCGTCATCATGATCACCGCCCACGGCAGCCTCCAGCACGCCGTGCGCACCATGAAAAGCGGCGCCATCGACTACATCCCCAAACCCTTCTCCACCACCGAACTCCTCGAACGCGTACGCGCCTGCCTGCAGGCCCCCACCCCCGAGGCAGCCCCGAGCACCGCAGCGCCGCGCACCCCCCGCCCCGAGTACATCGGCCAACACCCGAGCATCGAGAAGCTCAAGGCCATGCTGCCCCGCCTTGCCGCCAACGACGCGCCGGTCTTCATCCAGGGCGAGAGCGGCACCGGCAAAGAGATACTCGCCCGGCTGATCCACCAGATGAGCCCGCGCGCCGGGGGTCCCTTCGTGGCGATCAACTGTGCGAATCTGCCGCACGAGTTGGTCGAGAGCCACCTCTTCGGGCATCGCAAGGGGGCCTTCACCGGCGCCGTCGATGACATGACGGGGGCCTTCGAGCAGGCGCAGGGGGGCACGCTCTTGTTGGACGAGATCACGGAGATCGCCCTGTCGGTGCAGGCGAAGCTGCTGCGCGTCTTGCAGGAGCGCGAGTATACGAAGCTCGGCTCGGCCACGGCGCAGCGGGCCGACGTTCGGGTGATCGCCACGAGCAACCGGAACCTGGGCGAGGCGCTCTCGGGGGGGGTATTTCGGGAGGATTTGTATCATCGGTTGTCGGTGTTTCCGTTGTGGGTTCCGCCGTTGCGGGATCGTCGGAGCGACATCGGGGTGTTGGCGCGGTATTTTGTGGGGAAGTACGAGCGGTTGTACGGGTTGCCGGAGAAGGTGCTCTCCGGGGAGTTGTTGGGTTATTTTGAGGGGCACGCCTGGTCGGGCAACGTGCGGAGTTTGGAGAATCTGGTGCAGCGGG
>Ga0302046_10002435_pt1 | contig 17302 bp, 19 predicted proteins | sample RVTome_11_FD_200261 | JGI IMG/M metagenome (GOLD analysis project Ga0302046, IMG submission 200261) | Soil microbial communities from uranium-contaminated site in the Upper Colorado River Basin, Wyoming, United States - RVT147D111 (version 2) ...
GATCCCCGACGCGTTGATCCCGGCCGATGCCCGGGTCGAGATGGATGCCAAGAAGGCGGCCGGCTACTACGTCGACGAGCGGGTCTCGGCGGCCGGCGAACTGGGCGCCACCAAGGGCCGCGGCCTGACCGAGTACTAGGCGGCTTGAGCGGCATTCACGACCCCGTTGAGGCAGTGGCCTGGCTGCGCAGCTCGGAGGCGATTCGCGAGCGCTGCGGGTTGATCCACGCCGCGGCCGAAGCGGACCGACTGGAGCACTTCGCGCTGGTACCGGAGCGGCTCGAGCCTACGGCCGACTATGTCCTGGACACCATCCGTGCCGCCTATCCTACGCTGGAGATCCCCTACCACGCCCGCTGGCGTCACTTCGCTGTCGGCGGCCGCGACCGTTGGGCTGCCATGCTCAAGGGCGCAGGTTTGCGAAATCGCGCCGAGACCGCGCGGGTCGGATTCGACCTGGTGGTGACCTCGGTTCTGCTGGACGCCGGCGCTGGCGAGCGCTGGCGCTATCTCGAGCCGGCGAGCGGCCGGACCTTCGCCCGCTCCGAAGGTCTCGCGGTCGCCAGCTTCGGCCTTTTCGCCGCCGGGGCCTTTTCGAGCGACCCGGCGCATCCCTCGCGCGCCGATGCGGCGGCGCTGCGCTCCCTGCCGGAGGAGATCCTGGCCAGGGGCTTCCAGGTGACGGCGGACAACCCCCTGGTCGGGCTGGAGGGCCGTCTCGACCTGATGCGCCGCCTCGGCCAGGCCCTGGAGGCAGAACCAAGACTCTTTGGCGCCGACGCCCCACGTCCGGGCGGCCTGTTCGATTACCTGGCCGGGCAGGCCGGCGGCGGCGAATTGCCGGCCGGAGCAATCCTGGCGGCCGTTCTGCGCGGCTTCGCGCCGATCTGGCCGGGCCGGCTCAGCCTGGGTGGCGCCAACCTGGGCGACGTCTGGCGCCACCCGGCGGTGCACGCCGATGACCTGACGGACGGTCTGGTCCCCTTCCACAAGCTGTCGCAGTGGCTGACCTATTCGCTGGTCGAGCCGTTGGCGGCGGCGGGTATCCGGGTGACCGGGCTGGACGCCCTGACCGGCCTGCCGGAGTACCGCAATGGCGGCCTCATGATCGACTGCGGTCTGCTGCGGCCAAAGCATGACGCCGTGCTCGGCCAAGCGCACCGGCCCGAGGACGTCGTGGTCGTCGAATGGCGGGCGCTGACAGTGGTGCTGCTTGACCGCTTGGCGGCGGTGATCCGTGAGTGCCTGGGCCTCGATCAGGCGGCGCTGCCGCTGGCCAAGGTGCTCGAAGGCGGCACCTGGAGCGCCGGGCGCCGCATCGCCGCCGAGACGCGACCTGGCGGTCCGCCGCCGATCCGGCTGGAGAGCGACGGCACGGTCTTCTAGACTGGACCAAGGCAGCTGGGGACAGAGACGCTCGGGGAGGGGCCTTGCAATGACCGGCAACGTCACCGTCGTGGACCATCCGCTGGTCCAGCACAAGCTGACCCTGATGCGCGAGCGGGACACGCCCTCTGCGGTGTTCCGCCAGCTCCTGCGCGAGATCAGCCTGCTGCTGGCCTACGAGGTGCTGCGCGACCTCAAGACCAGCCTGATCACCGTCGAGACGCCGCTGGCCGAGACCGAGGCGCCGGTGCTCAAGGGCAAGAAGCTCTGCTTCGTCTCCATCCTGCGCGCCGGAAACGGGCTGCTGGACGGTATGCTCGATCTCGTCCCCTCGGCCCGGGTCGGCCACATCGGTCTCTACCGCGATCCGGAGACCCTGCAGCCGGTGGAGTACTATCTGAAGCTGCCGGACTCCATGGAGGACCGGTCGGTGGTCGTGGTCGATCCCATGCTGGCCACGGGCAACTCGGCAGTTGCCGCCGTGCAGCGCCTGAAGGAGCACGGCGCCCGCACCATCAAGCTGGTCTGCCTCCTGGCCGCTCCAGAGGGCATCAAGGCGATGCACGAATCCCATCCGGACGTGCCGATCTTCACCGCCGCGATCGATAGCCACCTGGACGATCATGGCTACATCGTGCCCGGCCTGGGGGACGCCGGCGACCGCATGTTCGGGACCAAGTAGCCACGCCATGGAGTATCGCGATCTCGGCAAGACCGGCCTCAAGGCCTCCATCATCGGTTTCGGCTGTAATAACATTGCCGCCGGCGGGCGCTCGCGCGGGGAGGTGATCGCGACCCTGGAAGGCGCGCTCGACCACGGCATCAGCTACTTCGATACGGCCGACCGCTACAGCTTCGGCGCCAGCGAGCGACTGCTCGGCGAAGTCATCAAGGGCCGGCGGGATCGGCTCGTCATCTGCTCCAAGGCCGGCCATCCCCTGGGCCTGCAGCAGCGTCTCAAAGACCTGCTGAAGCCTTGGGCCAGGCGGCTGAAGCGCTCGAAGACAGGCACCCGCATGGTTGGCGCGGTGCGTGACAGCTTCGATCAGCACTGCTTCGAGCCGGCCTACATCACTCTGGCAATCGAGGCCAGCTTGCGACGGCTCGGCACCGATTATCTTGACGTCTTCCTGCTGCACAACCCGCCGCCGCCGGTCATTCACGACGGTGCCGTCTTTGCAGCGGTCAGGCGGGCCAAGCAGCGCGGCCTGATCCGGCACTACGGCGTTTCAATCCCCCAGGTCGTGCTGCACCAGGAGGACGTGCTGAAGCGCTTATTGGCCGACCCGCAGATTGGCGTGCTGCAGACGCGCTTGAACGTCCATTACCACGCGGCGGCGACCAAGCTACTGGCCGAGGCGGCGGCCAAGGGGATCGCGGGCATCGCCTTCGAGCCGCTCGGCAAGGGCGACCTGATGGACGATCCCGCTTTCCGCGATGCCCTGTCGGCACATCCGCAGCGCACGGCGGCGCAGACTGCGCTGCGCTTTGCCATGGCCCAGCCGGGCGTCTCGGTGGTTCTGGTCGGCACTACGCAGAGAAGCCACCTGGAGGAGAACCTGGCAACTTTGGACACGCCGGCTCTCACCCCCGATGAGCTGCGCCACCTGACGTCCCTGGCCTAGTCAGCCGACATCCAGCCGACGGCGCATGGCCGGCCGGGTCGCGGAGCGGCGCTCGACCTCGGTGAAGCCGGCGGCGCGGAAGGTGGCGGCCAGGCCGGTCCAGGCGAAGGCCGCCGCCATGTGGCCGCCCTTGGGCTCGGTCGGGAAGCCCTCGATCACCCGACCACCCTGGGCCCGGACGTGCTCGCAGGCGGCCTCCAGCAGGGCAACCGAAAGGCCCTGCCGGCGGTGCGAGGCACGGATGAAGAAGCAGGTCACCAGCCAGGCCGGCTCGTCGTCGAGCGGTTTCATGACCCGCGTGCGGCCGAGCCCGGCAAAGACCGCGCGCGGCGCGATCGAGCACCAGCCGACCGCCTCCTCGCCGTCATATGCCAGGATGCCCGGCGGCGCGCCGCTGTCCACCAGGGCCTGCATCGCCGCGCGGTTGCCGTCGCCCTTGCCGGCCTCCCAGGCGGCGCGCGGCACCCGGTACAGCATGCACCAGCAGCCGCCGGAGGCGCCGCGCGGCCCGAACAGCCGCTCGAAATCGTCCCAGGTGTCAGCGGACAGCGGCCGGAAACTGTAGGCCCTCACCATTGCCTCAGGAGGCCTCGGCAAGCGGCAGGTTGACCAGCAGGTTCTGCGGCTTGAGGCGCAGACGCTGGTCCTCGGTCATGCAGAGCGCCAGGTAGACCGGCCGACCGGCGATCGCCGGCAGCATGACGGTCGGGTCCTCGAATTCCAGGCGGAACAGGGCCAGCAGGCGCTCCATGCGGGCCTCGTCGACCTCGACGCCGTTGTAGAGGTCGTTCAGCAGCTGGCTGCCCTCGGCATCGAGGCCGATGTGCCAGACCCATTTGTCGTCGCTGATCTGTTGCACCGGCTGGATCGACAGGCCGACGTCGAAGAAATGCCGTACCCAGGCCTCCAACACGCGGCAGAGCGCGTCCAGGCCGGGCGCGGTGAAGTTGAGCGTCAGCACAGTGTCGTAGTTCTGCGCCCGGTTCCAGTAAAGCGCGGCGTTGTCCTCGTTCAGCACGTCGAGCTCGACGCTGCGCAGCGGCGTGCGCGATTCGGCGACCAGTTGTCCGAGCGCGCCGAAGCCACCGGTTGTGGCGTACATCTCCACGGTCTCGGCGTCGGCCGCCAGGATCGCGCTCTCCTGCACAGTGATGCGCTGCTCGCGGAACAGCAGCTCGGCGGCGCGGGCGCGCAGGCCGTCCTCGCAGCCCTCCAGCAGCCCGCGGGCAATGGCATGGGCCATCTGGTCGAGGAACAGCGGCGGCACCGGCACCGGCCCCGGGGCGAGGAAGCATTGCAGGTAGCTCTCCTCGAGCGTTCCAGCCGCGACCAGGCGGTCGCGGAAGGCCAGCACGACCTGGTAGTTCTCGCGCGCGTCGGTGTCAGCCAGCTCCGCCAGCCGCTGTTCCGAGACTCGCTCGCGCGGATTGGCCAGCAGAGCCTCGTGCAGCCGGCGCTCGGCAGCGCAGGATTCGGGCACGGGCTGCAGCTCCGGGCGGCGCAAGTAGGCACGCAGGAAATCATCGGTGACGGCGAGATAGCCCCGCGCGTCCCGCCGCAGCAGATGAAAGCCGGAGTCGCGCCAGAAATCGGCCATGGAGCTTCTATATCGGCCGCCGCGGGGCACTGTCCAGAGCGGTGCAAGGCGGCCGGCCCTCGAGCCCCATGAGGGCCCTGGACGGCGCGGCATCCCGATGCAATAGTCGCCGCGCCTGGCCCCTCCGGCAGTTGCGGGCCCGGCGCTGGAGCAAGACGATGACCGGTATGACCTGGGGCACCCGCCTCTACACGTGGCTGCGCGGCGAAGAGGTCGGGCGCGATCGCTTCGGCAACCGCTACTACCGGGAAAAGGGCGGCGGCCATGTGCATCGCGATTCGATCCGCAAAGAGCGCCGCTGGGTGATCTACAACGGTGAAGTCGAGGCCAGCCGGGTGCCGGCGGAGTGGCATGCCTGGCTGCACCACACCGTGGACCAGCCGCCGCCGGAAGGTGGGCCGCCGCGCAAGCCCTGGCAGAAGGAGCATCTGCCGAATCTGACCGGCACGGATCAGGCCTATCGGCCACCGGGCCATACCCTGAAGGGTGGCCGGCGGGCGCCCGGAACTGGCGACTACGAGCCTTGGACGCCGTCGTGAAGAGCCCAGCCGGGCCCGAGTCGCAGCGCAGTTAGGTCGCAGCGCAGTTAGAAGGAACCGCCATGCGCAGGAACATCATCGAAACCGTGATGGGCGGCGTGGTGCTGCTGGTGGCGATCGTGTTCGTGATCTTCGCCTTCCGCACCAGCGACGTGACCGCCACCAGTGGCTATCAGATCAAGGCGCAGTTCGACGACGCTTCCGGGCTGGCGCCCGGCACCGACGTACGCATGGCGGGCGTCAAGATCGGCGCGGTCGCGAGCCAAAGCCTGGACCCGCAAACTTTCCTGGCCACGGTGGTGATGACCATCGACGAGTCGATCAAGCTGCCGACCGACAGTTCCGCGCGAATCATCCCTGACGGCCTGCTCGGCGGCAACTACGTCGCGCTGGAGCCCGGCGGCGAGGAGACCAGCATCGAGGCGGGCGGCAGCATCCAGTACACCCAGGGCTCGATCAACGTGGTCGACTTGCTGGGCCGCTTTATCTTCAGCGCGGCTGACGCCGCGACCAAATCGGATAGCCAGTAGCACAACTCTGTTGCGACGCAACGGCGGACCTCGGTTCATGACCAGCGAGCGACGGCCGAGCCAGGACTGGGATCCGGCGCGCTACGCGCGGAGTGCCCGATTCGTCTCCGACCTGGGCGAGCCTCTGTTGGCGCTGTTGGCCCCGCAGAAGGGTGAGCGCGTGCTCGACCTCGGATGTGGCGATGGAGCGCTGACCGAGAGGATCGTCGCGCTCGGCGCTGAGGTCATCGGAGTCGACGGCAGCGCCGAGCAGGTGGCGGCAGCCCGGGCCCGCGGCCTGGATGCCCGGGTCGCCGACGGCCAGAAGCTGGGCCTCGAAGCAGAATTCGACGCGGTCTTCTCCAATGCTGCGCTGCATTGGATGCAGGATCAGCGCGCGGTCTTCGATGGCGTCCGGCGCGCGCTCAAGCCGGGCGGACGCTTTGTTTGCGAGATGGGCGGCGCCGGCAATGTTGAGCATATCCGCAGCGCCCTTGCGGCCGCCCTGAAGCGGCGCGGCCTGGATGCCGAAGCCGCCGATCCCTGGGTATTCCCCGACGTGGCGGAGCATCGCGCCTTGCTCGAAGCGTGCGGTTTTACGGTGCGCTCGATCGAGCGCTTCGCCCGTCCGACCCCACTGCCGGGTGAGATGGCGGATTGGCTGGAGGTTTTCGCCCGCGCCTTCCTGGCCCAGGTGTCCGAGGCAGACCGTTCGGCCCTCCTCGCCGAAGTCAGCGATGCCCTGCAGCCGGCGCTCTGGAATGCGGCCGGCGGCTGGACCGCCGACTACGTACGCCTGCGCTTCCACGCCGTGAAGCCGGCCTAGCTTCACTCCGCCTCTCTCGGGTCCCAAGCTTGCGCTCTCGCGCGGGTCACCCTAAGTCTTGCCTGGAAGCCCTGCGTGGCGGGGCGCGAGAGGCGCAGCGGCCGCGAAGGAGGGCAGGCCTTGACCCAGTCCAAGAGCAAAGTCCCGTTTCCCACCTGGCGCCAGCCGGACGGCGTGCCCGTGTCCTGCACCGAGAAGATCAAGATCCTCAACGAGAATTTGGAAGAGATCCAACAGATGGCCCAGGATGCCCTGGAAGACGGCATTCTGATGGGCTGTGACGAGGCGCAGCTCCGCGACGTGCTGCGGCGCTTGATGGATGGCCTTGAGAACCCCTACTCCGACAAGGACAGGGGGCCGGGCGCGTGAGGCTTGGCGCGCACAACCTGACAGCCCGGGCCGCGATGGCACTGACTGTCGTCTTGTTTGCTAATAGTGTGGCGGCGCAGGACCAGCCCATGCCCGAGCTCGGGCGGCGGCCGCCGGCCGGCTCCGGTGTGCCCATCGACACCGTGGTGTTGCAGGGCTTGGACAAGATCACCGCGCGCATCTCCACCTTCGAAGCGCCCCTCGACGCGCCGGTGCGTTTCGGCTCTCTGGAGATCGTTGTGCGGACCTGCCACAAGACACCGCCCGAGGAACCGCCTGAGCGCGCCGCCTTTCTGGAAATCGTCGACGTGCGCCCCGATTCCCCCAGTGTTGCGCTCTTCACCGGCTGGATGTTCGCCTCCTCGCCGGCACTCTCGAGCCTTGAGCATCCGGTCTACGATGTCTGGGTGCTCGATTGCAAACTTCAAGGCGTCCCCGGACAGGCCGCCGAGACACCGTCACCGGACGCGCCGGAGGCAGGACCGGTCACGATCGAGATGGAGGCGGAGCCGGACGAGGCGCCGGAGGACTAGCGCCGAGGCCGCCTGCCGCCGGATCACCAGCGCCAGAAGCCGGGAAGCATGAGAATCAGCACGGTGAAGAGCTCCAGCCGGCCGAGCAGCATGCCGGCTGACAGCAGCCACTTCGCCAAATCCGGCAGGGTTGAGAAGTTGCCGGCCGGCCCGATGATCGGACCGAGGCCAGGCCCAACGTTGCCCAGCGCCGTCGCGGCGCCGCTCGTGCTGGTAACCAAGTCGAGACCGGTCGCTGCCAAAGCCAGCGTCAGCACGGTGAATCCCATGGCATAGATGAAGAAGAAGCCGACCACCGAAGAGGCAACCTCACGCGGCAGCGGCTGGCCCTTGTAGCGCTGTGCGACCACGCCCTGAGGGAAGTAAAGTCGCTGCAATTGCCGGTCGACGAAAAGGCGGAGCACCTGGAAGCGGAAGATCTTGATACCCCCTGAGGTCGAACCGGTGCAGCCACCGATGAAGGTCAGGAAGAAGAACAGCACGACGGCGAAACTCCCCCAGGCGCCGTAGTCGGCGGTGGCGTAACCCGTTGTGGTGACGACCGAGACGATGTTGAAGGCCGCCAGCCGCAAGGCGTCGAGCAGTGGAGTGCCCATGGTAAGCGTGAGGTGCAGGCCGAGCACGAGCGTGACTACGACGAGGAACACGACGAAAGTGCGAACCTGGCTGTCTCGCCAGAGTGCGGCGAGGTCGACGCCGATGATCCGCAGGTAAAGCACGAAGGGCAGGGCGCCGAGGACCATGAAGAACACGGCGGCCCATTCGACGGTCGGTGAGTCGAAGTGAGCCATCGAGGCGTCGGAGGTCGAATAGCCGCCGGTCGCCAGCGTGGTCATGGCGTGGGCGATGGCCTCGAATCCGGTCATGCCGCCAGCCCAGTAGGCCAGGGCGCAAAGGCACGTGAGCGCACCATAGAGAATCGCGACGGCACGGGCATACTGGCCCGGTCGCGGCAGCACTTTCTCGGAGCGGTCCGATGACTCCGTGCGGAAGAGCTGCATGCCGCCGACACGCAAGTAGGGCAGAATGGCGATGGCCATGGCGATGATGCCGAGACCGCCCATCCACTGTAGCAGCGCCCGCCACAACAGAATGCCCGGCGGCATGCCGTCAAGTCCGACCAGCACTGTCGAGCCGGTGGTGGTCAGGCCGGATACCGCCTCGAAGAAGGCATCGGCATAGTCCAGCCGCAGTTCGGCGATGCGAAACGGCAGCGCGGCAAAGGCTGCGCAGACCGTCCAACTAAGCGCGGTCAGCAGAAACGCCTGCCGCAGGTCCAGGCGAACCTCCTTGACCATCAGGCCAAGCGTCAGGCTGCCGGCGGTGAAGAGGGTGATCGAGCCGGAGATGGCAAAGGCCTGCCAATCGGGATTACCGGCCACGGCGTCGACCACGGCCGGCAGCAGCATTGCCGCCCCGATCACCGACAGCAGCAGCCCGATGGTGTAGAGGACAGGTCGGAGAAGGGCCATGGTAGGCGGTCGCAGCTCATGCTCGATGGTCGTTGGCCGCGTGCTTTCCCGGCCCCCTGAGAGCTTTCCTCTGCACAGTAGAGGCGGTGGAAGTCAACGCATCCATTGATAATTCTCCTCTGAAGGAGCACATACCGCCAGAGCATTGTTGGTGTCGGACGCAGAAGACCGGCTTTCGCATGCCTACGATGTATTGATACAAGGAAAAACAACCACATAAGGTGGTAGTATTGCATCGAACCCCTCGGCGGTGGCACTGGGCTCTACTCGGAATTCTTGCACTGGCCGGTGTGGCCGCGCATGCGGCGACCGATCAGCCGGCCGATGAACCGCCACAGGTGCGCGTGATCGACGGCGACACCGTGCAGCTAGACGGTGCCGTGATTCAGATATTTGGCATCGATGCTCCCGAGTTGGGACAGCTCTGCTTTCGTGGCGAGCAGCCCTGGACCTGCGGTCTGGAGGCGGCACTTGCCTTGCACAAGCTGCTTGAACTAGCGCAGGGGCCACTACGCTGCAAGCCGGTCGGTGACGGCAGTGAAAGTCCTGCGGTCTGCGAGATCGACAACGAGGTCATAGCCGATGTGCTAACCCGTCAAGGCTACGTGGTCGCCCTTGATGACGGGGTTGCCGAGTACCAGGAAGCAGAGAAGGCCGCAAAGCAGGCGGGCCTGGGCATCTGGGGCGGCACGTTCGTGTTACCGTCGCGTTGGCGCGCGGGAGAGCGTTACGCGACCGGAGGGGCCGAGACCGAGCGCTGCAACATCAAGGCCTTGGTCCGCGATGGCAGCCGTATCTATTATGTGCCGCTCGACCCTGGCTACGAATCCTTGAGCCTCGATCTGGTACGTGGCGACCAGCTTTTCTGTAGCGACGAGCAAGCGCGTCGGCTCGGCTGGAAGCATGACGGGGAAAAGATGCCCGCGAATTGAATGACGCCTGCGGTCCGCCGGCTATGGCCGCTCGGCAGGCACCCCGTCGTCTCCTGCCCACTCGGCAGTAAGGCTCTCCAGAAAGGCCTCGACGCCTGCATCCGAAGTTTCCTTGGGAAACTGGGCCGAGTCGTGGATTGCCTGGGCAAGCTGCTGGCGATAGACCTCGCGCGGAACTTCGATCACGCCGAACTGCTTGAGATGTGGTGTCTGGAACTGCGTGTCGAGTAGCCGGAAACCGCCCTGCTTCAGCAGGTAGACCAGATGCACCAGCGCGACCTTGCTGGCATCGGTCATGCGGCTGAACATGCTCTCGCCGAAGAAGGCGGCCCCGAGTGACACGCCGTAGAGGCCGCCGGCCAACAGGTCTCCGTGCCAGGCCTCCACCGAGTGGGCGAAACCCATGCAGTGCAGCTCGCCATAAAGTGATTCGATGGTGGGGTTGATCCAGGTATCGCGTCGGTCCGGCGCCGGCGTCGCGCACAGGCGGATCACCTCGGCGAAAGCCGTATTGACGCGGATTTCGTAGGGGCGTTTCCGGATCTTGCGCCTAAGCCGGCGCGGCACATGCAGGCTGTCGAAGGGCAGCACACCTCGCAGGTCGGGATCGATCCAGTGGATGTCCGGGTCGAAGCGGCTTTCCGCCATTGGAAAGATGCCGACGGCATAGGCGCGCAGCAGCAGCTCCGGCTTCAGCTTCACGATGCCCTCTCCCGCTGTGGCGGACGCCGTGCGCTAACTGCCTTTGCCCAGGTAGGTCTCAAGCCAGTGAATGTCGTAGTCGCCGTTGATGAAATCATTCTCCGCGATCAAACGTTGGTGCAGAGGGATCGTGGTTTCCACTCCGGCAATGACGAACTCCTCGAGGGCGCGGCGCAACCGCATCAGGCATTCGTTCCGGGTTTGGCCGCTCACGATCAGCTTGGCGATCAGGCTATCGTATTGTGGCGGCACGCGGTAGCCGGCATAAAGCGCGGAATCGACCCGTACGCCCAGGCCGCCCGGCGCGTGGTATTCGGTCACGCGTCCCGGCGACGGGCGAAAATCCCAAGGATTCTCGGCATTTATCCGGCATTCTATGGCGTGGCCGGAAAACCCGATGTCCTCCTGCGCGATGCTGAGCGGCAGGCCGGCGGCGACCCGGATCTGCTCGCGCACGATATCGATGTCGGTGATTGCCTCGGAAATCGGGTGCTCGACCTGAAGGCGGGTATTCATCTCGATGAAGTAGAACTCGCCGTCCTCGTAGAGGAACTCGACGGTGCCGGCGCTGCTGTAGCCCATCTCGCGCACGGCGGTCGCCACCCTTGCGCCAACCACCGCGCGCTGCTCGGCATTCAGGGCCGGCGAAGGGGCTTCCTCGAGCAGCTTCTGGTGGCGGCGTTGCAGCGAGCAGTCACGCTCACCCAGATGGATTACGTTGCCGTGCGTATCGGCGATGATCTGCACCTCGATGTGGCGCGGCCGGCCGAGAAATTTCTCGACATAGACCGCATCATTGCCGAACGAGGCCTGCGCCTCGGCCTGGGCCATCTTCATGGCGCCCGGCAGGCTGCCAGCGTCGCGAACCACTTTCATGCCGCGCCCGCCACCCCCGGCCGTCGCCTTGATCAGTACCGGGTAGCCGAGTCGATTTGCGACCTGCGTCGCATCGTCGGCTGACTGGACCGTGCCCTCGGAGCCCGGCACGACCGGCAGGCCGAAACGTTCCGCCGCCTGCTTGGCCGCCACCTTGTCGCCCATCAGGGCAATGTGTTCCGGCTTCGGCCCAATGAAGACGAAGCCGTGCTCCTCCACCATGGCGGCGAAGTCGGCATTCTCCGACAGGAAGCCCACTCCGGGATGGATTGCGTCGACGCCGGTGATGGTGGCGGCGGAGATGATCGCCGCGACGTTCAGGTAGCTGGACTTGCTGGGCGGCGGCCCGATGCAGACACTTTCGTCGGCGAGGCGCACATGCATGGCTTCGGAATCGGCGGTCGAGTGAACCGCCACCGTTTCGATACCCATTTCGCGGCAGGCGCGGTGGATCCGCAGCGCGATTTCACCACGGTTGGCGATGAGGATCTTTTCGAACATCGAGGGGCGGCAGGGCGCTAGTCGATGACCATCAAGGGCTCGCCGAACTCGACCGGCTGACCGTCCTGCACCATGATGCGGGTGATGCGGCCCGACCGCGGTGCGGGGATCGGGTTCATCACCTTCATGGCTTCGATGATCAGCACGGTCTGTCCCTCGCGCACCTGGTCGCCGACCGCGACAAAAGGCTTGCTGCCGGGCTCGGACGAAACATATGCGGTCCCGACCATCGGCGAGACGACGGCGTTGTCCGGCACGCTCTCCGCGCTCGGCGCGGACGCCGTCGCCGCGACGCCGGGAGCTGCCGGCACCATGGGGACTGCAGAATTGGCCGCGCCACCAACATGGCGTGCCACGCGGATGCGCTGCCCGTTCGCCTCGTATTCGATTTCACTCAGCCCGGTTTCCGCGAGCAGGCTGGACAGCCGGCGGACCAAGTCTTCGTCAGGTTCGAACTTCGCCATTATACCTCTTGTCCAGGGGTCAGCAGCCGCGCCGCCGCCTCCAGGGCCATGTCGTAGCCAGCCGCGCCGAAGCCACAGATCACACCCTCGGCCACCTTGGAGACGTAGGAATTATGCCGGAACGGCTCGCGCCGGTGGATGTTGCTCAAATGAACCTCGATCACCGGCAGGCCGACCGCCTGCAGGGCATCCAGGATGGCAATCGAGGTATGGGTCAATGCTCCCGGGTTGATGACGATGGCTCCATAGCTGCCGCGCGCTTCCTGAATCCAGTCGACCAGCTCGCCTTCGCTGTTCGACTGCCGGCAATCGAGACCGAGCCCCAGGGCCGTGGCCTTCTTGCGGGCGGCCGCCTCTATGTCTGCCAGCGTTGTGCGTCCGTAGACCTCCGGTTCACGCGTGCCGAGCAGATTCAAGTTGGGGCCGTTGAGAAGCAAGACCGTGGGCGCCTTGGCCACCCGCGCCTCCACCAGCGTTCAAGACGCGTACAGCGTTAGCATAGCCTCCGGCGGGCGGCAATCGGCTGTGGCCCGTCAGCTTGCCTTGGCACGGATCTCGTCGATCAGGCTGCGTAGATCCTCGAGGCCGATCGCGCCGGGCACCAACTGATCGCCGATGATAAAGGCCGGGGTGCCGCCGATGCCGAGAGCGTTGGCAAGCTCGGCATTGCGTCGCAGCGCGTCGTCGACCTCGGGGGCGGCCAAGTCCTGCAGCAACTGTGCCACGTCGAGCCCGACGCCGCGCGCGACCGTCAGCACCGCCTTCTCCGTCAATTTGCCGTCGACCGCCATGAGGGCGACGTGAAAGGCTTCATACTTGCCCTGCATCGCGGCGGCCAGGGCGGCGCGGGAGGCATAGACCGAATCGGGTCCCAGGATGGGGAATTCCTTCATCACCAGGCGAATTCCGCCGTCCTGGCGCACCGTTTCCATGATAGTGGGCGCCACTGTACGGCAGTAGGGGCAGCGATAGTCGAAGAATTCGACAATCAGCACGTCGCCCTCCGGATTCCCGAGAACCGGCGAACCGGCGCTGCCCTCGAGCAGCTCGCGATGGGCCATAACGGCATCACGCTGCTGTTTTGCCTGTGCCTCGCGCTGCGCGGCTTCGTAGGCTTTGAGGGCCTCGATCAGCACCTCCGGATGGGTCACCAGATAGTCGCGTACGATGCTTTCGATCGCCTCGGTCTCGGCGGACGAGAAAGCGTCCCCGCCGCCGGCCTGCTGGGCCTGTACGGGGAAAGCGCTGACGGCGGCGAGGACAGCCGCGCCAAACAGCCATCGGGGGGCGTAGATCATGGGCCTGGGCGCCTCCTGGTCGCTCGCGGCGGCCGGCCGACGCGCCCGGCTCTCGCCTAATACTCGCTCAGTGCTATAGCAACACGCCGTCCTTGCCAATTCACGGACGATTTATCGCCGATACGCGAGCTAATCCTCACGCTCTTCAACTTGCTCGGCCAGGTTCTGGATGTCCTGGGCGCGCAGCCAGCCGGGAGAGCCTTCGGGCAGGATCTGCTGGGCGCGCTGTGCTTGGTCTCGAGCCTCGGGAGCCTCCTTGCGTGCCAGAGCCGCCTCGGCCAGGGAGAGCGCGGTCATGCCGGTATCGCCCATGCGCCCATAGGCGATCGCGACCAGGCGCCAGGCGCCGGCATTGTTGGGCTCATGATCCAGGGTCTTCTTCAGGTGAGTCAGGGCCTCGCGGTTGAGCGCCGGGTCATTCATCTCGATCTGTGCCCGCGCCAGGGCCAGAGTAAGCTGCGAGGAGTCCGGGCGCAGCCGGATTGCGGCCTGGTACTCGGGCACCGCCTCGGCAATGCGGCCGTTCTCGAACAGCATCTGGCCCCGAAGCTCGTGGAAGTAAGGATCTTCCGGCCGCTCGGCAATCAGTTCCTCTATCAGTGGCAAGGCCATTTTGAGATCCGGCCGCCGGTAATGGGCGATCGCGCGGGCATAGCGGGACTCCAGGCTGGTGTCGCTTTCGGGGTATTTGCGGAACACGCGCTCGATCGGCTCCAGGAAGCCGACCAACTTGGCGCGCATACGCTTGTGCAGTTCGACGAATTCGGGCCGCGCCGGCGCATCGCGATCGGGCGACAGGCGGGTCTGCTCCTCCAGGAAGGTGACACGCTCGCGGTTCAAGGGGTGCGTGCGAATGTAGGGGTCCTGGCTACTGCTGAGCAGCATCTCCTGGTCGCCCAGGATGCGCATGAAGTCGAGCAGACCGCCTGGCGACTGGCCCGTGGCGTTCAGGTATTTGACCGCCGCCTGGTCGGCAGCCTGCTCCTGGCTGCGGCTGTACGACAGCAAGCCTTTCAGTGCGATGTCCTGGCCGCCCGACAGGATCGCCGCGGCGAGGCCCGGCTGGCCGGTCGCAATGGCCGCGCCGAGGCCAAGGACGTAGGTCGCCAGCACCTTGGTTTGCGTGTTCTTCAGTTCCTCAATGCGCGCCGCGATATGGCCGCCGGCGATGTGCCCCGTTTCATGGGCGATCACACCGATCAGCTGCAACGGCTCCTCGCTACCGATCAGCAGGCCGGTATGGATAAAGAGATTCTGGCCGCCCGCGACGAAAGCATTGAGTGACTTGTCCTCGATCAGGTAAACGTCAATGGCCTGGGGATTGAGGCCTGCGGCCTGGAAAAGTGGCGTGGCGAAGTCGCGGATGATACTTTCAATCTCCGCGTCACGGATCACCTTACGGCCCTGAGCCTCGGCCGGTGCCGCCAAGAGGCCGGCGAGGGCCACGGTCAGCACCAGGGGCAGCAGCAAGGCCCGCCTGATCGAGGGTAGGGGCTTTCCCATTTCGACTGAAGGTAACGATCGAATGTGGCGAATTCAATGTGGCCCCTACTTTGGCCTGCGGACGTTTTCTCGCCAATCCGCAGGGAGCCGAGCTCCGCGGGCCAGCGTACTGCTGATTTGCGCCCTGCTGACGGCCTGTGGCCTGGGCGACAGCGAGGAGACGGCCCAACTCGGCCTGGTCGAGGGCTTCGCTGGCCTGGTAGCAGCGGACGATCCGCGCGCCACGGTTGTTGGGCGCGACATCCTGGGCGGTGGCGGCAATGCGGCCGATGCGGCGGCGGCCATGTATTTCACCCTGGCGGTCACCCTGCCGTCCAGGGCCGGCCTCGGCGGTGGCGGTGTCTGTGTCCTGTTCGACAGCAGCGAGAGGAACGGCGAACTCATTGATTTTCTGCCCCGCCGCAGCGGATCGGGCCTGGCACCCCTCGGAGTCCGGGCCATGGCCGCGCTGCATGCCCGTCATGGCCGGCAACGCTGGGAAGAGATCGTCGGCGCGGCGGAGAATCTGGCCCGCTTCGGCCACGGCGTGAGCCGTGCGTTTGCCCGAGATCTGGCCTATGCCGAGCCGCTGTTGCGAGGCGACAGCGAGCTAGCCCGCAGCTTCCGGACGGCCGCCGGCACCGTGCCGACCGAAGGCGACCGCCTGGTTCAGGGAACGCTGGCAACCGTCCTCGGCGGAATCCGGGCGCAGGGCGCCAGCTACGTGCATAGCGGGCCGTTCGCCGAGCGCTTCGTCGATGCAACCCTGGCGGCCGGTTTGCCGATCGAAATGGCGGATCTGCGGCAATCCGTGCCTCGCGTGTCTGAGGCCCTTGCCGTGAAGGTCGGCAACGACATGGCCTACTTCACCGGGCCGCCGGCCGGCGGCATCCTGGCGGCTCAGCTCTGGCGAGTTCTCACCGACGAAGCGGACTATCGTGGCGCCGACGGTGCCGATCGCGGTCACCTGTTCGCCGAGGCGGCCATGCGGGCCTTCGCCGGCCGTCGTAGCTGGCTGGGCAGTCCGGCAGCCGACGGCAGCGAAGCTGGTGCGGCCTTGGTCGAGGTTGCGCGGATCCAGGCCTTGCTTGCGGACTACGATCCGGCGCGCCACACGCCGGCGGGCAACCTCATGCCGGCGCCTGCGGCCGTCATTGAGGACTCCGCGGGGGCCGGCTTCGCCGCGGCCGACCGCTTCGGCAACGCCGTTGCCTGCAGTCTTACGATGAACGGGCTCTTCGGGAGCGGACGAATGGCGCCGGGAACCGGCATTCTGCTTGCCGCGCCGCCCACCTCCGGCAACGATGGTGCCTTGTCGCCCGCCGCCGTCGTGATCGGAAATCCGGCCAATGGCGACTTCCGCTTTGCCGCCGCGGCCTCCGGTGGGGCTGCCGCGCCCACCGCGCTGGTACAGGTCATGCTGGGCGTCCTGGAAGACGGGGTTTCGCTCGACGAGGCCATGCGGGCAGCGCGCTTCCACCATGGCGGCCTGCCGGACGAGCTCTTCTATGAAAGCGGCGTGCCTGAGGCGGTGGCGAGCGAGCTGCTGTCGCGCGGCCACGCGATGCAGGAAGCGGCTGCGTTGGGCCAAGTCGAAGCGCTCTATTGTCCGCGCGGTATCCATGACGCCAGCGCGGATTGCGTCGTGGCAAGCGATCCGCGCGGCTACGGGCTAGCCGCGAGGGCGCAGTAGGCCGTGGCCCTGAAGCAATCGGCACGCGGCGCCATCCCGCCCTTCATCGTGATGGACGTCATGCGTGCGGCCAATAAGCGCGCAGCGAGCGGCGCCAATGTGCTGCACCTGGAAGTCGGGCAGCCGGCGACTACTGCACCGCAGGCGGTGCTCGAGGCGGCGCGCCGCGCACTGGAGGGCGACCGCATCGCCTATACGGAAGCCTTCGGGCTGCCCGATCTGCGGCGCCGGATCGCGCGGCACTACCGGGACAGCTATGGCGTCGAGGTTGCCGAAGAACGGATCGCGGTCACTACGGGCTCGTCAGGCGGATTTCTGCTCGGCTTCCTGGCGGCTTTTGATCCAGGTGACCGGGTGGCGCTGGCGGCGCCGGGCTATCCTGCCTATCGCAACATCCTGACCGCTCTTGGCAACCAGCCGGTACTGCTGCCGAGCGAGGCGGAGCAGCGCTTCCAGCCGACGCCGGAGCTGTTGCAGCGGGCCGGCGGACCGCTTGCC
>Ga0302046_10002436_pt1 | contig 17299 bp, 5 predicted proteins | sample RVTome_11_FD_200261 | JGI IMG/M metagenome (GOLD analysis project Ga0302046, IMG submission 200261) | Soil microbial communities from uranium-contaminated site in the Upper Colorado River Basin, Wyoming, United States - RVT147D111 (version 2) ...
TACGACACCGCCGGCTGCGGGCTCTCCAGCTCGTCAAGATCGGTCTGGGTCCAGAGCCGCAGCCCGACCTGCTGCAACGAGACGCCGCCGAACGCGATGGCGGAGGTCGGGGAGACGGCCTCGAGGTCGAGCACCGGCGGGTCGGCGGAGGTCGCCCCGAGGACCACCGAGCCTGCCAGGTGCAAGGGCCACGAGGGGAAGAGCGTGGCGTAGGCGGCGAGGGCGCCGACCGGCCGGAGATCGCCGCTCAACGCGAGCAACGCGCCGGGCTGCGAGCTGCCGGAGAACACCGCCTGTGCCAGCGGCAGGCCGACGAGGAAGGAATAGATCCAGACCACGGTCTGGCTGTCCTCGTCGTAGCTCTGGCAGGGCGGCAGCGTCGGGAAGAACGACGAGAAGGTCCAATCCGTCGAGCGCAGCGCGAGGGCGAGCTCGAAGAGGTTGGTGCCGCCGGGAGCGGAGGCGGCGAGGGTGCCATTGACCGCCTGCGGAGCCGCAGAGCCCGGCGTACCGTAGCTCCCCTGGCCCACCAGGCGCACCGAGTCGCCGGTGGGCTGGGAGAGGGTCACCGCGGTGAGCACATAGCTGCCCGTGATGCCGAAGAGCGACAGGGTCGCCGCGAGACCGTCGAGGGCCGGGTCGGCGCTGGCGGCGACGAGGTCGATCTGCTCGCCGCCCTGGCCGTCGGGCTCGAGGTAGCTGTCCAGAGCCTGGTAGATGGCCGCTACCGACATGGGGCCGTCCCGGCCGCCGGCCGCCGGCGGTGCCTCATGGCGGCACCTTCAGACCGACGAGGCCGCCCGCACCGCCCCCGCGCCGGGAGGGGTGCCGCAGCGCTCCTGGCGGCTGGAGCTCCGCGAACGGCGCGCGCCAACGGCGCAGGGCGCCCGCGGCGGCGGAATCGGCCTCGGTGCGACCCGGTGTCGTGGTGACCGCGGCCACCAACTGGCGCTGCAGGGCCAACAGGGCGGGACGGTTGATCAGGCGGTCGACGGTGGTGGTCTGGCCCTCGGGGGTGGAGTAGATCCAGGCGACTCCCAGAGGTGGATAGGGGGTCGTCGAGGGGCTCGGGACGATGTTGCCGGGATTGGGCGGGAGCCGTGCGGTCCGGTGCCCTTTGGCGTCGGGGACCATCTCCGGATCGAAGTAGAGGTTGGTGAAGATGTCCTTCGCCGTTTGGAGGGTGTACCACCAGTCCGATCTCGGGAAGGGCTGGACGGTCCCGCCGTCGTTGACTTTGTAGCCGTCACCGGTGGTGAAGTACGCCGTGTAGTAGTGCTGCCCGCCGGTCAGGGTCGGATCGGTGTAGTCGCCCGATTGGATGACGCCCCAGAAGAATTGCAGCAGAAAGGCCGAGGGGTGCTTGAAGGTTCGAACCCGCTCGGCGCTGGCGGTGACCGAGGCCGGCGCGGTCTTGGCGACGAAGGTCTGGACGTTCTTGACCGCCGCCGCGTCATCCCGGCCGCCGCTGGTCCCGGTGATGTTGAAGGTCGTGGTCGCGCTCCCGTGGTGGGGCATGGTGAGCATCACCACGCTGGGCAGGAAGTTTTTCTTGATGGTGTCGGTCACGTACTTGTTGCACCACGCCAGGGTGACGCCGGTGGCATCGCCGGTGGCGATGTACTGGATGCCCCAGGAGACCACCACCACCAGGGATTTGGTATTGATGGCGAAGGAGTCGACCGCGGCCTTCTTGGCCGCCCCGCCGGCGGACTTCGGTGCGTTGCCGATCATCAGGTAGAGATCGACGCCGTCCACGGTACGGAAAGGTTTCGGCGAGGCCACCCCGAAGCTCGACTTGCCCGTGGGGAAGGATTGCGGATGGGTCAGGCTGTACTGCGCCAGCCTGACCAGGATGTTCTTGCCCCGTTTCGAGTACAGGGCGTAGTCGCCACCGTAATAGCTCGCCTGCACCGTCAGGATGGGCTTGGTGGGGTTTATCGTCCCCGGCGGATCGAACGCGGCGAGCACCATCTCGAGGAGATTGATGTGGTCCGAATCGCTGTGCGAGAGAATGACGCAGTCGAGCTCGCGACTCTTCATGAGGTTGAGCTGGTTGACCACAAAATTCGCCGCCGGTCCCCCTGCCTCCTTCCTCTGGCGCTCGGACCCGAGGTCGATGAGAAAGGTCTTGACCGGGGCGGTGGCCAACGACGGCGTCTTGGTGCTGAACGTCTCGATGAAGTTGCCGGTGCCCTGGCCGACGTCGAGGACGGTGAACCGGATCGCCTTGGCGGCCATCGTCAGGCCCCTCCGCAGCCGCCCCGCCGCCCCGACCGCCGGCGCCGGTCGAGGCGCTGCGCGGCCGCTCGGCGCGCCGGCGCCCGTGCGGGGAGCGCCTCTCCTCTCATCGCAGCCTCCGGGAGGGCGGTCCGGCTGGGATCGCCGCCGCTGCCCGGGGCCTCGTCCTGGGCGTAGCACGCGTACCAGCCCAGGCGCTCGGCGGCGCTCTGGTCCGGGTTGCCGAAGAGCAGGACGTCGGAGTTGCCGGGAGGGAAGCTCAGCCCCAGGATGCGCAGCGCGAAGCGGCGCAGCAGCAGCAGGTAGGCGGTCTCGCCGGCGTTGTTCTGGTAGGTCTCGAACTCGAAGCTGCGAAAACCCAGGCTCATCACGCCCTGGAGCGGCAAGTCGATGCCCAGCGAGCGGGCGTTGGGGAGCTGCAGGCCGACGTAGATCGGCGTCGTCTGATCGGGCCGACCCGGTTCCCAGGCCACCAGCAGGTTGACCGACAGGCCGACGCTCCCGGCCAGCGCTCCCAGGGTGCCGAGCTCGAGGACGAAGGTCAGCCCGTACCACGGCGGCGTCATCGGCGTCTGCTCGAGGGGAACCGAGATCGAGGCGAATCCGAGGTCCTCCGGCGAGCTGCCGCCGGCGCCGCCAGTTCCGTCGCCGCCCTGGGCGACGAGGCCCGTGAGCGCGAGGGGGAAGCCCGCCGCCAGCGATTGCGGCCGCGCCCGGCTGTTGGCGAGGTCGAACGCGAGCTGCCCCTCGGCGACGGTGAAGCTCTGCTCGGCCGGCGTCGCCAGGTTGAACTCGAGGGTCACCACCAGGGCGGAGAAGCGCAGGTAGCCGTCCGTGGGCTCCTCCCCTTCCGGCGCCCAGGCCACGCCGTAGGAGAAGGGGTCGAACGGCGTGGTCTGGGCGAAGCGCAGGTTGCCCTGGAGGGCGAAATCGGTCAGCAGGTCGCCCGCGGCGGAGAGCGAGGTGCGGGTGTTGAGCGTCACCCCGAGCACCTCGAGGGTCTCGAGGGCGCTGTGGGCGACGGTGTAGACGTTGGCCCCGGTGAGCACGAAGCTGTAGGTGGGCGCGCCGCCGACGCGCTGGTAGGAGCCGTCGAGGACCAGGTTGTTGCCGTGCGCCGTCTCCAGCTTGGTCAGCTCGGCGCCGAAGAGGCGGTTGGTCAGCAGCTCGACCTGGGCCGAGAAGCCGCTCAGGTGGGCGTTGGCGAAGCTCGCGTTCAGGGCCTTGGTCTTGAATGCGAAGGGCACCGTGGCGTCGGTGTAGAGGTCGACGTCGTCGAGGTAGGCGATGAGCCCGAACGCGGCGGTCTGCGCGAGCACCGGCACGCCGCCGGAAACGCCGAAGGGGGTGAGCGAGAAGCCGAAGTGGTGGGCGTAGAACTGCTCGGTGTCGATGCCGGCGACCATGAACTGGAGGTCCCGGGGCAGCTCGGCGATCGACACCGGGGCGTTCAGGAAGAGCACGCCGTTCCACGACGGCCGCGCCACCACCTGGTCGTAGAAGGCCCGCAACGGCGACCCGGCCTCGGCCTCGGCGGCCTGGGCGAATATCCCCTGGAGGACGCTCTGGGTCGACCCGAGGCCCGCGCCGCCGGTCTCCGCCGCCGCCGGCCAGCCCCAGCTCGCGGTGTCCGCCGCCAGCTCCTCCAGGGAGCGGTTGCAGTACTTGAAGAGCATCAGGGTAGGGCTCTCGGCGTCGCTCCGCCACGAGCGCGGCGAGAGCTGGAAGGTCCAGCCCTCGACGTCGGCCTTGAGCAGGCCGGCGACGGCCTGGCACTGGGGCAGGTACTCGCTGGCGGTAGCCCCGATCTCGGCGTCGAAGTCGGCCTCGGTGGCAAACACCGGGAAGGGCGGATCGAGCGCGCCGAGCAGCGCGACGAGGGCGTCGACCACCGACTGCGGCACCCCCAGGGCGACCAGCAGCGGCATCTCCTCGGGGGTGAGCTGGTAGGCCACCGAGCTCGCGGCCATGAAGGTGTCGGCGTTGGAGACGACGAAGAAGAGCTGGTTCGATTGCAGCGCCGCCTGCAGCGCCGGCCCCACCGCGGTCAGCTCGACCCGCGGATGCACCGAGCCCGGCATGTTGGCCAGCAGCACCCCGGACAGGCTCCGGTCGCCGGCGGCCACCTCCACCACCAAGCCGTTGGGGGTCACCGCCAGCCGGCCCGGATCGTCGCCGGCCGCCGCGGCCGCCGCCGGGGGCAGCCCCAGGACGCTGCGGCGCACCGGCGCCAGCACCGCGTCCTCGAGCTCGCGCGCGAGCGACGCCGCGACGCTGGTGAGACCGGCGAACGCGCCCACCGGCATCACCGCCGGCACCGCACCGCCGGTCTGCCACGACGGCAGGGTGGCGGCGGGGAGCTCGAGGTACTCGAGGAAGGAGCCTCCGACCTCGGTGCCGGCGTGGAAGAAGGGGGCCTGCTCCGGCTGGGCGTAGTAGGTCAGCCCGGCGGCGCCGCCGGTGGCCGGCAGCAGCGTCATCCACGCGGTGGTGCCCAGGCCGTCGAGCGCCTGTTCCACCGTCGGCGCGCTCCCCGCCGCGAACGCCGGCACGAAGGCCGGTTGTCCGGCGACGAAGAAGGCCACCGAGGATCCGGCGGCGGGCAGCGCGACGTACTCGAGGCCCGACAGGCCGAGCATCAGCTCGGTGGTCCCGCCGCCGGCGGCGACCTCGAGGCTGAACGCGCCGTCCGGGGTCAGGTAGAAATCGAACCCGGGCTCGCCGCTGCCGACGGTGGCCAGGGGGGTGCGGGCGAACGCGAAACGGCCCGGCCACAGCGGCGCTACCGCGTCGAGGGGCTGGAGCGTCGTGCCGTAGCCGAGGGTCGTGCGCAGCACCGCGACCAGGGGCGGCGGCGTCGCCAGACCCGAGCCGAAGAACCCGAGGTGGCTGCGCTCGGGGACCAGACCGTTGAGCGGGTCGAAGCGCAGCCCGGTCGACAGCGAGGCGCCCCCCTGTGCCAGCACCGGCATGTCGAGGGCCTCGACCTCGCCGTCGGTGCTCCCCGGCACTGGCGTCGAGTAGCGCAGCAGGAGGCGCAGCTTGGCGAGATCGTCGGGATCGCCGCCGCCGTCGGTCAGCTCGAGGGTCGCCTGGAAGCAGCCGAGGCCGCCGCCGGCGAGGGGAATCCACGCGCTGCCCGCGGCGGCCGGATAGCCGCCCCCCGGGGCCAGGAAGGCCACCGCCGGCGCCGGCAGCGCCATGCCGTAGCCGAGCGCCGCGGGGTCCGCCTGGGTCAGCTCGCCGCCCGGGTCCACCCGCACCGTGTAGCCCCCGAGCGAGAAGAGCGCCTGGCGCGCCAGGGTCCAGGTGATCTCCGCGCCGCTGCGGCTGGCGCGGGCGTCGAGGCCCTGGACTTGCCACACGCTCGAGGCCTCCTCGGGGTTCGAGATCCAGGCGGCGCGCAGCAGCCCGGTGGGCGAAAGCCGCGGCAGCAGCCGGCCGAACGCGGTGGCGAACGCGGCGGGATCGGCGAGGTCGGCGCCGAGGAAGAGCAGCACGCCGCCGGCGTCCTGCCACAGCTGGTCCCAGCTCGCCTGGTCGCCGAACCCGGCACCCGCGCTGGCGAAGTAGCCCGCCCAGTAGGCCGCGAGCCCGGCGTCGCCGGTGGTGCTGGCCCGGTAGAGCCGCGGGGCGACCCGGTCGAAGGTGGGAGCGTCCGCCATCGGCGCCTCAGCGCTGGAGGGTCAGGCTGTCGCCGTGGAGCAGCGGCATCGACAGCGCGTTCCAGGCCGGTCCGTAGACCTGCAGCCCGTCCCAGGCCAGTTGCACCGGCCAGCTCCGTCCGGCGTCGAGATCCGCCGCCTCCTCGAACGCCACCGGTCCCAGGCTGCGGGTCAGTTCCAATCCGACCAGGGGCGCCGCCGCCGAGGTCGGCTGGCCGGCCAGGCGGTCGAGGAGGTTGGCCACCGTCGTCCCCACGGGCACCAGCAGTTCCGACCCGTCGAGGCGCACCCGGATCAGGACCTTGAGCACCGAGCGGCCGCGGAAGTAGGCCACCGCGCCGGCGCCGCCGGGGACGTTGACCGAGGTGGTTAGCGCGGTGTAGTTGTCCGCCGCCGCGAGAACGAAGTTGGCGGCCGTCGAGGTGCTGCCGCTCTGGCTCGCCGAGAGCAGGCTGGAGGGGATGAACAGCCGGTAGAAAGGCTGCTGGAAGCTCGGGTAGAAGAGGTCCGCACTCTCCGCCAGGCCACCCTCCTGGGCGGCGGAGACGTCGGTCGGCGGCGGGTTGACGGTGAGCGCGCCGTTGGCCACGAGCTGGGCGATGAAGGCGTCCATCCCGACCATCCAACCCCCCGCCCCCTGGTAGGAGCCGACCTCGTAGTCGTTCACCGTGGTGCCGGTGTAGCCGGCGAGCCAGGTCGAGGAGCTGGTGCCGCCGACCGCCATGTAGTCGCTGCTGGCGACCCGCAGCACCATGCCCGGGCGCAGATCGACGGAGCCGTAGAGCGCCCCGGGCCCCGGGAAGGTCAGGCCGTAGCTGTAGTACAGCAGCTCCTGGAAGGTCTGGGGCATGGCGCGGGCGATGACCAGTTGGAGCTGGGAGATTCCCCAGGGCACCCCCCCGGCGTTCTCGACCGCCTTGAGGAACTCGACGCAATCGCCGGCCAGGTCGCTCCGGATGGCGCTGGCGCCGAAGGTCCAGGCCGCGCCGGTCCCCGCGATGGTCAGCCGATAGGGCCGCGTCGTGCCGCCGCTGGCCGCCAAGGTGAACGGGCCCTGGGTGACGGGAAGCCCCTGGAGCGGGTTGCCGGCACCGACGTCGCCGAGGTAGACGACCACGTCGGGGCCGCTCTGCCCCAGGGTCGTCGCGGTCGCCTGGGCCAGCGTCTGGGCCGGAAAGACGTAGGGGTAGGCCGTGCTCGCCGGCACCCGCGACGGGAACCAGGCCGGCGCGAAGAAATCCAGGGCCGGCGACGGCGGTCCACTGCTCTGCCCGGAGCGCACCTGCACCACGACGCTGTAAGTCTTCTGGTCGTCGGTCAGCCCCGGCGCGAAGCTCAGACTCGAGGCGGTGGCGCCCGCGGAGGCGGAGGCGGCGGGCGTCGCGGCACCGGCCGCGAGCACCGAGACGGTGTAGCCGGTGGCCTCCGGGGCGGGGCTCCAGGCGACGTTCAGGTCGGTGCCGTCGTAGCCCACGCCGACGACAGCGGTCTGGACCGTCAGGACCGGCCAGGGACCGGCAAAGGCGCCGGCGGCGGTGACCCCGTCCTGGCTGGCGTCGGCGGCGATGCGCACCGCCAGGCGCTGGTTCGGCTGCGGCGGGCTGGGCAGCGCGTAGGAGGCGGACGCGACGGTGACCGGCGGCGCGTCGCCGATCTGCACCCGATAGCCGGCGGCACCGGCGAGGGCCGTCCAGCCGAGGGTGACCGCGCCCGAGACCGCATCGGTGGCGGACTCGAAACCGTCCACCGCCCCGAGGAGGATCGGCGCCCGGGTCTTGGCGGTGCCGTCGGAGCCGGGGTCGAAGACCAAGGCGCCGCTCACCACCAGCAGGCCGGCGGCGTAGCTCCCGTCGGACGCCAGGGGCAGCTCTTCCATCGGCAGGCTGGCGGTCAAGGCGCCGACCGGAGGGCTACGGAAGACCTCGGCTCCCGTGGCGCTGTCGTAGATCGCGACGGCGTAGCCGAGCTCGGTCAGATCGCCCGTCGCGCTCGGCGCCGTCCAGTTGGCGGTGACGGCGCTGCCGGTGAACGCGGTGGCCGCGAGCAGCGGGCCGGTGAAGAGCACCGCCTGCTCGGCGGCGGGGGAACGGGAGCCGCCGATCCCCAGGGCGGTCACGGCGACGGCGTAGGCGTTCGCCGGATCGATGTCGGCCTTGGCCACCGACAGGCTCGCCCCCTGGCCCTGAGCGACCACCGTCGTGCCCTGCATCAGGGCCAGCTCGTAGCCCGTCACCTGGGGATCCTGGGCGGGATCCCAGGTGGCGGCGATGCTCCACTTGCTGGCGTCCTCGGAATCGGTCTCGATGAGCACGGTGCGCAGCGTGGGAGGTCGGCCCAGCACCGGCACCGGCAGGCCCAGGGGACCGCTGAGGCTCGGGCTTCCCGGCGCGTAGCCCTGCGCTACGACGCTGAGGCCCGCGGCGCCGGCGGCATCGAAAGCGAAGGTCAGCGCACTGCCGTCGGCGTCCACCGGGCCCGCGACCACGGTGCCACCGGCACGGATCCAGCCCCGCACCACGGTGCCGGCGGGAGCTCCGGGCGGGGCCGCGACCGCCGCCGTGACCTGGCCGCCGGTGACCTCGACGCCGCTGACCACGGGCAGGGAGACCAGCAGCTCCTGAGCCGCCGAGAAGGGTCCCTCGATGGCGCCGCGGGAGGCCCGCACCCGCGCCTGCAGCGAGCCCTGGTCGGCGGCGTCGAGGGCGATGGCGACCACCCCCCGATCACTGCCCACGGGAACCGACGCCAGCACCCCGCTGCCGTCGAGGATCTCCAGCACCGCCCAGGTGGCGTCGTTGCCGGCGGCGTCCTGGACCACGGTCCAGGACGCCGTGAGCCAGGTGCCGTCGTAGCCCAGCGCGGTCAGCGCGGGTGCGACGGTGAGCAGGGGCACTAGCTCCGACGCCGGCGCCACGCTGCTCTGAGCGCCGGCCCCCGCCAGGGGCACGTAAGGCTTGGCGCCGATCTGCCAGGTCCCGCTGCCGGCACTCAACGCGAAGCTCCCCTCGGTGCCGGGGAACGAGGCGCCCGTGACGCGATGGGCGGCGGCGTCGTAGGCGAAGGCGTAGACCCCCTGGGCCGCGTAGACGCCGGCGGGACTGCCCACGCGGCACAGCACCGCGGCACCGTCGTAGCTCGCGGCGAGTACCTGGGTGACGCTGGTCAGCACCGCCACCGGCTGGCTCCAGCCGCCGTAGGTGGAGTCGTCGACGCCGTTGCCGGTCCAGCGCGCCTGGACCGTGAAGGCGAGGGTGGGATCGAGGGGACCGATGAGGGGAATCTGGGCGTGGCTCGAGCCGCCGCCGACGGATTCCGCCACCGCCAGCCCCTCGGCGAGCAGGCGTACGGCGAGCACCTGATCGGCGACCCCCGCGCTGGTGTCGATCTGGATCCCCATCGGCAGGCCGGACGGATCCCCGGCCTGGATGTTCTGCACCGCGGTGATGGTGGGAGCGGCGCAGACGAAGGTCGCCGTCGCCGCGGGACTGGTCGCCGCCGCGGTCGCCAGGCTCACCTCGACGCTCGCGACCTGGCTACCGTCCAGGGTTCCCTCCCCGGCGGTCCCCTGGGTCAGCGTGAAGCGGGCGGTGCACCCCGACGTGACGGTCTGACTGGCCACCGGCGTGCCGGCCTGACTGATGCTGGCGGTGGCGCTCGACCAGCTCACCGCGGCCGCCGGCGGCGGTTCCCAGGAGACCTCCACCAGCCAGCGATTCGCCTGCGAGGGATCCGCCATGGTGGCCACCGCGACGATGGCCGGCGCCACCGTCGCCGCCGTCGCGGCGGCGGACAGCGGCCCGCGGGCGGGGACCCCGGAGGAGGCGAGCGTGAGCCGCGCCCGCACCGCGACGTCGCTGCGGCCCAGGACGTCCTGGGCGAAGCTCACCGTCGCGGCGCTCTGGGTCGCGGTCTCGGGGCCGGCGAGGACCTGCCCGCCGGCGTAGAGCCACACCTCCGCCTGGGTGCCGCCGGCGACGCCCGGGGGGAAGCCCACCGTGGCGGTCACCCGCCCGGCGGCGACCTCGATGCCGGAGACCGTGGACACCTGCGCCAGGATCTCGACCCCCGTCCCCGCCGGGCCCGCCACGCGTCCCTGCACGGCCATGCCGGCGACCGTCCAGATCTCCGCGCCCACCGCTCCGATCGCCGCCGATCCGCCCGTGGGCCCGGCGGGCACCTCGACCAGGCTGCCGTCGGCGCCCTGGGCGACGAGCAGGAACGAGCCGGGGCCGGCGTTGGCGACCGGCGCCGCCGCCTGCCAGTCCACCCGCACCGCGTCGCCGTCGTAGCTCACCGCGCTGAGCGTGGGCGCCGCCGTCGGCAGCGGAGCTCCCGAGCTCACCGGCCCCATGGTGTAGGGCGCCGCGAAGGTGCCGGTGCCCGAGCCCGCGATCGGCATCACCCCCTGCAGATACAACGTGTAGGCGGTGCCGGCCTGGGGGGAGAACGCGACGTCGCCGTCGTTGCCCTCGACCCGCGAGAACCCCACCGATCGGCCCTGCCCGTCGAATACCATCAGGTTCGCGCCGGTGGGGACCGTGCCTCCCGCCCCCGGCTCGAAAGCGAGCCGCAAGGCCCCCGCCGCGATCTGTCCCGAGACCAGTTGCTGGTAGGCGGTCACCACCGGCGAGGTCGAGGTGATCGCCGTGTTGCTCCAATTGATGTTGGCCGGGTCGGTGCCCGCGGGCACCCACTGGACGTCGACGGCATAGCTCCCCGTCGCCGACAACGGCGCCGCCGGGAGCAGCCGCACCAGGGTCGGCGTCGCGCCCAGCTCCACCATGATCTCCATCGTGTCGAGGCGCAGCCGGCCCGCCAGCACCAGACCGGTGGGGTCGCTGGGGTTGTCGACGCTCACCACCACCCCGGTCTGCGTCCACCCCGGTGGCATGCTGGCAAAGGGGTTGAGGTAGTAAACCTGCTGGAAGACGGGCCGGCCGTTGTCGCTCATGGTCCCTCCCTCGCAAGGGCCGCCGGGATGGGTGCGGCGGGAGCCCACCATCCCGGTGGAGGCTCAGTACCGGACGTCCTGGACGGCGCTCGCGTAGTCTCGGCGCTGCCCCTCCGGCAGGCGCGGCAACATGAAGTCCAGGTCCTTGCGGCGCCGATCCGCGTGGACCTGCATCGCGGCGTGGTCTCCCACCGCGATGCCGTTGGCCAGGTAGGTACCGAGAACCGCTCCACCCGCGGCGGCGCGGTCCACCTGATCCCCGAGCTTGAGGTTGAAGAAACTCCCCTCGTGGTCGATGGCCTCGACGCTCTTCACCCTCGAGACCCCGTTCTCCACCAGCACCTGGTGCCTCGGGTTCAGATCGGCGATCGCAATCAGACCCACCGGCGTCACCACCGGGTGCGAGCCCGTGGCCACCAGCACGTGCCCCGACTCGGTGCACAGCCGATAGACCGCACCCGGGCCCGGACTGGCGGCGCTCCCCACGTGCGGTCCCTTCGACGTCGCCTCCACCGCCAGCTCTCCGCCCTCTGCCGTGCGCACGCGGCGCGTGTTGTCCAGGGTCTCGATGGCGGCATCGCTGCCGTCGTGCATCCGGATCCGCGTGCCCTCGGCGAGGCAATGCCACCAGAACATCAGGTTGTTGATCTCGACGCACTGGATCGAAGGCTGATTCGGCGTGTTCTGGCTGCACACGGCGAAGCTGTAGGTGCTGACCGGCGCGCCGGTCACCGGGATCTGGAACTGGTAGAAAAAGTAGGAGACCTGCTCGTTGGTCAGCGACTGCTGGTTGTAGACCAGGGACGAAGTGTTCTGGTAGGAGTTGCCGTCGGCGGGATAGGAGAACTCGAGCAACAAGGCATCGCCAACATTGATGGTCACCCCGTTGGCGAGGCGGGTTGCCGTCGTGTAGGTGCCGTTGAGGGCGATGGTCAGGACCGTGCCGTCGCTCTTGACGAAGTAGAGTTTGGTGGAGAGCTGGGCGCCCGCCACCGGTTGGCCCGGCGTCCCGGTGATCTGGTAGGGCATCACGGCCTGGCCGACGAAGGGGACGATGAGGAAGGGAGTCCCGACGTTCGTCGGCTCGACATAGGTGTAGTCCGCGTCGGGGTTGGTGTGCCCCGAGTCGCGGCCGAGGGCGATGACCACCACCGTGTTCCCCGTCACCGTGATCACCGGCTCCGAGATGGTCACGTTCGCCTGGACGTCGGCTTGCGGCGAAGACTCGGCGGCGGAGGAGAGCGCGGTGAAGCGCGTGGTGCCGTCGAGGTGGGTGGCGTGGCCGATGTCGAGGAGCCGGAAGCGGCGCGGAGCCGGCTGCGCCGTGGCGGTGTCCGTCGAGGTCGCCAGAAAGCCGGTGAGGCTGGTGTTCTGCCCGTAGGCGACCAGGGAGGGTCGATTCGGGTGCAGAGCGAAGAGAGCGCTACCCATGAAAAGGGGAGCGCCGTCGGCCGTGTGCCAGACCTGCGCCGTCGCCCTCCTTCCCCGGTCCGTGCCGGAGTCGACCAGCAGGCTCGACTCCCGTCCCCCGCCGGCCGAGGCCGGCGCGTTCAGGGCGGCGTGGAGCGCGGGGTAGCGCTCGGGGTCGCGGCCGGAGGCCCTCAGACTGGCCGCGATGGCCTCGCGATGCACCGCCTGCCTCGGGTCGAGAGCGACCTGCCCCCGCCCTTCGATGAGCTTCTGCAGCTTGGCCAAGGCCTTGAGATCGGACCGACTGACGTCTGGCAAGGCTTCCATCGTGTTCCTCCTCGTCGCGCTCACTTTTCGGCCCATGGGTACGGACCGCTGGGTTAAGAACGAGCACGGGTGGCTGAAGGGCCACGAGCACCCACGATCTGGCCCTCCACTGCTTGCTTAGAGGGTTAGCGCAGCTCTCAGAGAGTATAACCGATCCTTAAGAGTAAACCACCGACGGTCGGCTCGGTCTCGAGGCCACGGATTCGACCTCACGCTCTCCTGCGCAACCCTTTCATCCGAGCGACGTAGCTGCTACGGCCACCCCATGACCGCTCTCCTCCAGGACCTCCGCCACGGCGCCCGCCGGCTCGCCCGGAGCCCCGGCTTCACCGCCGTCGCCGCGCTCACCCTGGCGCTCGGGATCGGCGCCAACAGCGCGATCTTCAGCGTCGTCGACGCGGTGCTGCTGCGGCCGCTGCCGTACGGCGACCCGGAGCGGCTGGTGCTGGTGTGGGACCGGATGGAGCGCTCGGCGATCGAGCGCGCGCCGGTCTCCGCGCCCGACCTCGCCGACTTCCGGCAGTTCGCCCAGGGCTTCACCGGCTTCGCCGCGACCAACAACGTCGGCGAGGTGGCGCTGACCGGCGACGGCCCGCCCGAGCAGATCAAGGTCGCCAACGTCACCGGCAACTTCTTCGACGTGCTCGGCGTGGCGCCCAGGCTCGGCCGCGGCTTCGAGCCCGCGGACGATGTGCCGATCCCGCCGGGGGCGTTTCAAGGGCCGCCGGCGGAGCTGCCGCCGACCGCGATGCTCCTCACCGACGGCCTCTGGCGCCGGCGCTTCGGCGGCGATCCGGGAGTCGTCGGCAAGGCGGTCTGGCTCAACGGCCAGCCGATGACCGTGATCGGCGTGCTGCCGCCCGGCTACGAGCTGCTGATGCCGCCCGACGCCGGCATGCCGACCGACGTCGACGCCTACTCGCCGCTGCGCATCGACCTCGCGAGCGGACCGCGCGACAACCAGTGGCTGCGCGTGATCGCGCGCCTGGCGCCCGGGACGACGCTGGCCGAGGCGCAGGCCGAGATGGACGCGATCGCCGCCCGCCACCGCGAGGAGCACGTGTTCCACTCCCACATGGGGATCGGCGTCGAGGTGCGGTCGATGCACGGCGACGTGGTCCACCACGTGCGGCCGGCGCTCGTCGCGCTGCTCGGCGCGGTCGGCTTCGTGCTCCTGATCGCCTGCGCCAACGTCGCGAACCTCCTACTCGCCCGCTCGGCGGTGCGCCGGCGCGAGATGGCGGTGCGCGCCGCGCTCGGCGCCGGGCGCGGCCGGCTCTTCCGCCAGGTGCTGAGCGAGGGTGTGCTCCTCGCCGTCCCGGGCGCCCTGCTCGGCCTCGGCCTGGCCTGGGTCGGGGTGCGGCTCCTGCTCGCGCTGCGGCCGCCCGGCCTGCCGCGGCTGGACGAGGTCGGCCTCGATCCGCGGGTGCTCGCGTTCACCCTGGCGGCGGCGGTCGCGGCGGCGCTCCTCGCCACCCTGGCGCCGGCGCTCTCGGCCTCGCTCGAGCGTCCGGGCTCGGCGCTCGCCGAGCGCGGCGGCGACGGCATGGGTGGCGCTACCGGCGGCCGGCTGCGCCTGCGCGGCGCGCTGGTCGTGGCCGAGGTCGCGCTCTCGCTGGTGCTCCTGATCGGCGCCGGGCTGATGCTGCGCAGCTTCCTCGAGCTGTCCCGAGTGCGTCCGGGCTTCGATCCCGAGGGCGCGCTCACCTACAAGCTGTCGCTGCCGTTCCCCGACTACCCGACCCCGGAGGCGCGCACCGGGTTCTTCCGGCGGATGGAGGAGCGGGTCGCCGCCGCGCCAGGAGTCGAGGCCGTCGGGTCGGTCTTCCCGATGCCGCTCGGCGGCCGCTTCTGGACCGGCCCCTACGGCCGCGCCGAAGAGCCCGAGGAGCGGTGGAGCGAGCAGGAGGCCGACTTCCGGGTGGTCACGCCCGGCTACTTCGACGCCATGGGCATCCGGCTCCTGGCCGGCCGCGCGCTCGCCGCCGACGACCTCGACCAGCGACGCGCGGTCGCGGTGGTCGACGCGAGTCTCGCCTCGCGCCTGTGGCCCGAGGGCGGCGCGGTGGGGGAGCGGGTCGGGATCGACCTCTTCGGCGAGAAGGTGCGCCTCGAGGTGGTCGGGACGGTCGAGCCGGTGCGCCACGCCGGGATCACCGAGCCGCCGCGCGAGACGATCTACCTGCCGCTCCACTTCATGCCGTGGGCGCCGATGACCGTGGCCGTGCGCACCGCGGCCGACCCCGAGACCCTGGCCGGCCCGGTGCGCGCCGGCGTGCGCGCGCTCGATCCCGGCCTGGCGGTCTACGCCGTCCGCCCGCTCGCCGCCTACGTCCGCGAGGCGCTCGCCGCGACCCGCTTCACCCTCGTCCTCGCCGCGGTCTTCGCCGGCCTCGCGCTCGCGCTCGCCGCGATCGGCCTCGCCGGCGTCCTCGCCTACGCGGTCCGCCGCCGGCGCCACGAGATCGGCGTCCGCGTCGCGCTCGGCGCCCGGCCGGGCGACGTCGTCCGCCTGGTCGTCGGCCGCGGACTCCTGCTCGTGGGACTCGGGATCGTCCTCGGCCTCGCCGCCGCGCTGGCGGTCAGCCGCTCGCTCTCCGGCCTGCTCTACGGCGTCACCGCCACCGACCCCGCCACCTACGCCGCGCTCGCCGGGCTCCTCGCCGCGGTCGCGGTCGCGGCGTCGTGGGTGCCGGCGCAACGGGCGGCGCGGATCGATCCGGTGACCGCGTTGCGGGCGGATTAGGTCGGGTCCTCTTACGGCCCGCCGGCGGCGCCGGACCAGGCGGAGACGTCCCCGGACTCGCAGCCGAGCGCTGCGCTGCAAGGCGCAGGGCGAACGCCCCGTGAGCGGGGACACTTACGGCGTGGTCTCGGACCACGCCGTAGTGCCCCCGCTCTCGAACCCGTCGGCGAAAATCTGCGCGGTGCAGAGCCAGCGGGCGATGTTGCGTGACGGGAGGCCGCCGGCGGTTCGGAACCGCCCGCCCGCGTAGAGTGCGGGGCCGTCGCCGTCGTCCCACACCGCCAGCGCGGAGACGAAGAAGAAGGAAAACGGCACCGGCTCCTCCATACCCGCCGGATCGCCGAGCCCGGACCAAGTGGCGCCGTCCCATCGCCCGAGGTGATTGACCTCCGTCCCTCCGGCGCCGAGGAAGTCTCCGCCGGCGTGGAGCGCCGGACCGGCGACGTCGTCGTACACGCTGAGCGCGAGCACCCGGTCGGTGGTCCCGATTCCCCCCGGTCCGCTCAGCGCGGACCATGCGCCGCCGTCCCACTTCGCGACGTTGTGCACCGGAGTGCCCCCCATGAGCGTGAAGTCGCCGCCGGCGTAGAGGGCGGCGCCCCCGCCGTCGTCGTAGACCGCGAGGGCCCCGACCCCCCCGGTGGTGCCGGTCTCCAGCGCCGACCATTCGGCGCCGTCCCACCGCGCGATACTGTTCACGGTCACGCCGCCGGCGGTGGGGAAGTCGCCGCCCGCGTAAAGGGCGGTGCCGCCGCCGTCGCCTTCGAAGACCGCGAGCGCGAAAACCGGCCCGCTCGTTCCGTTCCCCGCCGGTCCGCTGAGCGCCGACCAGCCGGAGCCGTCCCACTTCGCGATTCCGGGCGCGAACACTCCGCCGGCGCTCGCGAAGTTACCTCCGGCATGGAGGGCGGGGCCGGTCCCGTCGTCGAACACGGCGAGCGCGAACACGGCGGTATTCGTCCCCGGGTGGTCGGGTCCGGGGAGCGCGGACCAGGCGGTGCCGTCCCACCTGGCGATGTGGTTGACGGTCACGCCGCCGGCGGTCGTGAAGAGGCCTCCCGCGTACAGGGCCGGGCCGTTCCCGTCGTCGAATACGGCGAGCGCCCTGACCGCGCCGCCCATCCCGGTTCCCGCCGGTCCGCTGAGCGCCGACCAGCTCTCGCCGTCCCACCGCGCGATCCGATTCACGGTCGTCTCGCCCGCGCTGACGAAGTCACCGCCTGCGTAGAGGTCGGTTCCGCCGCCGTCGTCGTACACCGCGAGCGCGGAGACGGCTCCGAACTCGATGCCCGCGCCCGCGGCCGTGCTCAGCGCGGACCACGCTCCGTCCCAGCGCGCGACGTTGCCGGCGGCCTGCCCGCCCGCCGCCCCGAACCCGCCTCCGGCGTAGAGCTCGGGGCCGGTCCCCGGGTCGTAGACGGCGAGGGCGAGGACGGTCCCCGACACCCCCACGCCGGACGGCCCGCTCAGCGCCGACCATCCGGCGCCGTCCCACTTCGCGATGCCGTTGACGACCACGCCGCCGGCCGTGGCTATCGCGCCCCCCGCATAGAGGGCCGGTCCACCCTCGTCGTCGTAGACCGCCAGCTCCTGCACCGGGCCGTCGGTGCCGGTACCCGCCGGTCCGCCGAGCGCGGACCACGCGGCGCCGTCCCACCGCGCGACGTTGTGCACGGTGACCCCGCCCGCCTCGGTGAAGAAGCCTCCCGCGTAGAGGGCCGGTCCGCCGCCGTCGTCGTAGGCGGCGAGCGCCCGGACCTCGCGGCCGGTGGTGACGCCGCCGATGCCGGTGCCCGCGGGCCCGCTGAGCGCGGACCAGGCGGTGCCGTCCCACTTCGCGACGCCGTTGACCGTCACGCCGCCGGCGGTGAGGAAGCGGCCCCCCGCGTAGAGGGCCGGTCCGCCGCCGTCGTCGTAGACGGCGAGCGCGTTGACGGTCGGAAAGGAGGGCCCGCCGAC
>Ga0302046_10002438_pt1 | contig 17297 bp, 16 predicted proteins | sample RVTome_11_FD_200261 | JGI IMG/M metagenome (GOLD analysis project Ga0302046, IMG submission 200261) | Soil microbial communities from uranium-contaminated site in the Upper Colorado River Basin, Wyoming, United States - RVT147D111 (version 2) ...
TCTGGTACTTCTTGGCCACACTGATGACGAAACGCAGGTTCGCGCGGACCAGCCGCTGAACCGCGTCCTCATCGCCTTCCCGGGCTCGCCGGCCGAGCTCGATCTCCTGCTCCGGTGTGAGCAGCTCGTGGCGGCTCACATCGCGCAGGTACTGATCCAGGGCCGACTGTTCCTCGGGCGCGGCGGCAAACCCTTCGAAACGCCCGCTGCCGCGACGACGTCGCTTGCGGCGCGCTTCCGCCGTGCTCATTTCGATCACCTTGCTGCTGCCTCGCATTCCCCCGTCGATCCGCGATCGGCGTTCCCTCAGCCTGTCATACGCGCGGGTCGCGCATTTTGTGCCGGACGTGTAACCCCGGGGTGCGGGCCTTGGTTCCGGGTCATCTGGAGTATCGACCGCGGGCGGCCGTTCCGAAGACCGCTCGGCTCGAAAAACGAGGGAGTTCAGCGCCGGCGCATCGAGTCCAGCCGGTCGAGAAGCCGGCCCACCGGCTCGGGCGGCGGCGCACTGCCACCCGCCAGCGCGCCGCGCAGCGCCTGGACCCCCTCGCGCAGCGCCTGGACTTCCGGCATCACCGAGTCCAGCGGCGCACTTACGCGGATCCGCGCCAGCACCCGGTCCGCGCCCGCCTGCAGCTGCCACAAGCGCGCTTCCAGGCTGTAATGCTCCGCCGCCAGCCACGACAGCGGCCTGCTCGTCTCCGCCAGCCGGTCCGTCATCGCCTCAGCGCTCAGCAGGAACGGGATGCCTTCCTCCGAGAGCCGGTGTGCGAGCGCGGAATCCAGCTGCTCGCCGATCCGCTCGAGCGCCTCGTCCAGCGGCATGCCCGGCTCGATACCCGGCGCCTGTGCCGCCGCCGGCGGCGCATCCCCAGCCAACAACCAGCCCCTTGGCCCTTCCGGGCCGCACGCCGCGATCACCAGCATCACCGGAATCCAGATCGCTTTCATGCCTGCGAATATCGGCGCGCCCTCGCGCCGAGGCCAGCCATCATTGCCTCCCTGCACGCGGCTTGTGGCCGGCCCGTATTCATCGGTAAGCTGAACCGGATGGAACTCGAAGCGGCGGCCCGCTCGGATGGCGGGCGTGTTCGCACGCGCAACGAGGACGCGTACCTGCTGAGGCCCGAGAAACGCCTCTTCGCGGTGGCCGACGGGATGGGCGGCCATCAGGCGGGCCATCTCGCCAGCCGGCTCGCCGTCGATACCCTCGATGCCGAGGTCGAAACGCGCCACGCTGACGTGCGCTCCCTTGCCGACCGGCTGGTCCTCGCTGCGCGCGCCGCGAACCGCGTGATCCTGGAGCGCGCCAACGCAGAGCGCGGCACCGAAGGCATGGGCACCACGCTGACCGCGCTCGCCCTCGCCGCAGACCGCGCCGCCATCGCGCACATCGGCGACTCGCGCGCCTACCGGCTGCGCAACGGCACGCTTGCCCAGCTCACGCACGATCACACATGGGTACAGGGTCAGGTCGCGGCCGGCCGCCTTTCCCCGGACGACGTGCGCGGCCACCCGTACGCGAACGTGCTCTCGCGCGTGCTCGGCATGGAGGACATCGAGGACGCGGACCGCCTGCTCATCGACGTCATCCCCGGCGACGTCTTCCTGCTCTGCTCGGATGGCCTCACCACCATGCTCGAAGATGACGTCATCGCAGACATCCTCGCCTCGGATGTACCCGTCGCTGAACGCGCATCCGCACTGATCGACGCTGCCAACGCGCGCGGCGGCGTCGACAACATCACGGCGGTCGTCGTGCGCATCGCGTGATCGAGGTCGAAGAGCTCACACGGACGTACGGCGAGGTGACCGCGGTTTCGACGCTGTCGTTCCGCGTGGACCCGGGCGAGGTGCTGGGCCTTGTCGGCCCGAACGGCGCCGGCAAGACCACGACGCTCCGCTGCATCGCCGGTATTCTGCGGCCATCGTCCGGCCACGTGCGCATCGCCGGCCACGACATCGAAACCGACGCCGTCGCCGCGAAGCGACGTCTCGCCTTCGTGCCCGACGAGCCGCAGCTGTTCGAGTACCTCACCGTCGTCGAACATCTCCGCTTCATCGCGCGGCTCTATGGCGTCGACGATGCCGAGCCGCACATCGACGAGCTCCTGCGCGAATTGGAGCTGGACACGCGCAGGAACGATCTGCCGGAATCGCTGTCGCGCGGGATGAAGCAGAAGCTGCAGGTCGCGTGCGGGCTGCTGTACTCGCCTGCGGCATTGCTGCTCGATGAGCCGCTCACGGGTCTGGATCCCGGCGCGATCCGCCGCATGCGCGAGACGATCCTGGCCCGCGCGCGCGACGGCGCAGCGATCATCCTCAGCTCGCACCTGCTGCCGCTCGTCGAGCAGCTGTGCACGCGCATCCTCGTCATCCAGAGTGGCAAGGCCGTCGCCGTCGGCACGGTCGCCGAGATCGTGGCCAGCCGGCCGGAACTCGAAGGACGCGGCCTCGAAGACGTGTTCTTCGCTCTCATGGAGACCTCGCGCTGAGCGCGACATCGACGGGCGCGCTCGCATTTCTGCTGCGCCACTCGCTTCGCAACCGCCTCAAGCGCATGGCGGCGCAGGTGCGGAATCCCCGCTATGCAGTGGCGCTGCTCGCAGGCATGGGCTACTTCGCGCTGCTCATCACCGCGCGGCGCGAGGGCAACACGCCGGACAGCGATCCGATGCGTGTGTTCCTGCCCGCCATCACCGCACTGCTGCTGGGCGGATCCTGGCTCTGGGGCAGCGGCCGGAACGCGCTCACGTTGCGAGCGGGCGAAGCGCATTTCCTGCTCTCCGGTCCAATCCCGCGGCGTGCGGTCGTGCTCTACAAGCTCATCGCCCTGCACGCGGCCGTGCTCGGCTCCGCGCTCCTGCTGACCGGCATCATCGGCGTCGGTCTTCCGTGGTGGTCGCGATTCCCCGCTCTCGCCGTGCTGCTCAGCACGCTCGCACTGCATCAGACCGCCGCGTCGCTCGTGAACGCGAGCGCGACGGAGTACGGCGGCGCGCGATTCCGGCGCAGCCGCGTCGCGATGGCGGTGTTCGCGGCCGTCGCGTTCGTGCTGGTCGCTTCCGTGGCGCGCGGGTTCACGATGGAGCCGGGCGTGATGTGGACGGACGCGCTGACGCGCGCGCTCGATGCGCCCGTGCCGCGCTCCCTGCTCCTGCCGCTCCGCTGGGTGCTCGCGCCCGCGCTCGCGACGGATGTCGCCTCCGCTTTCATGGCGCTGCCCGCTGCGCTCCTGATCTGGGCGCTGCACATCGTGTGGGTGATCCGTGCGGAAGAGGCGCACCGCGACAGCGCATGGCGCGCGAGCCTCGACCCGGGGGAGTCCGCCGTTCGACCCGTACGTTCGCCGCGCGCGCCGCGTCGGTCGTACAGGCTGGCCAGCCACGGCCCACCCGCACTGGCGCTCGTATGGAAGAACCTGATCCTCATGCGCCGCAACGTGCGCTCCGCCGGCCGCGTCTTCCTCATCGCGATCTTCAGCGCCATCGCATCGCTGCTCGTCTTCACGATGGGTCCGGTCGAGCGCGGGTCCGCGATCCTGTCGTTCATGGCGCTCGGCTTCGCCGCCATGATGACGCTGTTCGGGCCTACCGCGCTGCGCAACGACCTGCGCGCCGACCTCGCCATGCTGAGCACGCTGCGCACCTTCCCGCTCTCCGGCCGCGCCGTCGTCGGCGCGGAGGTCGCCGCCTCAGGCCTCTCGATCACAGTGCTCCAGATCGGCCTCGTCACTCTCGCGATCCTGTTCGCTCTGCCAGGCCGCGATCCGGAGGCCGTGCGCATCTCGCTCCTCGCACTGCCCGTCGCGGTGCTGCTCATGCCCGGTCTCAATGTGCTGGCCGCTGCCGTGCACAACGGGCTCGTTCTCCTGTTCCCGCGCTGGAGCCGCATCGGCCTCGAACGGCCCGGCGGCTTCGAGCACGCGGGCCAGCACATGCTCACCCTCGTCGCGACGATGGTCCTGCTCATCCTCGGGCTGGTGCCATCCGCCATTGCCGGTCTCGTGATGTACGCCGTGTTCGCGGGGGTCTCGTTTCATCTTGCCGTCGTGATGGCGTGCCTGGGTGGGGTTGCTGTCGTGTGGACGGAGGTCGTGTCGTTGGTGATGGCGCTGGGCGGCGTGTTCGAGCGGACGGATCTATCGGCCGTCGGCGTCTGAACTGCCGCTTCGAACATCATGAGGATGTGACGGTCTGCTCACGGAGTAGCGGCCGATGCGCCATCCTTCCGGCGGCTCTGATAGCAGCACATGGAGATGCTGGCGAGAGCCGAGAATCCGTCCAGGTGCCGGCACCGCTTCCCAGAGCTTGCTCCCTTCGAAGTCGTAGATATCAAGGCTGGAATGCTCCATCCTGAAGAAGTCACTACCCTCGGGGTCATATCGGCCCTGGACGACAACGATGAACGAGTCGTTGACCGCGACCAGCCGATCGATGACCGTCAGGGTTCGCAGCCAATCGGGCAGTTCACGCTGCCTCTCCCCCGCGAAGCGCCCTCGTTCCGGTGGCTCCGGCGCTATGTAGAATGCCGGCGGTGTGCCGAACGCTCGAGGTGTGGCTTCCTGAGAGGCATAGCGCCAGGCGGGGTACAGCAGGTTGCTTGCGACGATCATGTCGCGTCGAATCTCGATGCAGCTGTACCCGGACACGCTCGCCCAGTAGGGGACGAGAGACATCCGCGCATCGGGCGGGAGGTGGGTGCTCGTCGCACGTCCATCGAAATCGGTTTTTACGATCCGATGCTGCTGCGAAGTCGATATCATCAGACCGGTGCGGCCCGCGACGACATCGGCCGTATAGCCCTGCGGTGACGGAAAAATCGTGTCCAGCTCCCATTCCGTCGAATAGCGCGTGATCCGCCCGAGGGCTGCGTCCGCGACGTAAAGGCGGCCCCGATCATCGAAGGTGGCGGCGACTACCCGCTCGAACTCGCCGGGACCGGCACCTTTCCGTCCCAGCGCCGCGATGAGACGGCCCTCGGGCGTGTAGAGCCTGACTCGAGCGGACTGCTGATCAGGAATCGCCAGAACTCCCGCGGGGGAGATCGCGAGTCGCGTGACATTGCCAATCGGATCTGCGGCGTGCTCCTCCAGCGTCACCACCGATTCGAGGGTCAACCCCGTACGCTGCTCCGGAACATCCGGCTGCGTCAGAGCGATCCCCGCTGCTGCAATGAGAAGTCTCGGAATCATCCAGTCCTCGAGCGGCACGGCGGCTTCGAGCACCCGGGCCAGCGCCTCCTCACCCTGATCGCGACCGCCGGGTTGATGGTCCTCGGTCTCGTGCCCCCGGGCATTGCGGCATTTCTGCTGCCCGGCGTGCTCGCGGGCGTGTCCGGTGCGCTCGCCGTCGTCATGGCCGGGCTGGCCGCGATCGCGATCGTCCGGCTCAAGATCGCGTACCTCACCCGCCCGCGACGGACCTCGTTCGGGGTCAACTCGGTGGAGCCGCCTCGCACGCGCACTCGCTCCGCACCATGTAGCTCTGCGGCCAAGACGGCGGCAGCGGGCAATTCTCGCTGTCCGCCGAGCACTCGTCAGCCCACTTGCGATCCCTCCTTCCACGACAACTGGTAATAGGGCCCGTCCGCTCGGCTTTACAGTTACGAGGTTCAGAGGCGGCTGGTGAAGGGCGCACTCCAGGGTCCCTTCGATGAGGCGGTGGAAGGGCTGAGGGACGCGACCGGCGTGGTCACGCCGAAACGAACGGCCGAGCTGATGGTGCGCGAGGCGAGTGTGGACTTCGAGCGTTTCTATGACCGCCGCGCTGCGTGCTGCTACGACGAGGACGGTCCGATCCTGGTGGCCGCGATCGACAGCAAAGGCATTCCCATGGTGAAGCTGGAGCCGGCATGCAGGCGGGTACGGCAGCGCAAGGGCGAGAAGCGCCAGAAGAAGCGGATGTCGACCGTGGCCGCCGTCTTCACGCAAGCGCCGGAGCCACGGACCGCCGAAGAAATCGTGCAGCGCCTGTTCGCACCGGCGCAGCTGAGCTCCCGGAAGAAACGCGCCTCAACAAGCCGCGGCGCAAACGCGTGTGGGCCAGTCTCCTGACGGGCAAGAGCCGCTTCATCGCGCACGTGCGTGCGGAGATGCTCCGGCGCGATCCACAGCGCGAAAAGCCCTGGGTCATCGTGACCGACGGAGAACGCAGCCTGCAACGGCTCGTGTGCAGCCATTTCGAGGACATCACCCTGGTCCTCGATCTCCTGCATGTGCTCCCGAAGCTGTGGAAAGCCGCCCACGCACTCCACCCGGAAGGCAGCGCAGAGGCCCAGATCTTCGTCCGCCAGCGAGCGCTTCGGATCCTCCAGGGCCAAGTCAGTCAGGTCGTGAAAGGCTTGCGCCAGATCGTTACGAAGCGGAAACTCACCGGTGTCAGCGCGAAGGCCCTGCTCGACGCGGCAGGCTACTTCTACCGGAACAAGACGCGCATGCGCTATGACGTCTACCTCAAGAACGGCTGGCCGATTGCAAGCGGCGCTGTCGAGGGCGCATGCAAGAACCTCATCAAGGATCGCATGGAGCGCTCCGGAATGCGCTGGACGCCCGGGTTTCGTCCCTGCGGCCGAGCGGGGTAACTCTGACCGCGCATTTCACCGTGGCGTTTGCCCCGGTGCTGCCGTCGGTCCGAGTCGGGGTCACGTTCACGGCTCCAGGAACGGTCAATATTGCCCCACCGTCGATTCGGGCCCTGGCGGGGCAATGTTCACGTCGCGCAGATCACCGGAACCCGTGGCCCGTTCGTCGGCGGCTCAGAAAGCCTGCGTGGCCAGAGGTAACCGCTCACCCAGCCGAGCGATCCCCCGATACCCGGCATCCTGCAGCGCCGTCTCGCGCGGATCGTCGGCGAAGGTGGAAGTCGAGCTGGTTCATCACGGACGCGTAGCCGAGATGCGCGTCGGGATCGGCGAAGCAGAAGGAGCCTCCCGCGCCGGGCGATCCGAACGCGCGCTCACTCGAGCGACGGACGCTCGTTCATGTCGAGGTTCGTGCCGATGAACGAGCGGCGCAGCAGCGATCCCGGCACGATCATTCTGAGCGTCGTCGCGAGCGGCGTGTATTGGAGCGCGAGGCATGCCGCGCATGCGTGACAGCGGCTTGACGCGTGCGAGCCGTTCGTCCGCAGTCACCGACGGCCGCCCCACAGATCGACCGCTCGCCATGCCAGTACGCGGCCCCATCGGGGAGAATCCCGACGGGTCCGTGCGGTTGCGTCAGGAAGCTGCCGATCTCTGGAGCGCCGGCGGATCCGCGAGCGAGGGATCGATCTGCCGCACGTGATGCTTCAGATGTGCGACGTAGTCGCGCATGAAGTACTCGAGCGTCGCGGGCTCATCCTCGGGAACCACCTCCCACGCGCGCAGGTGCAGGTTGTGGTCGGCGCGCGGCGCGCGCAGCACGTCGGCCGGCGTCGACTCCATGACGCGTGCGAGATGCAGGTTGAACGATTCCCACAGGTCGAGCAGCGCGGGCCACGGCGCGGACTGGTACTCCTGCGCATCGACCCACGCGTCCTGGTCGTAGCCGTCGAAGCGGAGGTCGTCGCGGAAGCGCGCGCGCACGAAGCGCTGATGGTTGTTGGACGCGGAATCGATGAGGTGGCCGATGATCTGCGCGGGGGACCACTTTCCGGGTACGCGCGGGGTCGCGGCAACGGATGGCGCCAGGCGCCGGAGGCGCGCGGCCGCGGAGGTCACGGTCGTTCTCAGGTCGTCGGTGAAATCCATGGGCCTTCGGCGTTCAGTGAGTGACGAGCGCGGAGAAATGCACACGTTGAGGGCCCTGCCGTCAAGCGTGTGCATTCAGCCGCGCATATTGCGGTGAAATGCACAGGCACGCGAGCGGCCGTGGACGCCTGTGCATTCGACCGCGGTATCCGCGGCGAGCTGGACACGGTTCGCGATCGACGGGTATCCGTGTGCAGATGACCGCGCCACGGGGACCCACCAATCGCAGCACCCACAACCCACAACCCACAACCCACGACCGTCCGTCGAGGGACTGGCGATCCGCAGAGATGGCGCACACCTTGCATGACCGCCGGCACCGGCTGAAACCAGCAAAGAGGAAAAAGATGCGGATTCTGACCCTCAGTGATCGACCGATGCGGCTGCGCGTCGCGACCGCGACGTGCGCGCCGGTCGATTCCGGCATGCCGTTCGATCCGAACGGGAACAGAGCGCCATAGAGGGAACGCGAACGTGATCCGCGCAGCCGCGCGGAACGGCCCCCCAGCGCTCTGGCACGGGGGGCCGTTCCACATCCGGCGAGGAACGCATGAGAACGGGGGAGGCGCGCGGCTGGCGCGCGTGGTGGGAGCTGATCCGGGACGCGGTCGCTGGCCGCGGCCATGATGCAACGGAGGGGCCGGTGCTGCGGGCGATCGTGCTGCTCGCGGTGCCGATGGTGCTGGAGATGGTGATGGAGTCGGTGTTCGCGGTGGTGGACATCTTCTTCGTCTCGCGCCTGGGTCCCGAGGCGGTGGCGGCGGTGGGCATCACGGAGTCCGTGATGGCGCTGGTGTACACGGTGGCGATGGGGCTGGGCATCGGCGCGACGGCGCTGGTCGCGCGCCGCATCGGCGCGCGCGATGAGGAAGCGGCTGCGCAGGCGGCGGTGCAGGTGCTGCTGCTGGGCATCGGGCTGTCGCTCGTGATCGGCGTGGTGGGCGCGCTGGGTGCGCGGCACGTGCTGCGCATCATGGGCGCCGATGATGACGTCGTGCGCATTGGCGCCGGCTACGCGACGGTGATGCTGGGCGGGAATGCGTCCGTACTGCTGCTGTTCCTGCTGAATGCGGCGTTCCGCGGCGCCGGTGATGCGACGGTCGCGATGCGCGTGCTGTGGCTCGCGAACGGGATCAACCTGGTGCTCGACCCGTTGCTGATCTTCGGGATCGGGCCGTTCCCGGAGCTGGGCGTGATGGGCGCGGCGGTCGCGACGACGATCGGGCGCGGCACGGCGGTGGTCGTGCAGCTGCTCGTGCTGTTCCGTGGCGACGGCCGGCTGCGCGCGGGACTGCGACATCTATCCGTGCAACCCGCGTTGATGCTGCGCGTGCTTCGTCTCTCGGGCACGGGGATGCTGCAGGTGTTCATCGGCACGGCGAGCTGGATCGGGCTGGTCCGGCTGCTGGCGACGTTCGGCGCGCCGGCGGTCGCGGGCTACACGATCGCAATCCGCATCGTGCTGTTCGCGCTGCTGCCGGCGTGGGGTCTGTCGAATGCCGCGGCGACGATGGTGGGCCAGGGCCTCGGCGCCGGGGACCCGGAACGTGCGGAGCGCGCGGTGTGGATCGCGGGGTTCCTGAACCTGGTATTTCTCGGCATCGCGGGACTCGCGTTCCTCATCGCCGCACCGCAGATCGTGTCGCTGTTCGGTGCCGACGCGGACACCGCACGGTTCGCGACCAACGGGCTCCGCATCGTGAGCCTCGGATTCGTGTTCTACGGCTACGGCATGGTGCTGCAGCAGTCGTTCAACGGCGCGGGCGATGCCTGGACGCCGACGTGGCTGAACCTCGTTTGCTTCTGGCTGTGGGAGATTCCGCTCGCGTGGTACCTCGCGCGCGGGCTGGGATTCGGACCGGAAGGCGTATTCATCGCGATCACGATCGCGTTCTCGACGCTCACGGTGTGCAGCGCGCTGCTGTTCAGACGAGGGAGGTGGAAGCTGGCTACCGTGTGAGTCCCTGCGCCCGGTCGAGTGCGCTGCGCTCGGCCGGGCGAATCCAGGTCCACGAGCCGGATGGCGGCCTGCTCTTCGATTTCGCTCGCCGCGCTCTCACCTTCACCAGCGGCGGCGCCGGAACGGGCGCGCGAGTGGTACATGCGCATCAAGCCAGGGTTCTGCGGTAGCGCACCCGCAGGCCGAACCAGGCCACGAGCGCAAAGCTGAACAGCAGAAACCCGAAGATGACGGTGATGAGTGCGACCTTGATGCCGCCCCAGACGATGGCGGGATTCACGGACGACGCTCCCGCCATTTCGATTGCCTGTGCAGCCTGCGCGATACCGACGAGCGTGCCGAGGATGCCGAGCACGACACCGTAGGAACCCCAGAAGAGGACCGAATCAATACGCGTCTCGACGACGGCGTCGAGGCTCGCCGCATCGCGCGGCATGGAAACCCACGACCAGATCGAAAGACCGACGACGGCGAACGTGATGGCCACCATCGGCCACATCATGAAGCCGCCGTCGCTGATGAGACGCATGATCACGAGAGCCTCCGGGTCGAAGCGATGAAGAGGTCCGGACCGAGCAGGCCGCGCTCGCGGCGCACGAGCCCGGCTGCCTGACGGACGAAGAACAGCCACGCGAGCCCGCACGGCATCGCGACGGCGATCCCCGCAATGCCGAGCAGGGTGAGCCGCCTCAGACCCTGCATCAGCAGCTCGAACTGCAATGTTGGCGTCGCAACGATCAGCGACGCGGTGTGGTACAGTTCCTGAACGACGCCGAACGTCGTCGCCACGAGTGCACCCGCCGCGGCGACGAGCAGATCGCCGCTGCCCGCGAGCACGCATGTCGACTCGGACTCGCCCTCGCACCAGATGCGCACGACCTTGCCCGCAACGCGCAGCGTCGCCGCGATCGCGATGCCCGCGATGGGGATGAGGAAAAGCGGCAGATCGCGTACCGATGCGGTGTCGCGCAGCGCGCTGATCGCGCCCGCAAGCGCGAGCACGCCGAGCGCGAGCGCCATCCCGAGCGCGCCGCGACCCGGCAGGCGCGCGCGCCAGCGCAGCCACAGCGGCCGATGCACGCGCGACAGCGCCTCCAGCGTCTCCGCATCCGGCGCGAGCATCGCCTCCGCACGCCGCTTCGCCTCTGACTCCGACATGCCCGCCGCTCGCAGCGACGACTCCAGGTCCTCGAGATCCGAGCGCAGCTCTTCCAGGAACCGCAACCGCGCGGAAGGCGGTGCGCGCAGACTGCGCGATGCCTCGCGCAGCGTCGCGCCGATCCTCACGCCGGCCTCCGCCCGGCCACACGGCGCAGACCGCGCAGCACTTCGTCGCACCGATCCGCGTGCCCTTCCAGCTCGCGCCGGCCCGCAGCCGTCAGCGCATATACGCGACGACGACGCGCACCTTCTTCCTGCCACGAGCCGCGCACCAGCTTCGCCGCCTCCAGCCGGTGCAGAATCGGATACAGCGTCCCGTGCTGAAGCACGAACAGCCCGCCGCTCCGCTCCTCCGTGTCGAGCGCGATCTGGTAGCCGTGCCGCGGCCCATCGGCGAGCGCAGCGAGCACGAGCAGCTCGTTCATGTGGCGCGCGAAAGCCAGGACGTCCACCGGGTGGTTCATCGCCTCACCGGTATCGGGAGTCTGCATATATCGTCACTCTATATATAACACGGCTGGCGCCAGGTCAAGGGCTCGCGGAAAAGGGACCGGTTCCGGTCGATGACACCGGTGCGTGAGAGCATGGCGCGACCTGGAAAGCGCGAAACTCGACCACTGAACAAGAACCACTTCCCACAGACCATGCACGCCTTTGCGGAGGGCGCAGAAACGAGCCGGGGGCGGGGGAAAGTAATCCCCGCCCCCGGCTCGGCGTCCTGGAACAGGCTGCTACCCGCCCCCGCTGTTACTGCTGGTCTCGGTGATGTACTGCCAGCGTTTCGAAGCGAGCATGCGCAGCGCTTCCTCGACGGCGGTCTTCAGTTCGGGGTCGTTGCCGTTCAGCTCATCGAGGGGCGAGTTCTTGACGAAGACATCGGGGCCGACGCCCCAGTTCTCCATGTTGATGCCGTGGTTGTCGGGCTTCGTGGGATCCCAGGTGATGACGAGCGAGCCGGGTGTCCGCATGCTGCCGCCGTTGATGAGGCCGTAGCTGCCGGTGGCGATGACGGCGCCGGTCGTGGCATTGCCTACGACGCGGCCGAGGCCGAGCTGGCGGAAGCCTTCGGGCGTCATCTCGCTGTTGGAAGCGGAGCGGCCGTTGATGAGCATGACCTTGGGGCCGGCAATGGGATGGAACGGCCGGCGTCCCCAGCTGGGCGGTGTGTAGCGGCCGGTGAGGAACTGATAGGGCTCGCGGGAGAGCACATCGAAGAGCTGCTGATCGATGTTGCCGCCGCCGTTGTAGCGGATGTCGATGACGACGCCCTGCTTCGTCCAGTTCTGGTCGAGCTCGCGGGTGAGACGGTCGAGCGAGGCCTGGTTCATCGACCTCATGTGCACATACGCGAGCTTGCCGCCGGACTCGCGGTCGACGAACTCGCGGTTCTTCGCGATCCATTCCTCGTACTTGAGGTTGCCGAGCGAGGCGACGGTCTCGATGCGCACGTCGCGCGCGTCCTGTCCGTTCGCGGATTTCGCGACACGGACGGGCACGAAGTCATTGATGACCTGGTTCAGGATCTTCCAGTAGTTGTCATTCGGACGGAGCGTGGTGCCGTCGATCGCGAGGACGTAGTCGCCGACGGCGAGGCCGAGCCATTCCCTGTCGGCGGGGCCGTCGCGATAGATGTGGCTGATGCGGAACCCGCCGCTGGCGGGCTCGACCTCGAAACCGAGATACCGTGTCGACGGTCCGTCGGGTGTGGGCAGGCTGGAGGGACCACTCACGCCGGTGTGCGACGCGTTCAACTCGCCGATCATGTGCATGGTCAGGTCGTACAGCTCGTCATAGGTGCCGACGTGAGCGAGCAGCGGGCGGTACTTGAGGCGCGCCGCGGCCCAGTCTGCGCCGTGCATGTCCGGATCGTAGAAGCGGTACTTCATGACGCGCCACACCTCGTCGTAGATCTGCTCCCGTTCCTGGCGCTCGTTGACGACGATGTCGAGTGTGTAGTTGCTGATGGGCGTACCGCGTCCGCCTCCGCCGCCGCCTCCGCCGAGCTGCATGCGCTGGATCTGGCCGCCGCCGCCGCCACCGCCGCCGCGCCCGCCACGACCACCGCCGCGACCGCCACCGCCGCCGCCCGCACGGAAGAAGATGGACCGTTTGTCGGCGGTGAGGGTGAGGCCGGGGAACGAGCCGGCAACGACACGGCGGCGATCGCGTCCGTCGATGCCGATCGAGAACAGGCCCGGGCCATCGTCGTCGTTCGATGTGAAGTAGATCGTGCGGCCATCGCGGCCGAGGAAGACGTTGCCGGCGCCTTCATCGCCGGTGGTGAGCTGGATGGTGCGGCGCTCGATCCCCTGCAGCTCGATCTGCGCCGGTGGCGTGGCGCTGCCGGTGCTGTCCGCGCGCTGGCGGCGCGCGCGCACGAGCGGGTCCGCCGGGTTCTCGGTCAGTCGCTGCAGCGAGACCGCGTACAGGTGGTTCGTGCCGTCGCGGTTGGAGGTGAAGACGACGGTCTTCCCATCCGGTGTCAGGATGCCGTTGGAATCGCGGAACGGGCTCTGCGAGACGTTGTACTCGCGGCCGTTCGTTCGGTCGAACAGGTAGACATCGGTATTGCGTTCCCCATCGCTGCGCGACCAGACGAGCCAGCCGCCATCCGCGGAATAGCCGTCGACGGAGTATCCGTTCGCGGGATTCGTGGCCAGCTCGCGCACGGATCCGCTCGCGACGTCGACCTCGAAGAGGGTATTGAGCGTCTCGAACGCGATGCGGCTGGCATCAGGCGACCAGAGGAACGAGGTCTTGGGCGATGCGTGGTTCGTGAGGCGGCGCCGCTCGCGCGTCGCAAGATCGAACAGCCAGATCTGCTCCTCGCCCGTGCCGCCCTCGTCCGAGACAAAGGCGAGATACTTCCCATCGGGCGAAAAGTGCTGATAGCGGTCGCGCCATGCGGAGCGCGTGACCTGCACCTTCTCGCCGGTCTCGGCATCGACCGGCACGATGAAGATCTCGCCGCGTTCGTCGACCGCGACGGACTGGCCATCGTGCGACGGCGCGAAGCCGTCGGCCTGATTCTGGACACTCAGGAACTCGACGTGGTTGTCGCGCGGATCGATGGGCACATCGATGGCGACCTTGCGCGGCTGGCCGGATGGGACCTCGAGCGTCCACAGCTCGAACTCGTACACGTAGATGATCTTGCGGCCGTCGGGACTGATCGCGGGATACTTGACGCCGGCATTGTCGTGATTGGTGACACGCTGCGGCGTGCCGCCCTGCGGCGAGATGCGCCAGATGTTGAACGAGCCCTCACGCTCCGACATGAAGTAGATCATGCCGTCGGCGCCCCACATGGGCATGCCATCGTGCTTGTGGGGCCGGAAGTTCTCGACGTCGGTGTCCGTCAGCTGGGTGACGGCGCCGGTCTGCATGTTCTGCACGAACACGTCGGACGTGCGGTTGCCGTTCTGACCCTGCCGCGTCTGCGTCACGCCGAGGGGCGCGAACGCGAGCGTCGAGCCATCCTGTTTCAGCATGGCATTCGATGCCATGACCATCGACAGCGGCGTGGGCACACCGCCATCAATGGGCACGACGTACAACGGATTCAGGAACGGGTGCGAGCTGCGCGATGTGCGGATCACGATGCCGCGGCCGTCCGGCGTCCAGTACTCGATGGCGTCGGAGCCGGTGTGGAATGTGAGCTGGCGCGGTTCGCCGCCGGTGACCGGCACGACCCAGACGTCGTTGTTGCCCAGCCGGTCGCTCGTGAACGCGACCCACTGTCCGTCGGGCGAGAACTTCGGCGAGCCATCGTCGGCGAGGTGACTCGTGAGACGGTTCGGCGCCGAGCCGTCCTCGTTCGCGATCCAGACGTCGCCCTGGTACGAGAAGACGATCTTCCCGTTGGCCACGTGTGGATCGCGCATGAAGCGGATGGGGTCCGCCGCGAGCGCTGCGGTCACGAACAGGCCGAGGACGGCGACGAGGCAGGGACGAAGGGCGGTCTGCATCTGGAGGCCTCCGGGTAGCGCGCGACCGCTGAGACGGTCGCAGCGGGTTCAATTGGGGGCGTACATCGGCTCCCGGGACTCGGATCGTGTCCCGGCAACGTAGGACGGCCGCGGCGGGTGCGCCATGGCGTTGCAGGCGGATCGGGCTGACGCAGGGTGGTCGATTAGCTGCAAGGCGCCCCGAGGAGCCCGGTGCGCGGACCGTCGAGTTGGGCTGTACCGGCGGCGCTGTTCCGCCGATACTGATCGCATGAGGCGCGACAACGCGCGACTGGCGTTCCCGTCTGAAAAGCGCGGCATGGCAACGATTCTCTGCGTGGACGACGAACCCAATGTGCTGGGCGTGATCGAGCGGTCGCTGGAAACAGCGGGCCACCGCACGATCGGCGTGACCAGCGTGAACGCGGCGCTGGGCGTACTCCAGGCGGAGCCGGTCGAACTCATCGTCTCGGATTACCGCATGCCGGACGCGACGGGCCTCGAGCTGCTGCAGCAGATCACCGACCTGGCGATCGATGCGCCGCTCATCATGCTGACGGGCGACACGAGTGTGGAGCATGCGGTCGCGGCCATGAAGGCGGGCGCGCTCGACTACGTGACGAAGCCGATCCGCGCGGACCAGCTCCGGCTGGTCGTCGAGCAGACGCTCGAATTCCTGCGCATGCGCCGGTCGAACACGCAGCTGCGCCAGGCCGCGGCGAACCGGAACGTGACGCAGATCGTGGGCGAAGGACCGGCGATCCGGGCCGTGCTCGAGCGGATCCAGGTCGTGGCCCGGACGCGTGCGACGATCCTGATCCAGGGCGAATCCGGCACGGGCAAGGAGCTGCTCGCGCGCGCAATCCACAGGGCGAGCGACTGGGCGCATGGCCCCTTCATCTCCATCAACTGCGCGGCCCTGCCGGAATCCCTCGTCGAGAGCACGCTGTTCGGACACGAGCGCGGCGCATTCACCGGTGCAGTGCGCCAGGTCAAGGGCGCATTCGAGCGCGCGCACAACGGTACACTGCTGCTCGATGAAGTGAGCGAGATGCGCCCGGACCTGCAGGCCAAGCTGCTGCGCGTGCTCCAGGAGCGCGAGTTCGAACGTGTGGGCGGGACCAGCGCCGTGCGCGTGAGCGTGCGTGTGATCGCGACGACGAACCGCGACCTCGCGGCCGAGGTGCACGCGGGCCGGTTCCGCGAGGACCTGTATTACCGTCTGGGCGTCGTGCCCCTCACCATGCCGCCCCTGCGCGAGCGGATGGAAGACCTGCCCGCACTCGTCAGCCATTTCGTGCAGCGCACGTCCGCTGAGATCGGCAAGGAGATCACCGCTGTGGCGCCCGAGGCGATGGCGCGCCTCGGCGCACACGTCTGGCCCGGCAACATCCGCGAGTTGTCCCACACGATCGAGCGCGCGGTGATCCTCTGCCCCGGCGCGGTCATCGAAGCCGACGCATTCGAGATGCTGCCGTCCGCGCGGGACGTGGGCGCATCCAGAGGCGAGGGGATCGACACCTTCTCGGTGCCATCACTCAACATCGCGGCAGCCGAGCAGACGCTGATCGAAAGGGCGCTCGAGGCGACCGGTCAGAACCGCACGCGGGCGGCGGATCTCCTTGGCATTTCCGTACGGACCTTGCGGAACAAGCTGAATCGGCCAGACGAGGACTGATTCTCCTCGGCTTCTTCGCGCCATCGTCGCAGGCGGACGGAGATGTGGGGATGACGCCGGGGATATGCGATGCTTCGTCGTGTTCGATGGTTGTCGGTGGCCTTTGGTACACGTGCCCGGCTCATCACCGACCCCCCTGCACCGGAAGGATTCTCCTACCCAGCCCGGCAGATCCTGCCGCAACGGTCGGGCACGGCCGCGAGGCGGGCCCAGCCACCGATTGCATCTCCGATCTGCTAATCGTGTATGCGAATTGGAGTTAGGGGGCAGCGTCCGCCGTATCGAGAAGCGGGAGCGCGCGTGGACCATGGCTTGCCTTGAGAGCAGGCGACGAACGGATGACGAGATGTCCGCAGAGGCCGCTGTGGGCCGCGACCTCCCAGTAACGCAAACAGGAAGAGACACATGGACTCCGAAGCGACGACGCTCAGGACCACGTGCGCCGAAACGGTCGACGATGAGGTGCGCGCGCACCTCATCGAGAAGCACATGCCGCTCGCGCAGCACATCGCGAACCGTGTGCATCGCAGTGTCGGTGGCCGGGTTGCCCTCGAGGACCTCGTGCATGCCGGATACGTCGGCCTCATCAACGCCGTCGACTCGTTCGATGCGGGCCGGGGGCTTGCGTTCAGCACGTTCGCGGTGCCCCGCATTCGAGGCGCCATCATCGACGACCTTCGGCGGGCCGACGTAGCGAGCCGTTCCGTGCGCCGACGGCAGCGCATGATCGCGCAGGCGGAGCACAATCTGACCGGACGGCTCGATCGCCGACCAACCGCTCGGGAGACGGCCTCTGCACTCGACGTCGAGACCGAGACCC
>Ga0302046_10002439_pt1 | contig 17296 bp, 14 predicted proteins | sample RVTome_11_FD_200261 | JGI IMG/M metagenome (GOLD analysis project Ga0302046, IMG submission 200261) | Soil microbial communities from uranium-contaminated site in the Upper Colorado River Basin, Wyoming, United States - RVT147D111 (version 2) ...
GCGCTCGAGGCGTCGATGCAGCGGCGGAATTCGCCGCGGGGCACCTGGGATCAGGTTCGGGAGGTGTTGGCCGGGCTGGCGGCTGCGGGGATGCAGCGCTTCTACATCCAGGTCGCCGACGACGATCACGCCACCATCGACCGTGCCTTGGAGCGGCTGAGAGGCTGAAGCCACCGCCGTTCCGGGTGCCTGCTGTCCCCCAGCCCTCTCTCATCCCCGGTTCGCCGGTGGCAGGCGCGTCTGCGCGTCAGAGAGTGGTGCGGGCGACTACTCAAGGTGGCCTCGGTGGTGCCGATGAATCTTCGAGCCCGGGCCGGCCGCACCGTCCGACTCCAACCGGAACGATGGGGGAATCCCTTCCTCCGACTCCTCCGCTGCGGCCGCCCCGGATCTCATGACAGCAGCCCCTCTCCACCGGGGGGCTGCTGCTCTTCCAGCCCCATCCGGCTGGCAGCCACCCGCGGGTGCGTTCGCCCCGACGAGCGTTCGGGCGTGCCGCACGCCGGGTTCAGGTGGAGGGGCCGATCGGCCGAACAACCAAGAGCATCTGCGACTAGGTCGCCGGTCCAGGTCTGGCTTGCCACGAGCCGTGATCCCGGGGCGAGCCCATTCGAAGATGCTCTAAACCTCAGAGCCCCCTCGAGCGAGTGACCCAACGAGATGACCGCCCAACCCGAGAGACGTCGACGCACGATGGTCGGCCAGTCCGCACCCCAATACGCCCAGCTGCGTCCGGTGCGGGCGCTTCCCGACTTCGAGGCCTTCTATCGAGCCGAATATCGGCCGGTGGTCGGGCTCGCCTTCGCGCTGTCCGGGAGCCGGATCGCGGCGGAGGACATCGCCCAGGACGCGTTCCTCGCCGCCCACCGCGGCTGGGATCGGGTCGGCTCATATGACCGACCGGAGGCATGGGTGAGGCGGGTCGTCGCAAACCTGGCGGTGTCGTTCTTCCGCACGAAGGTGCGGGAGGCGGCGGCGCTGGCGCGGCTCAAGCCGCGCGACGAGTTCCTTCCGCGTCTCCCCGGAGAGGACGCCCACTTCTGGAAGGAAGTGCGGGCGCTGCCTCGCCGGCAGGCACAGGTCATCGCCCTCCACTACCTGGAGGATCGGCCCGTGTCCGACATCGCTGGCGTCCTCGGATGCAGTGAGTCGACGGTGAAGGTCCATCTCCACAAGGGGCGAGAGCGACTCGCCCTGCGCCTCGCCGATTCGAGGGAGGACCGGTAATGACCCTGCACATCCGCGCCACTCGCGCCACTCGATCGATCGGCGCCGCAGTCGCCTCCGCCTCTCCGGTGGGGATGAGAGCCGTCGCCCGCCGCCGTCGCCGCTCGCTCGGCGCCGGGCTGGTGGGGGCTCTGGCGGTTCTCTTCGCCTCGGTCGCCCTCGCCTCGATTCTCCCGGTCTTCTCCCCGTCGGAGGCGGCCCATCAGCCGAGCCCCGACGGGAACCTCGCGGGGATCGAAGGGTCACAAGACGGTCCGCGCCTGCACAGCGGCGTCAGCGACTCGCCCGAGCCGTACGCCCTCTTCAGCGGGGCGGCCGACCCGGGGACCATCGTCAGCGCCACCAGCGAATACGGTTCGGCGGGTCTCGTCGTCGGCGAGTCGGGGGAGTGGGCCCTCGAACTCCGGCTCGACGATCCGCCGCCCGGTGTGGAGTTCCCCATCGTGCTCGCGGTCGGTGACCAGGTGTTCACGTTCGGCTTCACCTCGCTCTGGGATCCCGAAGCCGTCGACATCACGGCTCACCAGACCTACGGCGCCTCGGATGACGCCCACCCCTACGAGAAGTTCTTCGGGACCGGTCCCCCGGGGACCGTGGTCACCGCCATCTCCGACTACGGCGCGGTCGACACGACGGCCGGCGAGCATGGGCAATGGTCGATCGTGCTCTGGTTCGAAGGAGCACCCGAGGGTGACGGGTTCCCCGTGACCGTCACGGTCGGCGACGAGGTGTTCACGTTCTCCTTCGTCTGGCTGCCCGCCCCGGGCGTGTCGGATGTGGAGGTGAAGGTCACTCAGCACGGCACGTCGTCTGAGTCGGCCAACCCGTACACCCAGTTCGTCGGCACCGCTCCAGCGGGCACCCAGGTGCTGGCGACGAGCGCCTACGGTTCGGCCGACCTCGTGGTCGGGGAGTCCGGTGAGTTCAGCCTCAAGGTCTGGTTCTCGAACCCCCCCGCCGGCGTGAGGTTCCCGATCATCGTGAAGGTCGATGGCGAGGTCTACGGCGAGTACCACTTCACCTCCCACCACGAGGCGCCCGACTCGGACGAGGTGACCGTCCACCAGTACAACGAGACTTCGGAGGCGCCCGACCCGTACGCCAAGTTCTACGGCACCGCGCCGAAGGGCACCAAGATCCAGCTGATCAGCCAGTACGGCTCGGCGAGCATGACCACCGAGTATGCCGGCGAGTGGCTTCTGAAGCTCTGGTTCTCGAGCCTGCCCCCCGCAGGGGTCGAGTTCCCGATCACCGTGAAGGTCAATGGTGAGACCTACGGCACCTACGGATTCACCTCGTACTTCGACGGTGAGATCGAGATCACCGTCAACCAGTACAACACGGAGTCCGACTCGCCCGACCCCTACGTGAAGTTCTACGGCACGGCTCCGATCGGCACAGAGATCCGGATCATCAGCCCCTACGGGTCGACGTCGTGGAACACCGAGGCACATGAGTGGCTCGGGAAGCTGTGGTTCACCAGCCTACCTCCGGCCGGCGAGGAGTTCGGGGTGACCGTCAAGATCGACGGCGAGGTCTTCGGCACCTACCCGTTCACCTCCTGGTATGAGGAGGGCGAGACCGCGGTCACGGTCAACCATGCCTTCGACTCGTGCTCCGAGGACCCCCCGTTCGACGATCTGTGGGGCACGGCTCCGGCGGGCACCCAGATCAAGATCATCAGCGACTATGGCTCGACCACGCTGACGGTGGGCGAGTCGGGGCACTGGGAGAAGCGCCAGTACTTCGAGGGCGCCCCCTACGGCACGCCGTTCACGGTCACCGTGAAGGTGAACGGGTCGGTTCACACGACCTACCAGTTCACCGTGAACACCCCCGACTGAGCGCGCTCGGCGTGAAGGAGAGAGAACCCCCGGTCGCCCGGGGGTTCTCTCGGACCGCTGGGCTCGCTTCGCGGTCAGGGTGCGGCGTAGCCGGGACCGAGCAGCGGACAGAGGAAGAAGGCGTCTCCCTCGTCCTGGATGTCGTTCCCATTGACGTCCACCCACCAGCGTCCACCCAGATAGCCGGGGTCCCCCGGTCCGAACTCGGTCTGGAGCCCGTTGGCCGTCATCTCCAGCTCCTGGAACAGGCCCTCCTGGGGCAGGTCGCCAAGGACGATCGAGTCGAAGTACAGCCCCTGGCTCGTCACGAAGACCGTGGTCCGGCCGTGGGGCCCGTTGTCGTCCCGATTGTTCGTGGTGGCGAGGGCCGGCAGCGCCAGGGCCACGATCAGCCCCGTGGCCGTGGCCAGGGTGATGATCCTTCTCTTCACGGTTCCTCCTCGATGGCTGTGCCCGCCGGCCTCCGCCGGCGGGCCTTGTGCCCTGACCATCCCCGCCGTTTCTTGCGACACCATTGCGGGCGGGGAAACAGTCGGAGAACCTTGATCCGTGAACAATCGGTGAACATTCCGCGGTTCGGGAACCCAAACCCGCTCCGTCCCATACGATGGGGTGGTGATGGATCTCGATGTCACCACCGGTCTCGACGGGAGGCGCAAGCAGGTTCTCGTCGTCGACGACGAGACGACGGTGCGCGAGGTCGTGGTGGCCTACCTGGAGCGGGAAGGGTTTCGAGCCACCGAGGCTGCCGATGGCCGGGTCGCCCTCGATCTCATCGCCTCCGCACCGCCCGACCTCGTGGTGCTCGACGTGATGCTGCCCAAGATCGACGGGTTCTCACTGCTTTCCCGCCTCCGGCGCGATGGCGACATCCCGGTGGTGCTCCTCACCGCGCGGACGGAGGAGTCCGACCGGGTGCTCGGCCTTGGTCTGGGTGCCGACGACTACGTCGTCAAGCCCTTCTCCCCTCGTGAGCTGGTCGCCAGGGTCCGCAGCGTGCTCCGTCGCGCCCGACCGTCGGCTCCTTCGCCGCGCATCGAGTACGAGGGACTGGTCGTCGACGGCGCAACCCGGGAGGTGCTGGTCAAGGGGGCGGCGGTGTCACTGACTCCCAAGGAGTTCGACCTGCTGGCGTTCCTCGCCGGATCGCCGCGGCACGTGTTCTCGCGTGGGCAGCTCCTCGAGCAGGTGTGGGACTCGTCGGGTGAGTTCCAGGATCCCTCGACGGTCACCGTCCACGTCCGTCGCCTCCGTCAGAAGATCGAAGACGATCCCGACGACCCCCGCCGGATAACCACGGTGTGGGGAGTGGGCTACCGCTTCGAGCCATGAAGACGTCCCTGGCCTTCGTCGCCGCTCCAGTGGTTGGCCTTGCCGCGGCCGAGGCATTCATGCAGCCGACGGCATCGGCTCGCACCGAGCTCGCCGTCTTCTTCGGCGTGACCGCCGCCGTCGTCGCGGTTGCGGCCTGGTGGTTCGTTCGCTGGGCGCGCCGAGTGTCGCGGCTCGGCCGCGCCGTCTTTGCTCTGGCGGTGGCTTCCGTGATCGGCGTGGGTGCGGCGGTGACCGCCGCCTCGGGGCTCATGTTCATCGAGGCACACGACCTGCGCCTCCTGTGGATCGTCCTCGGGTTTGCGCTGGTGCTCGGGGTGGCCTTTGCCGCCGCGGTGGCGCAACCGCTCACCGGGGACCTGGAGCGGATCGCCGAGACGGCGCGCCAGGTGGGCCGCGGCGAGCTCGATGCCCGTACCGGCGTGTCGCGCCCCGACGAGGTGGGTGTGGTGGCCGGCGCCCTCGATGAGATGTCCGCCCAGCTCGCGGCGATCGAGGCCGAGCGCCTGCGGGAGCACCAGGCGCGGCAGGCGTTCCTCACGGCCATCGGCCACGACCTCAGGACGCCGCTCTCGGCGCTGCGCGCCGCCCTCGAGGCCCTCGAGGATGGCGTCGTCGACGACACCGACCGGTACCTGAGGTCGATGCGAGAGGATGTGAAGGCCCTGACAGTGCTCGTCGACGATCTCTTCCTTCTGGCCAAGATCGAGGGCGGGCACTTCCAACTGGATCCGGTGCCGGTGGATCTCTCCGACCTCGCCGACGAAGCACTCGAGTCGCTGCGCCCGGTGGCCGCTCGTCACCATGTCGAGCTCATCCTCGACACCCCCGGTCACGTCCAGGCTTTGGGCGGGGCGGAGACCTTGAGCCGGGTGATTCGCAACCTCGTCGAGAACGCCATCAGGCACTCCCCGCCGCAGGGGACGGTCATGGTGCGGGTGGAGTGGAACGGGTCCGCCCTCGTCCGGGTCATCGACGAGGGCCCAGGCTTCCGGCCCGACTTCCTGGCCCGCGCCTTCGACAGCTTCAGCCGGGATGACGACGCCCGCACCCGGTCGAGCGGCGGTGCCGGGCTGGGGCTGGCGATCGCCCGCGGCTTCGTGCACGCCAACGGCGGATCGATCTGGGCCGATCCCGGGCCCGGGGGCCGGGTCTCGTTCCGGGTTCCGTCGCCCTCGCCGGTCCGTTCAACATCCCACGCGAGGTAGCGCCGCCGCCTCGGCGGTGACGGAGGGTGTGCGACCTGGGCGGCCGGCGGGTGACCCGTGACGCGCGGTCCGGCGCGTTGCCCCGCCCGTTGGCGGGCTCGCGGCTGGGAGGTGTGAACCGTCGACCGCCTGGCCGCCGGCCCTCCACCCCCAGGCATCCTGGCTCGTCGCCGCGAAGGGTGGCGGCATGGATGTATGGAGCCTCGAGTTCAGGCCACTCTTCTAACGCGAGAGTGATGACTGGGCAACGTCTGGCACCGGGTCTGGTTGGCCTGGTGACCCTGACCGCGGCCACGCCTCGGTCGCGTAGGCTTTGCTCTCCTGTAGATCGAAGGAGTGTCCATGGCCAACATCGTGCGAGCGGCCCTGATCCAGGCCGAGTGGACCGGCGACAAGGACTCGATGCTGAAGAAGCACATCGAGCTGGCCCGCACGGCCGCCAAGGACGGGGCCCAGGTCCTCTGCTTCCAGGAGCTGTTCTACGGCCCTTACTTCTGCCAGGTGCAGGACGACGAGTACTTCTCCTACACCGAGCCGATCCCCGACGGCCCCACCACCAAGGCGATGCAGGACCTCGCCAAGGAGACCGGGATGGTGCTGGTGGTCCCGATGTTCGAGGTCGAGCAGGAGGGCTTCTACTACAACACCGCCGCGGTGATCGATGCCGACGGCACCTACCTCGGCAAGTACCGCAAGACTCACATCCCCCATGTGAAGGGCTTCTGGGAGAAGTACTACTTCCGTCCCGGGAACATCGGCTACCCGATCTTCGACACCGCGGTGGGGCGGATCGGGGTCTACATCTGCTACGACCGCCACTTCCCCGAGGGATGGCGGGCGCTCGGGCTGGCGGGAGCCAAGATCGTGTTCAACCCGTCGGCAACCAGCCGGGGCCTGTCGATGTACCTGTGGAACCTCGAGCAGCCGGCGGCGGCCGTGGCCAACGAGTACTACATCGGGGCGATCAACCGGGTCGGCAAGGAGCCGCTGGGCGACAACGACTTCTACGGGTCGTCGTACTTCGTCGACCCGAGGGGCCAGACGGTGGGGGACCCGGCCTCGGACACCGCCGACGAGGTGATAGTCCGTGACCTCGACCTCGACAAGATCGAGGAGGTCCGCCAGCAGTGGGCCTTTTACCGGGACCGCCGCCCCGACGCCTACGGGCCGTTGGTCGAGGCGTAGTCGGCCGGCTGCGCCGGCCTATGGCGATTGGCGATGGGCGATTGGCAAGACGCCCGAGGATCTGGGCTACGGGTAACGGGCAACGGCGGATCGCTAGCCTTCGCGGCCCCGACCACAGGAGCCCAGGTGGGCAAGCACGACGACCTCTTCAAGCGGCACAAGGCGGTGCTGCCCGCCTGGATCGCCCTCTACTACCAGCACCCGATCGCCATCGTCGACGGCGACGGGCGGCGGGTGATCGACGCCGAAGGCAACGAGTACCTCGACTTCTTCGGCGGCATCCTCACCACCATGACCGGTTACAAGATCCCGAGTGTGGTCAAGGCGATCCAGGAGCAGGCCGAGAAGATGCTCCACACCTCGACGCTCTACCTCATCGAACAGCAGATTCAACTGGCCGAGAAGATCGCCGGCCTATCGAAGATCCCCGACGCCAAGGTCTTCTTCGCCAATTCGGGGAGCGAGGCCAACGACACCGCCCTCATGCTGGCCACCGCCTTCCGCGGGTCGAACCAGGTGCTGGCGCTGCGGAACTCGTACCACGGGCGGTCCTTCAGCGCGGTGGCGATCACCGGTATCAGATCATGGTCGGCGTCGAACCTGTCGCCCTTCCAGGTGACTTACGTCCACGGCGGCTACAAGTACCGCAGCCCGTTCGGGCACCTTCCGGACGCAGAGTTCACCGCGGCGTGCGTCGCCGATCTCGAGGACATGCTCCAGGTGGCGACCGTGGGCGACGTGGCCTGCCTGATCGCCGAGCCCATCCAGGGGGTCGGCGGCTTCGTCGCCCCGCCCGACGGCTTCTTCGGCGAGATGAAGAAGGTGCTCGACCGCCACGGGATCCTCTTCATCTCCGACGAGGTGCAGACGGGATGGGGCCGCACGGGCGACCACTTCTGGGGCATCGAGGCACACGGCTTCGTCCCCGACATGATGACCTTCGCCAAGGGCCTGGGGAACGGGATGGCCATCGGAGGCCTGGTCACCCGCACCGAGATCATGGACTCGATCGATGCCAACTCGATATCCACCTTCGGCGGCAACCCGCTGGCCATGGCCGGGGCCCTGGCCAACCTGGAGTACCTGATCGCCGAGGATCTCCAGACCAACACCCAGAAGGTCGGCCAGCACCTCAAGTCGGCCCTCGAGGACCTGGGGGAGCGCATCGACATCATCGGCGAGGTGCGGGGCAAGGGCCTGATGCTGGGCGTGGAGATGGTGAAACCCGGCACCAGGGAACCCAACCCGCAGGCCGCCTCGGCGGTGATGGAGAAGGCCCGCGCGTACGGCCTCCTGGTCGGCAAGGGCGGCATCTACGGCAACGTCTTCCGCCTGGCCCCACCGTTGTCCCTGACCCAGGCCGAGGCCGACGAGGGCTACGCCATCATGGAGCGGGCGTTCGAGGAAGTCGCCGGCGGCTGAGCCGCCGGCTCCGCAATGCGCAATGCGCGATGAGCAATGCGTCAGGCCGATCGGTCTTGGTGAACCTGTCTGGTGAGGACTATCAACTGACGTCGTAGGTGATCGATCGTCTCGCTGGCGCGCGGGTTCTCCAGAGAGTGAATCTCTTGGGCGAGTTCCAGAAGGACAGTGACTTCTGCGAGTGAGCCTGAGGCGATTCGTAGGTGCCGCTCCAAGTCGCCTGGTGTGCCCCGACCGAGTCCCTCGGCAATGTTCGCGGGAACCGAGATGGCGGCGCGTTGGAGCTGGCCTGTCAGCCCGAACCGTTCGTACGAAGGCAAGGCCCGGGTGAATTGGTACACCTCCCGGGCCAGCTGCTTCGCGTTGATGAGCACCTGACTGTTCTTAAGGTTTCGCATGGCTTCGATGTACACGTCGAGGGGGCACAAGAAAACCCCTCCGTCCTCGCGCATTGCGCATTGCGCCTCCGGCCCCGTTGAGTAGATTCCCACCCAGACCTAAGACGCGTTGCGCATTGCGCATCGCGCATTGCAGAACCTTGTGCCACGAGGAGCCCGCGATGCCCACCACGCTCATCCGCAACGGAACCGTCATAACCGCCACCGAGATCATGGACGCCGACGTCCTGATCGACGGCGAGAAGATCGTCGGCATCGCCGCGCCCGGCGCCCACGGGTGGAAGGCCGACAACGTGATCGACGCCAAGGGCAAGTATGTGTTCCCGGGCGGGATCGACGTCCACACCCACATGGAACTCCCATTTGGCGGCACCCTGGCCTCCGACGACTTCGAGTCGGGCACCCGCGCCGCCGCTTGGGGCGGGACCACCACGATCATCGACTTCGCCGTCCAGGCCTTCGGCGAGCAGGTTATGGACGGCTACGAGGCGTGGATGGAGAAGGCCGAGGGCAACTGCGCCATCGACTACGGGTTTCATATGATCGTCGGCGACGTCACCGACCAGGCTCTCAAGGAGATGGACATCCTCATGGGGGAGGGGGTGACCTCCTTCAAGCTTTTCACCGCCTACCCGGGGGTCCTGTACTCGGATGACGGCAAGGTGTTCCGGGCGATGCAGAAGGCGGCCGAGAACGGCGGCACGATCATGATGCACGCCGAGAACGGCATGGTCATCGACGTGCTGCGCGAGCAGGCGCTGCAGCGGGGGGAGACCGACCCGATCCACCACGCCATCACCCGGCCCCCGGTGACCGAGGCCGAAGCGACCCACCGGGTGCTCGCCTACGCCGAGTTGGCCGGCTGCCCGGTGTACGTGGTGCACATGTCGGCGAAGGAGGCGGTGGCCGAGGTGGCCATGGCCCGTGACCGGGGCCAGAACGCCTTCGGGGAGACCTGCCCGCAGTACCTGTTCCTCGACTGGGACAACCTCCGCGAGCCCGACTTCGGGGGAGCGAAGTACGTGTGCTCGACCCCGGTGCGGGACCGGGACCAGGGGCACCAGGATGCGCTGTGGAGATACCTCGCCACCAACGACCTGCAGGTGGTGTCGACGGACCACTGCCCGTTCTGCATGAACGACCACCCCAAGCTGGGGAGGCAGAAGCGGCTCGGTGAGGGCGACTTCACCAAGATCCCCAACGGCCTCCCCGGGGTGGAGGACCGGATGCGGATGATCTACCACGGGGCGGTCGGGGAGGGCCGGCTCAGCCTCAACCGGTTCGTCGAGGTGACGGCGACGACCCCGGCGAAGATGTTCGGCCTGTTCCCCCAGAAGGGCACGATCGCCGTGGGCACCGACGCCGACATCGTGATCTTCGACCCGAAGGCGACCCACGTGATGTCGGTCGGGTCGAGCCACATGGACGTCGACTACAACGCCTACGAGGGCAAGAAGGTCCAGGGCGACATCGACCTGGTCATGGCCCGAGGCAAAGTGCTGATCTCAGACGGCGAGTACCACGGGTCCAAGGGTGATGGCCGGTTCCTCAAGCGGGGGACGTGTCAGTTGTTGGTGTGAGCCGGCGCGGTCCCGTGGCTGGATAGGTCAGGGGCATCGAGAGGCCCCTTGAGAAACCTTCCCACGGGTCTCCGGCCGTTGGTTGGCCCCTGCGTCCGGATGCTGCCGGTGAGGTCGAGCGTCCGGTCCTTAGTGACGGTGAGGCGGAGCTGAAGCAGTTCGTAGCTGCGCCGCTGGTCTCGAGGTGCCGGGTCGGCGAGGTTTCGACGGACATCACGGGGGGCATACGTCGCATCATGTTCGCCGTCGAGAAATCGACGACGTCCTAGCGATCAGGTCATAGTGCAACCATGCCCCCGACGCTTGCGCTGCGTCGCCGGCCAGGAAGTCGATGAAGCCCATGTCAGTATCGGGCGGCGCCATTCGTCCTATAGAGGGAACAGGAGAAATCAATGAGAAAGGTGATCGTAGGCGCGTTCGTTTCGATGGACGGCGTGATGCAGTCCCCGGGCGGGCGGGAAGAAGATCCCACGAGCGGCTTCAGGTTCGGCGGCTGGGTCGCCCCGATGGCGGACGTGGACCCGGTGTTTGGCGCAGAAGTCGGCAAGCTCTTTGACCAGCCCTTCGATCTGCTTCTGGGCCGGCGCACCTACGACATCTTCGCCGCGCACTGGCCCTATGCCGAAGGCGGGCCGTACGACGACATCGCCAAGACATTCAACCGGATCACAAAATACGTCGCCACGCGCAAAGGCGTGGACCTCACCTGGAAGGGCTCCGTCGCGCTCAGCGACGCGGCCAAGGATGTCGCCGAGCTGAAACAAGAGGACGGCCCAGCCCTCATCACCCAAGGCAGCACCGAACTCGTGCATGCTTTGCTCGCCAGCGGCCTCGTCGATGAGATCCGCACGTTTACGTTCCCGGTTTTGCTCGGAAAGGGAAAGCGCCTCTTCTCCGACGACTCGCAGCCTTCCGCGTTCAAGCTCACGCATGGCGTCGTCTCGCCGAACGGGCTGATCCACGCGACCTATGTGCGCGATGGCGAGGTGAAGACGGCCACCATCGGCGGCGCGGAAGAGCCCTCGCCTGCCGAGCTGGCGCGGCGTGCGAAACTGAAGCGCGAAGGCTAAAGGTTCGCCAACGGCGTCGAGCCGCTCATCACCGAGAGCGCGTCGAAGCCATGGACGGTGCGTATCAGGTCCGCGTCTGGCGCCTTGTGCCGCCGCCCGAAACATCAGCGGCTGGATCGGCCGCAAATCGACTCACGTGAATGGTCTGGGATACGCGGCTGAGATCAGCGGCGTAATGCCGTGGTCCTCGTGGGTGCCGACATCGCCCGCCGGCAGGACCAACACCACCCACTTCTTCAGGCTGAGTAGCTGCCGATGGATAGGATCGCGGCTCATGGCGGAGCTGCCCAAGGGCGTTATCACGTTCCTGCTCACCGACGTCGAGGGCTCGACTCGGCTGTGGGAAGACGCACCGGATGCAATGTCCGTTGCCCTGGCGAGACACGACGAGATCGTCGACGAGATCGCCACCGCCAACGACGGGACATCCGTGAAGCCCCGAGGCGAAGGTGACAGCCACTTCCTCGTGTTCGCCGAGCCCGACGGTGCGGTGAGGGCAGCTGCTCAGCTGCAGAGGCGCGTTGCGGTCCTGGACGCTGGTCTCCCCAGGCCGCTGCGGGTGCGCATCGCGCTCCACACGGGCACGGCGGATGTGAGGGACTCCGACTACTACGGACCTACCGTGAACCGGGTGGCCAGGTTGCGTTCGGTCGCCCACGGCGGCCAGACGCTGATGTCGCAGGCGACCTGTGAGCTCGTGCGTGACACGCTTCCCGACGGCGTTTCGATTCGTGACATGGGTGAGCACGGGCTCAAGGACCTGTCCCGTCCGGAGCACGTCTTCCAGCTCGACATCGTGGGCCTCCGCACCGACTTCCCTCCGTTGGTGTCGCTGGATGCGGTGCCCAACAACCTCCCGCTTCAGCTCACCGAGTTCGTCGGGAGGGAGCGCGAGCTGGAGAACGCCAAGACGCTCCTCGGGGAGGTGCGCCTGCTCACGATCCTCGCCCCGGGAGGCGTCGGGAAGACCCGGCTCGCGATCCAGCTCGCCGCCGACGCCGCCAGCGCCTTCCCTGACGGCGTGTTCTTCATCGGATTGGCAGACGTGGAAGACCCGGCCGACATCGATCAGGCAGTCGCCGAGTCGCTCGGACTCGGCTTGACTGCCGATCAAGCTCCGCGGAATCAACTGCTGACCTACCTGTCCAACAAGCGCAAGCTGCTGCTGTTCGACAACTTCGATCATCTCACCAAGGACGCGGCGATCGTCGCCGACCTCTTGCGCGCCGCGCCCAATGTGACGATTCTGGCCACCACCCGAACGAGGCTGAACCTGACGGGCGAGACGCTGTTCACACTCGCCGGTCTCGACACCGAATGGGACGACCCTGACATGGCGTTTCAGACGAGCGGGGTCCGTCTGTTTGTCGACGCAGCCCACCGCGCCAATCCCTCCCTGGTGCTGGGGCCGGACGACCTCAGCGCTATCGGGGACATCATGCGGCTCACCGGCGGTCTTCCGCTGGCCATCCTCCTGGCGGCGGCGTGGGTCGACGTGCTTCCTGTTTCCGAAATCGCGGCGGAGATCTCCGCCAATCTCGATTTCCTGGAGAGCGGGGCAGGCGACATACCGGATCGCCACCGCAGCGTGAGGGCCGTCTTCGACTACTCGTGGCGTCTCCTCGACGACGAGGAGCGTGCAACCTTCGCAGCCCTCTCGGTGTTTCGCGGCGGCTTCGACCGCCAGGCAGCGCAGCAGATTGCCGGAGCCTCCCTCCGTGGTCTCGCCAACCTCGTCAACAAGACGCTCGTCACACCGAAACCCCGAACGGGTCGCTACTCCGTTCACGAGTTGCTTCGCCAGTACGCCGAGGGCGAGCTCGCAGCCGATGCAGAGAGGTCCGTGCGGATCCGCGACGCCCATTCGGCGTATTACGCCGAAGTCACGGACGAGGCGACCAAGTTGTTCTTCGTGAGCGACCAAGTCAGGATGCTCGAGCTGTTGGAGACGGATCTGGACAACGTCCGAGCCGCCTTCCGGCACGATCTCGCCAAGAGCGAGTACGCCAGGGCGAAGCGGTTCCTCTTCGGTCTATTCATGATTTACGAGGTGCGGGGCTGGTACCCGCCGGCCATGTCCTTGTTCGGGGAGGTGAACGTCGAAGCGACCGAGGAGGAGACCGACGCGGCGGCGCTGGCCAGGCTCGCCATCGCCAGCCGGGCCTGGTTCGCCAGCCTGCTAGGCCGGCCTGCTTCGATGGCGGACCAGGTCCGCGAAGCCTTCGCCGCCACACCTCAGGGCGCACCGTTGCTCGATCGATGGCACACCCTGCAATGCCTCGCCATCACAGTGGCGTACATGGGGGAAGTAGAAGAGATGGCGACTCGCCTCGATGAAGGCATCGCCGCATGTGCTGAAGAAGACGACCCGTTCTGGCGGGCCAGCCTCTACAACTGGCGGTCGTTTGCCGCCCTGCTCGGCGGAGACCTGGATTTGGTACTCCAGCTCACCGAGAAGGCCCTCCCCGTACTCGAGGAACGCGACAACCACTACTTCATGACGTGGACGCTGTGGCTGCGAGCACTCGTGGCTACGGCGCAGGGCCGGCCGCAAGACGGGATCGACCTCCACACCCGGCAGGTCGAGCGTGCGGGGGAGATCGGATATCTGCGTGGACGAGTGGTCGCGCTCGAGGGGCTGGGTGACGCCAACATGGGCGCCGAGCGCTATGCCGAGGCCGAGTGGGCGTACATCGAGGCAATGGCGACCGCGGAGAAGATGGGCATGGCTCGGGACATGCTCGGCATGATGGTGAAAGTCGCTCGCAGCAAGGGCAGCTCCGGGGACTCGGCCGACGGCGTGGCACTACTCAGCACGGTGCTCGCCGCACCGATGAGTGCGGAGCAGACCTTCACCGCCACCACGCCGATCGCAGCCCAGGCGATCGAGATCATGGAGGACCTGCGCACCCGGCTCGACGCCGAGACGGCGGACGCGGCCGAGGAGCGGGGTCGAGCGAGACCATTCGAGGTCGCCGCGAAAGAGCTCCTGGAGCGGCTCGATCGGTAGAAGTCCGCTCGACCGGATCGAACTCGTCCGCACTGCCCACCGGAGCCGGGTCCCGGGCATGGTCGATGTGCTTCACTGTCGAGATGGGGTACCTGAGGGATCGACGGTTCGAGCCTCGTGACAGCAAGTAGCGACGCGACCGGAGGCACGAACATGGTTGACACTGCGAACGAAGATCCGCTCAAGGAATTGTTCGGCTTTTCCCTTCTCGAGGCGATGTACGGGAGGCGCGCCCGCCGCTTTGGCATGGGTATGGAAATCCCGTCCGGGCCGCTGGCGTTCCGGTCGAGCGCTGAGCCCGCACCGCTGACCGAACTCGAGCATGCGGTGCTCGTCGCCGCTGGAACCGGAGTCACGGGCTGGAATTTCGGTGTGCCGTTCGGCCCGGATCGCCCGAATTCACATGCCCACTACACGCAACGATTCACCGGTCGCACCGCACCCACCGCCGCCGGCTTCGGCACCCCTGTGCTGTTCCACACCGACGACGAAGGCACATACCTCACCAACACCCGCGACAGCACGCCGACGGCCGTCCGGGAGTTGGACGACGGGGCCGACGACATCCAACGGATCCTGGAACTGGGCCGCCAGCGCACCACCCAGTTGTCCGACCGGAGGCTCGACCTACCCGCTCAGCCACCGCACATGCTCCCCCCCAATCTGTGGATGGCCAATGCCCCCGGTTCGACGCTGTTCATGCCCGTGGGCGATGCGAGCGAGCAAGTATTGGGGTTTCTGGCCATGGCCCTCGCCAACGGCAACTTCATCGTGGATGACGAGGCAGGCCGTCCGGCTGGTGACCTTGCCCCGTTCGTCCGCAGCGGGCTGCTCGATGAGGCCAAGCCCAGCCCTCTCTCGGTGCTGCAGCAGATGGCCTACGAGGCCAACACCGCCGAGCTCAGCTTCATGGCCCACAACATCGTGCTGACCATGCAAGCGATCGGCCTCGGCGGATTGTTCTTCAATGGCATCAACCGCTGGAGTGTCCTGGGAGCGTTTGCCGACGACGGCATCACCGGACTTGGGTTCCGGTTCGTAGACGACGAACGCTGGACGCTGCCCAACCCGGTGGGTCTCGACGGCATGTACGAGGCGTTGTGCCCGCCCTACCAGCCCGATATGCGGACCGCGGCGCACATGTTCGCCGAGCGCAAGTTCGGCCCCGGCGGCACTTACGACCCCTCGACTCCGGGCCCGTGGAAGGATGCTGCCCGGATCAAGGCTGGTGTCGATCCTTACAGCGATGAGTTCGTCGCGTGCTTGGGGGAGGTCGCCCAGTACATCTACGACACGCACGGTCGCTTTCCGTCGACCTACACCACGATGGTTCTCACCGGGTATGTGCAGGTCGTACACCTCGACACCGATTACTACGACACGCACTTCCAACCGGGCGCATACCTGCCAACCCATGCTCAGCACTGGGAGAGATGGCACTCCGCCCGCGACGGCAGCTGATCGGTGTCGAAGCTCCATGGCGTAGGGTGTCTCGATGGATGGTTGGGGTTCTCGTCGGGTCGCCGTGGAGTTCGAATCTGAAGGTGCGGTCCTTCGGGGGTTTCTGTTCAAGGCTGTGAGTGGCGAACCGCCGTTCCCGGTGGTGGTGATGGCTCATGGCACCTCCGCCACCATCCCGATGGTTGCAGACCGGTATGCCGAAGTGTTCGCTGAGGCCGGGGTGTCGGCCCTCATCTATGACCATCGAAATCTGGGGATCAGCGGAGGTGAGCCACGCCAGGAGATCAACCCTTGGGTGCAGTCCCGTGGTTATCGAGACGCCATCACATTCGCCTCGACCATCGAAGACCATGATCCGACGCGGATCGGAGTCTGGGGTGACTCGTACTCGGCTGGGCAGGTGTTTTTGGTGGCTGCCTGCGACTCTCGGGTCAAAGTGGTCGTGGCTCAGTGCCCGGTGTTCGGAGCCGACCCACCGGGCGTGGACCCAACACTTGAAGTATTCGAAGCGATCCGTGAGACCTTCGAGTCCGGTGACGTTTCCGGTGGGCCCGACGACAAGACTGGTCCGATGCCGGTGGTGTCATCCGACCAGCTGGGCACACCTTCGCTGCTGCAGCCGATCCAGGCGTTTCGCTGGTTCATCGACTACGGCGGCAGGCACGGAAGCGGGTGGCAGAACCGGGCCACGAGGATCAATCCCTCCAACACCGCGCCCTTCAGCCCATTCCTGTGTGCTCCCTATGTGACCGTCCCCTCGCTGATGCTGGTCGCACCCGCCGACGAGATGGTTCACGCCAACCCGGCAGTCAGCCGACGAGCCTTCGACCTCCTCCCCGGTGAGAAGGACTGGTACGACCTCGACGGTGGACACTTCGGACTCCTCTACCACCCCAGCGACCTATTCGACGAAGCAAGCACGATCCAAGCCGCTTACCTCACCACTCACCTTCTCCACTGATCCCAATCACGTATGGAGCGCCACACACTGCGCGGGCGAGATGTCGAGGTGATCTGTCGGATCGAAGTGGTGGATAGGGCGATTGGCTCCCAGCCGTCGGAAGGTCGACGAGCCCATTCGGCGAGACCCCGGTACTTCGAGGGATTTCGGCAGCACGCCCGGAGGGACTCGAATTCCGGCGCTTCCGTGATCAAGCAACCGAGGACCTGTTCAATGGTCGCAACACCAAAGCTGCTCGACAGTCTCCGCGGAGACCGCCAAGGGCAGCACAGCGTCCGTATCGACGACCAGTACCGGATCTGCTTCCGATGGACGGAATCGGGTCCGGTCGACGTTGAGGTAGTCGACTACCACTGAGGTGAAAGATGGTCCGGATTCCAACTAACCGAGCGCCAAACCCATCCAGGAGAGATGCTGATTGAGGAGTTCCTAAAGCCGCTCGGCATAACCCAGAGCGAGCTCGCTGAGGCGATTGGTGTGCCCTATCAGAGGGTTAACGAGATCGTCAACGGTCGTCGTGGTATCACACCGAGCACCGCTCTCAGGCTCTCCAGATACTTCGGCACCTCCAGCGGCTTCTGGATGAACGGCCAGATAC